>Ga0335080_10007841_pt1 | contig 11102 bp, 6 predicted proteins | sample Lox_Sample_34_FD_206720 | JGI IMG/M metagenome (GOLD analysis project Ga0335080, IMG submission 206720) | Soil microbial communities from Loxahatchee National Wildlife Refuge, Florida, United States - Lox_Sample_3.4 | ecosystem: Environmental > Terrestrial > Soil > Wetlands | place: USA: Florida...
AGATTGAGCTTTATGGTGTCGCGGGCGGTGCCGAACGGCGCGCCGCTGGAATCCTTCACGGCGCCGATGATGTCCACCGAGGCCTTGTCCTTGTCCTGGTTCTTGGTGAAAGGGATCTGCGAGCCGGGAACGACGAGCGACACGGGGATGAAGTAGCGCGAGGCGTCGAGGCGGAAGTAGGCGGCGCCGATGTACAGGGCGACGTCGGTTTCGGGCAGGTCGGAGCCCAACTCGTCGGCCATCTGGCGGTCGCGGTCTTCCTGCTGGAAGTGCTGGAAGTCGCGCGGCGCGTAGTATCCCTGGCGGAATTCGAGCTTCACATCGGAACGCTTCACCTTGACGAGCAGGCGGCGGTACTTGCCGTCCTGAGCGGGGTTGGTGCTGTAGAAGCCGAGGACGTAGTAGGCGCTGGTGTCCTTCTGCACGCGCTGGAAGACGAGGCCGAAGTCGTTGGAGTCGAGGAAGGCTTTGCCGCCGGTATCGGCGGCGAGCGTGGAAAGCGTCTCCTGCGACGAGGCGTTGGACTCGAAGGCGTTGATCGAGGCCTGGCCGTTGTAGGCGGAGACGCCGTGGATGCTGGCGTTCTGGGCTTCGCCGCCGGGAGGCAGCGCGGCCAGCCCGCGAATGTCCACGGGATAGATCGAGCAGTTTGTTCTTGCCGCGACAGCTGTGGCCGCGCGCAGCGCAGCCTGGTTTTCAATGCCGGACCGGCTAATGCCGTTGCTGAAGTAGACGATGGACTTCTTCTGCTGAATGCCCCCGAGCGTCTGCATGAGCGATTCGAGGGCCATCAGCTTGCGGTCGGTGTTGAAGACGTTGTAGTCCGTGTCGTCAGCGGTAAACGAGCCGGCGGTTTCCGCCGCGCCCTCCGCACTGCCGGTATCGCCCGGCTCGTAGCCTTGTCCCTGGCCGGATGTGTAGGAATCGAGGACACGGTTGATGCGGTCGTGGTTCGCCGTAAGGTCGAGGTCCAGGTTCAGCGCGGACGACAGTGAAACGACGCCCACCAGGTCGGCGGGCGACATCTGCTTCTGGACGAATTTCCTGGCGGAGGCGACGCTGCGGTCGATTTGCTCCGGGTCCATCGCGGTGAAGTCGAAGAACAGAATGATGATCCTGCGATTGCGCATTTCCTCGGGTGTCTGTGGATCGGACGGGGGCGCAGAAGGAGCGCCGGCAAGGCCGGAGACAGTGGGGCCGTTCTGGCCGGCGATGGCCAGCGCGTCCACGTCTTCGAACCCGAAGTCGGCGATGGTTTGCGGCTTGCCGTCTTCAAGGAGCTGGAAGTCGTCCTTGCCCATGCCGCGGACAAGGTTCCCCTGCTTGTCGCGCACAACGACGTTCACGAGCACCAGGTTCGTGTTCACCTTGAAGCGAAAGCCGCTCTGCCGCGCGGCCTGGCGCGACGGGGCGGGGCGCGGCGCGGGTTGCTGCACCGTCTGCTGCGCGCCGGGAATCGCCGGTGGTGGAGGGTCTTGTGCGCGGCCGGCGGGAGGCCACACGACGCACAGCCCGAGCGCCAATGCGGCAAGGCCCGCGACGAATTGCCGTAGATGGGGAGACATGAGGAAGCTCCTCCCTTAGAACCGGAAACGCCCGAGCAACGTGACACGGCGCATTCCGCCCACGCTGACCACCTGGCCATAGGTCGGCGAGTTGAGATTTGTGTCGACGCCGGCGAAATTGACGTGGTTGAAGATGTTGCTGCCCGTGGCGCGAAACTCGAACGTGCGGCCTTCCTTGAACTGAAACGTCTTGCTCAACGACATGTCGAAGAGAATCGTGCCCGGACCCGGAATGCTGTTGCGGCCGGCGTCACCGAATTGCCCGGAGGGCGGAGCGACGAAGGCGGCGGTATTGAACCATTCCGGGATGCCCTGATTTGAGAGGGTAACCGGCTGACCCGGAACGCCGTTCGGACGGAGCGTTCCGCTGGTACCGCTGTTCACTTCCGTAAAACTGCCGACGATCTGGGGGCTCAGCGGAGTGCCTGTGGCGAAGGTCCAGTCGCCGCTCCACAGCCAGCCGCCGATGACGTGCGACCACGGGCCGGACTGGACGTACTTCTTTCCGTCACCGAACGGCAGCTCGTAGATCCAGCTTCCGGTGAATTTGTGGCGCTGGTCGAAGCTCGAAAGGCCGCGCTCGGCGGCGATGTCCGCCGCGTTCTGGGCGACGCTGACGGCGCCGCCGCCGATCGATGAGGCGTCGTCAATGGACTTGGAGTAGACGTACACACCGTTGACGGCGATTCCGCCCTGCAGGCGCTTGCGGAGGCGAACAGACAGGCCGTTGTAGATCGAATTCCCTTCGGAAGTTTCGAAATTGAAGGGCTGCACGGTTGGATTCACCACGCCGGTGGCGGTGCGGTTGGGCGCCTCTACGATGTCGAGGCGCGTGCCCTTTGAGCCGTTATAGCCGATGTTCATGACCACGGCGTGGGGCAGCTCCATCTGCGCGTCCAGATTCCAGAGCTGGACGTAGCCGAGACGGTAGTTCGGGTCGACGGCGTAGTTGTTGGTTACGCTGCTCGCAGGGCACGTGGGGAACCCGGCCGTGAGCGTGATTCCCGGGCAGAGAGTCGAAGTATTCGTGGCCGTTACGGCAAACGGCGGCTGGAAGGCGAGCTGCTGGATGAAGGCCGTGTACTGCGCCAGGTTGTAATTCACGCCGTAGCCGGAGCGAACAATCATTTTCGAGACCGGCTTCCAGGCGATGCCGATGCGGGGGGCAAAATTGTTGCGGTCAGGCTGCACGAGCGAGTCCGTGTAGGTCTGGCCCGTGCAGGGGCCGACGCCGCCGGTGAAAACGGGAGCCACGCAGGAGAGGTTGGGCACAAAGTCCAGGTTGACGATCCGGTTGTCGCCCTCCGTGAAAGGCCCCTGGTATTCGTAACGCAGGCCAAGCTGGAGCGTCAGGTTGGCGCGGGCCTTCCATTCATCCTGGCCGTAGAAATCGAAGGAGTTCGCGGCGAAGTCGTAGGATGTCGCGCCGGATTGCAGCGATGTCAACTGCGGCAGGCCCAGAAGGAAATCGGCAAAATCGAAACCCGTGCCGGGCACCGGCCCGGAGACCGATTGCTCGGACGTGGAAAAACCGGTGAACGTGAAGTTGCCGCGCGCGTTCTGATCGGAGCGAAAGCTCTGGAGGATGCGGCGGTAGTCTCCGCCGAAGCGCAGGGTGTGCTTGCCGTGGCTCCAGCCGAGCGTGTCGGAGATGGTGTAGGTCTGGTTCAGGCTGCGGCGGGCGGAGGGATCGGCGATGTTGCGCAGGTCGGAGAAACTGAGCCGGGGCAAGCCCCAGTCGAAGGGATCCGTGGAGACTCCGGTGATTCCCGCTGTTCCTTCAACGTCGGTGACGAAAGCATAGAGGTTTGAGGTGGAGGTGTGCAGATGGTTGTAGTTGAAGCGCAAGAGATTGAAAAGCTTTCCGTGATTGAGGGAATACCCGGCGCCGGCGTTCAGTCCCTGCGTTCCGCTCGTGCCGTTCAGCGAGGGGAACGCGCCGATGATCTGGCTGTTGTTCCGGGAGTAGTTGAGCGTGAAGTTGATGCTCTGGCCGTTGCGGCGGCGCCTGCCGCCACCACCGCCCCCGGCACGGCCGAAGCCTCCGGAGCCAGAGGGGCCGAAATTGTGGATGAGGCGCAGGTTAATGGAGTCCGTGTCGCTGGTACCCGATGTGACGTAATGGAAATTCAACGGTGAATTCGGGATGCTGGCGTTCGGGAGCGGAATGAACGGCAGCAGCGTGGAAGTTGCATTGCCGTTGGCGGAGCTGACGCAGGAGGCGGGAATGATATTGCCGGGAAACAGCTGGCCCGGCGCCACGGGGCATCCCCCCGGGACCTGCGCCGGCGCAAAGATCTGCACGGGGGAACCGTCGGGGAGCGTGGACTGCGAGAAATTGCCCTGGCGCTCGAGCAGCGTCGGGACGGTTGAAAACGTGTCGTAGGGATTATCCGCGCGCGTTCCGTTGTAGTTGATGAAGTAGAAGGTCTTCGTGCCGCCGTTGTAGATCTTCGGGATGTTCAACAGGCCACCGACGCTGACGCCAAAGCGGGCCTGGTTGTAGGAGGCCTTCTCCGAAGGCGTGCCGTTGATGGAAAACGGCGCAGCGTCGAACACGTCGTTACCATCGGAAAAATAAATTGAGCCGTGTGGCTGGTTGAGGTTCAGCCCACGGCCACCCGCGCCGCGCCCGATGGGCCCCGGGCCTCCGAGCGGGCCGCCTCCACCGAATGGCCCGCCTCCAAAGCCTCCTCCGCCGCCTCCACCGCCGGGGCCGCCGAAACCGGCGTTCTCCCGGTACTGATTGATGCGCTCCTGAATTTGCTGCTCGGAGCCGTTGCCGAAGTCCTGGGAGCGCGCCATTCCACCGCCGCTGACCACAGATTCCGTGGAGACGTCGGCGCCCGCGCCACCGAAAGGCAGGGAGCTGACATCGGCGCCAGCGGCGTTGCCGGCGCCGGAATCGCCGGATGGTCCCTGGCCTCCGCCACCGATGTCGGAGAAGTCCGCGCCGAGGTTTTGAAAGCCGCGGCCCGCGCCGACCGTGGCGTTGGCCGCTCGTGCGGCCTGCTGCTCCTGCTGCTGTTCCTGGACGCGCGAGGCCAGCACGAGATCGAGGTCCACCTTCGCCGTGGGGGTCTGCGGATTCAACAACACCTCATGCGTCTGCGGGGCAAACGCCAGAAATTCGGCGCGCACCACATAGCGGCCGCGGCCGGCGAGCTGCAGCAGGTAGCTGCCGTCCAGTTCGGTGGTGGTAGAGACTTTTTTTCCGGTGAGAGTGTTGGCGGCGGTGACAGTGACGCCAGGGAGCGCCGACCTACCGGTGCTGACGACGCCCGCGATCGAGTACGACGGTGGTGGGGGCTGAAGCTGCGTTGGCGCATCAGCCGGCGCGGCAGACTGGCCCGGCGCCTGCTGGTCTTGTGAAGGCGTTGGTGCAGGCGGTGGTGCATCCTGGGCCCTCAGGGAAAGCGAAAAGGCGAGCGCAAGAAGCGCAGACCATGCGAGGGCTTTGCCGGGCACTAGAGCGGTTCCTGAGGAGATTTCGACTCCGGTTCAGGCTTCTTTTCGGGAGGCGGAGCAGGGGAGCCGGGCCCGCCTCCGCCGTTCATGAACTGCTTCATGCGTTCGAGTTGCGCCGGGTCGAGCAGATTCACGTTGCGAGGAACGAAGGAGCCGTCTTTCGTCTCGCCACGCACGGCCACCGCGTCACCCGGATGGATATCGGCGAGGGTGATGCTCTCGCGGCGTCTGGAAAGGCTGGTGTTTTCGTCCAATTCGACGGTTTGCGTCACGCCATCCAGGCGCTGGATGGTGAGCTTTGCGCCGTCAATGGCTTTCACAGTGCCGGCGACGAAATCCCTGCCCATTGCGCCCGGGCCTCCCTGCGGCGGCCCACTGCGAACGGCAACGACCTCGGCGTCCCACGCGTCGCCTGTCTTCGTTCCGCGGACGAAAACGGCCGTCCCGACCTTCAGGTCCTCGAGCTTGGCGCTCTGCTGCTCAACACGGAAGACGGTCTTGGAATTCAGATGTACGGTGACTGTCCCGCCGTCGGCAGTGGAAAGCTTCATCTCGGTTGGAGAGATCGATGCGATGCGACCCATCACGCCGTTGCCGCGAAATCGACCCCCACCACGAGGGCCGCCCGGTGCTTGTTGTCCGGCAGCGGGTGGCTGGCCCCCAGGGCCATCCTGCGCGGTGGCGCCGGGCGCGCAGAACGAGAGGAGAAAACTGGAAGCGGCAAGCAGGAGAATATGACGGCGCATAACGTGAATTTCCTTCCGCGGCCGGACTTTCCATCGAATGGAGACTCCGCGGCGAACCATCGTTGATGGTACCACCGGAGCCGAGGACGGAATCGCCCCTGCCTATATTCCGGTGGAACGCCCCCGGAGTTCCCGAATCGCCGCGCAACGGCGGGAGAGCAACGTAGGCCGAGGCGACGACCCGAGAAGGGCGATTCCAGCCAGGCGGGCCAGTGCGCTTGCCAGCGTACGAGGCCGGTCGTATCCTGATTCGCGACGGCAAAGGAGAGAGTTCAGGTGGCCTTGGCGGCGGAGAAGCGGAGCGGCGGCACGGCAGAGATGCAGGCGCACGTCAGCCACGTGGTTGACGTCAGCGCCGGGACAGGGGCCAGGGGTTCGGAAGAACTCGAGCGTGGGAACATCCTGTTCCTGCCGCGCTCCCCATTCCCCCTTTCGGATGACGACCAGGCCTTCCTGCTGGATCAAAAACAGACGGGCGCGGGATATCACAAGAACATTGCCTACCGGCCGAGCGAACGGCGCTTGACCGGCACTGGAAAAATGGGCGCCGCGGATGCAACGAGGCTGCAGGGCATCCTACAGGCCTACTCGGACTGGGCGGCGAAGTTCCTCGACCAACTGATTCCCGAATACGCCGGCAGGTGGAAGCGGGATTTCGCCAGCTATCGTTCGATCGAAGAAAAAGGCCGGCCGGCGCGGCTGACGGCGCGCAACGACCTCGCTCACGTCGACGCATTTCCCACGCGGCCGACGCACGGGGACCGCATCCTGCGGGTGTTCACCAACATCAACCCAGCCAAGGATCGCGTGTGGATTACTTCGGAGACGTTTGAGGGCCTCGCCGAGCGGTTCGCGCGCCAAGTCGGGATTCCCAGCGCGCCCGCAGCCGGGGCAAAGTCGTTCGCGAAACTTGCCGGGGCACTGGGCATTCGCCAGTGGACGCGCTCGCCTTACGACTCCTTTATGCTTCGCTTCCACGACTTCTTGAAGCAAAACACCGAGTTCCAGCAGAACTGCATCAAACAACAGTGGGAATTTCCTCCAGGCACGTGCTGGATCTGCTACACCGACATGGTGAGCCATGCCGTCCTGTCGGGCCAATTCGCGCTGGAACAGACCTTTCTGATCTCCCACGCGGCCATGACGCTTCCGGAGAAATCCCCGATTCGCATTCTGGAGCGCATTTGCGGGCACGCCCTATCGCGTTGAGAACCCGCAACGACGGGCGCGGCCAGGCATGACGCTGTCGAACGCCGCCTTCCTTTTCCTTGCCGGACTCGCGGGCGGCACGGCGAACGGCATTGCCGGCGGCGGAACCTTCTTCGTCTTTCCAGCACTGCTCTTCACGGGCGTGCCGGCGGTGCCGGCGAACGCGACCAACTCGGTTGCTCTGTGGCCCGGCCTGGCCGCCAGCGCGCGCGCCTTCTGGCCGCGGCTGAACACGCCGAGACCCCTGCTGGTCGCGCTGATGATTACGGGCCTGCTTGGCGGCCTGGCCGGCGCAGTCCTGCTGATCCGCACGCCGGCGCACATCTTCGTGCGCATCATGCCCTGGCTGATGCTGACGGCCACGGTGCTCTTCGCGCTGGGCGGACGGATCGGCGCCGGGCATGCCGAGGACTCTGCGCTGGAAGGCTCGCGGCTCAGAATCGCGCTGGCCATCCTCGGAGAGTTCCTGCTAGCCATCTACGGCGGCTACTTCGGGGGCGGCATCGGCATTCTGCTGCTGGCGCTGTTTGGCGCGCTGGGCATGACCAACATCCACCAAATGAACGCGCTGAAAATCACACTGGTCACGATCATCAACGGAGTGGCGATGGTTGCATTCGTGGCCGCGCGCACGCTCTACTGGCCACAAACGCTGGTGATCGTCGTGGCCGCGATCGTCGGCGGTCACTACGGCGCGCACTTGTCGCAGCGGCTGCCAGCCGCGTGGGTCAGAGCGTTCGTCCTTCTGGTGGGCACAGGAGCGACGATCTACTTCTTTGTGCGCGCCGCGTGAGGCAGCCACCCGCCGCCGGTCCATATACCCCGGTTATGTTATAGTCCCGGCATCATCGGTACCCGAGGCCCCTTCCATGAAACCACCTTTGAGGGCGCCATTTGCCGGCGCCTGCCTAGCAGGCATGTTGCTGCTGCCGACGGCCGGTGCGGCGGATACGCTTACGGTCACCAGTAAGCCCCCCGGCGCCACAGTGGAGATTGACGGCATCGTGGCGGGCACGACGCCGTGCGAGCTGAAATATCCGGGAGGCTACTTCCACCGCACGAAAACGATATACGGCACGATGCTCCAGCACCCGATGCGCGCACGCTTTATCCTGGCGGGCTTCGTCACCAAGGAGGTGCTGCTCACCAGCGGCCCGATGGAACGGGTGAACACCACCGGAAAGGTGCGCCAGCAATACTACCTGTTCAAGTCGGACCATATCGCCGTGGACCTGGAGAAGGTGGACGAGGACTTCAGCGGGGCGCTGGAGACGCGGCACTCGATGCGGCACCTCTCCACGGAAGAAATCGTGCGCCGGGCCGGCCCCGCGGTGGTGATGCTGCGTGGCACGCAGAAGCAGGGGACGGGTTTTCTGGTCACCGAGACCGGAGTGATCGCCACGAACGCGCACGTCGTGCGCGACGAAGCCAAGCTGGTGGCTGTTTCCGCGCTCGGCGCGGACCGCCCAGCACGCATCGTTTACCTCGACGCCGACCTAGACTTCGCCCTCATCAAGATAGAAGGCGCGGGACTGCCGCACCTCGCGCTGGCCGATCCGTCGCGCCTCGCGCCGGGGCAGAGCGTCGTGGCCATCGGGAACCCCGGAGGCGGAATGCCCAATAGCGTGTCGCGGGGCATCATCAGTGCGGTCGGTGCGAAGCCCGAGTTGGGCCCAGGGACGTGGATTCAGACCGATGCCGCCGTGAATCCCGGGAACAGCGGCGGCCCGCTGCTGGACACCTGGGGAGAGGTGGTCGGCATCAACACGGCTCGCGCGGCCGGCGCGCCCGCGGGCGAGAGCGTTTCCGGGATCGGCTTCGCCCTCAGCTCGCGCGACATGCTGCGCATCCTCCAGAGGTTCTACCCGCCGAACGTGCAAAAGCTCAGCGCGGAGACTGCGACAGCAGAGGAAGGAACCGGCGTGGTGACTATCTCCTCCGAACCGGACGGCGCGGAGATCTACGTGGACGGCAAATTCGTGGGAACGACGCCTTCGACGCTGCACCTGCCGGCGGGTTCGCACGAGATTCAGGTGAAATCGCCGAAACGCCGGGTGTGGATTCGTACACTGCAAGTGCTGAAGGACAGCGAAGCCAGCCTGAAAGCGGCTCTCGAACCGGAAACGTAGCAACCGGCGGCCGCTGCTGGGCGCTACAAGTCCAACTGGGCCAGCAACTCCCCTAGCTGCGTTTCGTCCACCTGAATATTCGGGCGCGAGTCGGCAAGGTTCTCGACTTCATCGAGCGCCTGGAACAGCCTCATCTTCGCGGCGGCGTACTCTTCGGTCCCGGTGAGATCGCGTCCCGCGCCCTTCGACCAGCCGCGGACGGCGTCCTTGCCGATGAAGATGGCCAGCGGAAACGACGTCTTCCGGTCGGCCGAGATCAGGTAGATGTACTCGTTCCCCGCTACGAAGCCGCGGCGCGCCTTGCGTACTTCGTGGAAAACATACTGGTACGTGTAGCCGGTCGCGGCAGAGTAGCTCTTTATGCGGCGCGGAGGCTCGGGGGCGGGCATTACGGCAATGGTTGTGCAGAAGAGAAGGGGTGTCAACCATGCCGGGAGGCGAAGAAAAGGAGTTAGCGCGGGGAAGGCTTGAGCGAGTGTTCCGCTCCGGTACAGTTCCCTCCCGAAAGAGGAAAGTCGCGTGCGCCGCTGTTGGTCTGACGAGCCTGCTCGGCACCCTTGCATTGGCCGCCTGTGGCGGAGGCGTGACTTCCCCGCCGAGCGTACCAACGCAGCCGTCGCCGCCACCAACGGTAAGCGTGAGCGTCGCGCCGAACACGGCTGCAGTACTGCTGGGCAACTCAGCCAGCTTCTCCGCGAGCGTCACCGGCGCCACGAACCCGGCGGTGGTCTGGGCGGTTAACGGAACGCCCGGCGGCAACGCCTCGATGGGAACGATCAACTCGTCGGGCAACTATCAGGCGCCGACGATCCTGCCTGCCATGAGTGTCGTGCAAGTGCAGGCCACGAGCCAGGCCGACGCGGCGAGCAGGGGCAGCGCGTCCGTCAGCATAATGAGTGATCTTCAGGTCCAGGTGGCTCCAGCGGCGGTGAACGTGGCCACCGGAGCGACGCAAACATTCACTGCCACCGTGGCGAGCGCGGGGCATCCGGCGACAGCGGTGACGTGGTCGCTATCCGGCGCCGGCTGCACCAGCACGGCATGCGGCACGATCACGAGCGCTGGCCTGTACACGGCTCCGGCAGCTCGGCCCCAGCCGCCGGAAGTGAGCGTCACGGCAGCGAGCGTCGCGGATCAGTCGAAAGCTGCCGCCGCACTGGTGAATGTGGTCGCGGCGGCGACGACCGTCAGCGTATCGCCGTCAAACGCGACGCTGGCGCTCGAAGGCTCTCTGACATTCACCGCCTCTTTCACCGGTCCGCCGCTCCAGGGAATGACCTGGAGCGTGAACGGCATTGCAGGCGGAAACGCGCAGGTCGGCACGATCTCCAATGCCCCGGCGCAGAATGGTTTGTACCTGGCGCCGGTCAACATGCCTTCGGCACGGCAGGTGACGATCACCGCCGCGAGCGCCGGCAATCCCGCGATAGCGGGGTCGGCGACGCTCCAACTCACCAGCAATATCGCCGTGAACATCAGCCCCCCGAGTGCCGTGCGAGTTGCCGGCGCGCGACAGTCACTCTCGGCGTCCGTGGGCGGAACGTCGAATCCGCAGGTGGCGTGGACGGTAAATGGCGTCCCCAACGGAAGCGCCCTAGTGGGCCTGATCTGCCTGCCGGGCAGCAATCCCTGCCAGCCGCCTGCTCCGCCGGCGCTCGCCGGCGCGGTGGACTACGCCGCTCCCGCGGCGGTGCCGAGTCCACCGCAAGTAACCGTGACGGCAGTGAGCGTCGCCGACCCAGGGCGCTCCGCTTCGACCGTGGTCACGATTGTCGCGGAGATTTCCGTCGGCGTCGCGCCGCCCAGCTTCACGATTCCGCCGGGCCAGTCGCAGACGCTCGTCGCCACGGTGCTTGGGACGGCTGACCAAAGGGTGACCTGGGACGTGGACGGCTCGCCCAACGGGAGCATTGCAAAGGGGCTGATCTGCCTGCCGGCGAGCACGCCGTGCCAGGCTCCGAACGGACCGTTCGCCGGCGGAGTGG
>Ga0335080_10007843_pt1 | contig 11101 bp, 10 predicted proteins | sample Lox_Sample_34_FD_206720 | JGI IMG/M metagenome (GOLD analysis project Ga0335080, IMG submission 206720) | Soil microbial communities from Loxahatchee National Wildlife Refuge, Florida, United States - Lox_Sample_3.4 | ecosystem: Environmental > Terrestrial > Soil > Wetlands | place: USA...
GGTTCCGACGGATCCTGGACTCGAGGCCCCAGGTCATCAACATGAACGGGTACTGCGATGCGGTCGGCCAGGGCAGCCCCAAGTTCTGCTGGACGCGTGTGGAAGGAGACCCGCAGGCCTCGGCGTGCGACCAGCTCGCGGTCGGAAAGGCGCTCGACACGGGACGGTGGGGGCCCACCTGGTACTGGAACGACCTGCCCTGCACCGCTCAGGGCGACACGACGCCGGGCTGCAAGAACGACCAGAACAACCAGTTCCTCCTCGTCGCCAAGGGACCCGGGACCTACGAGGCCTGCGCCGCAGCCGACATCCCGGTTGCGCCCGGGGGCTCCCAGTGCGGGTCCCTCACCATCAACTAGAAGGGCGCCCAGGGCCCGCTCGAGGTCGCGGCGGCCGGACACGCGCGAACTTCGGGGTCGGCGAGGCCGCGTGAGAGAGAAAGGTCGCTGCTGATGCTTCGACTCCACGACGTTCGCTCGATCCGGGTCGCCTGGGTCCTCACCGGGATCGCCGCGCTGGCCCTGACCTGCTCCTGCGGGGGAGGCTCGAGCCCGAGCGGTCCCCCGACCGTGGCCCCGACGCCGACCCCGGTCCCGACCGCCACTCCGACGCCTCCGGAGTCCGTCTGCAACCCGACGCCGCCGCCGCTCTACGGGATCCGGGTGAAAGTCCACCAGGACTCGGGGTTCCGGAAGATCCTCGACTCGCGGCCGCTGGTCGTCAACATGAACGGATACTGCGAGTCGGCCGTCGGCCTCAGCGGCGCCTTCTGCGTCACGCGGCGCGAGGGCGATGACCAAGCCTGGGCGTGCGACTACCTCGCGATGGGCCAGGCGCTCGACACCGGGCGGTGGGGCCCCACCTGGTACTGGAACGGGCTGCCCTGTACGTCCGAGGGCGACACCACGCCCGGCTGCCGGAACGACCCAAACAACCAGTTCCTCCTGATCGCCAAGGGACCGGGGACCTACGCGGCCTGTGCCTCTCCGACCGTCGCCGTCGGTGGCGACCGCTGCGGCGAGCTCGTCATCGACTGAGGACGCGCGCCGCGGGGCTCCCGCAGCCGCGGACGAAGGTCGCCATCGCTAGCCCGCGGTCCTCGACCGCGCGCGAAGGAGTGCGGCCTGCGCGGCCAGCCAGAAGGCCGTCATCGCCCCGACCGTCACCCAGTTGACGGGCTGGTAGATGCTCATGCCCATCTCGGCCCAGCGCTGGCCCGTCCAGAAGAGGACCTGGAGGGCGACGACGACGCCGAGGACTGGGAGGGCTGGGAGCCGGGCCTCGTCGATGAAGCCTCGCAGGCAGCACAGCGCGGCCGGAACCAGGGCGGGCAGGGCGTAGGCGAGCGGCCGCTCGTTGTTGTTCGAGATCACGAGCGTCGCGTAGACCGACGCCACGTAGAGGACGCGGTCGAAGTGCCTCCGGGCGACGCTGGGGAGTCGGGCCGGGGCGATCAGGAGCAGGGGCACGAGGACGCCGAAGGCGCCCACGGTGACGACGTAGGCCTGGTTGTCCAGCAAGTGGTGCCACCGGAAGGTCACGGTGTCGACGATGCCGGAGACGAAGTCGTCGGGCTGGTTCGGCGTGACCAGGCGCCGGATCCCGACCAGGATCGCGACGGGCAGCGCGGCGATCGCGGTCGCGCGGGCGAGGGCCGCCCGGATCCCCTTGCCGGCGCGGAGATCCCGCAGGAAGAGGTAGGGATAGACGAGCACGTACGTCTCGCGGACGAACGAGGCGATGACGCTCGTGGCGAAGAGCGCTCTCCGCCGGCCGCGCTCGGCGAGGAGGAAGGCGAGCATGACGAGGAAGAGGGCGGCGGGGTCGGTCATCCAGTACTGGTACTCGAACCAGCGCACGGCGCCCTGCGTGAAGCCCACCACCAGGAGGCCGGTCACCCGCAGGGAAAGGGCGAAGCCGAGGTCCCGGAGGTGGAGCCACAGGACGAAGAGGAAGCCGAAGAGGACCGCGTTCGTCACGGCGAAGAATCCAGCGTTGACCGGGAGCCCGAGCCGGGAGAGGCCGCGCACGAGCGCGGGTACGGCGAGGCGGAAGCAGTAGGGCGGCTCGTCGCGCAGGGCCGGGCGGCCCTCTGTCCCGCGGGCCATCTCGACGTACCGGAAGTGGTCGTACTCCTTCACCTGCTTCGGCTTGTGCAGGAAGCCGAGACGCGAGGACACCGACCACGCGTTCACGGAGAGCAGCAGGACCGCCAGCAGGGCGCCGAGCCGGGTGTCCGCCGTGCGGGAGAGGCTCACGGCACCGATCCTCTTACGCCGGCGCTGCTCGCGCAAATGCGCGGCGGTCCGGGGTCTGCTAGACTGCCGGTTTTCGGAGCGACCGGTGATCCGCCCCTACAAGTCAAAGCACCCCCGTCTCGGGGCCCGCGCCTGGGTGGACGCGTCCGCCCAGGTGATCGGGGACGTCGAGCTGGGCGCCGACGCGAGCGTCTGGATGAACACCGTCGTCCGGGGCGACGTGAACCGGATCCGGATCGGCGCCCGGACGAACGTCCAGGACAACTGCGTCCTCCACGTCACCGCCCAGCACCCCACGTCGCTGGCCGACGACGTGACCGTGGGCCACGCCGTGACCCTCCACGGCTGCGCGATCGAGCGGCTCTGCCTCGTCGGCGTGGGGGCGATCGTCCTCAACGGAGCCGTGGTGGGCGAGGAGTCGATCGTGGCCGCCGGGGCGCTCGTGCCGGAGGGCATGGCGGTGCCGCCGCGCTCCCTCGTCATGGGAGCGCCAGCGAAGGTTCGGCGGCCGGTGACCGAGGAGGAGCGCGCCTCCCTGCGCCGGTACGCGGAGCGCTACGTGGGCTACAAGGAAGACTACCGGGCGGCCGAGGAGGCCGAGTGACGATCCAGGCGGTGCGGGGAACCCGCGACATCCTGCCCGACGAGATCCCGGTCTGGCACCGGATCGAGACGGCGGCCCGCGAGCTCTGCGCCCGCTACGGCTACCGCGAGATCCGGACCCCCGTCTTCGAGGAGACGGAGGTCTTCGCCCGCGGGATCGGGGCGGAGACGGACATCGTCTCGAAGGAGATGTACACCTTCGCCGACCGCGACGGGGGCTCGCTGACGCTGCGGCCAGAGGCGACGGCCGGCATCGTCCGCGCGGTCGTCGAGCACAACCTGATGAACGCCGACCCCGCGCTCAAGGTCTACGCGCTCGGGCCGATGTTCCGGCGCGAGCGGCCGCAGAAGGGGCGCTACCGACAGTTCCACCAGCTGGACGTGGAGGCTCTCGGCTACTCGAGCCCCACGATCGACGCGGAGGTGATCGAGCTCGCCCTCGCCACCCTCGACGCCTGCGGGGCGAAGGAGCACGAGCTCATCCTGAACTCGGTCGGCGACCGGAACTGCCGGCCGGCGTACGTGGAGATGCTCCGGGCAGCCCTCCGCGACCGCGCCTCGTCGATGTGCGAGGACTGCCGGCGGCGGGCCGACACGAACCCCCTGCGCGTCCTCGACTGCAAGGTCGAGGCAGACCAGGCCGTCGTCGAGGCCCTGCCCCGGATCACCGACCACCTCTGCGCGCCGTGCGGCGAGCACTTCGCGGAGGTGCGGCGACAGCTCGCGCTCCTCGGCATCCCGTACCGCCTGAGTCACCGCCTGGTGCGGGGGCTCGACTACTACGTCCGGACGACCTTCGAGGTCACGAGCGGGGAGCTCGGCGCCCAGAGCAGCGTCCTCGGCGGCGGCCGCTACGACGGCCTGGTGAAGGACCTCGGCGGGCCCGACGTGGCCGGCATCGGCTTCGCGGTCGGTCTCGACCGCCTGGCGTCCCTCGTCCCGCCGGCGAAGGACGAGCCGCGGTGCGACGTCTTCCTCGTGCCCCTGGCCGGGGCCACCCTCGACCGTGCGCTGAGGCTCCAGCACGAGCTGCGGCAGGCGGGCCTGCGGGCGATGCTCGACCCCGAGGCGCGCAGCGTCAAGTCCCGGATGAAGCAGGCGGCCAGGCTCGGGGCGCGCTTCGTGGCGATCCTCGGCGAGGACGAGATCGCGCGGGGCGCGTGGACGGTGCGCGACATGGCGCGCTCCGACCAGCAGGACGTGCCGGAGGACCGGGTCCTCGAACACCTCAAGGAGAAGGCGAATGGCTGAGCCCCTGGGCGACCTCGCGCGCACCCACTACTGCGGGGAGCTGCGCGAGGACCACGTGGGGAGGACGGTCACTCTCATGGGCTGGGCGGCCACCCGGCGCGACCTCGGCGGGGTCGTCTTCCTCGACCTGCGCGACCGCGAGGGCCTCTGCCAGGTGGTGGCCCGGCCCGAGGTGTCGGAGGAGGCCCACGCCCGGGCCGACCACGTGCGCTCGGAGTTCGTCGTCGCGGTGGTGGGGGAGGTCGCGGCCCGATCCGCCGAGACCGTGAACCCGAACCTCGACACCGGGAAGGTCGAGGTGCTGGCCCGGGAGATCCGCATCCTGTCCGAGGCGAAGACGCCGGTCTTCCCGATCGAGGACGAGATCGACACCCACGAGGAGGTCCGGCTCAAGCATCGCTACCTCGACCTCCGCCGGCCGCGGATGCAGAGGAACGTGCGCCTCCGCCACCAGGCGGCGATGGAGGTGCGGCGGTACCTCGACGAGCAGGGGTTCTACGAGATCGAGACCCCCATGCTCGGCAAGTCGACTCCGGAGGGGGCCCGCGACTACCTCGTCCCCTCGCGGGTCCACCACGGCTCCTTCTACGCGCTGCCGCAGTCGCCGCAGCTCTTCAAGCAGATCCTGATGGTCTCCGGCCTCGACCGCTACTACCAGATCGCCCGCTGCTTCCGGGACGAGGACCTGCGAGCCGACCGCCAGCCCGAGTTCACGCAGGTGGACATCGAAATGTCCTTCCCGCGGATGGAGACGATCTTCGACCTCGTCGAGCCGCTCTTCCAGCGCGTGATGGCGGTGATCGGCGTGAAGGTCGAGCGGCCGTTCCCCCGCCTGCCCTACGCCGACGCATTGCTGAAGTACGGCTCGGACAAGCCCGACCTCCGCTTCGGGATGCCGATCGCCGACGTCAGCGACGAGCTCCGGGTCCTCGGCCTCGCGAACTACCCAGGCCTCCTCGAGGCCGGAGCCCGCGCCCGTGCCATCGTGCTCCCCGCCTCGGGCGGGGTCTCGGGCATGCGCCTCCGGAAGATCAACGAGGACCTGTGGCTCGCGAGGATCGTCCCCGACGCGCGGGGCGAGAAGCGCAACCTGCTGAACCTCAAGGCCACCGACGACCAGCTCGCGAAGCTGGCCGAGAAGGGCGCGTCGGCCGAGGTGGCCCGGAAGCTCCTCGACAAGGTGGGCGCCTCGAAGGACGACACCGTCCTCATAGGCGTCGACCAGCCCGGCCCGGTGGCCATGGCCATGGGCATCCTGCGCCTCGAGATGGGCCGGGAGCTGAGGCTCGTGGACGAGAGGGCCTACCGCTTCCTGTGGGTGACCGACTTTCCGCTCTTCGAGTGGGACCGCGAGCTGGGCCGCTACGTGAGCCTGCACCATCCGTTCACCTCGCCGGTGGACGAGGACCTGGCGCTCCTCGAGACGGATCCGGGGAGGGTGCGGGCCAAGGCCTACGACGTCGTCCTGAACGGCTACGAGGTCGGCGGAGGCAGCATCCGGATCCACGACTCCGCGCTGCAGGCGAAGGTCTTCGAGCGGCTCGCCCTCTCCCCCGAGGAGGCGCGCGACCGGTTCGGCTTCTTCCTGGAGGCGCTGCAGTACGGCACGCCGCCCCACGGCGGGATCGCCCTCGGCCTCGACCGGATGGTCATGATCATGGCCGGCGAGACGTCGCTCCGGCAGGTCATCCCGTTCCCGAAGACGGCCGCGGGCACCGACCTCATGACGGGCTCGCCCTCCCCGGTGCGGGAGGAGCAGACGCGCGAGTTGGGCATCCTGACCGTGCGCACGTGAAAAGCGCGCTGTGCTAAGCTGCGCACGGACCAGGTAGATGACGCGTGTCTCCGTCCCGGACAAGGGGCAAGAGACCCTCTTCGGAAACCAGGACGAGAACCTGCGCTTCCTCGAGGACACCTTCAAGGTCCGCATCAAGAGCCAGGGAAGCGACCTCCTCATCGAGGGGGACGAGCAGGGGGCGGTCCTCGCCGGCCAGGTCTTCGAGCAGCTCGCCTCGCTCATGAAGGACGGCTACGCGGTGGCCTCGGCCGACGTCCGCCTCGCCGCCCAGCTCCTCTCCCGCGACGGCGACACGCGCCTCCGGGACTACCTGCTCAAGGCCGCGGTGCGCGGGGGGAAGAAGGTGGTCGTTCCGCGCAGCCTGAACCAGCGCGCGTACCTCGACGAGATCGCGAAGAACGACATGGTCTTCGGGATCGGACCCGCGGGGACCGGCAAGACATACCTCGCCGTCGCCCAGGCCGTCTCGTACCTCCTCAACAAGCAGGTGACGCGCGTCATCCTCGCCCGGCCGGCGGTCGAGGCGGGGGAGAAGCTGGGCTTCCTGCCGGGCGACCTCCAGCAGAAGGTCGATCCCTACCTGCGGCCGCTCTACGACGCCCTCTACGACCTCATCGAGTTCGAGAAGGTGGAGCGGCTCTTCGAGCGGAGCCAGATCGAGGTCGCGCCGATCGCCTTCATGCGCGGGCGGACGCTCTCCGACGCCTTCGTCATCGTCGACGAGGCGCAGAACACGACCACCGAGCAGATGAAGATGGTGCTCACCCGCATCGGCCTCGGCTCGAAGGTCGTGGTGACCGGGGACATCACGCAGATCGACCTCCCCGCCGGCCGCATCTCGGGCCTCGTGGAGGCGATCTCGGTGCTCTCGGGGACGTCGGGCATCGCCTTCTGCTACTTCGACGAGAAGGACGTCGTGCGTCACCGCCTGGTGCAGTCGATCATCAGGGCCTACGAGCGGTGGGGCAAGGGCGCGGGGCGATGAGCGTGGAGCGGGAAGGCCTGTCCGTCGTCCTCCTCAACCGGCAGAGGCGGCGGCCGGTCGGAGCGGCCCGCCTGCGCCGGGTCCTGGCGGGCGCGGCCGAGGTCCTCCGGGTGAAGGGCGAGCTGGCGCTCGTCCTGGCCGGCGACCGGCTGCTGCACCGTCTCAACCGCACCTACCGGGGGAAGGACCGCCCGACGGACGTGCTGTCCTTCCCGGGCGACGGCGGGGAGGCGGGGCTCGGCGACGTCGTGATCAGCGTGGAGACGGCGGAGCGGAACGCGATGGCCCTCGGGCGCTCGCTTCCGCAGGAGCTCGACGTCCTCGCCCTCCACGGCTTCCTGCACGTGCTCGGCTACGACCACGAGACGGACGACGGGACGATGGAGCGCCTGGAGCGGCGCCTGCGAAGGAGGCTCTGCGCGTGATCGCCCTCCAGGTCCTCCTCGTCGTCCTCCTCGCCGGGCTGTCGATCTTCCTTTCCTCCGTCCAGGCCGCCTTCCACCTGCTCAAGCGCCGTCGGCTCACCCAGGTCGGCTTCCGCGACGAGGCCCGCATCGAGCTCGCCCAGCGCTACCTCGACGACCCCGCGCGCATGCTCATGCCGGTCCAGCTCGGCACCTACACCGCCCACGTCTGCATGACCGTGATCATCACCTCGCTCGCCTTCCGTCTCGTCGACCACTGGGCGATGCTCACCGCGTTCGGCGTCATGATGGCGTACCTCCTCCTCTTCCGGGTCAGCATGCCCTACATCCTGGTCCGCCAGGACCCGGAGGCGGCGTTCCTGAAGCTGCTCCCGGCGTTCCACCTCTGGGCGCAGGCCCTCGACCCCCTCGTCTCCCGCCTGCGGCGTCGGGCCGCCCCCGACCCGGACGAGGCCGAGGAGGGCGGGCCCGTGCCGGAGGTCCCTCCGCCTCCGGTGCAGCAGGTCGACGAGGAGCGTCTGGTCGACGCGCTCGACCGATTCTCGGGGACGCTCGCCCGCGAGATCATGACCCCGCGCCTCGACGTCGTGGCCATCGAGGCGAAAGCCCCCGTCTCCGCCCTCCGCCGCCTGATGGGCGAGACGAAGTACAGCCGGATCCCCGTCTACGGCAAGGACCTCGACGACATCGTGGGCGTCGTCGAGGTGCGAGACCTCCTGGACTTCCAGGGCGACGCGGAGGCCGCGGTGGGCCCGCTCGCGCGGCCGACCTACCTCGTCCCCGAGACGAAGCGGATCCCGGAGCTGCTCCGCGAGATGCAGGGCCGGCGGCTCACGTTCGCGGTCGTCATCGACGAGTACGGCGGCACGGCCGGGATCGTCACCGTCGAGGACATCGTGGAGGAGCTGGTCGGCGAGATCAAGGACGAGTACGACGTGGAGGCCGACCCCTTGACCGTGGAGACGGACGGCAGCGTGATCGCGGACGGCCGGGCGAGCGTGGAGCGGCTCGAGGAGGCGCTGGAGACGGAGCTCTCGCTCGACGAGGAGACGACGACCGTAGGCGGGCTCGTCACCTCGATCTTCGGCCAGATCCCGCGGCCGGGGGAAAGGACGAGCTACCGGGGGTTCGAGGTCGAGGTCCTCGCCGCGGAGAAGAAGCGGGTCAACCGGGTGCGCTTCCGGCGGGTGGCGGTCGCGGACCCGGCGTGAGCGGCGGCGCGTCTCCGGTGGCCCGGGCCGGCTTCGTGACAGTGGTCGGCCGGCCGAACGTCGGGAAGTCGACGCTCGTCAACCGGCTGGTCGGCGAGAAGGTCGCGATCGTCTCCGACAAGCCGCAGACGACCCGCAACCGCATCCTGGCCGTGGTGAACCGGCCTCCCGTCCAGATGATCCTCCTCGACACGCCGGGGATCCACAAGCCGATGCACGAGATGAACCGGCGGATGGTGGCGACGGCCACGCGGAGCATCGGCCAGGGAGACCTCGGGCTGTGGATGGCCGACGTCGAGGAGCGGCCGGGGCCGGGCGACCGCTTCATCGAGGGACTGCTCCGCAGGTCCCGGCTCCGCGTCGTGCTCGCCCTCAACAAGATCGACCGCGTGGCGAAGCCGCGCATCCTGCCCGCCATCGAGGCCTGGCGCCACGTCTCGGACTTCGCCGAGATCGTCCCCGTGTCGGCCCTCACCGGCGAGAACGTGGACCGGCTGGAACGGGTGCTGATGGACGCGCTGCCGGAGGGGCCGGCCCTCTACCCCGACGACTTCCTGACCGACCTGCCCGAGCGCTTCTTCGTGGCCGAGATGGTGCGGGAGCGGATCCTCGTCCACACCCGCGAGGAGATCCCCTACGTCACCGGGGTCGTCGTGGAGTCGTTCGAGGAGAAGGAGGACCTCGTCCGCATCCAGGCCGCGGTCCTCGTCGAGCGCGAGAACCAGAAGGCGATCCTGATCGGCCGCGGCGGCTCGATGCTCAAGAGGGTCGGCACGGAGGCCCGCCGGCAGATCGAGGCCTTTCTCGGCACGAAGGTCTTCCTCGGCCTCTTCGTGAAGGTCCGCGAGCGCTGGCGCGAGGACGAGGCCGTGCTCGGCCAGATGGGCCTCGGGGAGGCCGAGGGCCGCCGGTCGGCGCCCGACGGCCGGGACTGACGAGACCTCTCGCGCGGAGCCCCGGTTTGGCCGGTCGCCGCGGGGCCGGGCCGCACCGATGGACTTCGGAGCGTCCACGGCCTTAGACTCGGGACGCTCCCTCGAACGGACCGAGCTCACGATGAGAAAGACGATCCTGGCCCTCGCGGCGACGCTGGGCCTCGTGGCGCCCGTCTCGCCGCAGAGCCCGGCCGCGGTGGCGGCGCCGCCGGGGCCGGCCGTGGCGTCCAGCAAGGTCTGGATCGGGCGCTACGCCGAGTACGAGGCGTTCCTCAGGACGGCGCCCATCGAGCGCTTCGCCGCGATCCCGGTCGGCGTCACGCACCCACGCCGGGCCTACTTCGCCCCGGGCGGTCTCGCGGGGAGCGCGGCCGTGAAGAACCTGCCCCCGGGCAACCGGAAGGGGTTCTGGGAGAGCTACAGGTCCGAGATCGCCGCCTACGAGCTCGACCGGCTGCTGGGCCTCGACATGGTGCCGCCGACCGTCGAGCGCCGGGTCGAGAACGACCTCGCCTCGGTCCAGCTCTGGGTCGAGGGCTGCCGCGTCCTCCGGGACGTGGACCAGCACGACCCCCACGACGCCGAGGCCTGGAACCGCCAGGTCTACCGGCAGCGGGTCTTCGACGACCTGGTCGCGAACATCGACGAGAACGCCGGCAACATTCTCGTGGACCCCCTCTGGAACATGGTGCTCGTCGACCACTCGCGGTGCTTCGCCACCGACGCGATGCCCTTCGAGAAGCAGATGAGCCACATCGACCGGCCTCTCCTCGAGAAGCTGAAGGCCCTCGACGAGGCGACGGTCTCGTCCCGCCTGAAGTCGTGGGTCATCGGCGGGCACTCGGTGCGCGAGCTGCTCAAGCGGCGGGACAGGATCGTGACCCATTTCGAGGCCAGGGTCCGGGAGCTGGGCGAGGACCGCGTCTTCGTCCCCTGACACCGCGCCGCCCGCCGGGGCGTATCATCGCCGGGCGTCGAGCCCGTCTTCGGGCCGGAAGGCCGCGAGGGCGGCCCGAGCGCGGGTCAGGGAGGAGGACGAGAGTGCGGGACGCGAGGTCCGCTCGGGGTGGCGGCGGGGCGGCTCAGCCGCCGGCATGGGGGCTCTGTCCGGCCCTGGCCACGGCCGGCCTCCTGGCCGCGGCGTGCGGAGGCCGAACCGAACCCCCGCGGGCGACCGCCGTTCCGGTGGTCGTGGAGACGGCCACCCGCAAGACGGTCTCCCTGACCCTCCGCGCGATCGGCAACGTGGAGACGATCGACACCGTGACCGTGCGACCCCTGGTCGGCGGAGAGCTCGTAGGGGTCCACTTCCGGGAAGGGACGGACGTCCGGGCCGGGGACGTGCTCTTCACGATCGACCCCCGGCCCTACGAGGCGGCCCTGCACCAGGCGGAGGCGAACCTGGCCCGCGACGAGGCCAACGCGCGCAACGCGCGCCTGGAGGCGGAGCGCGGGGAAGCCCTCTTCGATCAGGGGGTCCTCTCGCGCGAGCAGTTCGACGCCCTCCAAAACTCGGCCGAGGCCCTCGACGCCGCGGTGCGGGCCGACCACGCGGCGGCGGAGGCGGCCCGGCTCAACCTGGGCTACTGCACCATCCGGTCCCCGATCGACGGCCGGGCAGGCAGCCTCCTCGTG
>Ga0335080_10007844_pt1 | contig 11100 bp, 5 predicted proteins | sample Lox_Sample_34_FD_206720 | JGI IMG/M metagenome (GOLD analysis project Ga0335080, IMG submission 206720) | Soil microbial communities from Loxahatchee National Wildlife Refuge, Florida, United States - Lox_Sample_3.4 | ecosystem: Environmental > Terrestrial > Soil > Wetlands | place: USA: Florida...
AGAAAGTGAACAGGCCCCAGTTGGTGGCGGCTTTGGCGTTCATTCATCGTGAACGCCTTCGATTCAGTTGAAGGATAGACAATTGAGCCTCGTGACCTCGGCTGCTACGGAAAAATTATTTCAACTTCCCCATCAAACTTCTCGCCCGGCCAATCCAGATGCGGTCGCGCCGGCGCTGGAAACCGGGCGCGTGGACGTCGTCGGTCAAAACGTCCTTCAATTCGGCGCGGGCGAGGTCGGGCTGGTTCTTCGCGATGTAAAGCTCGGCCAGTTGCACCTTCGCACGCGGATAGGAATGATGCTGCGTGATGTGCTGCCAGTATTGCAGCGCGTTGTCGGTTTCGCCGAGGGCGGTAAGCGCTTCGGCCAGCGCCATCATCGTGTGGCCGTAATCATGGTCGGGCTTCTCGTGCATGACGCTTTCCAGGAACACGCGCGCCTCGGCGGGCCGGTTCAACCGGACGAGGCATTGGCCGAGATGCGCCCGGGCGTCAATGTCCTTCGGCTCCCGTTCGAGTGCGGCCCGATAACATCGCTCCGCCTCGGCCAGTTTTCCTTTCCGGAAATAAATGTCGCCGAGTTGGAAATGGTGGTAGGCGTGGTCGAGGTGATGGATTTGCGCCTGCAATTCGCGGATGCGCGCGCGGCTGCCGGCGCCGGGCAATTCAAAGCCGCGCATCGAGGACGGCGACTCCCGATAGACGAGGAAATAATACAGGATCGTCGAAAGCCCCCAGCCGATGACGATGAACACCGCCCAGATCCATTCGCGGTTGCGGATGGCATGGATGAGCATCCAGATTTGGAACGCCGTAATCACCAGCGCCACCGGGCTGGTCAGCAGGTATTGCCAGCCCTCCACGTTGGTGAGCAGCGAGGCAAGCATGACGCGAAGTTAATTCAAAAATTAGAAATGAAAAATTAAAAAACGCTGCATTTCCTGCATCCATACGCTAAATCTCCCGCAATGGTTTCACGCAGTACCAACAAAACGTTGCGCCGCGCTTATCAACTCATGCGGGCGCGATTTGGCCATCAGCACTGGTGGCCGGGTGAAACGGCGTTCGAGGTCTGCGTGGGCGCAATCCTCACGCAAAACACGGCCTGGACCAACGTCGCGCGCGCCATCGGCAATCTGAAGGCGGCACGGGTGCTCGAACCGGAACAATTATTCGCGATGCCGGAGCGCGAACTTGCGAAACTGATCCGACCTGCCGGTTATTTCAACGTCAAGGCGCGCCGGCTGCGTTCCTTCTTGCGCGTGCTCATGGAAACGTTCGACGGTGATTTGAAAAAACTTTTTGCGGGAGAAACGTCTATCGTTCGGGGGCGACTGCTGGCCATCCACGGTGTTGGTCCGGAAACCGCGGACAGCCTGCTCCTGTATGCGGGCGGACATCACAGTTTTGTGATTGACGCGTACACGAAACGGATTTTTCAGCGGCACCGGTGGAGTCAGAAATCAGAAGTCAGAAGTCAGAAGTCGGAAAACAGCCACTCGGAGCCGGGCGGTTACGACGAACTGAAGGTGCAATGCGAGTTGGCGTTGAACCAGAAAGCCCCTGCGGAGGAGCTGGATTACTGGCAGGATTATCACGCGCAACTGGTGATCGTGGGGAAGCATTTTTGCCGGAAACACGCGCCGCGATGTGATGAATGCCCGCTGAAACCACTACTGCCGCGAAACGCCTAAAAATCGTGGTAAGAGCCACTGATTTTCACGTGTTTTGCATTGACAAACCATACGCTCAAAGGTCATTATCAGTGTAGTCGGACCCAAAGAAAGCAATTGGCGCAATGCCATTTCTTCCATGAAAAAATCACGGTTGTTCTCCCGAGTGGTATTAACTGGTTTTCTCCTGGCCGCCGCCGGCGCGCCGGCCGCAGTTTTCACCAACAACACCGCCATCAGCCCGTTCGACACGCGGTATGACGGCGCGGACATCGCCATCAGCAACTGCACCGTCATCGTGAGCGGCGCGCATAGTTTTGCGAGCCTGCTGGTCGGGGCGGGCGGCACACTGACGCATTCGTTCTGGCCGAACGGGCCGATCGTCACCACGTTCGCCGTGGCGAATGAGCCGCAGGTGTTGTTCGGCACCAGTCCCGCGACGCTGGCGAACACGAATATTGTTACGCCGTTGGTGGTTACGGACATTGCCGGAATCACTACCTACAGCAACGGCGTGGATTATGTGCAAGCCAATTTGCCCGACGGCACCACGCAAATTCAACGGACCGACACTTCGGCGATTCCCGACGGCGCGACCGTGCTGGTGAGTTACAGTTGGGATGACATCACGCCCGCGGGATTGACCCTGACGCTGGCTGGGCCAGTCACCGTCGCCAGCGGCGGCAGCATCAGCGCCGATGGCATTGGCTACGCCGCGGGTGGAGGCGCAGGCAGCGGCCTCAGTTCCGGAGGCGCATTTTTTGACGGCTCCGGCGCGGGTCATGGCGGCAACGGCGGCAACAGTTCCAGCAACGCGGTCGGTGGTGTTTGCTACGATTCGCTTTATCAACCCAACGTCCTCGGCAGCGGCGGCGGCGCCAGTTACGCCGGGAGCGGCGGCAATGGCGGCGGCCTCGTTCAAATTGTCGCTGGCGGCAACGTGAGAATTGACGGTGTCATTACCGCCAACGGCGCGGGTGCGGCCAATTCACGCGCCGGCGGCGGCGCGGGTGGCAGCGTCAGGATTTCCGCCGCAAGCGTGAGCGGTTTGGGCAGCATTACGGCAAACGGCGGTTCCGGCGCGGCGATTCATGGCGGCGGTGGCGGCGGCGGACGCATCGCGATTCAATGCGGCACAAACAATTTTTCGGGCCGCCTGACCGCGTACGGCGGCGGCGGTTCGCAAACGGGCGGCGCGGGGACCATCTTCACGCAACTGACCGGCCAGAACGGTATGTTGCTGGTGGACAACGGTGGACGCACCGGGACCAATTCCACCGTCACACTGCCGACCGTGGCCGATGTTGTGATTAGCGGCAATGCCGGGGTCACTGCCAGCGGCCAGTTTTATTCGGGTAACCTGACGATTGCGACGAACAGCACTTTGACCGCCCCCGGCCTCGGGTTGTCGGCCAGCAATATGATTGTTCAAGCGGGTGGCATCGTGTCGGCGGACGGCTTGGGTTACCCTGCAGGTTCTGGCCCGGGCGCGGGGCACATTTATTTTAGCGGCGGTTACAATTATTCCGGTGGTGGCGGACACGGCGGTTATGGCGGTGCCGCTTCAGTCACCAACGGCGCCGGTGGCTCAACCTATGATTCGCAGACGTCGCCAGCCACCCTTGGCAGTGGCGGCGGCGGGAGTTCCGAAGGTTCAATCGGCGGCGCAGGCGGCGGTGCGCTGCAACTCACCGTGGCTGGCAATTTGCTGGTGGACGGGCGCATCACCGCCAACGGTGTCAACGGCACTGGCGTCGCCGGCGGCGGTGGGTCTGGTGGCAGCATTTACCTGAACGCTGGCACCTTTGCCGGTGCCGGCTCAATCACCGTTAACGGCGGCTACGGCGCAGATTCATTCGGCGGGGGTGGTGGTGGTGGGCGCATCGCTATCATCGCCGGGGCGAATTCCTTCGCCGGCAACATCAGTTCCTCCGGTGGCGGCGGTGCGAATTGGGGTGGCGCGGGAACGGTCTATCTGCAAGTAGCCCCTGTTGGCAGCCCGGGACCGTTGTTGACGCAATTAACCTTGGACAATGCCGGCCACCTCGGGGCGAGCACGCCGCTGCAATCCGCCGGTTCGGCAAATTTAATTGTCCAGAACGGCGCGGTCGGCACCGCCAATTCGTCGGTGGCTTTCGCCAGCCTGCTGGTTGGTTCCAACGCATGGTTGGCGGCGCTTACGCCCAACAGCAGCGAAAGTTTCAATATCAGCGGCAATACGACCTTCCAGGCCGGTGGCGGATTCATGGCGGATTCCAGCGGTTACGGCAGTGGTCAGGGAACCGGTGCTGGAAGATACACAACCTATTTACCGTATGCGTGCAGCGGCGGCGGTCATGGCGGGACTGGTGGAAGTTCCGTTTCCAATTTGGTGGCCGGCGGGAGCGCTAACGATTTCGCCAATTCACCGTCGAGCGCATATCCGGCCAGCGGCGGCGGCGGAACGTTACCCTATTCCACGGGCGGCAACGGCGGCGGGTTTGTGCAAATGACGGTCAACGGCACGTTGCGGCTTGACGGTCTCATCACGGCCAATGGCGGTAACGGCTCTGGCCTCGGTGGCGGCGGCGGCGCGGGCGGCGGCGTCAATTTGTCCGTCGGCACTTTTTCCGGCAGCGGTGCTATCGCAGCCAATGGCGGCAGTGGGATGGACGGTATTGGTGGTGGCGGCGGCGGCGGACGCATCGCGGTTTCGTTCAACAGCAATTCATTTACTGGCACAGTATCGGCTTATGGCGGCGGCGGCGCGAATTACGGCGGCGGCGGCACGATTTATTTCCGGACCAATTCCAGCGGACGTTCCCTGCTGATCGTGGACAACGGCGGCCATGCCGGCGCCGATTCGTCAATTCAGGGCGGAACTTCCTCAACGACCGACCTGACGTTGCGCAACAACGGCCTCATCTACGCTCTCGGTTCGGCTTCTTTCGCCAACCTCGTCGTCGGTTCAAACGCCTTGCTGGTGGTGACCAACCAGAACCTGAACATCACTGCCAACAATGTCACCGTGCAACCCGGCGGCAGCATTAATGCCGATGGCGGCGGTTCTTCCTCCGGCCAGGGCACCGGTCATGGAAATGGTTACTTTAACTTGCCGTATTCCTGTAGCGGCGGCGGGCACGGCGGGTACGGCGCCAATTCCCTTTCCAATTCGGCTGTCGGTGGAACAGCCGGTTACGACTCGATCACCTCACCTAACTACCAGGGTAGCGGTGGTGGCGGATATTTGCCTTATTCCATCGGCGGGAACGGCGGCGGTCTGATTCAAATATCTGTCAGCAGCAGCTTGCGAGTGGATGGCACGCTCTCCGCCAACGGCGCCAACGGCACGGGCACCGGCGGCGGCGGCGGTTCCGGCGGCAGTCTGAATCTGACCGTCGGGACGTTATCGGGCGCCGGGATAATTTCTGCCAACGGTGGCAACGGCGTGGATGCCATCGGCGGTGGTGGTGGTGGCGGCATGATCGCCATCAATCTCAATCAGTCGAACCTGTTTGCCGGGACGATTACGGCTTACGGTGGCGGGGGTGCAAACTATGGCGGCGCGGGGACGACTTATTTCCGAACCAATTCCACCGGCCAGACATTGCTCATCGTGGACAACGGCGGCCATCGCGGAACCAATACGCTGGTTTCATCGCTCCCCAACAACAACCTTGTCCTCCGCAACGGGGCGGTCGCCGTTCAAAGCTCATATCCGCTGAGTCTCACCAGCCTGCTCATCACGTCAAATGCCTGGATGGTCCCTGGAATTAATAATCCCGGCACAGTCAACGTCAGCATCTTCGGCAGTGCCGCAGTTATTCAAGCGGGTGGCGGCATTGTCGCCGACGCCTCGGGCAGCGCGCAAAATATCGGTACTGGACGCGGTTACATTTCCGGTAGTGCACCGTGGTATCCGTGCAGCGGCGCGGGTCATGGCGGCTATGGCGCGTTCGCGCTCTCGAATCTGATCGCCGGCGGAATCACCTTCGATTCCACTACTTCACCATCGGTTGTGGGTAGTGGCGGTGGCGGCACTTCCCCCTTTTCCATCGGCGGCGCGGGCGGCGGTTACATCAACCTGGCGGCCGGGAAAGCCCTTGTACAGCTCGATGGGCTCATCTCGGCTAATGGCGGCAACGGTTCCGGTTCCGGCGGCGGTGGCGGCTCCGGCGGTAGCATTATTATCAATGCCGATTCGCTCGCCGGCATCGGCACGGTCGCAGCTAACGGCGGCAATGGCGCCGACGCCATTGGCGGCGGCGGCGGCGGCGGCCGTATTGCTATTATTACTGCCAACTTCCCGGAGTTTCCGCCTCATACAAACATCTTTACCGGGACCGTTTCCGCTTACGGCGGTGGCGGGGCGAACTATGGCGGCGCGGGAACCATTTATTTGCGGACGAATTTACAGAGTGTCGCTTTGTTGATTTTGGACAACGGCAATAACGCCGGCACCAACACCAGTTTCGATTTCGCCATCAACATGGATGTGACGGTTCAGAACAAAGCCGTCGGCCTGTTGCCCGCGACCGGCTTGTGGTCGCCGCGCAATGTGCTCATCCGCAGCAACAGCGTCCTGACAACGTTTGCTTCCGGCGGCACGCGCACGATCAACGCCAATAATCTGACGATCGAGGCGGGTGGCGCAATGTCTCTGGATGGCACGGGCTACGGCCCGCAAACCGGTCCCGGCTCCGGTGCCGCCGTCTCCCCCGATCGCGGCGGAGCCGGACACGGCGGTTACGGCGGCGGCAATGTTTCCGGCGGCGGAGCCGCGTACGATTCCATTCAGTCGCCAACCGTGGCAGGCAGCGGCGGAGCCACTTATGTTTCCGGCCCGCCGTATAGCTACGGCGGTCCCGGTGGCGGCGCCTTGACCTTGAATGTCAGCGGAACTCTGATGGTGAACGGACGGCTTTCGGCGAATGGGACCAATGGCGGATTCAATTCGGGAGGCGGCGCGGGCGGCAGTCTTTATCTGGCCAATATTTACAATCTTGCCGGCAACGGCGTCATTTCGGCAAATGGCGGTTCGGCCAACGGTGCGGCTGGCGGCGGCGGCGGTGGGCGCATCGCCGTCGTCTGTACGTCCAATAATTTCACCGGCCAATTTTCGGCTGTCGGCGGCAGTGGGAATTATCCAGGCGGCGCGGGCACGATTTACTCGAGCGTTTCGGGTGTGAAAGCCCTGGCCGTAAACAACGGCGGCATCAATGGGACCAACACGCCGCTGGCCGACAGTTTTTCGCTGCCCAACCCGCCATTTAATTTGAATATCTCGGGTGCGGCCGCGGTGGTGCCGCTGACGCCGTTGCCGTTGTTGAGCAATTTGACCGTCAGTGCCGGCAGCACGTTGACCATGCCAGTCGCGCAATCTGATCTTGTCATCGCGGTCCTGAACAACGCGGACCTTGCCGGTAATCTGAATGTGGATTATCTGGGTTACGCGCAAACCAACGGCCCCGGTGCGGGTGGCGCGATTGGCAACAAAGGTTCGGGTGGCGGTTATGGCGGGAACGGCGGCGCCTCTTCCACAGGGGCGCCGGGCGGAACGAATTATGGTTCCGCCACGGCACCGGTGGAGTTCGGCAGCGGCGGTGGTTACGGCGCGGCCACGGTCACCGGCGGGTCCGACGGTGGCGGCGCATTGCGGCTCAGTGTTGTTGGCAAATTGAACGTGAACGGCAACGTCAGCGCGAATGGAAATCCCGGCGCGCAGGACGATTCCGGCGGCGGTTCCGGCGGCAGTGTCTGGATCACCGCCGGCGCGTTTTCGGGCGCGGGCAACATTTCTGCGATGGGCGGCTATGGCGCCCCATTGGGTGGCGGTGGTGGCGGTGGCGGGCGCATCGCAATTTTTTCTCCGACAAACAATTTTAGCGGAACGACCAACGCCAACGGCGGTAGTGGCGCAACGCCTGGCCAGCCCGGAACCATCTTCTTATCGAGCGCTCTCCCTGGTTTCCAGATTATTTCCCAGTCGCCCACCGGCCTCGTCTCTAACGCGGTCAGCTACGTGGACCTGAGTTTTAACGAAGCGGTGGATCCCGCGTCTGTTTCGGTATCAAACTTCACGCTCGTCATGCCCGGCGGCACGTCGGCCGTTATTCTTGGCGCCGAAGTTTCCGGTCCGTCCACGGTGCGAGTAGGCTTTCTCCCACAAAACCTATTGGGCGATTATTCCATTCAGGCCGGGACGGCCATCACCAACATCTTCGGCTTGCCGCTGGCGCAGGCTTACACCGGCACCTTCACCATATCGCTTCCGACGATTTCGGGCACGGTCACCGACACCAACGGCGCGCCGGTGGCCGGAGTGTTGTTGCTGCCGGACGGCGGGCTTACCGGCGTGGTGACGGACACGAACGGGAATTACGCGTTGGGCGTGCCGCCCGGCTGGAGTGGTTCGGTAACGCCGGAGGTCTACAATTTCATGTTTGTGCCGGCCTCGCTGACTTACAGCAACGTCATCGGCTCTATGGCAAATCAGAATTATTTGGTGGTGCCGATAGCCGCGCCCAACCTCGTACCCGGTCTGAATGGCACGAATCTTACGATGGGTTGGACCGGCATGTCCGGAGTCACGTACCAAACGTGGTCTTCGACCAACCTTGTGGACTGGCAGCCGCTCGGTGATCCGCTTGCCGGTACGAACGGCCCGATGCAAATCGCGTTGCCGCTCGGCACTGATCCCGCGGCCTTCTTCCGGGTCAGCGCGGGTCCTTGACTGAATTCTCAACTTGTTTTGCAGGGGCCCGGCGTTTATTTATCTTGGCCGCCTGTGAACCAGACGCTGATCATCGTGCCCACGGTCAATGAACGGGAGAACCTCCCGCGCGTGGCGCAGAAGTTGTTGTCGCTCCCAGTTGGCGTGGACCTGCTGGTGGTGGACGGCAACTCGTCGGATGGCACGGGGAAAATTGCCGACGAACTCGCCGCGAAACACCTGCAAATTCACGTGCTCCACGAGTCACAGAAAAACGGGCTGGGTCGTGCCTACATTTCGGGTTTCAAGTGGGCGCTGGAAAGGGAATACGAATTCATCTTCGAGATGGACTCCGACCTTTCACACGATCCGGATGAGATTCCCAATTTTCTCAAGGCCGCGCAAAAGGCCGACCTCGTCTTGGGCTCGCGTTACACCGGCGGCGTGCGGGTGTTGAACTGGCCGCTCAAACGCCTGCTCCTGAGCCGCTTCGCCGGCATTTACGTCTGGCTGATTACCGGCATGCCCTTCAGCGACCCGACGAGCGGCTACAAATGCTTTCACCGCCGCGCGCTTCAGGCCATCGCCCTCGATGCGATCAAGTCCGACGGCTACAGTTTTCAAATCGAAGTGACGAACCGGCTCTGGCGCAACGGATTCCAGATCGCCGAGGTGCCGATTACGTTTACCGAACGCGTCGAAGGCAGTTCCAAATTGACGCGGCACATCATCAGCGAAGCCTTCTGGATGGTCTGGTGGCTGTGGTTGCAGAACGGCTGCCGCCGCTGGCCCCGCAAGCATTAAGCTCCCTGCCAATCCGGGGGTTAACCCGACTTGCCATTCCCGGCGAATCTGCCAGATTAATTCCGTAAATCAAAAATGATTATGAAAATTAAATATTTGTTTATGGCGGGTTTGATGTTTTTTGTCTCCACCGCGGCGTTGCCGGCGGCCATGCCCAAAGCCGGTGACATGGCGCCCCTGTTTACCGGCCAGGACCAGGATGGCAAAACGGTGAAACTGGCGGATCTCATCGGCAAGAAGATCGTGTTGCTGTATTTTTACCCGAAGGATTTTACCAGCGGCTGTACCAAGGAGGCCTGTGGATTCCGGGACCGCCTGGGCGAGTTGCAGAAAGACAACGTCGAAGTTATTGGCGTGAGTTTTGACTCGAGCGAAAGCCACCAGAAGTTTATCGCCAAATATAACCTGAACTTTCCGCTGCTTGCGGATCCGGATGGAAAAATTGTGGAGCTGTACGACGCAAAAATGGACCACATGAAACTGGCGCATCGTGTCAGCTTTCTGATCGGGCTCGATGGCAAGATTGTTCACGTGACCGACGCCGGCAATCCCGAGGTTCATTTCACTGAAATGCAGGCTGCCATCGCCGGATTGAAAAAGGGCTGAGCGTTTGGAATCCCGGCTCGTCAAAACCGGCGTTTGCTGGTAAATTTCGGACGTGGAGTGGTGGTTTACAAACCGGGTTGTGGCCCGGGCGCGCGCGTTCTTCCGCCGTCATTGGCAGCGCGCGCTGCGCTGGCGCGAAAAGTTCGTCTTCAAAGAGGAGGCCTTCCACCTCGTGCTGGCCGGAATCGTCGGCATCATCGGCGGTCTGGTGAACCTTTTCTTTTACTATGCGGTGCACCTTGTTCAACCCGGGGATCCGGTTGAGTTCGCAGAAAGACTGCCTGACTGGGCGCGATTCCTGGTGCCGACGCTGGGAGGATTGGCCGCCGGCCTGATTTTGCATTTGGGCTTCCGCCTGGTGGGGCGGCAAGGTTCGAGCGATTTGCTCGAGGTGGTGGTGGCCGGCGATGGGCGATTGCCCTTCCGCACCGAATCGGTGAAAACCGCTTCAGCTCTGATGAGCATCGCCACGGGCGCGTCCATCGGGCGCGAAGGCGGCATCACGCAATTGTCAGCCACGCTGGCGTCCAAACTGGGGCAAGTGGCGAAATGGCCGCCCTATCGGCTCCGGTTGCTGGTCGGCTGTGGAGCGGCGGCGGGCATTTCGGCGGCTTACAACGCGCCCATTGCGGGAGCGGTGTTCGCCTCGCTGATCGTGCTCGGGAATTTTTCCATGAACCTTTTCGCGCCGCTGGTGTGCGCGTCGGTGATCGCGACGACAGTGTCACGAAGTTTCTTCGGGATCGAGCCCTGGTATCAGGTGCCGGCATTCCCCGCCACGTCCCCGGCGCAGTTGCCCTGGTTTATTTTGATGGGCGTGTTATGCGGTGGTGTGAGCGCGCTTTTTTTGAAACTGTTGCGGAAGAGCCGTGAATGGTTCAACCAGCTTCGCTGGCCGATTTATGTGAAGCTGACGCTGGCCTGCTTAATCGTGGGCGCTATCGCTATCATTTATCCCGGCGTCTGCGGCAACGGTTATTTTGTGACCAATAGCATTCTCCGCGGCGATTTTGCGGATCCCACCAATCCGCTGCCTGAATTGGGCGGCCTGTTTTCTGCCAAATTGCTGGCGACCTTGGCGACGGTCGGCGCCGGGACTGTCGGCGGTGTGTTCACGCCGACGATGTTTTTGGGCGCCGGTGCGGGCGCGTTGTTTGGCGTCGCGCTGCATCAGGTCGGGGGCGCACCCGGGGTGCCGCCGGGCGCGTTTGCGCTGGTCGGGATGGGCGCCATGCTGGCGGGCACGACCAAATCTCCGTTGCTGGCGATGATCATGGCTTTCGAAATCTCGCTGGATTATTCGCTCATGCCACCGTTGATGCTGGCG
>Ga0335080_10007845_pt1 | contig 11100 bp, 14 predicted proteins | sample Lox_Sample_34_FD_206720 | JGI IMG/M metagenome (GOLD analysis project Ga0335080, IMG submission 206720) | Soil microbial communities from Loxahatchee National Wildlife Refuge, Florida, United States - Lox_Sample_3.4 | ecosystem: Environmental > Terrestrial > Soil > Wetlands | place: USA...
GATTGTTTTGGGGCGCCTTCGGCGCCCCTCGCAATGACGGGATTCTTACATTCGCCCTAACGGGGCGCTTTTGGCGCCCCTCGCAATGACGGGATTCTTACATTCGCCCTAACGGGGCGCTTTTGGCGCCCCTCGCAATGACGCGACTCCTACGCTCGCAATGACGGGACTCCTACACTCGCGATGACAAGACTCCTACGCTCGCAATGACGTCGTTCATGTTCCGTTTGACTACGTCGGGCGTTTGAGGCCGGCCGCGGCCCGGGCGGCGGCGTCCCTGTCCGCCCGCGAGGCCTCGACGTTCGCCTGCTGGATCTCCCTGTAAAGCTCCCCCCGCACGACGCGCGTGTCGCGCGGCGCGTCGATGCCGATCTTCACCTGCCCGTTATGTATCCCGAGGATCTTGACGACGATGTTGTCACCGATCCTGATCTCCTCCTCCGCCTTGCGCGCCAGTATCAGCATGGGTCACCTCCCCGCCGGCGCCGGTGAGGGGGGACCGAGCGGAAACTGCAGCGGCAGCCCCTCGTCGTCGAGAATGACCTGTCGCGCGGTGCGCGCCCCGTTGTCGATGACGATCGGACTCCGCAGGTTCACTGTCGAGTTCCCGCCTGCGGCACGGAGCGTGGCCACGACAAACACGGTTTTCCCCGCCCCGTCGGCCGTGTCGGTCGCGTAGCCCGGAAGGAGCAGGGCCGGGTCGAGCAGGGGGAACGACAGTCCCCCGTCCTCGACGGAGACAAGCCAGCGGAACGGTTCCGTGGTCTCGTCGTCGACGATCAGGAATTTCCGGCAACGCTCGAACCCGATGAGTCCCTCCGGGAACATGACGACGTGGTTGTCCTCGAACTCGAGCTCGCCGAACTGGCGATTGGTGAATTTCATGGAGGCGTCTCCCTCGTGGTTGACTCCGCTTTTTGCGCCTTCTGGCTCTCCGAGAGGAGCGTGTGCGCCGTGTTCGCCAGGATCACGATGTCCACGCGCCGGTTCTGCGCCCTGTGGATATCGCTGTCGTTGGGGGCGAGCGGGTGGTACTCGGCGTAGCCGACCGCCGCAACTTTCTCGGGATTGAGACCGTGGTGCTGGATCAAATAATACGCAATACTCACCGCCCGCGCCACCGACAGGTGCCAGTTGGACGGGTAGACGGGCGAGCTGATGGGAACGTCGTCGGTGTGCCCCTCGACGCGCACGTCGTTCGGGAGCGCCGCGAGCACGCTCGCCAGGCTGTCGAGCGCGGGGAGCGACGATTCCTTGATATCGGCGCTCCCGGAGCCGAAGAGCAGCTCATCCATGATGTGCACCGTGACGCCCCGCTCGCTCGAGGAAATGGCGATCGGGAGCTTCTTCACTTCCAGGTGGAGCGCAGAGCGGAGGTCTTCCGCGATCTTCTGCCGCTCGTTCTGGATGAGCGGGATCTGCGAGCTCATCACGCCCGCGTTCCCGACCATGACCCCCCGGGAGGTCCCGAAGACACCCCCCAGAGCGTTGACGATCTCGGCGTATTTCCCCGCGTCGATCTTCGACATCGCGTAGAGGATGACGAACAGCCCGAGGAGGAGCGTGATCAGGTCGGCGTATGTCAGCAGCCACCGCTCCGAGTTGTCGTGCCCGCCGCCGCCGTGATTCTTCTTTTTCATCAGGCGTCGACCTCCTGCTGCGCACCCGGGAGCATGCTGTTGAGCTTCGCCTTGATGACGGAGGGGATCTCCCCCGCCTGGATCGACAGGACCCCTTCGACGATCATATCCATGAAGAGGTATTCCTCCTCATGGATGTGCTTGAGCTTGTCGGCGATCGGGAGCCACACGATGTTGGCCATGAACACGCCCCACAGCGTCGCGATAAAGGCGCTCGCGATGTGCCGGATGAGTATGTTGGCGTCTTCGCCGGCCGATGCCAGCGTGGCGATCAGTCCCATGACGGTCCCGATGATCCCCATCGTCGGCGAGTATCCCCCCATTTTCTGGAATATCGCCGCGGAGCGGGAATGGCGCTCCCCCACGTAATTGACTTCCGTTTCGGCCAGCGCCCTGAGCACCTCCGGCTCCGTCCCGTCGATTGCGAACCGGAGGATCTTCTTCATGAACGCGTTGGTGACCTTTCCCAGCTCCTTCTCCAGCGCCAGGAGCCCCTCCTTGCGCGCGACTGTCGAAAACCGCACGATGCTGTCGATCGTTTCCTTCACCTCGTACGAGGGAGGAAGCAGGGCGAGCCGGATCAGGGAACCGATCTGGAGGAAGTTCTTGAGCGAGGTCCCGATGATCGCCGCGGCGAACGTCCCGAGGAACACGATCGTCATGGCCGGCAGGAGGATGAGGGCCCCCATGCTCCCTCCCTCGAGCATGAAGGACCCGAATATGGCGATCACACCGAGCATGAGGCCGCCGGCCGTCGCGATGTCGAATGACCGTTTCATGGTGCGCCGTCAGCCGGTCGTGGAGAGAAAGTTCACCAGCGACATCGGGAGTATCTTCGCGCCGACGGCGAGCGCAGCCTGGAGCGTCGTCTGCTCCTGTGTCAGGTTGAGCGTCGCAAGCGCCACGTCGGTGTCCTGCTGCGACGAGCGGAGCGCCAGAAGCTGCGTGTGCTGCTGGGTGAGCTGCGCGGTGGTCGCGTCGAGGCTCTGCTGGATCGTGCCGGCCGTCCCCGAGGCGTCGAGGACGCCGTTGAGGGCGTTCTGGATCGCGGTCTCGTCCGCGGCGGACGGAACGATCCCCGCCTTGAGGCTGTCCCGCACATTGATGATCGCCGTGAAGAGCGCGGTTCCTCCGAACGCCGTCTGCCCCGTTACGTTCGCCTGCTGCGTTTGCCCCTCGCCCACGGGATAGTTGATCGTCGCGGCGTTCCCGTTGTAGGTCACCGTCTGTGACGGGGGGGGCGCGGCGTTGGGCGTGATCACGTACGGGGGCGTCTGCGTCTGCGTTCCCCCGAAGACGTACTTGCCGTTGAACTGCGTGTTCGCGAGTCCCGCGATCTGCGTCAGGATGCCGTCGACCGTATCGCCCAGCGTGCCGAGCGCCGTCGTGTGCGCGCCGTCGCCGGCCTGCGCCATCACCGCCTGGAGCTGGCCCAGGAGCTGCTGGACGCCGTCGAGCGCGTTTGTGGTCGTCGAGAGCATGGCCTGCGCCGCGCTCGTGTTTTCCGCAAACTGCTCGTTCCTGCCGATCGAGGCGTTCAGCCGCAGGATCATGTCCGCCGCTTCCGGGTCGTCGGAGGGAACGTTCACACGCTGTCCCGAGGAGAGCTGCGTCTGCAGCGTGTTGATCCGGGTCTGCGTGTTGTTCAGGTTATACAGGAAGTCGGCAACGATCCGGCTCTGCGTTATTCTCATGGCGACACCATCGAGAGGATAGTCTGGAACATCGAGTCCACCGCGGTGATCACCTTTGCCGCGGCGCTGTACCCGTTCTGGTACGTGATCAGGTTGGTCATTTCCTCGTCAAGCGAGACGCCCGCGACCGAGCTCTGCTGATTCTGCAGGCTCGTGAGGACGGCCTGCTGCTGTTTCGCCTGGTTGTCGGTGCTGTCCACCGACGAGCCGAGAGCGCTCACCATGTTGTTGTAAAACTGGCTGATCGTGGCGCTGTTGCCGTTCATGAGCTGCTCGGTCTGCACCCCGGCGATCGCCAGCGCCGTCGTGTTGTCGCCCGGCGTCCCGTCGCCGGAGGCGGCGATCAGGCTCGCGTTCGCCGCGATCGCGGGGTTGACCCCGATGTCTGCGGCGCCCGTCCCCGTGAAGAACGCGTTCCCGGTCGGCGGCGGCGTCCCGAGGCCGGAGCCCGCCTGGTGGAGCTGGTTCACGCGGGCGATGAGGGCGGCGGCCGCCTGGTCGAGCTGGGTGAGCGCGGAGGGAATCGTGTCGTTATACGACGTCAGCACGCCCCCGAGCTCGCCGCCCGTGACGGTGACGTTCGGCCCGCCCGCGCCCGCCTGGACAACGATCCTGTTTCCCTGCACGCCGGACTGGAGCGGGACCGCACCGGCCCCGGAGGCGATCACGCTCCCCCCCGACGTGACGGTCATCGATCCGCGCGTGTCGTACGACACCTGGATGTTGATCAGCCCCGAGAGCTCCTGGAGCTTCTCATCCCGCTGGTCCATCGCGTCGTTGTCCGTCTGGCCGAGCGACTGCGCGTTGGTGATCTGGAGGTCCAGCGCGCTCAGCTGGGAGGTGAGCGTGTTGATCTTCGTGATCTTCGCGTTGACGTCGTCCTGGAGAGAGGTCCGGAGCTGGGTGAGCTGCGTGTTGATGGCGTGGAACGACTGCGCGAGCTGGCTCGATGCCTGGAGAACGGCGTTTCGCGATGAGTTGTCCTCGGGGTTGACCGCGAGCGATTGCCAGGAATTGAAGAACTGCGTCAGGACCCCGCTCAGCGCCGTGTCCGACGGCTCGTTAAACGTCGCCTGGACCTGCGTGAGAATCTGGTTCTGCATCGAGGCGTTCGACATCGACTGGTTGACGTCGCGCGACTGCTGGTCGAGAAATGCGTCGCGCATCCTGCTGATCCCGGCGACATCGACGCCGGTCCCCAGGAGCCCCGAGGGGGTCACCAGGGGCGACGAGGCGGCGAACATGGCGCCCTGGCGCGAGTACCCGGGCGTCGTGGCGTTCGCGATATTGTGGCTGGTGACGGCGATGCCCACCTGCTGTGCTTCGAGCGCTCGCCTCCCGATTTCCAGTATGAGCGATAGTCCTGACATGGCCGTTACATCCTCTGATCAATGAGTGTGCGCGTATGGTCGTCCGTCACGATCCGGAGCGTCTCTTCCACGAACCGGCGCGAGCGCTCCAGGAGCAGGCGGTTCTGCGCGTTCACGGCGACGATGTTTCCGACCGCCAGGCGAAGCCGGTTGGCCGCGCCCGACACGGCGACGGCGTCGGCGGCCGGGAGATACCGGACAAGCTCGTGCACCGACATCGACTCCACCTTCTGGCTCCCGTCCGGAAAGAGGGCCGCGCCGAGCCGCGTGGCGCACCGGACCCGTTCCTCCTCCAGCACTTCAAGCGGCTCGACGAGGTCAGGGCCGGACCGGACAAACTCGGCGAGGTCCGTCCCCGAGAGGCCGACGATCGACTCCTGGGCCAGCTTCAGACGGGCGTACACGACGGAAGCCGCTTCCGCCTCCGCTTCGAGAATGGTGGTGAGCGATTCAGCGTCCTTCATGGGAGGATTCCTCCTGTTCGAAGTATTGAATGTAATTCATGACGCGCCTGACGTAGGCCTGCGTCTCCGGGATCGGGGGGACCCCGCCGTGCTTTTCCACGCGCGCGGGTCCCGCGTTGTACGAGGCGATCGCGTTCCTGGCGTCGCCGTCAAACCGCTGGAGGAGCGACTGCAGGTAGCGTGCGCCTCCCTGTATGTTTTCGCGGGGGTTCCAGACGTTCCGCACGCCCATGTCCACCGCGGTCGAATCAGTGAGCTGCATGAGCCCCTTCGCGTCCCGCGGCGAGACGGCCGTCCGCTGGCCGCCGGACTCGGCGGCCATGACCGCCTTGATCATGGTGGAATCCACACCGTGGTGCGCCGCCGCTTCCTGTATCAGATCCTCGTACGCCGCGATCCGCGCCCTGACCGCGTGCGGGGGAGCGAGTACGGGGGATGTCACCGCTCCGGCGGGTTCCTTCGCCTGTGGCGCAGCAGGCGCCACCTGTGTCGGGGCGGGCGCCGCTTTCGTCACAGAGGGGGACGCTTGCGGCATTGACAACGCTGCAGCCGCCCCGGCCGCGGTCGTCCCCGGAGCCGGGGCAGGCCCTGCCTGCGGCTGGGCAAGCCCCGCCTTTTGCGGGGCAGGCATTGGCTCATGCGCGATCGAGCGATAGAGCATGTCGGCAAGGCCGAGATTGCTCTTCCCGGACATCTGGCGCGCCACCTCTTCGTCGAACATGGACTCCATGATGTCGCCCCCGAATGAATCTCCCGCTCCCTCGTCCTTCGGCACGCTGCTCCGCATGCTCTTCATCATCATGCCGAGGAATATGGCCTCGAAATCCTTGACCGCCTTCTGCAGCCGCGCCTTCCGCGCCGCATCGAGCGGCGCGTCGCTCCGGGCCGCTCCCGCAGGCCCGGCGATGTTCCCCGGGGCGCCCATCAGATGATCACCAGCTCCGCCTTCAGCGCCCCGGCTTCCTTCAGCGCCTGGAAAATGGAAATAATGTCGCGGGGCGTCACCTTGAGGGCGTTCAGCGCGCGCGCCACTTCCTGCACGGTGGCCATGCCGTTGAACGCCAAGACGGCCGTCGAGTCCTCCCCGGCCGCGACCTGCGTCATCTGCGTCACCACCGTCTGCCCGGTATGCGAGAAGGGGGCCGGTTGCGAGACGACGGGCACCGACTCGATATCGATGTTCAGCCCGCCGTGCGAGATCGCGACGGGGAGCACGCTCACGTTGCCGCCGACCACGACCGTGCCTGTCCGCTCGTTAATCACCACGCGCGCCACCACGTCGGGGCTCACGTCGAGCAGCTCGACCAGCGAGATGAAGTCCACGATCTTTCCCGGTGCCCGGTAGTCTTTCGGCACTGCGATCATGATTGTCGACCCGTCCGTCGCGACGGCCTGCCGGTTCCCCAGCTTCGTGTTGACAGCCTCAGCGATGCGTGAGGCGGTCGTAAAATCGGCCTGCGTCAGGACGACAGACACCGTGGAGTCGGTGCCGAAGGACGTGGTGAGCGCCTTTTCGATCTGCGCCCCGCCTGGGATCCTGCCGGCGGCCGTGTGGTTGTGCCGGATCTCGTTCCCGTTCGCGCGGACGCTCACCCCCCCCACGGAGAGGGGTCCCTGTCCCATCGCGTAGACCGTCCCGTCGATGCCCGAAAGAGGCGTCATCAGGAGCGTCCCCCCCTGGAGGCTCGTCGCGTCGCCCATCGAAGAAACGATGACGTCGCACACACCCCCCTCCTTCGTGAAACCGGGGACCGTCGCGGTCACCATCACCGCGGCGACGTTCCTGAGCCGGAGATCGGCCGGCGCCACCGTGATCCCGAACCGCTTCAGCATGCTCGTCACGGACTGTACGGTGAACGTCGAGCGCTGCGTATCCCCCGAGTTGTTCAGCCCGACGACCAGGCCGTACCCGATGAGCTGCTGCGAACGGACCCCCTGGACGTAGGCGATATCCTTGATGCGGGTCCCCGCCGCGGCCGCGAGCGCCCCGAACGCGCAGGCCGCCGCCACCAGACTGATGATCGCTCGTTTCATCGCGTCGCTCCTAGAGAAGCCAGTGGAGAAGTTTGGTGACCCATCCCGGGCCCTGCGCCCGGGAGACGATGCCGTCCCCCTCGAACACGATCTGCGCGTCGGAGATGTTGTAGGAGAGGAGCGAGTTGTCGGGCTGTATGTCCGACGGACGGACGATCCCCGATATCGTGATCGTCTGCTTCTCGCCGTTGACCGTGATCACCCGGTTCCCGCTGATCATGAGATTGCCGTTGGAGAGCACGGAATCGACCCGCGCGCTCAGCTTCGCCTGCACGCTCCCTTTCGACGACGTCCCCCCCTGCCCCTGGAACCCGGCGGACGTGCCCAGCCCGAGGCTCACCCCCGTGCTGGCGGTGGTCGAGCTTGTGGACCCGGAGCCCGAGAGGGAGAAGTTGCTCGCCCTGCTCGAGTTCGTCGACGCGTCGTTCGAGGCGCTGTTCGTCTCGACGACGATGATCGTGATCGCGTCCCCCGCGTGGCCGGCCTTCTGGTCGGCAAAGAGTGACTTCATCACGTTCTGCCGCATATCCTGCGCCGGCGCGGCGGCGCACCAGATCGCCGCCAGCAGCACGACTCCACAGCGTTTCATGCCCTGTCCTTTCATGTGTCGTTCACTCCTCCAGCGCCTGCACCTGCCCCGGTCCCGTCACGCGCGCGCGGAGGCGTTCCCTCGCGCCCTGCGCCCGTACCATGATCACGCTTCCCGCACGCCCGTCCTCCAGCGCCACCGCCCCCGTGGCCACCGCCACAGCGCCTGCCACGGCCCGGAGCGTCACGTAGTCCCCGTGCTGCACGAGGGGAACGTCCTCGAAGAACTCCTCGCAGAGCGCGCTTCCCTCGCCCACAATCCTCTTCGTCCGTTTCCCCGCAAGCTGTCCGGCACCCGTCACCGGCCGCCATATCCACTGCGTCGTCTCCATGCGGGCGGACCGCACGTCGCCGGGACCGACCGCCGCGCGCGCAAGGAGCTGCCGCGTCGCCACCAGGACGGTGTCATACGTCCTCAGGAGCGCCGGGACGATGATGCGGCGCACGACGGCGCCCTCCACGGCCACCTCAACAGCGAACGCAACGTGCCCGCGCAGGATCTGCGTCGCCCCCGCGTCCACGCGCAGGTGCACCCTCCCCGCCGGGACGCTGATGCTGTCGGGAACGTCCCGGTATTCCAGGACGATCTCCTCCCCTTCCCGGCGCGGCAGTGACCGGCCGTACTCCTCGACGGCCGCGCGGAGCTCCGGAGACCGCACGAGGGAGGTCCCCGGTGCGGCCGCGGTCTCCCGCGCGGGCCACGCGAGCGCGGCAATGCACGCTATGACGGCGAGGCGCGACACGGCTCACCGCTTGATCGCGTTGGCGGTACTGAGCATCTCGTCCACCGCCGTGATCGTTTTCGCGTTCATCTCGTATGCCCGCTGGGCGGTGATCATCCCCACCATCTCCTCGACCACGTCGACGTTCGACGTTTCCAGCGACCCCTGCATGATCTCGCCGAACCCCTCTGTGCCCGGCGTACCCGGGATCGGGGCGCCGGAGGCGGGCGTCTCCACGAACAGGGAATTGCCGATCGCCCTGAGGCCCGCAGGATTGACGAACTTCGCCAGCTCGATCTGTCCCGCCTTCGTCGGGCTGCCGTCGGCAGAGGTCGTGACGTCGATCGTGCCGTCACGCGCGATCGTCACGGCGGCGGTGTCCGACCCGAGCGTGATGCCCGGCTCGAAGAGATATCCCTGCGAGGTCACCAGCGTCCCGTCCGCGGAGAGCTTCAGCGATCCGTCGCGCGTGTAGGCGATCGTCCCGTCCGGCCGCCGGACCTGGAGGAACCCGTCCCCCTGGATGGCGACGTCCAGCGAATTGTTCGTCGTCTGGATCGTCCCCTGGTCAAAGCTCTTCAGCGTCGCCACGGGGACCGTGCCGTTGCCGACCTGGATCTCGATCGGCTCGCGGATGTTCGGGTTCTGGGAAACCCCGCTCGTCCTGAGCGTCTGGTACATCAGGTCCTGGAACTCCGGGCGGCTCTTCTTGAAGCCCGTGGTGCTGACGTTGGCCAGGTTGTTGGCGATGATTTCCACGTTCATCTGCTGGGCGGCCATGCCGCTGGCAGCGGTGCGCAATGCTCTGTTCATCTTCCCTCCTTAGATTGCTTCGCGAAGAACGCTCGCAATGACAGGTTGATTCTTCTTCATCAGACTTTTCCGACTTCCAGTGACTTGGTGACAGAATCATCCAGCGCCTGGAGGACTTTCTGGTCGGTGTCGAAGCTCCGCTGGAGCTCCGTCATCGCGATCATCTCCTGCACCGGGTCGACGTTCGATTCCTCCAGTGTTCCCTGCCTCACCGTCGCATCCCCCGCGGGGCCCTCGATGAGGGGAGTGCCGGGAGGCGCGCTGAAGAGCGACGCGGTTTCCTTCGAGAGGACCGACGTGTCGGCAAAATCAACCACGCGGAGCTTCCCGATCGTTTCCTTGTCGATCATCACCTCCCCCGACTCGGTGATGGTCACGTTCGCCTGCTGCACGCGGGACATGTCCGGGAAGCGGATGGGGCCCCCGGTCCCCTGCACCTGCGCCCCGGCGCCGTTGATGAGTGTGCCGCCGGGGGAGATCTGAAATCCCCCCGCGCGCGTATACCGCTCCCCGTCGGGCGTGTTCACGACGAAGAACCCGCGCCCCTGGATGGCGACGTCGAGCGGGTTCCCCGTCTGCCGGAGGGACCCCTCGGTGAAATCGATTCCCTGCGTCACCTGCATGCCGTCCAGGTCTCCCGCGGCGTCGGCGCCCGCGGCGACCGAGTCGCCGAGCATGCGGATGAAGAGACGGTCTTTCTTGAATCCCGTCGTGTTGACGTTGGCCAGGTTGTTGGCGATCAGGTCCATGCGCGTCAGCTTCGGCCGCATCGACGTTTCGGCTGTCTGGATTCCTTCGATCATGCGTGTTCCTCCTCCCCGGGGACGATAGTCTCGAGCTTCTGGAGCCGGAGGGCCAGGTCGATCTCCCCCCTGCCGACGCCGAACCGACGCGCGATCTTCACCCTGTCGGCCGGGGACGCGTGCTCCCCGCAGGCTTCGACCGCGCCGCGGCGCAGGCCGTCCCCCATCGGGGCGGCGTGTATCCGCATCGCGAGCGCGAACTCCTCACGGGCGCTCCGCATCTCTTTTCCCACGCCGCAGAACGGATCGTCTTCCTCCTCGTCCTTTCCCGCCGGGGCCGCCGGATCAGCGTCCTCTTCGTCGGGGGCGGGATGTGCGGCGTTCGGCGCGGCGGAAAGAGGAGCCCGGACCTCCGCGGCGGCGGGACGCCGACGCTTCGCGACGACGCGCGCCATCACCCAGAGCATCAGCCCCGTCGACCCCCCGGCGATCAGGAGCGACACCGCGACAAGGGGGAGCGCCGAGCGGGAGGTCCCGGAGGACGCCTGCGCCGGCGCGGGGGATTCGGCGGCGGCCTGGAGCGCCGCAAGCGCGCGCACGTCGACGGGCGGAGATTTCCGTTTCTTCACATCCCCCGCCCGGATGACGCGGTGGCGCGCCTGCGCGAGCACGGTGTCCCGGGCGCGGGGCCCCTGCGCCGCCGCGCTGTCCGGCGCACCGAACAGGGGGGCGGACAGGAACAGGGCGAACGCACACATGATGACAGATTTCATGACGGCTGGCTCTCCTTCCAGACAGGCAGCGTGATCGTGAAGACCGTTCCGGGACCCGGGCCGTCCGCCACGGCGATCGTGCCGTTGTGCTGGGAGACGATCTTGCTGCAGATCGCCAGTCCCAGGCCCGTCCCTTTTTCCCCCTTCGTCGTGAAGAAGGGCTTGAAAATTTTCTCGCGGAGGTCCGCGGGGATGCCCGGACCCGTATCGGCGAACGTGATCCGCACGGAGGAGCCCCCACACTCTGTCGCGATCGTCA
>Ga0335080_10007846_pt1 | contig 11100 bp, 9 predicted proteins | sample Lox_Sample_34_FD_206720 | JGI IMG/M metagenome (GOLD analysis project Ga0335080, IMG submission 206720) | Soil microbial communities from Loxahatchee National Wildlife Refuge, Florida, United States - Lox_Sample_3.4 | ecosystem: Environmental > Terrestrial > Soil > Wetlands | place: USA: Florida...
AGGATGACCTCCCCCGCAGCATCGGCCTTGACGATCTCCGCCACGCTCACCATCTCGGAAAAGACTGCCTCTTCGTCATTGCCGTCGGCCTCGAGAAGCACGGCCGCCCCCGCCCCCGCGGGGAACTTGAAGGGAGCGCTCCTCGCGCAGGCTTCCACCGCCACGTCGTCGAAAAGCTCCAGGCAGCGCGGAATGATGCCCGCGGCGAGAACGCGCCCCACGGCGCGGACCGCGCCTTCCACGCTCCCAAAGACGACGAGCCCGGTCGCCACCTGGCGCGGCTTGGGAAGAAGCCCCAAGGTGATCTCGGTGATGACTCCCAGGGTTCCCTCGCTGCCCACCAGGAGCCCGGTCAGATCGTAACCCGCCACGCCCTTGATGGTCCGCCGTCCGGTCCTCAAGATCGCGCCGGTGGGCAAGACCACCTCCAGCCCGAGCACGTACTCGCGGGTGACGCCGTACTTGAGCGCGCGGGGACCGCCTGCATTCTCCGCCACATTTCCGCCGATGGAGCACATGTCGGACGAGTTCGGATCCGGCGGGTAGAAGAGCCCGCGCTGCTCCACCTCGGCCTGAAGAACGCCGGTGATGACGCCCGGCTCCACCCGCGCAACGAGATCCTCTCGGTCGATCTCCAGGATGCGGTTCATGCGCTCCAGGCCGAGTGCGATGCCACCCGCCAGCGCCAGAGACCCGCCGGACTTGCCGCTGCGCGCGCCGACCGGCACCACCGGAACCCGGTGGCGCGTCGCCACCGCAAAGACCCGCTTCACCTCCTCCGCATTCTCCGCCAGCACCAGAATGTCGGGCCGGAACAGGCCCAGGCCCGATTCGTCGCGCCCGTACGCATCGAGGGCGTCGGCATCGGTCCGCACGCGCTTGCCCAGCTCGGTCCGAAGATCCGAGAGCGCCGCAGCCAACGCGCCAGCGTCGCTCACCCGAAGACCTCCACGTTCGACCCGGTCATCGCCTCCGGCGCGCCGCAGGCGCAGAAGGCGACCACCCTCGCCACCTCCGAGGCAGACATGGCGGGCGTGAACGGCGTCATCTTCAGCATCTCCGTGTCGACGCTGCCCGGCGACACGGCCATGCACTGAACGCCGTGCGCGCGGAGCTCTTCCGCCAGACATTTGGTGAAACCGATGAGCCCCCATTTCGAGGCAGCATAGGCGCTCGCGCGCTCGGTCCCGATGGTGCCGGAGATGGAAGCGATATTCACTATTCGCCCGCATCTTCTCCGCTTCATGCTCGGGATCACGGCCCGCGAGCAGAGAAACGGCCCCGTCAGGTTCACCGCGATCTGCGCGCGCCAGTCAGCAGGCGAAAGTTCCTCGAGGGGCCCGTAGCGCAAGATCCCGGCGTTGTTCACGAGCACGTCGCACGGACCGAACGCTTGCTCGTGCGCCCAAAGGAGGCGCGCCACGTCGTCTTCCCGCGTCACATCGCCAGCCACCGCCAGGGCCGCGTGCCCAGCCGCCACCACGCCATCGAGCTCGTGCCTGGTGCGCGCGAACACGGTCACGCGCGCGCCCAGAAACGTGAGCGCCTCGGCGGTAGCGGCCCCGATCCCGCGTCCGCCACCGGTGACGATGGCGGTCCGTCCCGCCAACGTGTCCGCGCTCACCCCTTTCCCCTCCGCACCTTGGAGACGGAGCGCCCGCCGGCGCGAACCGCCCCCGCCTCGCCCCCTGCGCGCCTTCGATCCGCGCCTCGCGGCGTCGGCCTCTCGGCCCTGGCATGCCCGTCGATGAGCGACCAGAATCTCGCTTGAAGGAGGGGGTCCGCCTCGAACGCGCCGAGGAAGCACTGGGCATGCGCTCGCGCCTCCCGGCGCCGTTCGCCGCGCACGGTGAGACAGGTCTGCTCTGCATCGAGCGCGCAGGCTGCCCCTCGCGCGCCCAGGTGAATGACGAGCGCCTCGGCGACCTGACGCGAAAGAACCTCCTGCAGCACGAGCCGGTGGGCGAAGCAATCGACGAGGCGTGCGATCTGCCCGAACCCGACCACCTTGCCTCCCGGCACATAGGCCACGTGAGCGACCCCGCGCGAAGGCAGAAGATGGTGCGGACACATGGAATGGAAGTCGATCCCGGTCACGGCCACCAGGTCCTGGCCGGCCGAAGGGATGGACTCGGCCAGGACGGCTCCGGGAGCCTCGCGGTATCCGTCGAGGAGATCCTTGAGCCATGACTCGGCGACGCGTCGCGGCGTGCCCTCGAGCTCGCAGCTGCGCTCATCCGCCGGTAGCACCGCGTCGAGCAGGCGCGCCACGGCATCGGCCGCCTTCTCCGTCGCCTCTGCCAGCGAGGCCCCTTCCTCCCACCCGCCAGCGCCCTGCCACAGTTCCGCACGCCGGTCTTCGCCCCCCGGCGTCTGCCGCGGCTTCAGCCTGTCTGCCGGTGCCCTAACCGTCAAGCGATCCCCTGTAGATCACGAAGCAGCCTGGTATCTCGCAAAGCCGCACCTCCGCCAACCCCGGAAGGTGCGGGGAAAGGGTTTCGAACACGAAGCGCGCGATGTTCTCCGCGGTCGGATTCTCGAGGAATTCATTCAGCGTGCGATGGTCGACCCGCGAGAGCACGTGCTCCTGCACGAGGTCCTTGATGCGTCCGAAATCGGCCACCATGCCACTCTCCGGGTCGACCTTGCCTTCCACCGCCACCACCAGCCGGTAGTTATGCCCGTGCATTCTGAAGCAAGGGCCGTCGTAGCGTGGGAGCCGGTGCGCCGCGGCGAAGCTGAACTCCATGTCCAACCGGGCCGTGCGTTCGTCCGTGTAGTCGATGGGTACCATGAGGGACGGGGTCCTATAGCTCGAGTTGCACGTATTCGCCTTCCAAGTGAACGCGATAGGCGCGGACGCACGCGTGGGGGAACTCGTCGCAACGGCCGGTCCGCACGTCGAACCCCCAGGCGTGCAGCGGGCAGAATACCGTGCTGCCCTTCAGGTCCCCGAAGGCGAGCGAGGCACCGCGATGTGGACAGACGTTGTCGATGGCGTGGAGATCCCCATCAACCCGGAAGATCGCGGCCTCTCCTCCCGGCACCTCCACCACGTGGCCCCGGTGCCTGGGGAGCTCCGACAATCGGCAAACGGTGCGGCGCATCGTTGACTTACGTAACGGGAGCGTCGCGGGAGCGCTCTGTCCCGATGGCCCCGCCGGCGTGTCATCTCTCCACACCAGGGCGGAGCACGGCGCATCGCCGTACCAGCCAACCTGGCGAGACAACTACCTTCCTTCCGGGAGGCCCAACCACATGGATAGATCCGTGGGGGGGGGATGATGCTCGCGCACATGATGAAGCCCGGGAGCGCATCCGGCCAGGCCGCAGCAACCTCAAGTCGCCGTAACCTCCCGACACCTGAAGGCGCGAGGCGGGGTCCGACTAAACCTCCCCAGGGACAAATCCCGGGGGTTCTGAGAGGCGCAGGGAGGGCAACAAGCCCGGCCTGGCGTGCGTTCTCCGGAGCCCTCGCCTTTCGGCTACGACGTCTCCGGCCTCGCGCACGAGGTCACCTCCCGACGCGTAAACGCGCAGGCTTCCCGGTAGCAATTTCGGCGAGGGAGGCCAGGAGCGTCCCCTGCGGCACCCCGGGCGGGAAGCGGCAGAAAGGGGGAGAGCCCTCAGGGGAAGAAACCGAGACGCTCGCGAAGGGCAAGGGGACAGGTTTTCCCATTTCCTGATACCCTTCGGGCTCTTTCTCGCATTGGCTCTACCGGTGTCCCTGCGGTTTCAGATCACGGCCCTCTTTGGCGCCATCCTTCTCGTGACGATGGGGGTGGCCTCCGTCGGCAGCGCGCTGCTGAGGCGAATCAGCGCGTGGACGACCCGTTCGGTCGGGCCATCGCAAACATTCACATCGAAGCGTGCATCGCAGAAGCCGAGCACATTGCAGACCGCGAGCGCAGGGTGTTCCTGTGGGTAACGGATTCCAGCTCGGTGGTGCTCGCCCTCGCCTTCACGCTGGTGCTGCGTCGCATAGGGAAGAAACCGAGACGGTCGCGAAGGGCAAGGGGACAGGTTTTCCCATTTCTTGACACCCTTCGGGCTCTTCGCTACCCCAACCCCTTTCTCGCATTGGCTCTACGGTGTCCCTGCGGCTTCAGATCACGGCCCTCTTTGCCGCCATCCTTCTCGTGACGATGGGGGTGGGAGCCTCCCTCGGCGAGTCGATCGCGGCGCGGGCCGTCGAGGAGGTCATCAAGGAGCGGACCGCCGAGGTGGCCAGTTCGATTTCCTCCGAGATCGACTTCTCCTCACGTGAGCTGCGCGAGCTCGACCGCGCCCGCATCGCCGAACGGCTGGCCGCCGTGGTGGCCCGCCACCGGGGCCTGCGCGTGGTGGAGCTCGCGATCCGGCGGTTGGGCAAGGACGACGTCATTCGCATCAGCTTCAGCAAGGCCGGCGTCCTCGAGACCGTCTTCGAGCAACGAGAATTCTCCTTCTCGGAGATGCCCAAGGCGCGGCTCGTTGGTTCGGGGGACACGCGCGTTGCTGAGGCGAATCAGCGCGTGGACGACCCGTTCGGTCGGGCCATCGCAAACATTCACATCGAGGCTTACGTCGCAGACGCGGAGCAAATTGCAGACCGCGAGCGCAGGGTGTTCCTGTGGGTAACGGCTTCCAGCTCGGTGGTGCTCGCCCTCGCCTTCACGCTGGTGCTGGGTCGCATGCTGGTGCGCCCCCTCTCGCGCCTCGCCTCGGCCATGGCCGACTTCCAATCCGGAGCCAGCGCTTCGCCGGCCATCCCCGGAGCCGAGCGCCGCGACGAGATCGGCACGCTCGCGCGGGGCCTCGACACCATGCTGGCGCGGGTCCGGGGGTTCAGCCACGAGCTGCAGGAGAAGGTGGACGCCGCGACGGCCGACCTGGCCAGGAAGAACCGGGCCCTGGCGGAGCTCAACGACCTTCTCGTGGAGGCTCGGCGCGACCTCACCGCCAACGAGCAGCTCGCCGCGCTCGGCCAGCTCTCGGGCACCATTGCCCATGAGCTCGGCAACCCGCTCAATGCCATCAGCGGGCACGTGCAGCTCCTCGCGCGGTCCCCCAACTGCCCCCAGGGAATGAAGGAGGAACTGACCGTCATCGAGCGCGAGGTCAAGCGGATGACCTCCATCATCAGGCGCTTCCTCGATTCGGCACGCGCACTCACGCCGGCCCCCGAGCCGGTCGAGATCGCAACCCTCATCGATGAGGCGCTCTCGCTCACCGTGTCAGCCGAAGCCCGGGCGCGCATCGCGGTGGAGCGCGACGTCCCGACGGAGATGGGGCGCGCCACGCTCGACCCCTCGCTGGTGCGGCATGTTCTCACCAACTTCATCTCGAACGCCGTGGACGCCATGGCGCAGGGAGGGCGGCTCACCGTGCGAGCACGACGGGCCGGCGACCAGATCGCCCTCACGGTGCAGGATAGCGGCCCGGGGATCGGCACCGAGGAGCGCAAGCGGATCTTCGAGCCGTTCTATTCGACGAAGCCCAGGGGCAAGGGCACCGGCCTCGGCCTTTCCATCTGCAGGGAGATCGCCGCAGCCCTGAAGGGCCACATCGAGCTCGAGACCGCGCCCGGCGAGGGCGCCGCGTTCACTCTCTACGTCCCGGCTCCCGCCTGGCGGGCAGCGAACCTGGCATCCTCTCGGGCTTGAATCGGCCGGGGCTGTTGTCATCCTCCGGCCTCACCTGGATATCAGCGCCCGAGAAATCCGCGCGACCCGATCCGTGAGCCAACAACCATCCGCACATCCGCAGCGGGTTCTCCCCCCGATCGGCCACCGCTGCCGAGGCCGTAGGCAAGGCTGCGTGGCTTGCGCCGGGGCCGGCCAGCCAGACCCCTGCTCGAAGGCGAGCGGGCCGGCAAGGCCCGTGGGCACAAGTCAGCCTGTCACGCCGCGGCCGTGTTCCGACACTCAGGAACGCCATCTGGGGGACGCGCGGTGGCCCGGGCCCACGGCGAGCGTCGGCATCGAAGAAGACAGCCCCGATGCGACGTCGCGCAAGTGGTCTGGGGCGGCGCGGTTCCACAGACGAGGTCCGGCCAGCGATCGGAGGATCCTGCGAGTGTGCGGGCTGAGCCCACGTGCCCCCAGCATCAGACCGACCCCTCTTCGAGGCCTTCCTTGGAGGCTCGCACCGTCGGAGACATCCTGCCAGCCTGCGCTCAAGGCGCATGCTCGCCATTGCCTTGCTACCGCTGCTTCGCACAATACAGGGACAGATCGACCAAACAAGCAACGATGAACGCGCTCGTCGCCCGCTCCAGAGTCGCAAATGACGGAGGTCACGCTTGACGAGCCAGTTCCGATCGAAGTTGGGCGCACAGCTGATCCATCAGCGCTACCGGGACCTGCTGTCCCGCTGGCCAGTGCCGCGGCGAGAGCTGCACATACCGACGTGCGCAGGCGAGACCTTCGTCCTCGCATGTGGCGACGAGGACCGGCCCCCGGTGCTACTCCTCCACGGAGGGGGAACCACGTCGGCCCTGTGGGCCGGGTGCGCGGCCGCGTGGGCGGCGCGTTTTCGGATCCTCGCCGTCGACCTCATTGGCGAAGGCGGCCTGAGCGCTTCTTCCCGCCCGCCGCTCGCATCCGAAGCATACATCGCGTGGCTGGATGACGTATTTCGCGGCCTGTCATACGAGCGCGCCTCGCTGGTCGGGGCCTCCATGGGCGCCTGGATGGCGCTTGACTATGCCACGCGGCGCCCGACCCGGGTGGAACGCCTGGCCCTGCTGAGCCCGCTCGGCATCGGCCGCCAGCGGATGGACTTCCTGATCAAGGTGATGCCGCTCCTGTTGCTGGGAGACTGGGGCCGCCGCCGGGTGCTCCGAATGGCCGTGGGGCCAGTGACGCCCGGGGAGGAGCTCATGGAGTTCATGGCAATCATCCAGCAGCACCTCCGCCCCCGCATGGTCGCGTTCCCGGTCCTGCCCGATGAGGCCCTGCGGCGGCTCAGCATGCCTGTGCTGGCCCTCCTCGGCGGCAGAGACGCGATCGTGGACACCGCGAAGGCGAAGCGCCGTCTGGAAAGGCTCGTCCCGCACGCCGACATTCGCTTCCTCCCCGAGGTCGGGCACGGCATGGTCAATCCAACGGTGCCGGTGCTCGAGTTCCTGACCAACCCGGCATCTACGGACTGAGGGTCACAGGGCCGAAAGCCTTTGGCGGAAGGGCCAGCGGTCGAGCGACTCAAGCGCCATGGCCGCTGCGTTCCTGGCCGCCCTCGGTCGCCATTCGGCGCGCAAAGTGGGAGACCTTGCGCGAGAGCCCGCTCACCCGGGAAATCAAATACACTTCAAGAGGCAATATCGGAGCGGCAAGGACACCGAGTAATCGGGCCAGACGCCCTGGGCGACTCGTCTGCCGGGGGACTTCATCAATAAGCGAGGGTATTGTTCATCTTGCCATTCGCATGAGGTTCCGCTTCGAGAGTGACCGCGCTATCCCGCGTTCGCGCCGGCAGCGTCGATGAACCCGCGGGTCGGAGGAGGGACGTCGTTGCACCCATCGCTGTGCGCGCGCAGGGGGTGGTACTTCGGCACGAACCCCATGTGGTACCGACAGTACGACCTGACGCGATGGACTCTGCCACTCTCGCACCTCCCCGTGACCCCTGCGCGCGGGGGGAAACCGTCCCTGATCGCACGCCGGGCGGCAGAGCCCTGGGAGTCCGCCGGTGGGGATGGCGCCTCCTCGCCGCCATCACGCGGGAGGCGCGGTCGCGAACCGGACCGTCTCTAAAGACCCACCACGTGGTGGCCGCTCATCGCGACGCCATCTCGGGCTGGCGCGTTTTCGAGGATCGCGCCGATCCCTCACTGCCGCCGTGGACTTCGCTGCGGCGAAGGAAGGCGGGGCCGGCCGTGCCCGATCCGACCTCACCCGGACCCTGCCCGCGTCTTCAGTTGGGAAGAACGGCGGCTCCCGGGCGCATCGGACGCCCGGGGCAGAGTAGAAGCTCACTTGAAAGCTGAGACACCCCCGGTGCGTGTCAGCTTGCTGCCTTCTGGCCCTGCGCGAAACCGCTCCTGCGGCGGGCGACATCTGAGCGAGCACGAACCTGCGAGCGGGTGGGTTCCCGCCCGACGCACCCCGTGCGTCGGCGCGGCTCGCCCGTCGCAGAGAGGCGCCAGGCCGGAGACGTCGTAGCCGGCGCGGCCGCAAGGCGAGGGCTCTGGAGAACGGCCGACGATGATGATGCGCGAGCATCAGCTCCACCTCTTGGAACCCCCCGGACTTGTCCGAGGTTTGGCGCGTCCTGCGGCGGAGCACCGATCGCCGTCGTTTCAGCACATCGAAGGGCACGGCAGCGACCGGTCTGAGCCGGGACGTGGCCCCGCCACCCCGGAGCGTTATTCCCCCTCCTGGACGAAGGGGCTTGTCGCAGCTCCTGGTCAGGGCCTCCTCCGCCCCAAGCTGCTAACATTCCACCGCGATGGACTCATCTTCCCGCATCTTCGTCGTCGACGACGACAATTCCAGCCGCGAGCTTCTCGCCCGAATTCTCTCCGTGGAGGGCTACCGCGTGGTTGCGCTCTCTGATGGACGAGAGGCACTCGAGCGCCTTTCCGCCGAAAGCCCGCCCGACCTGGTCGTCTCGGATATCCGCATGGGAGAACTCGACGGGCTAGAGCTCACCGACGCCTTCCGCAAGCGCGCTGCCGACACCCCCGTCATCCTGGTCACCGCCTTCGGCAACATCGACGGAGCGGTGGAGGCGATCCGGCGCGGCGCCTTCGACTACATCTCGAAGCCCTACGATGTGGACGCCATCAAGGTCGTGGTGGCGCGTGCACTCGAGCAGCGCCGGCTCTCGCTCGAGAACCGCGCCCTGCGCCGCGACCTGCGCGACAAGTATCGGCTCGAGAACGTGGTCGGGCGCAGCGAGGCAATGCTCCACGTCTACAAGACAGCGGCCCGGGTGGCTGCCACCGATGCCACCGTTCTCATCGAGGGTGAAAGCGGCACCGGCAAGGAACTCGTGGCCCGGGCCATCCACGCCTCCTCCCCGCGCGCCGGCCGGCCGTTCGTGGCAGTCGATTGCGGCGCCATCGCCGAAGGCGTGCTCGAGTCCGAGCTGTTCGGCCATGCGCGCGGCGCCTTCACGGGAGCGCAGACGGCGCGACGCGGGCTGTTCGAGGAGGCGGACCACGGCACCCTCTTCCTCGACGAGATCGGAGGCATCGGCCAGAATCTCCAGTCGCGCCTGTTGCGCGCCCTGCAGGAGGGAACGATCCGGCGCGTCGGCACGAATGACCCCGTCACCGTGCACGTGCGCGTGGTGGCCGCCAGCAACAAGAACCTCGAGCAAGCCGTCAAGGATGGCCAGTTTCGCGAAGACCTTTTCTATCGCTTGAACGTGGTCTCCATTTGCATCCCTCCCTTGCGGGAAAGACGGGAAGACATCCCGTTGCTTGCCGAGCACTTCGCAGCCAAGCACGGCCGGGGCGAGGGGGCCGCTGTCTCACCGGAAGCCCGAGATCTGCTTGTCGCCCACGATTGGCCCGGAAATGTCCGCGAACTGGAGAACGTGGTGGCGCGGGCCCTGGCGCTCAACCCGTCTGGGGTTATCACTCCCGAGGATCTGCCCCAGGCTCTTCGCGGGCAGCGCCCCTTGGCCGCCGGTCTGGTCGGTGCCCCGGAGCGAGATCGTCCGACCCTGGCCGAACTGGAGCGACGCTACGCCGCGCAGGTACTCCAAGAAACGAGCGGCAACAAGACACGCGCCGCGGAAATCCTCGGGATCGACAGGAAGACGCTCTACCGCTTGCTGGGAGAACGCGACGAGAAGTGACCCTCTGCACCGCCAAGTCCCAGGCCCAGGCCAGCCGGCGGTGCCGCCGCAGATAGCGCAAGACCCAGCGCATCCCCTCACCCTCCAGGGATGAATCCCGGGGGTCCGGAGAGGTAGAGATGAGCCCATCTCGTCGGTCGCTCTGACCGGTGGCAATTTCGGACAAATGGCCACACCGGACCGCCTCGCTTGCCCGCGTCGGCATTCCCCCCACCGGTCATGGTGCGCGACGCGGGACGTCCCCGCCCTTACTCAGCTCCCGCTGGAAGAGCTCGACGACGTGCCATTGGCCGGCGTGCCAGCGACCTCTGCCTCGGCCGAATCGCCGGCCAACTCATGGTCGAGAGGCAAGTCCCCTTGAGATGCACTCGCGGCCTCGGCCGCCTCAGCGCTCGCGTTGAGGGCGTTCTTCAGCACTTGGCTGGGACGGAAGGTGAGCACGCGCCGAGCGCTGATCTCGATCTCCTGGCCCGTCTGGGGATTGCGCCCGACGCGAGACTTCTTGTCGCGCACGATGAAGTTGCCAAAACCGGAGATCTTGATCTTCTCGCCCCGCTCGAGCGTCTCCTTGATGGTGTCGAAGACCATCTCGACGATCTCGGCGGCCTCCTTCTTGGAAAAGCCAACCTTCTCGTAGACGCTTTCGATGATGTCGGCCTTGGTCACGGTCGCCTCGCAGGACCTCGCTTCTCGTTGTAAGTATTCGCGATTGTTAGCTGAATAGCCGGGTCGTGTCAAACTCGCATGAACGGGAGCGCCTCAGTGTCGCTCCTCGCGCGGACCGCCGTCCCTTGGTTCCTCGGCCGAGCGGCCCCTGGAACCGCTGCTCCCCAAGCGGCCCAGCTCCTTTGCGGCCTGCTCGCGCCTTGCCCGCGTGCGCTCGGCTGCCTGCGACAAAAAGCGCTCGAGTTCCTCTGGAGTTCTGCCCTTCACCACAGGTTCCCCCGCGAGCTCCCTGCTCACCGCTCCGGCCGTCGAGATGAGGACGAGCGCGCTCGCCAGGACAGCGAAGACACCCATGCCCAGCGCGGCGGCCGGGATGGCACGCCAGCCGGCCCGGCGAAGCAGGCGCGCCGCCAGCGCCGCCGAGGCGATCCCGAGCGGGAGTCCAATGACTGCCGCGATCGGGTTCCACGACGCCGCCAGTGCTGCCAGTGCGAACGCGAAGGCCATGCGCCCCATCGGAGCGCGTCGCTTCTCGGCATTGCCTTTCGACGGTCCCATCCTTACCCACGCAGTTCCGCTCGAACGACCGGATCCTTGCGCAGACGCTCGACGATCCGGGCATGCGCGGCGTCCACCTCTCCATCG
>Ga0335080_10007847_pt1 | contig 11100 bp, 9 predicted proteins | sample Lox_Sample_34_FD_206720 | JGI IMG/M metagenome (GOLD analysis project Ga0335080, IMG submission 206720) | Soil microbial communities from Loxahatchee National Wildlife Refuge, Florida, United States - Lox_Sample_3.4 | ecosystem: Environmental > Terrestrial > Soil > Wetlands | place: USA: Florida...
GCCGGAGCCGACCCGTGGTCCGCTGTCGTGGACGCGGCCGTCCATCGGACCCGCCCGGTGATGCTCACGGCTGCGGCCACCGTGCTCGCCATGATTCCGCTCACCCGCAGCATCTTCTGGGGCCCGATGGCCTTCGCCATCATGGGCGGGCTGACCGTTGCGACGTTCTTGACGATCTTCTTCCTGCCGGCGCTGTACGCGGCATGGTTCAGGGTGAAACGCGGGGATGCACCGATGGCCGCGCCCGCACCCGCGCCTGTCCCGGCGCCTGCACACTGAGTCACGCCCCGAGAAGCACTAACATGGATGCCAATGCGATTCGCCGCACACCGGGTCGCGATCGTCGGGGGCGGGTTCGAGGGGCTGTTGTCCGCCGAGCGGCTGGGGCGGGACGCCGAGGCCGACGTCACAGTCATCGATCTCACCAACCATCACCTGTTCCAGCCGCTGCTCTATCAGCCCGCGACGGGGATTCTCTCCGAGGGCGACATCGCGCCCTCCATCCGAGAAGTCCTCCGTCACCAACGGAAGACGACGGTGGTGAAAGGCAAGCGTAACGTCGACCCGGCGCTGCCGGAGATGGAGCCCGATGCCGGCCTGGGCAACGGTGGCCTCGGGCGCCTGGCCGCTTGCTTCCTCGACTCGATGGCGACCCTCGCGCTGCCTGGCATGGGCTACGGCCTGCGCTACGAGTGCGGCATCTTCAAGCAGACGATCCAGGACGGGTGGCAAGTCCGCGTGCCCGGCGCTTGCTCTGGAGAGCGTCATCGGCGCGGCCGCCGCTGACGTTCAAGTGCAAGCGGGGCGACGGGTCTTCGAGCGGCGCTGCCGCAACTGCCGTGACGGTACGGCGCCGGCGGCTTATCCGATCGGCCCGAGCCTGGCCGGCATCGGGGGCAGTCGCGCAGGAAGCAATCCTACGCGGATGCGCTCGCGCCCAATGATGGATTCCTGAGTTCGTGACGATCCTCTTGATCCGGATGCTGCAATCGCAGAGCCTCTCGCACATGGCGATGGTGTTCCTGACGGCGCCGCTCGGACTGATCCGCGCGGTCATCGCGCTCCTGCTTGCCCAGGCGCCGCCCGGCTTCGTCGCCATCGCGCTGGTGGGCGGTGCTGGTGCCGCCACCAACCGTTTGCTCGAGCTGAAGGCGTGAGGAGTCTGCCATGACCACCAACTTCAACGCACTGGAGACGAACATGATCACCTCGACGTTCGATGACAGCGAGATCCTCCCACTGGCAGTCCCTAGCGACCGGTCGGCAGCGGCGCTGCGCTGTCTAATGCGGGATTGGGAGCGCGATGGGGTAGTCGACGAGGACGAAAGCGAAACCGAGCTGATGGTACTTCTGAGTGGGATGGTGAGCGTGAGCGATCCAACAGGCAGCGACGCATGAAGCATGCCGCTCCTCGCGCAACGCGACTTGCTGGGTGAGCAAACTCGCCCGCTAACCCTCGACGTTCGCTAGCCTGTTCTACACACCATGATCGTCGGCACGGCACCGCACCGAGGGCGGCCCTTATGCCCCCTTGTTGCAGGATTCACGACGTTGCGGTGTCGACCGAGGACTCGCGCGATTGACACACTTACTGCCCACACGCTAACTTCCCAACCGGGGAAAAAAGGCAATTGGTTCTTTCTAGGCTCTCATCGATTCGAAGCGCATTAAGGTTGCGCTTCCAGTTTCGCGTTGGGCTGGCTCGCCGTCTTCGCGAGGCGTGTCTCCTGCGACCATGGCATCGCATTGGCCTGAAGTTCTACGAGCGCCAGATTCCAACCGCCGCGCCCGCGCAGCTCAGCGTGGCTCGGGTCTACGTTCGCAACGGTCCCTCGCCACGAGCGTGGTGTGCGCGCCGAGCTCGCCGGCGCGTAGCGCCGCCATGACGCCGGCCGGCCCGGGACTGATAACGACGACGTCGGTCACTGCTGCGCCACCTTTTCCACGGATTCCGCTGCTCTGGCACTGTCCATCAGCTCGTCGATCCGGCGCGAGCGGACGCTCTCCGCAGTCAGGAGTTGCACCGTGTCGCGCGCGAAGCAGATCTCGAGCATCCATTGCAGGAACACGCGGACTTTCCTCTCGAGGCGCGGTAACATCAACAGGTAAGCGCCGCGCCACATCAGCCAGGTGATGAAGCCGGAGAATCGCAGGCCGACCAGCGTGGCTACGGCACGGTGGCGTCCGATGGCAGCGAACTGGCCGATCATCTCGTAGCGGAACGGACGGATCTTGGACCGCTGTCCGCGTAGGACCGCGGCGATGTTGCGCCCGGCCCGCATGCCCTGGCGCACCGCATGCTGCGCGGTGCCGGGATAGGGCTTGCCCCGCGGGCCCGGCACGGCGGCGCAGTCACCGCACGCCCAGACGCCCGCGTGGCCTGGCACCGCCAACGTCTCGTCGACCACGATGCGGCCCCGCTCCTTATCGAGCGATAGCGCTTCAATCAGCGGCGAGGGCGCGACCCCCGCGGTCCAGATCAGTGTGCGCGCCGGCAGCGGCGACGGCTTGGTTGAATCGATGGAGGAATCGAGCGATAAGGTCCGCCCGTCGAAACCCGCCACCTGCGTGCGCAAACGCACGTCGATGCCAGCGGCGCGCAGCTTGGATGCCGTGTATTCGCCGAGCGCTGGCTCGAATTCCGGAAGCAGCCGCTCCATCGGCTCGACGAGTACCAGCTTCGGCGATTCGGCGGACGCTCTGCGGTAGTGGCGCGCGACCTCGTGGAGGAAGTCGTTGATGGCGCCGATCGTCTCGACACCTGAGAAGCCGCCGCCTGCGACCGCGATCGTGAGTAAGGCCTGGCGGCGTACCGGATCTTCCTCGATCTCGGCGCGCTCGAGGAGGCCTATCAACCAATTACGCAACACCAGCGCATCATGGATCGTCTTCATGCCATGGACGTGCGGGCGCAGGCTCGGCGGGAATCGCGTTTGCGAGCCGGCCGCGATCAGCAGCTGATCGAAGCGAATGGTGCTCGTGTGCCGATCGAGGCCATAGGCCACGGTCACGGTCCGGCCCGCGAAGTCCACTGCCGTGGTCTCCGCACGCACGAACTCCACGCGGCGCAACGCCTCGCGGATCGGCACGACGATCGAGCTCGGGTCGAGGCTTCCCGACGCCACCTCATGCAGCATCGGCGTGAAAAGGAGGAAATTCTGCGAGTCGATGAGCAACACTTCGACCCCCGGATCGCGCGCCACGGTCCGCTCGAGCTCGAGCGCGGCGTAGAGGCCGGCGAACCCGGCCCCCAGGATCACAATTCGCTTGCGTTTGTGCAAATGGAGCAAATCCGCTGCATTCATGTACGGTTCCCTTTCCGTCCTGTTCCATTTCCCGCTCGCGCGCAATGATGATCGACACGCAAAGGGATGTTCCACGGCGCCGTCGCAAAAGCACTCCACGCTTCCTCTTCGGCGCTGCTGCCAGTGGCAATGCGGCGGACTATGTACCTGCAAGGCTAGTTGAGTGTCTGCACGAATCCGGCGAGGGCGTCGACGTCGCCTACAGTGAGCGGTGACGGGTACAGCTTGGGCATGGGTGCTTTCGGATTCTTGATGAAGGCAACCACCTGCTCGGAGCTCTTCCTGGCCGCTTCGCCCTTGAGGGCAGGGCCTACGCCTCCTTCACCCGTCTGACCGTGACAAGCGCTGCAGTACTGCGCGAACAGCGCTTTGCCGTGTGCGCCGGGCGCTGCGCTGCTCGAAGGTGGCGCACTCTCCGCGACCGCGACGATCTTGGGGTCGTCCTTTTCGAGCCCCGTCGTGAGGATGACGACTTTGGGTGAACCGGCGCTGGCGGTAAAGGTCATGCGAGATACGTTGCCCGAGGTCGTTGCCACGTATTGCTTGCCGCCGATGTCATAGGTGATGACGCCGCCCGCAACCGCACCTCCTGTGTTGAGCTTATAGAGCTCGGCGCCGCTCTTGGCGTCGAGCGCGAGGAGGTTGCCGCCAAGGTCGCCGCTGAAGACCACGCCGCCGCCCGTGGGCGTCACCCCGGCGACGACCGGCGCACCGGCATGGTATTTCCACAGAACAGCGCCGTTCTCGCCGCTTACGGCGTGAATCCAACCGTGGGCTGCCTCGGCACCAGCAATGGGTTGCTGCGTCGTCCCAAAGTACGCTTGGCCTTTTTTGTATTTTGGGGTACCGGATTGAACAGTGAAGCAGAAATCCACTGAGCCAACATAAATTGTTCGCGATCGTGGATCGACCGCGGGACCGTTCCATTCCACCCCTCCCAGCGGTCCCGGACACACCCGGACTCCGGCGGGCGTGGGACGTGCGCCGGAATTCTCGATGGTCGTGACTGGCGTCTTGAACAACACCTGATGTGTCGAGCGATCGATCCCGTACAAATTGCCGTCCTTGCTGCCTGCCGCGAGCAGCTTGGCGCCCGTGCCCGCCGTATACAACGCCGGGGCAGCTCCGAAGTCGTAGTCGAGTCCGTCGTTCGGAGTGAACTGGTGATACCACTTCAGCTTTCCCGTCAGAGCGTCGAGCACCACCAGCGAATTGGTGTACAGGTTCGCTCCGGGACGTGAGTCTGGCGCGTAGTCAGGGGCAGGATTGCCGACCGGCACGAAAAGCTCGCCCGTGGTCGTGTCCAGTGTGTATGACGTCCAAGTCCCGCCTCCACCGTGCGCGGCGCTGTCCACCTTTGCCCACGATTCCGCACCTGGCTCGTCATCCATCGGGATGGTGTGGAAGCGCCATCTTTCCTCGCCAGTCTGAGCATCGAGCGCAAGGACGAAGCCTCGGATGCCCACGTCGCTCCCTGCGGCACCGATAAAGACGAGGCCCTTCCACGCGATCGGTGCCGCGGTGAATGACTCGCCGTTCAACGGATCACCGGCCTTGACCAGCCAAAGTTGTTTGCCTGTCCGCGCGTCGAGAGCAAGCACTCGGCCGTCGCCGGTGCCCCGGAAGATGCGCCCGTCGAGGTAGGCGACGCCTCGATTCACGGCATAGGCCTCCTCCTGGACTGGCTGATGCTCGTGACGCCAGCGGATGGCACAGCTCGTTGGATCGAGAGCAACAGTAGTGTGTGTCGTGGTGACGTACAGCGTATCGCCGATGACGATCGGACCGGAATGAAACGACCCGGAATCGCCGAGGCGAGCCTCGCAAACCCGCTTCAGGGTCCCAACGTTCTCGGGCGTAATGCTTTGCGCCGCGGAAAAGCGTTGACCGTCATACGCGTTGTTGTAGGTAGGCCAGGGACCGGACGATGCTTGCTGAGAACCGGACGAGCTTTCCTGATCGCCATGGGCAGTGCATGCCGCCTGGAGCACTGCCATCGTGCAGAGAAGTGCAGTCAAAAGTGAACGTGTCATTTGGTTGCTCCTTTCAAAGCCTTGTGTTGACGTTGCCCCTGGCGCGATTGGTGCGCTTTTCCACAGAGAAGGTTCTCGGCCCTTGGGTGGAGGGGCGCGCAGTCGCATGCGGCGCCACGGAATACGCAGCGCTGTCCATCCGGTTTGCCTGCCAGCCGACGTTCAATTCAAGCTCGCGAGCCGCAGCCGCAGCCGCGTACGCGATGTTCCCTACATAGGTGGGAAAGGCGAGGGGAACTTGAGCTAACTGATCCGCGCGCATGCCGCTCGAAATAGCTATCGCCGCGACTTGGGCAATCTCCACTGCGCGCTCGCCGACAACGTGGCAACCCAATATCTTTGCGGTCTTGCGGTCGACGATTAGTTTGCAAAATCCGGCCGTACGCCCGTCGATGATCGTGCGTATGGTCGAGTCGAAGCGAACGAGTGTGGTGAGCACGTCGTGTGTCTCACGAGCCTTTGCCTCGGTGAGGCCCGTGCCTGCATACTCGGGGTCCGTAAATCCGGCGCTTGTATTCACGAGCTCTGGCACGGGCATGCGAGGCCCATGCACAGCGTTCGTAGCGGCAACGAAGCCCTCCTGTATCGCAGGCGGGACAAGCATCAGGCGACCAGTGACGTCCCCTGCGGCAAAGATATGGGGTGTCGAAGTCCGCAGGTACTCGTCCACTTTCACGAAGCCTCGTTGGTCGCCGGCAACACCGGCCGCGCTGAGGTTTAGACCGGCAGTGTCGGCCACCCAACCCGCAGCCACGGCGACGAGCGCTGCCTCTGCACTCTGTCGTATGCCGTCCTTCGAGAAGCGCATGCGTACTCCAGTCGAGGTCTTCTCGAACGAGTCGATCCCGCCGAAATCCTTATGCACCGCGATGCCGGCTTCCCGGAATGCCGCCTCGACTGCGTTCGCTACATCTTCATCCTCGGTCGCCAGGATGCGGGAACCCGTCGCGAACAGTTCGACGCGTGACCCGAATGCGTTGAAGATCGACGCCACCTGCACTCCCGTCGCGCCGCCGCCTATCACCAGCATGGACGACGGAACCGAGGTCAAGCTGAAGGCGCCGCTGTGGTTGGCGGTCAGTTCGAAGCCGGGAATCGGAAGGCGTTTGCTAATGCCGCCGGTGCAGATGATGATCTTGTCCCCCCGAACCCGGAGCCCCGTTTCGCTCACAATTGTGTGCGGGTCCAGGAAACGCGTGGCGCCGGCGCTCTCATAGACCCTCACTCCGAGCGCATCGATTTGCTCACGCAAGGAAGAGTGCGTTACCACTTCGCCGACGACTTCGCGCGCACGCGCGAGCAGCCGAGGATAGTCCAGGAGCGGCGTGCCCCCGGCAATGCCGTATTGACCGACCTCTCGCGTTGCTCGCAGCAACCTTGCGGCGTGTGCCAGGACCCGCACTGGCACCGGCCCATCGTTCGCAGCCATGCCTCCAAACTCTGAAGCAGTCACCAGCGTTGTGCGCGCGCCAAGGTCTGCCGCTCGAAGTGCGGCAATCACGCCCGCCGGCCCCGCGCCGATGACCACGACGTCCGTCATGTCGATCTCGTTGACAGGCGCGGGCATCAACGTGACCCCATTGTCGAATCGGCTGCGCGCTGAGAACCGCGGCCTGGATGCCCTTGGCCTTCAATGTGATACAGAGGTGCGCGCCCATGGCCGCACTCTCTTTGCTCGCAGGTGATTGCCCTGGCCAGAAGGCTGCGTGAGCGTGGCGTGTCGCGGAGCTTCCAGTTGGCCGTAGCAAGATCGACAGCGCGCTGTGGGCGATTTCCGATGCCGATGAAGAAAGCTGCTGCGTGGTCGGCATACGCCTCAGGTCTTCGGGCGAGCAGCAGCTCATAGGCGGCTGCTGCATGTTCTGCTTCGCTTGCCGCAGCTTCGCGCTCGCCACGCGCGGCCAGGATCTCCGCGTAGACCCCGCGATATTCAGGGTCGTCAGAGATTTCGAGCAGGGGCGTGATGAGCGCTGCAGCGACGTCCAACTGTCCGCGCGCGAGCGCTACCTCGGCGCGATGCCCGCGTCCCGGAACGTGCGCCGGCAATATCGCGTCCAGTTCGCGGAAAATCTCCTCCGCCCGCTCCAGATCGCCGCGGCGCATCGCGCTGACGCCCCATTCGAACAGCAGTTGGCCGCAGGGCAAGGGTGAGACGCCATCATCCGCAGCGAGCGCGGCCTCGTAGCGGTCTTCCGCCCCTGCCCATTCACCCGTTTCCGCCAACAGCGACGCGAGCGCCGCAACCGTGTGAATTCCGGGATTGTCTTCGGCCAATCTTTGGCGCAGAGCCAGCGCCTCGCGATATCGGCCTGTCGCCTGTAGCAGCGCAGCTCTTTCGGCATCAACCTCGTGCCCCGAATAACCGGCCGCGAGCGCTTGATCGAGAAGCACGCCTGCTTCCTGGAACCGATGGAAACGCCCGGCGAGCCGCGCACGGATGCAGAGCCCGTGTGCGCTGTCTGGCGCCAACGCTATTGCCTCGCTGCCACCGAGTTCGGCCCGGTCATGGTCCGCTATACGACCCAGCAAGTCACCGCGCGCGAATAGCAGCTTCGACAGCGCTTGCAGCTCCTCGAAGGTCGCGCCTGCCCTGCGACGAAGCTCCAGGCTGTCGATCGCCGCCGAAAGATTGGCGAGGGCGATTCGGCCGCTCGTATAACGAGCCGCATCGATCATGCGGCTTTCCTCAGTCCGGTCAGCAGCGCCGGATAGCCGCGCGTCAACGAACCGCCGTCGATCGCGATCGTGTCACCGTTGATCGATCTGGCGTGGTCCGAAGCGAGAAACACCGCGGCCGCGGCAATCTCTTCCGCTTCAGCCGCGCGCCTCATCGGGATGATGCCGAGAAAGAGCTCGCGCATCGCTGGATCTTCCAGCTCCTTCTTCGTCAACGGCGTCTCCACCAGGCCGGGCGCGATGCCGACGACACGAATACCGCGACCGCCGAGTTCCAGCGCACCGCAACGCGTGATCATGTCGACGCCCGCCTTCGCCGCGCAGTACGCAACTTGACCCTCGCCCGGCTGGCGTCCGTTCACCGACGAGATATTGATAATGACGCCGGGGCGCCCCTGCTCGAGCATCTGCCGGGCGGCGTGCTTCACGCCGTAGAAGACTCCGCCGAGCGTCACGGCCTGGACCGATTTCCACTTGTCGCCGCTCAGCTCGGTAAGCGGTGCAATTGCACCAAAGCCGGCGCAGTTCACGACGATATCCAGCGAGCCGAAGGCGTCGCGTGCCGCACGCATCGCAGCCTCGACCTGGTTCTCGTCCGAGACGTCGGTCACGCGGCCGCTCGCGTGCTCGCCGAGTTCGCGGGCCGCGGCATCGAGTGTCGTGGCGTTGAGATCGCAGAGCAGCACGCTGGCACCTGCATCGAGGAACGCCGTCGCGATCGCCTTGCCTATCCCGGATGCGGCGCCGGTCACGACCGCGCCCTTGCCTTTCAGTGAATCCATGTTCAACTCCTCAGAAAAGCCGGTAGCGGCAGGTCCGCCCGGTCATTGGGTTCGCGCACGTAGGGAAAGGAGAGGCTCGCAGGCTTGGTGGGCGCGTCCACGCCGTCGCCGAATCGCTCGCCATGCCCGCCATTCACCATCCAAGTGAGCAGCTCGTCGAGGATGTCGTCGTCGAGCCAGCGGCCACCGGCGCTCGAGTGCGGCCGTTTGTCATGGATTGAGCGCTCGATCTCGAGGAATCCGCCCGGCGCGAACGCTCGCGCGAGATCCAGGATCAGGTAGTCGGCCATGAGTAGATCGCGGAGCGGATGGCGTCCGTCCTGCCCGATGGGCCACTCGGTCTTGCCGTCAAGCCCATCGAAGAAGGCGAGGTTCGCATCGAGACGCGACTCGTAGAGCGGCCGATAGACCGGCGACAGTGCGAAGGCGTCTTCGCGGTTGTAGAGGTCGCGCAGCTCGACGCCTCTTGCGCGCGAATCGCGCATCGGGTTGGCGAGGACGAGGTTCTTGATTTCGGCGCGGCCGACACGTTCAATCCGCATCGGCTTACCCTGGCGCGTAACCAAGTTCTCGGCAACCGCGCCAACCAGCGTGACGCCAGCGAAGTGCCGGACGATCTGCGCCGACGGGATTTCAACGACGATCGAGAGCACGTCGCGAAAATGAACCGTGTTCGTAGCCGTGTAGAAGGAAAGTTTCCCCGACATGTCAGTGCGGAGCGCCGCCTCGACGTCCATGAAGAAGGGGTCGCTCGCGAGGCCCGAGAAAACGCGCACGCTATCCTTTTCCACCGGCGTTCCCACCACGAAGCTGGCTGCGCCGCCATCCGGTGTGAGGACGCGCCCTTGCTGCGGCGAGGCATCGTCGAACGTGACGTCGATCGCAAGTTCTGCCGCGCCGTGCGCGACGCTTCCGCCCGAGCGGGCCAACGGCCGCAGGCGGAATCGGTAGGTGACGACATTGCTGAAAAACGACTGCCGCGTCGCCAGCGGATATACGTTCATGATCAGCACGAGATTCCCCGGCCGCTCGGGGCTTGGGAATGTGTAGAAGTCGGTGATGTCGACGGACGGATCACCGATCACGGCAGGGCCGCTGAAATGATCTGACATGATGTTTTGTCCTTTATCTGCGTTTCAGAACTTTTGTTCGATCAAACCATCGAGCGCTTTCAGCCCGGGTACGAACAGATATTCGCCGCCCTTCACGCGAACGAAGCTCGGCAGATCGAAAAGGAACGGCCGCTTAGCCCCGGGAACCGACAGTTGGGAACCTTCGCCGCCGACACCGTTGATCGGGTCCTGCTCGTTCAGATCGAGTCCAATGAACTCGCCGCCCTTCATCCATTCCTTCTGGACGAACTCGAATTGCCGCTCGATGTCGGCCTGGATGAACAGATTGACCAGGCCGCGATCGACGCCGTCGTCCTCCAGCGTGCCGTCCGCGAGGTGTGGGCCATATTCCACCCCTCGCCTTAGCAAACGGTGCCGTTGTACCGCTGTGGCGCGCTTGAGTGGCGTCGCCCGCGGATTGCTGCGACGCAAGTGCGAACCGAGCGGGCACCGCTGCCCCTGCTCGTCGCCGGCGTACGTGAAGTTGTTACGACGGTGTGGGTCCGCTGCGATCGCGGGATCGTCCCGATCGGGGGACAGATCGAGCGGGCATCCGCTCGGCCAGCGCCCCATCATCTTCGCGGCCACCAACTGCTGATGTTGCGCATCGTCGGAGCCGTAAAGCGCTTTCGCGGCCGTTGCCAGATAACGTCTAAACGCGGCCACGTCCTGATACAGCTTCCGGAAGACCACATACGTACCGTTGAGGCGCAGCTCCGGCGGGTCAGGGGCCTGTGTACCCTCGGGGCCGGCCTCGTCCTCATAGCCCAGCAGGAATTCGCCCGGCTTCACCGGACGCCACGTGCCATCCGGCCGCAGCACGCCGTCGCCCGCATACGAAGGCGTGTCCGCGCCTTCGATCGGCGGCTGTGAGATCGGATCGGCGAATCCGAAGTGTTCGCCCTCCGATCCGATCCCGTTCTCGTGCGCGAGCGCCATTGTGTCCTGCGCGAAGCGAATCTCGACTCCGCCGAAGGCGTCCATCTCGGAACGAATGATCCGGGTCGCCTCTTCGCGGCCTTCGTCGGAATCGGTTCGGATCAATCCCATCGCGTGGATGTCGGGACCGCCGAGATCGCGTTCCCAATGTTCCGGTGCATGTGGTCCGATGTCGCCCACTTCGTGAGCACGTCCCCGCGCGCCCACGCGGAACGCTTTGGGGAAGCTGTCGAGCGACCGCCGAGATAGTCCG
>Ga0335080_10007848_pt1 | contig 11099 bp, 9 predicted proteins | sample Lox_Sample_34_FD_206720 | JGI IMG/M metagenome (GOLD analysis project Ga0335080, IMG submission 206720) | Soil microbial communities from Loxahatchee National Wildlife Refuge, Florida, United States - Lox_Sample_3.4 | ecosystem: Environmental > Terrestrial > Soil > Wetlands | place: USA: Florida...
TCACCTCGAAAAAGATCTGTCGAGCGGCGATATCCCGCGCGTGTTCGCCATTGGCTGGACCTACGACATCCCGCGCCTGTGGAAGATCTCCGGTTGGCAGATCGGCGGCCTGGTGCGCATACAGGCCGGCGACACTGTGCCGGTAACGCAGGCCGCCAACAACAACTCCAGTCTCGGCTTCGCCGTGCAGCGGCCGAACCGGGTCAGCGATCCGAATGAATTCGCAGGCCGGACGGTAGCGAAGTATTTCAATACCGCGGCTTTTTCGGCCGCTCCTCAGTTTGTGATCGGCAACAGTTCGCGAGACCCCGTTCGAGGCCCCGGGCTCCAGGAAGCCGACCTGATGCTAGGCAAGACGTTCCGGATCACCGAGCGCATGAATCTCGAATTCCGCGCGGAGGCCTTCAACGTCTCGAACACTCCTCCTCTCAATGACCCGAACGGAACCTTTGGGAGCGCAGCCTTCGGCTCGATCACCAGCGCCGGCAACCCACGCGATTTCGAATTCGTCGCGAAGATCCATTTCTAAGCCCGGCGCTACAATGTAGGCTGTTATGTATACACGACGATGGTTCGTTTTGGGACTACTTTGCGCCGGGCTTTTGCCTGGGCAGGAACCCCAACCATCGGTCGAGGTTACCGGCGCAGTCAAGCAGCGGCTCACACTGACCGCGGATGATCTCGCCAAAATGCCGCGAGCTTCCGTCCGCACCAAAAGCAACGGCATGGAGACCGTGTACGAAGGAGTCTGGCTCCACGAGGTCCTCAAGAAGGCCGGAGTGCCGTTCGGCAGCGAGCTGCGCGGAAAGGCGCTTGCCAGCTACGTGTCGGCGGAGGCGCAAGACGGATACCAGGTCGTTTTCTCGCTCGCTGAACTGGATCCAGCCTTCAGCGGCAATGAAATTCTGCTCGCTGACACGGCTAACGGTAAACCCCTGTTTGGGGCTCAGGGCAGATTCCGCCTGGTCGCGTCCAAGGATAAAATGGGCGCCCGTTCGATTCGCATGTTGACCAGGCTTGAGGTCGTCCAGATAAGGAAATAGCACGCTGTGAAGACCCTCGTAGAAAACAGGCTTGCACAGATCCGCAAGAGCCGCGGTGTGGGCGCGTCTGCCCTGGCGCGGCGGGTGCATGTGAGCCGTCAAACCATCTATGCAATCGAAAACGGCACGTATGTCCCGAACACCGAAGTCGCGCTGCATCTGGCGCGCGAACTGGAGGTGACGGTCGACGAACTGTTCTCGCTCCAGAACGGGGCCCAGCCGCCCCCCGAATCCGTTGCCGCGGAAATGCTGAGCGCGGGCCCCACCGAAAAGGGACAACCGGTCAGGATCTGTCGCATGGGTTCGCGATGGGTGGGTGTGCCTGTCACCGCATCGCCCTATTACATGCCTGAGGCGGATGGCATTGTGAAACGGCCCCGCCGCTCAAATGCGCATGCTGAATTGGTCGTGTTCGCAAAGGATGAGGTCGCCGAGAAGCGCCTGGTGCTCGCCGGGTGCGACCCGGCGACCAGTCTCCTGGCGCGAATGGTCGAAAAGATCAGCGGTGTTGAAATCGTTTCCGCGGCCGCATCGAGCAAGTTGGCCCTCACCTGGCTGAGAGACGGAAAAGTCCATATTGCGGGATCACACCTGGAGGACCCTAAAACCGGGGAGTTCAACCTGCCGTTCATTCGCAGGGAGTTTCCCAATGAGGACTTCAATGTAGTCACATTTGCCCGCTGGGAAGAGGGCCTGGTATTTGCAGCGGCTGATCCCAAGGGAATCCGAAAAATCGAGGACCTTGCCCGAAAGAACGTTCGATTCGTGAATCGCGAACCAGGTTCGGGAAGCCGCGCCCTGCTGGACAGGCTCCTGTCAGAGCGTGGAATTGAGAGTAGCAGGGTTCATGGATACGACCGCATAGCGTACGGCCACCTTGCCGCCGCGTATTGCGTAGTCTCCCGGGAGGCCGATGTATGTCTCGCCACCCGCTCAGCCGCGAAGGCTTTTGGACTCGGCTTTCAACCCCTTCACAGCGAACGCTATGATCTTGTGATGCGGAGGCGAACCGCGGAATTCCCCGCGGTCAAAGCCTTCCTCGACGTGCTACAGCGCGCGACGCTGCGGCGCAAACTGGAAGTGCTGGCTGGTTACGACACCTCCGAAACGGGAGCCGTGATTGCGTAAGCGGTTGATTGCCGCAACCACTTTCGCCACGGTGTGCTCGGCCGCCGGCTTCGATTGGAAGATTCCGAAGGCATTTCCTGCTCCGGTCGTTCCGGCCGACAATCCTATGAGCGCCGCGAAGGTCGATTTGGGGCGACATCTCTTCTATGAGAAGCGGATGTCGGTGAATGCCAAACAGTCATGCGGAACCTGCCACCGGCAGGAGCTTGCCTTCACCGATGGACGCGCGCACGCGCAGGGCTCCACGGGGCAATTGCACCCCAGAAGTAGCATGAGCCTGCTCAATGTCGCTTACGCCCGATATCTCACCTGGGCAAATCCCACGCTCACCTCGCTTGAAGACCAGGTGTTGATTCCGATGTTGGGCGAAGCTCCCGTCGAATTGGGGTTGAAAGGCCGCCAGCAGCAGTTTCTCGACGTTCTGAGAAACGACCGGATATATCAAGCACTGTTCACAAGCGCATTTCCCGGCGAAAGCGACCCGTACACTCTCGGCAATGTGACCAAGGCTATCGCCGCGTTCGAACGAACCATCGTTTCCATGCGCTCGCCCTACGATCGATATCGATGGGAGGGCGACGCCACAGCAATCTCAGACGCAGCCAAGCGCGGAGAGCTTCTGTTTTTCTCCGGCGAACGTGGCGGGTGCTTTCAGTGTCATGGTGGTTGGAATTTTAGCGGAATCGTCCGATTCGATGGCGCTGAACCTGTCGGCCGCGGAGACGACGGCAGTCATCGCTTCTTCAATACCGGAGTCTCGGCATATGAGCCGCCCAATCGGGGTCTCGCGGAACAGACGGGAAGACCCGAGGACATCGGCAAATTCCGGCCGCCCTCGTTACGGAACGTCGCAGTAACCGCGCCATACATGCACGACGGCAGCATCGCGACACTCGAGGCAGTGATCGACCACTATGCCGCGGGCGGCAAACTGGCGCACCCGAACAAGTCTCGAATTCTTCGTCCTTTTCATCTGACCTCGAACGAGCGGTCCGATCTGGTCGAATTCCTTAAGTCGCTCACCGACGACGAGGCGCTTCACGATCCACGATGGAGCGACCCTTGGGGTCAGGCGAAAAGCCCCGCTGCGCCGAACTGAGGACCATGCAAAGGTCATCGGCCACACGGAGTATCATAGTCCTCGCAGCCTTCGCGATCAGCGCGTGCAACCGTCAGCAGCAGCCTAAGACCGTGACGCTAACGGTTTCTGTCGCCGCCAGCCTCCAAAACGCGCTGGCCGAGATTGAACCTGCGTTTGAACGCTCGCAGCCAGGAGTGAGGGTGAGTTTCAACTTTGGCGCATCAGGGACGCTGGAGCAGCAGATCGAACACGGTGCGCCGGTAGATATCTTTTTCTCCGCGGCGTCGAAGCCCATGGACACGCTCGCCGGTAAGGGCCTGATACTGGCGGATACACGTCGCGACTTACTGCGCAATACCTTGGTGTTGATTGTTCCGAAGGACGGTCCGGGACCCGCGACCTTTCGCGACCTCTCGGCCGACAGTGTGAAACTGATCGCGCTGGGCGATCCCGGCAGCGTTCCGGCGGGCGACTACGGCCGCCAAACACTACAGGCACTCCACCTCTGGGAGGCCGTTCAGTCCAAGTTGGTGCTCGGCAAGGATGTTCGCCAGGTTCTCACCTACGTCGAAACAGGCAATGCCGACGCCGGCATCGTCTACGCAACCGATGCCCACGAATCCGACAAGGTTCGGGTAGTGGAAACCGCGCCCGACACGAGCCACACGCCTGTCCTCTATCCAATAGCCGTGATCAAGGATTCCCGAAACGCGCCGGCCGCACGAGCGCTGGTTGGGTTTCTCGCTGGAGACTATGCGGGCGGCGTCTTCGCGAAACACGGCTTCACGACAGTATCGCAGTGATCCCTCACGACCTCTCGCCTCTATGGATCTCGCTTGGAGCCTCGTCAGTTGCGACGGCTCTGGCCTTCGTCCTGGGAATAGCGGCGGCCCTGGCCCTTTATCAATACAACGGGCGGTGGCGAGGACTGATTGACGGTGTGTTGACGCTTCCCTTAGTTTTGCCGCCCACCGTAGTTGGATTCTTCCTTCTGCTGATATTCGGCCGGCGAAGCGCCATCGGCCAGGCATTGGAGCACGTGGGAATCCGGATCGCTTTTTCCTGGCCCGCTACGGTGATCGCCGCTACGGTGGTGGCATTTCCGCTCATGTACCGCGCCACATTGGGAGGATTCGAGCAGGTCAGTCCCAATCTCCTCGGCGCCGCCCGGACATTGGGCGCCGGAGAGTGGCGCACATTCAGCCGCATTCTGCTGCCGCTTGCACGCCCGGCTGTTGTCGCCGGAGTCGTGCTGACATTCGCCAGGGCCTTGGGTGAATTCGGAGCGACATTGATGCTGGCCGGTAATATTCCCGGTCGGACACAGACCATGCCAGTCGCCATCTTCTTCGCTGCGGATGGCGGCGACATGCGGCGGGCGTTGGCTTGGGTCATTCTCATTGTCATTCTTTCTCTGGTGACGATTGCGGCGTTGAATTACTGGGCTCCGCGAGGGCAAACCCAGCCGATGCGCATCCGGATCTCGCGCCGAAGATCTGACAGTGTTTCCAATCTGCCGATAGTGTCCACTTCGGCCGCTACAGGAGAGCGGGCTCGTCTATCCGCAGACGTGCACAAGAGCTACGCCGGTTTTACGTTGAGCGCCGCATTCACCAGCGGAAACGGGCCGCTCGGCCTGCTGGGAGCGTCCGGCTCCGGGAAGAGCATGACGCTGCGATGTATCGCAGGTTTGGAGCGGCCGGAAGCGGGGCGTGTGGAATTGAACGGCCGGGTACTTCTGGACACCCAGAACCGCGTGGATCTCCCGCCGGCGAAGCGGCAAATCGGTTTCGTCTTTCAGGATTACGCCTTGTTCCCGCATCTGACAGTCCGCGAGAATATCGGGTTTGGCCTTGACCGGCGCCCGCCGCACAAACGGGACGAGCGTATCCTGCAGTGGTCCAGGATGATGCAAATCGACTCCCTCCTGGACGCATATCCAGGCGAGCTTTCCGGGGGCCAACGCCAGCGGGTTGCATTGGCGCGGGCTCTGGCAATGGAGCCCGAAGCGCTGCTCCTTGATGAACCTCTCTCGGCGCTAGACCCCCATCTGCGGCGGCAAATGGAAGAACACTTGCGATCGGCGCTCGAACACTACCGGGGCGTCACTATCTTTGTCACTCATGATCGGGACGAAGCATTTCGATCGTGCGACGACCTGGTTGTGCTGTCGGACGGCCAGGTCGTCGCCAGCGGGCCGAAACGCAAAATTTTCGCGCATCCTCGGACGCTCGCGGTGGCCCGTTTAACCGGCTGCAAGAACATCGCCCGCATGGCTCGTGCAGGCGAGCGGCAGATCCGGGTCGAGGAGTGGGGCTGCACCTTGAATGCAGATGCGATTCCTTCGGATACGGCCGCATACGTCGGAGTGCGGGCGCACGATATTCTAGTCGTCAAAGACGCCGCCGCCGAAAACACGTTTCCGTGCTGGTTGGTTGCCTCTGTCGATTCACCGTTCGAGACCACCGTGTACCTGCGTCTGCACAAACCACCAGAGGAAGGCGACCGGGCGCACATTGAAGCAGAACTTCCGCGGAGTGAATGGCTGGCGCTGGCCGCCGCACCACAGCCTTGGCATATCGTTCTTCGCCGGAGGGCTCTGTTGTTTCTGGAGCCGTAAAAAGGCGTGCGGTATGCCGGCTTTTCTGGCTAAATAGGACCATGGCACTATCAGCCAGAAACCAACTGCCGGGCACTATCGAAGACGTGCGGCTCGGCGAAATCATGGCCCACGTGGTGGTCCGCGTGGGCGAGAGCATGGTCGAAAGCGTGATTACCAGGACCAGCGCGGAGGAACTGAAACTCAAAAAGGGCGATTCCGTCCGCGTGGTCGTGAAATCAACCGAAGTGATGATCCAGAAGGACTGATCGCTTTACGCGGGCTTCCACAGCCCGACGGTGTTCCCCTCCGGGTCCGCGAACCAGGCGAAGGTCCCGGTGGGGATCTTGACGGGCGGAACCAACACTTTCCCGCCGAGTTTCTCGACGTTATCGAGCGACGCGCGGACGTCGTCCACCTGAACGTAAAAGATCGTGTAGTGATGGGGCTCGTGCCCCAGCGCGGTGATCATGCCTGTGATGCCCTCGCCGGTATTGATCATTGCCGCGATTCCGGCTGTCTGCATTTTCCATCCGAACAAGTCGGAGTAGAACTGAACGGTTTTTCCGTGGTCTTTGCATCCGATTTCGAAGTGCACGACGGGATGAGCCAAGCGTTATTCCTCCTCTGGAATTCTACATAATAGAGAAAATTCCGGGGGACGTCAATCGAAAAATTGGATATCGAAAAGTTGGACCAGAATTTCGTTATCGCAGTTCGTCGCGGCGGAAGGTGAGATCCCGATCCAGCATCATCTCGACCGTCGTGCCGCGGCGCAGCACGGCGTCCGGACCGCGCGAACCAAATACCGACGCCAGTCCCGCGGCTGCACCCGCCGCCGCGCCGATTCCCACGCCCATGCCGGCGTGTCCGGATGCAGCGCCTGCGAGTCCGCCCACGCCCGCACCGACGCTCGTGGTTTCGCCGATGCGGCGCGCGTCGCCCGACTTGTCGCTTTCGCTCGTGACCTTGCCTTCCGAGCGGTCCACTTCGCCTTTGGCAGATGCGTCTGCATTCGAGATTCTCGACCGCAGATCGCGCGTCACGCCGTTAGGCAGCGTCAGCGAGTCGAAACGAATATATAACTCGCCCTTTCCCGAGACGCGCCCTGGCTTCTTAGCATGAGTAAGTGTGCCGATAACCGAACTGCCTTTGGGGATAACAATGCGGTTATCCAGCGCAATTGGGAATGCCGTCTGCAGATAGACGCGGTCGCCCTCGCGTGATTGCTTGGTGCTCAGCGCGTTCATGAGCGAGAGCAGAATCCGCGTGCCCTTGGGAACCAAGATCTCGCTTTGTGGCGGGGCCGCCGGTTCCGAAGCGGCGGGTTCGGGCCGCCTGGAAAGCTCGCCAGGCTCGGTGGGCGGAGGAGGAGGCGGCGGCGGTGGCGCGGCTTCGCGGACGTTCTCGTTGCGGTAAACCAGCGTGGCCTCTAACTGCGCGCCCGAGATAATTACCTGCCGCGTGATGGTGAGCAGGGCGTGGTCGCGCGAGAGACGCCACCGGTCCATGATCGTGTAGTCCCGCTTACCGGATACTAACGTGTTGATCAGCAGCGCCGCGCCTTCCCACTTAACCGCGCTGTTCATCTTTGAGTCGCCAACCTGGGACCGCGAATCGTCGCCGTTCAGCTTATAGGTCCAATGCCCTGCGGCGGTAGAGCACTCAATAATAGATTCCTTTTGCAGAATCGATAAATTGCTGTCTGGCGGGGTGGGCAGCCGGCTGGAATCGCCGCTTTCCCGTTCGAGAATCCACTTACCGGAGAAGTCGCGATCGGCGTCGATGGCCAGTAGCGGCGAGATCGAAGGAGCCAGGATCAGGAACAGGAGCAAGGAACCGCGGAGGAGAGACATGGACGCTACTCTTTGGTTATGGTAGCATCCTCCGCGGGCGCACTTAACCCTGATAGACCTTCCAGAAGACTTCCTTGAATTTGGCCATGTCCTGGTCGGTTCCGATGGTTACCCGCAACAAATTATCCAGCGGCGGGAAGGGCCGTCCGGGCGCCACACCAAATTTCGGCATCTTTTCGATGAACTCCCGCGCGTTGCGGCGGACGTCGATCATCATAAAATTGGCCTGCGGTTCAATGAATTTCAACTCGCGTTCGCGCAGCCAGGAGCAGACGTCGCGGCGCGTGCTGGCGAGGGCGGCGCGCCGTTCGGGGACCAGCATTTTGGAGTCCTTGAGCGCGGCCACGGCCGCGCGGGCTCCGACGATCGAAATCACGTTCATCACGAGCGGGCGCAGTTTGTCGGTCAACTCCGGCCGCGCAGCCGCAAACCCCACCCGCAGCCCAGCCATGCCATAAATCTTCGAGAACGTGCGCGTGACGATCACGTCCTTGCCTTGGCGGACATACGGTAACCCGCTGGCGAGTTCGGGCGAATCACCGAAGTGGACGTAGGCCTCGTCCAACAGCAGCGTAGTATTCGGCGGCAGGTTGGCGACGATCCAATCCAGTTCCTTGCGGGTAGTGATGGCGGAAGTCGGATTGTTCGGATTACACATGTAGATCAGGCCGCCGCGTGCTTTGACGGCTTCGTCGATGAGCGCCTTGGGGTCGGCCGTGTAATCGGGGCGAAGCTTGGTCAGGATCACGGGATGTCCCAGCGTGCGTGCGAGTTCCACCGGACCTTCATACGTGGGCGTGACCGTGATCAGCGGGCGGGTTGGCGACGTGAGAACGTCAACCGCAATGTGCAATACCTCGCTCGATCCGCTTCCAATAATGATGTTCTCGGGCTTGAGATCTTCCGAGCGCGCCATGGCTTCGTAGATGCCGCCGAATTCCTGATAGTGGTAACGCCATGCCGTGGGCGCAACCTCCTTCATCGCGGCGAGCGCCGACGCCGGAATCCCGGCGGGATTTTCGTTGGCGTTGAGCCAGACCATCTCGCTGGGAAGATCGCCCGTACGGACGACCGCGCGTTGCGCATACGCCATTTCGGGGAGCATGCGGACAGCCGCCCCGGCCAGCGCCACGCGGGCGGCGAAATCGCGACGTGAAAGCATAGTGAACCTCCGGTATGGAGACCATGGTAGCCCAGGCGGGCCGTTGCGAGGCGGAGGCGTTTTTTAATCAGACTACAGAATCCGAATAGCGTTAAAATACAGCCGGGAGGTTGCCCATGCCGTCAACCATCTCGGCCGTAGACCTGCTGAATAGCGATGTACGCGCCGCGCTCGCCGCCGCCGAGCCCGAAAGGTTCCACTATCAAGCCGCAGGAGGCGAATACCTCAACTTGCGCGGCTTGCCGCTCGAGGCGCTGCCGGAAATCGATGAACCCAAGATAGCAGCCCTGAGCCGTGTGCTCCGGGGACTCATGTTTGCCGCTGTGGATGCGGCGCAATCCGGCCATCCCGGGGGATCGTCGTCCAAGGCGGAAATGGTGTTGACGCTGCTGTTGAGCGGCGTACTCGATTTTGACGCTTGGAACCCGAAGCATCCCGGCCGCAGCCGCATCGTGTGGTCGGCGGGGCATTGCTCGCCGCTGTTCCATAGCCTGGTGTCGATGGTCTATGAGACGCTGCGCCGCACGGAGTTCACGCTGCACGGTCCTGCGGCGAAAGCGGTGGTGTTCCCTGAACAGCTTGCGCGTTTCCGACGCTGGGGCGGTCCGAGCGGACACGTCGAATCGCAATTCGCATTGGCCGACACCTCAACCGGCTCGTCCGGTCACGGGCTCTCGGCGGGGTTGGGGTTTGCGCTGCTGCACCGCTCGTGCGGCCTCGAAACCAAGGTGTTCGTGATCGCGGGCGACGCCGAGACCGAAGAAGGCATGAGTTATGAAGCGCGCAACGTTGCGGCCAATCTCGGCGTCGACAACCTGATCGTCACGCTGGACTACAACCGCTTCGGTATCGACGGCCCGATTGCCGAGGTGCTTCCGTTCCCCTACCTCAATCACTGGTTCGCACACGGTTGGAATGTACTCGAAGTGAACGGCCAATCGGTTCGCGAGTTGGCGCATGGGTATCGTTTGGCCGCAAGCAATTGGGGCGCAGGAAGGCCGACGGTCGTCATCTGCCACACGACGAAGGGCATCGGTTACGGGCGGTTGGAAGGAACGGCCGATTCGCATGGCGCGCCGCTCAAGCATGACGAGTACGTGGAGGCCGTGCGTAAACTCGGGTTCGACATCCCGGGCAATGCCCAAGACCCGGCCGCCGACCTGAAAGTGATCATCGGCGCGATGACTACAGCCGAGACCGAGTACGTGCACGATAGACTGCTACATATCGCGCTCCAGATTCCGTCCGAGCGGGACCTGGTCAGCCGGATGCAGATGGCGCTGGCAGACAGACCGATCGCGGATCACACAACTCTTCAGCGTCCGGACGTGCTGCCGCCCGAGTTGGTATTTCCCGAGGGCGAACTCGTGCCCATCCGAAAGGCTACCGAGGCCTGGTTCACCTGGGCCATGAAGAACACCGGCTTTTTCTACCTCGGCGCAGGCGACCTCATGAAGTCAATCCTCACGGGGAAGGCCGAGAATGTTCACGGAGTGATCACGCGCGACAACCAGCTAGGGCGCGGTATCCGCTTCGGAATCGCCGAACAGAACATGGCCATGCTGTCGTGCGCGATGGCTCAGGATATTCTGCCTGGCGGTTTCCGGCCCATGAGCGCGTTTGCCACGTATGGCGTCTTCACCCCGATGATGGCCAATGCCGTTCGGATGACGCTGATCAACAGCGCAGTCAATCCCGACGCACGGTGCTTCTTCATCATGCTGGCCGCGCACGATGGACCTGAAACCGGCGAAGACGGCCCGACGCATCACGGACTGTTCTGGATGTCGCTCTTCACCGCGTATCCAGGCATTAAGGTATACAAACCGCTGGATGTGAACGAAGCCGTGGAGATGCTCTTCCATGCGGCGAGCCGCGGCGAGCCCGTGGTGTTCTCAGCCGTCCGCCCCGGCACGCCCGTGTTGAAACGTGGGAACGGAGTACCGGCTGCCCGCGAGGCGATCAACGGAGCTTACGTGTTCAAGCCGTACAGCGGGAACGGGAAGCGCAAACTGGTGTTGGTGGTCGCCGGTGGACAAGTCATGGCCAACCTGCTCGAGGTTGTGCCGGCGATCGAAGAGCAGGTGGATTTGAAGATTGTGGCCGTCACTTCTCCGCAGCTCTATGAAGAGCTGCGAAAGACCGATCCCCAGAAAGCGAACGCGATTCTTTCCGACGAAGAACGGCAATATGTGATGACATTGCACAACGGATGGCGGGGGTGTGTGTA
>Ga0335080_10007849_pt1 | contig 11097 bp, 9 predicted proteins | sample Lox_Sample_34_FD_206720 | JGI IMG/M metagenome (GOLD analysis project Ga0335080, IMG submission 206720) | Soil microbial communities from Loxahatchee National Wildlife Refuge, Florida, United States - Lox_Sample_3.4 | ecosystem: Environmental > Terrestrial > Soil > Wetlands | place: USA: Florida...
CGTGTTCGCCGCCTCGCGCAACCGCGCGGCGTTGTGCGCCAGGTATTCGCGCAGTTCATCCGCCGCGAACGGCTGTGGCGCGCCTGCGCCCGCCCCCCGCCGGCCCGCGGCTTGTACTTCCGGCCCGTGGCCGGCTCGCGCTTCTTCGGCCTCGACGGCCGCGTCCAGCACAGCGTCCACGCAGTACGCCAGGCTCTTCAGCGGCCGCCCGCTCAATCCGCGCCGCGAGCGTCCGTAGCTCTCGAAGGCGTTGTCAATGCCCTTCAGAACCACTTCCACAGGGATGTTCGCCTTCTGCCAGCTTTCCAGAATGGCCCAGTCCAGCGGGGACACCAGAATCTGCGCGCCACGCTTCCGCCAGAAGTACTCCTCGATTTCGGTGAAGTAGTTGAAGTAGTTGAATGCGGTCACGCCCGGCATTCTAGCCTGCCGGCGGCTTTCCCGCCTCTCCCGCCCCGTTTGCGTCTGTTGCTCTTTCCCCGTATCGTCAACGCCATGTCTCATCGCGCCGCCGTACGCCATCTGAAGCGTTCCGATCCGGTCATGCGCAGCATCATTGAGGAGGTCGGCCCCTGTTTGCTCCACACGCGCCGCCAGCCCAACCGGTTCCGCGCGCTGGTTGAAGCGATCGTTGCGCAGCAAATCGCCTGGCAGGCCGCGCGCGCCATCTTTGCCAGGGTCTGCGCCATCTACGGCGCAAACGCGACGAACCCGCGCGGCAGGTTTCCGACGCCCCAGCAGGTGCTGGCCACCTCGCCGCGCCGCCTCCGATCCGCCGGGCTTTCGCGTTCGAAGGTCGCCTATATCCGCGACATCGCCGCGTGCGCCGCCGACGGCAGGCTGCCGCTCTCACGCCTGGGAAGAATGTCCGACGAAGCCGTCATCGAGTGCCTGACCGCGGTGAAGGGAATCGGTCGCTGGACCGCTGAGATGTTCCTGATGTTCTCGGTCGGCCATCCGGACGTCCTGCCCGTTGGCGACCTGGGCATCCAGAACGCCATGCGCGCAGCCTATAAGCTGCGGCGCGCACCCAAGCCGGAGAAGATGACACGGATTGGCGAGCCCTGGCGGCCGTATCGCAGCGTGGCCTGCTGGTATTTGTGGCGTTCCCGCCGCGATGCCACGACGGGCAGGCTGAAAAAGACCCCAAGGAAAAAGTAGCGTTGCGGAGGACCCGCCTTATTTCTTCGGGCGCTTCTGGCCGCCTGCGGCGTCCCTCCGGCCGCCGCCCGGCTCTCGGTTCCGCTCCCAGATGATGCGCAGGCCTTCCAGGGTCAGGAATTCGTCCACGGCTTCCACGTGCTTCGACCCGCGCGCCACCAGCGGCGCCTGGCCGCCCGTCGCCACTACGTGTGTCGCCTTTCCTAACTGCTCTTTCATCCGCGCCACGATTCCGTCCACCAGGTCCACGTAGCCGTAGAACAGTCCCGCCTGCATCGACGCGACCGTATTCGTTCCGATGATCTTTCCAGGGTCCTTGATCTCCACGCGCGGAAGGCGCGCCGTGCGTGAGAACAGCGCCTCCGCGGCGATCCCAATTCCCGGCACGATCACGCCGCCCAGATATTCGCCCTTGGCGGAGATCGCGTCGAAGGTGATCGCCGTGCCGAAATCCACCACAATGCACGGCCCGCCGTACTTCATGTGCGCCGCCACTGCGTTCACCACGCGGTCCGCGCCGACCTCAGACGGATTGTCGTAGAACACCGGCACGCCCGTCTTCACGCCCGGCTCGACGAACAGTGCCTTCTTTCCGAAATACTTCTCCGCCATCTCCGCCAGCGTCGAATTCAGCGGCGGCACCACGGAGCTGACGATGATGCCTTCCAGCCCGCCCTGCTCGATCCCCGCGTTCTGAAACAGACTGCGCGTCAGGATCCCGTACTCGTCCACGGTCTGGCTGCGCGCTGTCGTCAGCCGCCAGTGCGCGGCCAGCTTCTCTCCTTCGTACACCCCCAGCACCGTGTTCGTATTCCCGATGTCGATCGTCAGGAGCATTTCCCGTCTTTCCTTGCTTCCTTGCCTCCCCGCTTCCTTACTTCGCGTCTTCCCTCACGTCCCCCGCCAGCACCGGCTCGACCTTCCCGTTTTCTCTCGTCACGCGCAGCACGCCGTTCGGCTCGAGCCCTGCCGTTGTGGCCACAAAAGATTCCTTGGCCGTCGTCACCCGCACCCGCTTCCCTGCGAAGAAGCTCGACACTTCCGCGAACCTCTGCACGATCGGCGCCGCGCCCTGTCGCAGAAACTGATTGTAGTACCCGTCCAGCCGGTGGAGCGTGCGCGCCACCAGTTCCGTCCGCGAGTGCGCGCGTCCAGTCTCGAGGCGCAGCGACGTGGCGATCGTGCGCAGGTCGGCCGGCAGGGATTCGTGGTTCACGTTGATGCCCGTGCCTACGACCACGAAGTGCACGCGATCCGGCTCCGCATGCATTTCCGTCAGAATCCCGCCGACTTTTTTCCCCTGCAGCAGCAGGTCGTTCGGCCAGCGAATGTCCGGCTTGGCCCCGGTGACTTCCTCCACCGCATCGCGCGCCGCGAGGCCGGCCACCAGCGTGACCAGCGGCGCCTCCACCGGAGTGAGCGCCGGACGCAGCAGCACGGTCATGTAGATTCCGTTGGACTTCTCCGAGTGCCACGCGCGGCTCACGCGGCCGCGCCCCGCCGTCTGCTGTTCGGCCAGCACCACCGCGCCGTGTGGCTCGCCCGCGTGGCCCAGGTCGAAGGCGGCGTCGTTGGTCGAGCCGATCTTGAAAAAATGGTGGATGTGCTTGCCGAACGGTGTGCCGTCCAGTCGGCGCCGCAGTTCCGCAGGGATTAGCACGTCTGCGGCTTTCTGCAGGTGATAGCCGGTGCGCGGGTGCCCCTGCACGTCCACGCCAAGCGCGCGCAGCCGCCGCACCCAGTGGCGCACGCGGTGCCGGCTGACGCCGATATGCTTCGCCAGACGCGTGCCGCTCACCACGATCATGGGCGTCTCGGAAAGCAGGTGCAGCAGTTCCAGGATTTTCCGGTCAGTGCTTTCCGGCGGCGTGCGCGCGGCAGTGGGAGTGGCCATGGCGGTGGCGGATTCTGACCCGCAGGGAGCTTACGCGTGGCCGGACGATTCGACAAGCAGGCTCAGGTCGGCCGCGGGCGCCGAGTGCGTCAGCGCGCCGACGGCGATGAAGTCCGCGCCGGCTTGCGCGTATGCGCCCGCGTTATCGAGCGTCACGCCGCCGGAGAGTTCCAGCACGCACTCAGGCCGCAGGCCCCGCGCCAGCGCTACCAGCCGGGCTGCTTCCCCGGGCGTGGTGTTGTCCAGCAGCACCGAATCGGCCTTTCCGGCCAGCGCCTCGCGCAACTCCCCCTCGTTGCGCACTTCGATCTGGATCGGGACCACTTCGTCCCACGCCACGGCTGCCGGAGGCGCAAAAGATTCGTAGGCAGTCATCTCCCGGCCCGCGCCGCCGGGGGAGGGCAGGAAGGCCCGCGCGCGCCGTAGCGCTTCGCGCACACCGCCTGCCGCCGCGATGTGGTTTTCCTTGATCAGCATCGCGTCGTACAGGCCCATGCGATGGTTCACGCCTCCGCCGGCTCGCACGGCGTATTTCTCCAGGCGGCGCAGCAGGGGAAGCGTCTTGCGCGTGTCGCGGATGCGTGTCGTCGTGCCGCTCATCGCGCGCACAAATGCCCGGGTGAGCGTGGCCACTCCGCAGAGGTGGGCGAGAATGTTCAGCGCCGTGCGCTCCGCCGTCAGCAGCGCCCGCGCGCGGCCCTCCACATGCGCCAGCACGCTTCCGGCGGGTGCTGTGCTCCCTTCTTCGGGGTGCGCCTCGAATCTTGCCTGGGGGTCCAGCGCCCGGAAGATTCGCTCTGCCAGCGGCAGGCCCGCGACCACGATTTCACGCCGCGCCAGGATGCTCGCGCGTGCCTGCGCCTGCGCGCCGACCAGGGCCCGCGCTGTCAGGTCCGCCGCGCCGATGTCCTCGTCGAGCGCGGCGTTCAGGAAAATAGTGATTTCAGGGGAGTCCCAATCCATGGTCGTCCGGCTATGCTTCGAGTTGGCCCAGCCGTGCACGCAACTTCTCGAACTCCGCACGCCGCTCGGCCAGCGCCGTTTCCATGCCGTTCACCACGGTCGCCGGCGCTTTGCTGCGAAAGCTCTCGTCGGCCAGCCGCGCTTTTTTTCCTGCGATGTCCTTTTCCAGCCGCTCGAGTTCCTTGCGCACCTTGACCGCCTCGGCGGCGCGGTCCACCGCTTCATCAAAAGGAATCAGCAGCTCGAACTCGGCTGTCGAGCGCATCGCGCCGCGCGACGGGTCGAGCCGCCGTCCATCGTCTGCCAGCGTGACCGCGCTCAGATTTGCCAGCCGCAGCAAAGCATCCGAGTGTTTCTCCAGGAATCCACGCGAGACCTGCGCGGCCGGCCGCAACTCCGCCGCGATGCGCTTCTTGGGGTCGATCTTGATCTCCGCCCGGATGTTGCGCGCCGACGCGATGATCTCCTGCAGCAGCGCCATCTGCTTTTCCGCTTCGGCGTCGCGCCACTCCGCGGCGGCCTGTGGAAACGGCTCGAGCGAAATGGACGGACGCTCGCGAGCGCCGGCGCCCTGAGGCAGCCGGGTCCACAGCTCTTCCGTGAGGAACGGCATGAACGGGTGCAGCAGCCGCAGCGCGGCCTCTATCACGGTGAACAGGTTGCGCCACGTGGCGATCGTGTCTTCGCGCGTGCCGCCGGCCAGCCGCGGTTTCATCCATTCCAGGTACCAGTCGCAGATGTCGCCCCAGAAAAAGTGATAGACGGAATGTGCGGCCTCGTGAAAGCGGTACTCAGAAAGCGCGCGACTCGTTTGCTCGATTCCCGCCGCCAGCCGGGAGAAGATCCAGCGCTCCGCCAGGTCCAGGCCGCCGTCGGGCCGCGCGGTGCGGCGGCGCGCCTCCGGCCCCGCCACTTCTTCAAATGAGATCCCCGCCGCTTCCAATTTGTCCAGGTTCACAAACAGGAAGCGCATCGCGTTCCAGATCTTGTTGGCGAACGCGCGATAGCTCAGGATGCGCTCTTCGCTCAGCGCGATGTCCGTGCCCGGCGCGGCCATGATCGCCAGGGCGAAGCGCAGCGCGTCCGTGCCGTGCTTTTCCACCGTTTCCAGCGGATCCACCACGTTCCCGCGCATCTTGGACATCTTCTGGCCGTGCGGGTCGCGCACCAGCGCGTGCAGGTACAGGCTGCGGAAGGGAATCCGCTCTGCCGCCGTCCCGCCGGGCGCGAGCTTCAATCCCATCATGATCATGCGCGCGTCCCAGAAGAACAGAATGTCGTAGCCGCTGATCAGCAGCGTGTTGGGGTAGAAATCGCGCATGTCCTGCGTCTCGTCCGGCCAGCCCAGCGTCGAGAACGGCCACAGCGCCGAGCTGAACCAGGTATCGAGCACGTCGGGATCCTGCGTCATTTCCTTCCCGCCGCACTTCGAGCACGACAGCGGCGGGCTTGCTGGCCGCGCGTGCCCGTCCACCACCTCCACGGACGAATCCCGCGCCGGGTCCATCCCGCCGCAGGGACAGTGCCAGATCGGAATGCGGTGCCCCCACCAGAGCTGGCGCGAGATGCACCAATCGCGGATGTTGTCGAACCAGCCCAGCAGGATTCTTCGCTGGTTGTCGGGCACGACGGCGATCAGTCCGTCGCGCACCGCCGCGGCAGCCGGCTCCGCCAGCGGCTTCATTTTGCAGAACCACTGCGTCGAAAGCCTCGGCTCGACCACTGTCTTGCAGCGCTGGCAAAGCCCGACCGAGTGCTTATGGTCCTCGACGCGTTCGAGCAGGCCCTGCGCCTCCAGGTCCGCCAGCACTCGCTTGCGCGCCTCGAAGCGGTCCATGCCGGCGTACTTTCCCGCCTTCTCGTTCATCCGGCCGTCTTCCGTCATCACGTTGACTTCGGCCAGGGCGTTGCGCTTGCCGATTTCGAAGTCGTTCGGATCGTGCGCCGGCGTCACCTTTACGGCGCCAGTTCCGAACGTGGGATCCACGGCAGCGTCCGCCACGATGGGAATCTCGCGATTCACCAGCGGCAGGAGCACCTTTTTCCCGACAAGACGCCGGTAGCGATCGTCGTCCGGGTGCACGGCCACGCCCGTGTCACCCAGCATCGTTTCCGGTCGCGTGGTGGCCACGCAGATGAATTCCTTCGTGCCCACCACCGGATAACGAAGGTGCCAGAGGTGTCCCCCGCGCTCTTCGTGCTCCGTTTCCAGGTCGCTCAGCGCCGTGCCGCAGCGCGGGCACCAGTTCACGATGTAGCGGCCGCGGTAGATCAGGCCCTCGCCATACAGGCGCAGGAATTCTTCCAGCACCGCGCGATAGAGAGCCGGCTCGAGAGTGAACCTTTCGCGTCCCCAGTCACACGACGCGCCCAGGCGGATCATCTGCTGCTTGATGCGCCCGCCGCTCTCTGCCTTCCACTCCCACACCCTCCGCTCGAACTCTTCGCGCCCCAGTTCCGCGCGCTTCAGGCCCTTCTCCGCCAGTCGACGTTCCACCACCACCTGCGTGGCGATGCCCGCGTGGTCGATGCCCGGCAGCCATAGAGTGCGGAAACCCCGCATACGGTGCCAGCGCACTAGAATGTCGATCTGCGTGTGTTCCAGCATGTGGCCGATGTGGATGGAGCCGGTCACGTTCGGCGGAGGAATGACGATGGAAAACACCGGCGCGGACGAGCGCGGTCCGGCGGCATAGAGCTTTCGCTCGAACCACTCCTGCGCCCACCTCCGCTCGATTTCCTGCGGTTCGTACGCCTTTGGTATCTCTCGCGCCATGGGTGTAAACATACGACTATACCATCGGTGCCTTTGCCCGAGCCCCCTGCGCCGGCGCTCCCCGCCCTACCTTTGCGTCGCTCGCCACCCCGCACCACACCAGTTGATGAAAGAGTTGGTCCATTTCGGCCGGAGAGCCGCGCATGCCTCCGCGAATCCAGAACATCATCAGGCCGCGAAACGCGCCCGCCAGCGCTTGCGACTTGACCGCCAGAGACTCGGACGGCACGCGGCGCCCTGCTGGCATCGCCCTCAGCCGGCCCTCGATTCCTTTCGCCATGTGCGCCTGGCCCAGTTCCATCACCTCATCGATCTTTCCGGACTCCGCGAGGGCCCTGAGAAACTGGCCCATGCTCTTCACATGCCAGAGCATTTCCTGCACCGGGGCCACGCGGTTGGACGCCTCCTGGCGGCGCGCCAGGTGGTTCGACATCATGCTGAAGAATTCGTCCGCATCGCTGAAGAACAGGTCATTCTTGTCCCGGAAGTGCTCGTAGAACGTCGACCGGCTTACCTGGGCTCGCTGCAAGAGCTCCGCGACGGTGATTTTCTCGAAGGGCTTCTCTTGCATAATCTCGATGATCGCGTCGCCAAGAGCCTCACGGGTTCGCATGACCCGGCGGTCCGGTTTCCGCTGCTGCCTTTTTCCGGACATTGCGCCCCCTTTTGTTCGGAATCCCCATCCGCGCGATTGACGCGCCTTTTCGCCGCCTCTAAAGTGCGCGACATGACCGACAATCGCAAGAGCGGCTGGGCGCTCATCGTCGGCGCTGCCGCCGGAATCGTTACCATGGCTCTCCATCCCACGGCCCACGATTTCGCCGCCCCGGGACAGTTCGACGCCGTCGCTCAACTCAACGTCGCCGTGCACACGCTGGCCATGCTCAGCGTCCCCGTTTCTTTCCTCGGTGCGATCGGCCTCTATCGCCTGGTTGAACGGCCTTCCCGGCTCGGCTTGAGCGGCCTTGTCCTCTACGGATTTGCGTCAGTCGCGGTGGTAAACGCTGCAGCGTTCAGCGGACTGGTCGCGCCGGCGGCTCTTCGCCAGGCTGCCGCCGCCTCGGGCTCTGAGGCGGATATCTGGAACGCTGCCGTGCACCTCACCGGTACCCTGAATCAGGCCTTCGCCCGCATCTTTGTCGTCGCCTCTTCGGCCGCCATCCTGCTCTGGTCGATTGCCATGTTGCGCCCGCCCAAGGTGGCCCCGATGCTCGGCGCGTACGGTGTTTTGATCGGTCCCCTCACTGCGCTCGCCGTTCTCTCAGGTCACGTGCGCCTCAACGTGCACGGCTTCGGAATGATCGTTCTCGCGCAGTCGGTCTGGTTCTTTGTCGCCGCCGCCCTCCTTTGGCGTACGCCCGACCCGCACTAGCGTCGCTTGTCTACTCCACAACCCCCATCCCTTGACATGCCGCCTGTCGCGTTCGATATTGAACGCATGCCGCGACGCGGCCTTTTATCACTTCTTTTGATTGGTTGTGTTTGTCTGGCGAGTATCGCGTTCCTGCCGTTTGGCGCTGGTCCGTACACCGCCGTTTACGGGCCCACCAGCGCCCTTCGTGCCCAACGTGCTCTGGCTCTGCTCTGGTTCGTTCTCCTCGTGCTGGCTGAGGTTGCCACCCGCGCGGCTGTTTTGCTCGTCCACCTGGGCCGGTCGCTCTCGGCTCTGACTGCGGCTCCTGAGTTTGCTCCGCCTGCCCCGCTTTCCGCCCTGCGCTGCTGATCCCGCGCGGTTTCGCCTGATCTTTCTGGGCTTGTTGTAGTTGCGCCGTCGAGAGCGCACTTCCGCGCTGTTTTCTGGCGTGCCACACCCGGTTACTGATCTTTGCAGTACCAATATTTCTCATTCAGGAGGACACGATATGAAGCCCGGCGTCATGAAAGGCATCTCCGTACTGATTGGTTTGTTTTGCATCGCCTGTGTGCTCGGATGTCATCACACGGTGGCCAAGGCTCAGCCCGTGCCTCCGCCGCCTGCGCCTGCTCCCACTGCAACCTTGGCGGCGAACCCCGCGTACGTCCAGCAGGGCCAGTCCACCACGCTTTCCTGGCAGACCACAAATGCGACGGACGTGAACATTCAGGGTCTCGGCGCGGTTCCCGCGTCCGGTTCGCGTTCCATCACACCGGCGCAATCCACTTCCTACGAACTCGCGGCCAAGGGGCCCGGGGGGTCGGCCGACGCTTCCACGCGTGTGACCGTGAACGTTCCCTACGCGGCCCAGCCACGGCAGTCCGCGGGCGACGACTCTTTTGGCGGCAACGTTCTCGACGTCTATTTCGACTACGACCGGTTCAGCATCCGGCCCGACCAGATGTCCCACGTTCAGGCGGACGCGCGATACCTGAGGGCGCACGACGTGATTCGCGTGACCATCGAGGGCCACTGCGACGACCGCGGCTCGCTGGAATACAACCTCGCCCTCGGCGTCAAACGCGCCGCGGCTGTGCAGAAAGCGCTGGTCGATTCCGGAATCCCGGCGCGCCGGTTGCAAACGATCAGCTACGGCAAAGAACGCCCCTTCTGCTCGCAGGACGATGAGCAGTGCTGGCAGCAGAACCGCCGCGGGCACTTCGCCGAGCGGCAGTAGGACATAGATAGCGCGGGGCGGGGCGCGTCGCCCGTTGGCCGGCGCTTCCCTTTGCAATCGACAGGAGACCGTGCAACACTCCTGTCGATCGTAAAGGGGACCGCCCCGATGCCGAAATTCCTCCGCCCAATCGCCCCAGTGGCCGCCGCAATCTATGCTGCGTTCTTCGCCGCCGCTTCCCCCGGCACCCTATCCCAGCAACTGGACGACTACCTCTCCAGCCGCCTGGGCCGGTCCGACTTCAGCGGAGTTGTGCTCGTCGAAAAGCGCGGCAGCATCCTGCTGGACCGCGGCTACGGCCTGGCCGACTACGAGTCGAATGTCCCCAATGACGACCGGCGCATCTACCGCATCGGCTCGCTCTCCAAACCGTTCACCGCTGTCGCCACGATGAAGCTCCAGGAAGAAGGCAAACTGAAGATCGACGACCCGTTGTGCGCGTACTTGACCGCCTGTCCTCCAGCGTGGTCTCCCGTCAGCCTGCGACACCTCCTCAGCCACACCTCCGGGATTGACGACTATTTTTCCACCGTCGCCGCCGGTCCGCTCTCCTCCATGCGGCAGCTCATAGACGCCGCCATTCAAGCGCACCATGAATCGCCGCTTCTTTCCCCGCCAGGCCGGACGCACCGCTACAACAATTTCGGTTTTCTCCTCCTCGGCTATGTCGTTGAAGTTGCCGCGAAACAGCCGTGGGAAACGGTCCTCCGCACCCGCGTCTTCGATCCGGCAGGCATGAACAACACTGCCTACGACGACGTCTTCGCCATCGTTCCCGGCCGCGCGCGTGGCTACACCCGCTCCAGCGACGGCCTGCACAATATTGTTTACAAGGACCACGGCGCGTTTGCCGCGGGCGGTCTGCGCTCCACCGCGCTCGATCTCCTTGCTTGGCAGCACGCGCTGGTCTCCGGGCGCATCCTTCGCCGCGACTCGCTCGATGTGATGTTCACGCCTGTGCGCGACAATTACGCCCTGGGCTGGCAGGTTATGAAATTCTTCGACCGCGCTGTGATCGACCACTCGGGCGGAATAGACGGGTTCGCTTCCCATCTCGCCTTTTACCCGGACGAAGATCTGGTGATCGTCGTGCTGAGCAACGTCGAGAGTGAACCTGCCAAAACCACCGCCTGCGACTTGGCGCGCATCGTGTTCGGCTCGGGGGTTCCCGTGCTGAATCCGGCTCCCGTCGTCGAGCTCTCTCCGGAGGTGCTCGATCGCTTTACAGGCACCTTCGGCGACGACGAAGTCACGCGCGAAATCGTGCGTGACGGCCGCGTCCTTTACTATGTGCGCGCCGGCTCGCGCTCGCCGCTCACGGCGCTCGCGCCCGGCCGCTTTGTCGCGAACCGCAGCCTGTTCCTGGCCTTCGACGCAAGCGCCGGCAGCTTCGCGATCACCGACGGATGCGGCTCTCCCGTCGCCACCATGCGCCGCCGTTAGGCGCCGCGCCGGCTGCGCTTCCAGCTTCCCTTTACAATCGACAGGAGCTTTGCTACGCTCCTGTCGAATACAAAGGGGAGTACGCCGCACCATGGCCAAGCCCACCGACCTGCTGCAAGGAACACTCGACCTGCTCATCCTTCGTGTCGTCGCGCTCGAACCCATCCACGGCTGGGCCATCGCCCAGCGCATTAAGCAGATCTCCCGCGATGTCCTCCAGGTCCGGCAGGGAACTCTCTACCCCGCGCTCCACCGCCTCGAACGCCAGG
>Ga0335080_10007850_pt1 | contig 11097 bp, 11 predicted proteins | sample Lox_Sample_34_FD_206720 | JGI IMG/M metagenome (GOLD analysis project Ga0335080, IMG submission 206720) | Soil microbial communities from Loxahatchee National Wildlife Refuge, Florida, United States - Lox_Sample_3.4 | ecosystem: Environmental > Terrestrial > Soil > Wetlands | place: USA...
AACCCGTCGCTCAAAGGAAATGGTCTCGCCACGGCAGGGCTCGTCATCGGTTATTCGATTTTGGTGCTCGAAGCGGGCACTGCCGCGGTCCAAATGTGGCGCTTTTCCGCCGCCGTGAAACAGGGATACGAAAAAGTCCGGCAAGACCTGGGGACGAACACGGTTTTGGTCGCGCAAACCGAGTCCACGACGGCTTCCAATGGCAACCAGCCGATTGAACCCGTCGAGTCTGCTCCCGTCGCCGCCGCCAACCCGCAACCCGCACCCGCCCCAGCCGGGTGGACATCCGACCCCAGCAACATGACCTTCCCCAACCACCCGGTAAGTGGGAAACTTCACGGAATGGATTTCGTCGCCCGGACCGCGATGTTCAGAAATGGCGACCTTAAAATCAGATCCACAAGCGGAATGTTACTGGATGTCTATCATCTGGGCGCCTCCATTGAAGGGCAGAGTTACGAGGTCCAGCCTTCTGACCACGACAGAAGCAGTCCGCATGTCAAAATAACCTGGAGCGAGGGCAGTGCGGTTCAAACTGCGACGTTCAACCAAGGTTACGCCATGAAGCTGCAATTCGCCCAACCTGTTAATCGGACCATATCAGGGAAAATCTACTTGTGTTTTCCGGACGTCTCCAAAAGTTGCGTGGCCGGCACATTTACCGTGCGATTGCCAAAGCAGCCATGACGACAAGGCAGATCTCGCCGACGGGAAGCGGTTTGGAAGCAAACGGGCGTCGGCGTGATGCACGCTTTCATTTCGCGTAAGTTCCTGTAGTTTGTGGATTCTGAATGAGGAAATCTTTCGTCCCGGCGATTTTGGCGTGCGCGCTCCCGGCATCAGCGTGCGATTTGTGCGCCATCTATTCGGCCACGGAAGCCCAGGGCGGCGGCAAAGGATTTTATGCCGGCCTCGCCGAACAATTCACCGAATTCGGCACGCTGCAATTGGACGGGCAGAAGGAGGCTGGCAACGGCGAATACCTTCACAGTCTGATCTCGCAGGTACTCGCCGGTTACAATTTCAACCCACGCCTCGGTGTCCAACTCAATCTGCCCATTATCTATCGCGCCTACGGTTCGGACACGAGGCATGACAGCCTGTCGGGGCTCGGTGACATGTCACTCACCGGCAATGTCCTGCTTTACCGGAAGAACGGTACGGGTTGGACGTTCAACTGGACGGCCCTGGGCGGAATCAAATTCCCGACCGGCGATTCCAGCAAATTAAATACCCCGGATGCCGCCCTGCCCGCCGGCATCGGCGGCCATGATCTCGCGCTCGGCTCCGGCTCCTTTGACGGGCTGGTCGGCACCCGCTTTTCCGCGCGCTGGAAACGAATCTTTCTCGATGGCCAGATGCAGTACGGCATCCGCACCGAGGGCGATTTTCAGCATCAATACGCCTACGACTGGAGCTGGTCCGGCGGGCCGGGCGCTTATCTGGTGTTGAACGACAATTACACCTTGGCCGTGCAAGTGGCGGTTTCCGGTGAGAGCAAAGGCAAGGACACCTTTGCCGGCGTGCCGGACAATGACTCGGCGGAAACTATTGTGTATCTGGGGCCGGTTGTCAGTTTCACCTGGTCGGAGAATCTCAGCGCGCACCTTGGGGCGGACCTGCCGGTGCGCCGGGATAATTCCGGCGAACAATTGATGCCGGATTATCGCCTTCAGTGACGTGGAAATTTTAACCGCCGAGACGCGGCGGACGTGAAGTTGCTGGTCGTGCACGGCCAAACAAGGCATCCTCCGGTGATTGGAAAATCCGCCAACCAAAAATCTTTTGTCGCGGTTGATCCGCTTGAGTTTGATCGGCCAGATCGCGCTGGCGGTCTTTCTGTTCGTCCCCGGCACCGTTCATTTCTGGCAGGGCTGGGCGTTTCTCGCGGTCAACCTCGTCATCGGTTATTTCTTTTGCGCCTATTTTTATAAACGCGATCCGCAATTCCTCGCCCGCCGGCTGCTGCGCAAGGAAAAGACCGGCGCGCAAAAGTTCATCATGCTCCTGCTGAAGACTGTTTCCGTCCTCGCCTATGTGTTGTGCGGGCTGGACAATCGCTGCGGCTGGTCGCGGACATATCTGGCGCCCGTGCCGTGGTGGCTGACCTCGCTGGCGTTGCTCCTTTATGCCGGCGGTTACCTCTTTTTTATCCCCGTCTGCAACGCCAATCGCTTCGCCGCGAGCATCATTCAAGTCGAGGCCGGCCAGACCGTAGCCGACCGGGGTCCCTACCGTCTCGTCCGGCATCCGATGTATTCCGTCGCGCTGTGGGTCTGGCTCTGGCTGCCGCTCGCGCTCGGCTCGTTCGTCGTCCTGCCCGCGGTGTTGCTCCTCACCCCGATCCTCGCGCTGCGCTTGCTCCACGAGGAAAAAGTCCTGCGGCGCGAATTGCCCGGTTACGCCGACTACTGCCTGCGCACCCGCTACCGGCTCATCCCGCATGTGTGGTGAAGGGCAACGAGAAGTTAAGCGCCGGGACGCGGTTGGGCACAACGGGCCGCAGACGAAGATGGCGAATGGAGGATGGAGGATGGAGCGAATCGTTCGGAGCCTTTTGGCGTGCGGTCGCTGGTGGCGAGGAGCGATCAGCTTCATTGCGGAGCACGTAACGTAATCGTAACAAATCCATTCTTGTCCATCCGGTTTCGCCTTTGCGAAGTTCTCGATGATGAGTGGATGCGCATTTGATTTGATGGCATTGCTCGCCATATGAAACACTTTTTAACCGTTGCCCTTGCCCTGGTCTGCCTCGGGGCGGTCATCTCCGTGGTTGTGATGAAGCGGGGAGCTGACGCCCAGCATGAAACTGACGCCGGTACGATAGCCGATTATTCGAATCAGTTGGACTCAGCGCGGATCCAAATCGCTTTTTGCACAGGAACGATGCTCACCCTTTCGAACCGCCTCGACGCCAGCCGGTCTGAGTCATTGACATTTTCCAACCAACTGACGGAAGCCGATTCCATCGTTGCGCGTGATGCGGAACAGGCCACCAACCTGACCCTTCGGGTGGCGGAGTTGGAATCGGAGAATCAGATGTTCCAAGCCCTCGGCCAACGCGTCGTGGATTTGACCAATCAAATCACCGGACTCAACGGGCAGCTCGCTTCAGCCACAACCAATCTGGCCCTGGCCGACAAGGACTATGCGCTCCTGGAAAATCGTTTGCGCCGGGACGTGGCTGAGCGGCTCGTGGTGGAACGAAAATTTTACAACCTTCCGGAACTGGAAGCGCAAATGGACCGACTAAAGACCTATCCGGGCGGGGAGGTTTCCGCCGAGAGCATCTATGCCGGCCTGGACGTGGAGGTGACCTCCAACGCGGTCCGCGTCATTTCCCCGAACTGATTCTCCCTCTGCCTCTTAACGCAAGGGCAGGAGGGCGTGAAGACGCATATCAAACCGGCGCCCGACCGCGAACGGTTCCGGGAGTTGCGATGCCCCGGCATCGAATCTTTCAATGCCGGCGGCAGGATTTTCGATTCACGCATTCTGGCGCGGCGCGATAAAATGGCTTCATGAATACTGCCAAACTTAAAAACTTGTCGGCGGGAATTCTTTTGGGCATTGGCGTCGTCGCGATGATCGTCGGCGCCGTTGACCCGCTGGAAGGCTCGGTGGTCATCCTGGCGGGCAGCGGGCTCGTTGTCCTCGGCACGTGGCTCGGCCATCAGCAGAGAGGGTTGTGCGTTTACCGGACCTGCCTATTCGGGATGATTGCTTTTGGCGTGATTGCCTTGTTCGCCTTGAGCGCGGTCGGCGGCCTCGGCGGCAAAACCGGGCGCTCGATGTGGTGGGGTTTGCTGCTGCTGCCGTATCCCGTCGGCTGGATCCTGGGCATGGCCAATCTGGTGAGCCGGTTGATTGAACGCGCGTGGCATCGCCTCGCCGCATGAAGCTTGTCGCGTCGCAGGCACAGGAAGACGGAATCCGTGCGAATGCGGGGCTCACCCGCGAATTTTGTCCAAAGACAGAACTCACAAAGTGGACAGACTTGAGCCGCTCGGGAGGCGGCGAATGGTGACGAGGATGATGACCAACACCACCGATTGTGAGCGTGGGCGGTATTTGAAGCGAACCGGAGGAAGCCGCTAATTAAACATGTCACGATATGGGTCACCCGGGAAGACAGCTTAGGCCGCGTGGTATCAGGAATGCTCTGGCATCAGGGCGACCCGATGAGAATTCTGCGAAAAGGGGTTGTTGTTCCAATGTTGTTCGCGTTGATGGCTGTCAACGCGAGTGCAACTATTACAAACGCAGACTGGATATTCCCCGCCACCAGGCTGCCCGCACCCAGCCAGCCTATCGCCGCCGACGCATCAGCTAATTCAACGAACAATGACCTGGGCTGGACGGAGGCCGACGCACGTTTGGCCGAGTCCTTCATTTTACACCTTGGCAATACGACGGCCCTTGAATTGTCCTATAACGGCATTAATCCAGCCTATTTGAATGGTTCCACCCTGACCCTGACGACCACGATTTCCGGGCTTGGCAGTGGTTCTTCGCTTACCAACATCCAGTTGTCCTATCAAACCCGGTGGAACAAGATCCTCAATAGCCTGACGGAAACCTGGGCCTATTCGCTCGATGGCGGCGCGTTCATAAATTTTGAGACCGACACGGCGTCCGGCAACGTGTGGCAACTGGACGGGTCCGTGATCAGCGGACTAAGGTTGACAAACGGTGACACTATCGTGTTCCGCGACACCTTCAGCGGCGCGGCAGGTATTAACGGAAATGTGGACTTCGATAATATGCAGATATCTTCGGAAGTCATTCCGGAACCGTCATCGCTCGCCCTGGCGGCACTGGGTATCGGCATTGCCGGGGCATGGTTTGTCCGTCGATCAAAATCAATCCAACCTAGTCGCGCCAGACGCCAGGCGCCGCGTTCTACGTAGATTAATATTCCCGCGTCGCGGTTTGTTGCCGATTTCTTTCAGCGGCTTCACGCGCTTGATCCACGCAGTATTTCCGCCGCGGCCTGATGGTCGTTTCTGTATGACCGGCGTCGCACCCCACAACTTTTCACAGGAACAAATTGTCTGGCGCGGTCTCTTAAAACTGTTGAGCCGGTTGCAACCGACCGTGGAGGCAACAAACCGGATGAAAGGATGCCATGAAACTGTTGGCGAACTATACACCGTGGTTGGATCTGGCGGTGTTTGAAGACGTGGACGACGCCCGTACCGTCGAAACCTTCCTGGCGGGCAACGGACTCCAGGCGCGGACCTACGACGACAAACTGTTCCGGTATTTTTTATTTTTGCGTCCGCCGCGCGTGACGTTTCGGGTGCAAGTCCGGCAGAATGAATTTCCCGGCGCGGAGAACCTGCTGGCGACCGGCGCGCCGACCACCTTGCAATCGGCGATTCGCTGTCCGTCTTGCGCTTCGTTGCGCGTTTCCTATCCCCAGATGACGCGCAAATTCATGCTGCCGACCCTCATGCTGCACCTGGGAATCATCTTGCGGGTGATTGACCACGAATGCTATTGCGAGCACTGCCATTTCATCTGGAATCTGCCGGACGAGAAACCCCGCCTCGCGCCGAAAGCCGTCGCGTCTTCTCCCGTTCGCGCGCCCCTATGAGCTGATGCCGGAAACCGCCTTATCATGTCGAGGCGCAGCGGGGGCAGAAATCTGCCAAAGGTGTGGGAATTTCCTTGATTTTTCGCCAATAATGATTATTCTTTTGGCACCCCGGATGGCTGGAACAGCGCAGGAGCGAAAGTCGGCGGCGGGAAATTTTTGTACTCATAAATCCGCGATGAAATCTTCAAAACCTTGTCTCTCACTCCTCGTGTTGTTCGCGCTGGCCACAGTGATTCTGCCGGCTGGAAGGGCGGCGGCGCAAAACCTCGTGACGAATCCCGGGTTTGAAACCGGCGACACGACGGGCTGGTTCCCCTTTGGTTCGCCAACGCTTACCGCAGAGACCAGTCAGGTTCATTCAAACACCTACGCCTGCCTGGTAACAAACCGCACGGCCACCTACATGGGCATCGCCCAGTCGTTCGTGGGGGCCCTCTCGGCGGGCCAAACCTACGATGTTTCGGCGTGGGTCAGGATGGTTAATGGCGCGAGCCAGACCGTGCACTTGACGATGCAAAAAACGGATGGAGGCACAACGTCTTATGCGCAGATTGCTGCGGGCTCCGTCTCTTCGAGCAGTTGGACGCAGCTTTCCGGGCAATACACGTACAGTCCGTCGGGTACCATCACCGCGCTGAATTTTTATGCGGAAGTGACCAGCAGTACGAACGCAGCTTACTTTATTGATGATGTCAATTTTAGCCCACAACCGATCGTCACCAATCCGCCCATCAACGGCCTGTCGGTTGTGAACTGGACCAACGTGCATCAGCGCATCGACGGTTTTGGAGCTTCATCGGCTTATAATGGCACTTGGAATACAGCCGAGGCGGACCTGCTGTTCTCCACCAACAATAATATCAGCTACCAATCCAGCACCTACAACGGCATTGGTCTTTCTTTATTGCGCAATCACATCATGTGGGCCAACACAACTTCTGCAAGTGACGCGCCGACAACGGCCGAAACGAGCATTATGCAAATGGCTCAAGCGCGGGGAGCGAGGATCTGGAGTGCTCCGTGGACGCCGGCGACTGGTTTTAAAAGCACGAATGACATTTACGACTCCAAGCCAATTACCAATGCGGTGGATGGCGGCACTTTTCTTGGCAGCGGGAATAACATCACCAACGTCAATTACGCCAGTCAGCTCGCCAATTATGTAGCGAACCTGAAAAACGCATCCGGAATAAACCTCTATGCCATTTCCGTGCAAAACGAGCCGGACGCAAGCGTGAATACTTACGACGCCTGCCAATGGACCGGAGCACAGATCCATGATTTTGCCACCAACCTTTACAACGCGCTGGCAGCCAAAGGCGTGGGTTCAACCAAAATCATGCTGCCGGAGAGCCAGAATTGGCTGGATCCTAAAAATCTCGCCGGTCCAGCCATGACCGATCCCAATGTCGCGGCCGACGTGGACATTATCGCCTGCCACAATTACGACGGTGCCACCGGGCCAGGCAACCTGGTCAAGAATAATTACGGCAAGGCGCTTTGGGAAACGGAGGTTTCCCAGCTTGGCGGTGAAACCCCCGACATTGCCAACGGCGTTTATTACGCGCAACGGATTTATCTGTTCATGACGGTGGCGCAAGCCAACGCCTGGCATTATTGGTGGATCGTTCCTTTTGGCTCCGAGACGGGGCTGATGAGCCAAAGCGCCGGGACCACCAAACGGATGTTCACCCTCGGTAACTACAGCCGGTTCGTGCGCCCGAACTCTTACCGCGTTGACGCCAGCTCATCCCAGGCCTCGGCCCTGATTAGCGCTTACAAAGATACGAACTCCGCCGCCTTCGCGATTGTCGTCGTCAATACCAATGCCGCAACCGACGTGATTCAAACGATCAACCTGACCAATTTTACCGCCGCGTCCGTGACGCCATGGATTACCTCGGCCACGCTTTCGCTGGCGCCGCAAACACCCGTGAATGTCACCAATTCCTCGTTTACCTACGATGTGCCGGCCCTGAGCGTGGTGACCTTCGTCGGGCAGGGAGTGATTGGACAAGCCAACACGCCGCCGGCGCTGGCACCGGTATTGGACCAAACCATCAACGCCGGCCAAACCGTGCTGGTGACGAATCGGGCAGTGGATCCGCAGGTGCCGCCGAACACGCTGACCTTTGGTTTGTTGAACAATCCGACGGGTGCCACGCTCACCAGCTTGAACGCCACTAACGCCCTCTTTGCCTGGCGCGCACCGGTCAACCAGGCCAACACGACCAACCCGGTGACGGTTGCGGTCACCGACAATGAAACAGGTTTGAGCGCAACCAACCGCTTCAATGTCGTGGTCAACCCCATCACCAATCCCGTGATTGGCTCCGTCACCCTTTCTCAAGGGCAAGTCAGCTTGACGGTCAATGGACCGCAAGGTCCTGATTATACGCTTCTGACTTCCACCAATCTCCTGAATTGGCAGATGGTATTTACGACGAATTCTCCCGCCCTGCCGTACACGTATATTGATACAAATGCCGTCAATCCGGCCACCTTCTATCGCTATCAAATCGGCCCGTGACGCCGGTGACGTCCTGAGCAGACGAAGTTCTCCGACGAGCGTAGAGCCTCCTTTGCTGCGCCCGGGGATTGAAGATGGAAGATGGCAAAGCTGTCGGCCCCCGCTGGCCTCAATCTTCTATCATCCATTCTCGCCTTTAAACCACTTTGCGGCCTTCGCGCGTTTCCAAATTCATCTGGCGCCGGAGTCAACCCGGGACGCGAGTGGACTTTTCCCACGTCAGCCCCCAGTCGCGCATGGCTTTTAACACCGACCCAAGGGCTTTCCCTTTTTCAGTGAGGCGATAGGCCAGGCGCTTCGTGCCGTCTTCGGCCGGGATTTGCTCGACAACGCCGTGCGCCAGCAGGCGTTCGAGCCGGTCGGTCAGGATGTTTGTGGGGATGCCTTCGGGCGAGGCGATGAAATCCTTGAAACGCGTGCGGCCAAAAATCAGGTCGCGAACAATCAGCAACGTCCAGCGATCGCCGAAGATGTCGAGCGAACACGCGACCGGACAGGGCGAACGCCGCCGCGCCGGCGCCGCGCCCCGCTTGACCGCTGAATTTCGACGGGTAACCGGCACACCGGAAAGGTGCCACACCAATCACTTGCAATCAACAAGTTTATTACTTGCATTTTGCAAGTATTGTGCCAGACTGGGAAACGTGAGCGATGCACTTAAACCAAAAAATGAAAGGAAAAGTAAATGCACATGAAAACTGAAACGATGGGAAGCCTCACGGAAAATGCGGCTTCGGAGCTGAATAATGGACCTGCACATGTGAGATCGGTCGTTGTGGTAACACTAACCCTGTGGCTTGGTCTCGTTGCTTTCCTTGCCTCGCAAGGGGCATTTGTCGGGCGGCCGGGTTCCCCGCCGTTGGCGATTTTCCTGGGCCTCGCCATTCCTTTGGCGGTGTTTTTTACGGCGTTTTTCAGATGGAGCGCGTTCCGGGCCTTCATCCTCGGCGCCGACCTCCGGCTTGTGTCCGCGATCCAGGCCTGGCGGTGGGGCGGCCTGGGTTTCCTCACGCTCTATGCCAAGGGAATTTTGCCCGGGCTTTTTGCTTTTCCGGCGGGACTGGGGGACATGGCGATCGGAGTCACTGCACCGTGGATTGTTCTCGCTTTGATTCGCAACCCGTTATTTGCCGCCAGCCGGCGATATGCGAGTTGGAATATTCTTGGGATCGTTGATTTTGTTGTCGCCGTGTCAATGGGAACGGTCTGTTCGGGCTTTATCCCCGGAATTACCGGGCTGATTGGCAACGTCACCACGGGACCCATGGCGCAATTACCCCTGGTGCTCATCCCGGCGTATATGGTTCCGTTGTTCATTATGTTGCACTGCACCGCTCTCTTCCAGGCGCGGCAATTGGCCCGCGCCACGAATGCCACGCGCGCATTCATCGGGTAGCGAAGGCTAAGGGCGGCATCGCCGGCGTCGGTCTTGATTTTCGCGCGAAGGTTCGTTTGCGTGACGCTGGCGGTGCTGCCCGCTCGGAGGCTTGTCCTGCAAGGTGAGGAGAATACGCTCACAGCTTCCATCATCCATCCTCGCCTTCGGACATCAGGACAACTCCGAAAGCGCCTGTTCGCGATGGCTATCGGAGTTCGCGAGCAGACCGCCAGAAGCCGCTTTGGCAAATGCAACAGAAGCCAACTCCGACAGGTCGCGAGCAGGCGAAGAGGATTCTACGACGAGAATGGAGGCGCGACGCTACAGTGAAAAGCGAGATTAACGCGACCGCCGTCGCGCGTAATCACGCTATGGCGCGCAGGGAGACGCGGCGGAACGCAAGGGTCGGGGTTGAACATCCGGCACGGACGGTCCCCGCGCCTGCGCAAAGACGACCTTCGAGCGCAATAGCAACGTTCCCAGGCACAAATCCGCCAGTGGCAGGACCACGTTGAAATTCCGGTTCATGTAACGGTGATGCAACAGATGATGGCCGTTGAGCCGGAAGAAAATGCCCGAACGCTCCACGTGCCGTTTCTTCGGCAAATGCATGCACCAGTGCAGGTATTCGTAAGCCGTAAAATACAGTGTGCAGGACACCACCGCGCCGCACAAAATTCCCCAGCGCTCGAACACCAACGCCGAGATTAAAAACGGCAGCAGTCCAATCGAAACCAGCATCGGGCCGTGCCACCATGCCATCGGGATGGTCTTTTTATCCCGCTCATGGATGAGATGATAGGTATAGTCGGCTTTGAAAACGTGATGATGCACGAGCGTGTGCCGTTCATACGCGTAGCGGAAAAATCTCACCAGCCAGGAGCGGTGCATCAAAAAACGGTGCAACGTCCATTCAAAAAACGAGCCGAACATGGCGCCGGCCCCGAGGCCGACGGCGCACCAGAACAGAAACATGGTCATAATGATTTTACGCGAAAGACAGAAGCAGAATTGCTGCCAGCACCCTGATCGGTCTTGCGGGCGGCGAATATGGTCGCCGCGGCCCGGGTTCACAAGTCTTAATTAATTGCAAATTGTTGTTGCTATTACCGCCGGACTGGCGAGGCTATAGGCGTCTAAGATAGCTCGACACTTTCAAGGCCTGGGAATCTCAGGTGAACTCGGTTCAGTGATGATTTTAAACCCGATGTCCGGGAACAGTCTGGGAAAGCGCGGTTAAATCGGACAATTCAACATCACATGAGCAATAAATTATACGTCGGAAACCTCTCCTACGAGGTCACCGAAAACGACCTGAACGACGCGTTCGCCGCGCACGGCACGGTCACCGAAGCCACCCTGATGATGGATCGCACCTCTGGCCGCTCCCGCGGCTTTGGTTTTGTGACCATGAGCACCCCCGAGGAAGCGCAGAAAGCCATCGCCGCCCTGAACGGGACGGAATTGAAGGGCCGCGCCCTCACCGTCAATGTGGCCCGGCCACCCGCAGAACGTTCGGGTGGTGGCCGGCGCGAATACGGCGGTGGCGGCGGTTATCGCGGCGGCAATCGCCGCTGATCAGCCATC
>Ga0335080_10007851_pt1 | contig 11096 bp, 11 predicted proteins | sample Lox_Sample_34_FD_206720 | JGI IMG/M metagenome (GOLD analysis project Ga0335080, IMG submission 206720) | Soil microbial communities from Loxahatchee National Wildlife Refuge, Florida, United States - Lox_Sample_3.4 | ecosystem: Environmental > Terrestrial > Soil > Wetlands | place: USA...
GCACGGCGCTGGCTCGAGGACTACTTCGAGCGCGAGGTGGAGCCGGTGCTGAGCCCGCTCGGCCTCGACCCCGCGCGCCCCTTCCCGCGCATCCAGAACAAGAGCCTGAACTTCATCGTGCGCCTGGAGGGAAAGGACGCCTTCGACCGCGACAGCGAGCTCGCCATCGTGCAGGCGCCGCGCTCACTCCCGCGCGTGGTGCCGCTGCCCGGTGCCGGCAGTACGCGCGGCTGCGTGCTGCTGTCGGCGATCGTGCAGGCCTTCGTCGACAAGCTGTTCACCGGCATCAAGGTGATCGGCTGCTACCAGTTCCGCATCACCCGCAACAGCGACCTGTTCGTCGACGAGGAAGAGATCGATGACCTGCGGCGCGCGCTCGAGGGCGAGCTCGCCCACCGCCGCTACGGGGCGGCCGTGCGCCTGGAGACCTCCAACGACTGCCCGGCGGATCTGGTGAAGTTCCTGCAGGGACAGTTCACTTCCGCCACGCTCGATCTGTATTCGGTGGCCGGACCTGTGAACCTCAACCGGCTCTCGGCGCTCTACGACCTCGTGCAGCGGCCGGACCTCAAGTACCCGATCTTCACCCCCGGGATCCCCAAGCGCCTGGTCGGCTGCACCGACATCTTCGCGGCGATCCGCCACAAGGACATCCTGCTCGAGCACCCCTACCAGAGCTTCGGCCCGGTCATGGACTTCCTGCGCCAGGCCGCCGCCGACCCGCACGTGCTGGCGATCAAGCAGACGCTCTACCGCGCCGGCCAGGGCTCACCCCTGGTGGATGCGCTGGTGGCGGCGGCGAATGCCGGCAAGGACGTGACGGTCATCGTCGAGCTGCGGGCGCGCTTCGACGAGGAGGCCAACATCGAGCTCTCCAACCGCCTGCAGGAAGCGGGCGCCCACGTCATGTACGGGGTGGTGGGCTTCAAGACCCACGCCAAGCTCGCCCTCGTCGTGCGCCGCGAGTCCGGCGGGATCCGCCGCTATTGCCACCTCGGCACCGGCAACTACCACCCGCGCACCGCGCGCCAGTACACCGACTACGGGCTGTTCACCTGCGATGATGAGATCGGGCACGACGTGCACGAGCTGTTCCTGCAGCTGACCAGCCTCACGCAGACCCCGACCCTCAAGCGCCTGGTACAGTCGCCCTTCAGCATGCACGAGATGGTGCTCTCCAAGCTCGCACGCGAGACCGAGCACGCGCGCGCCGGACGCCCGGCGCGCGTCATCGCCAAGATGAACGCGCTGGTGGAGGCGCAGTCGATCGAGGCGCTCTACCGCGCCTCGCGCGCCGGGGTGAAGATCGATCTGATCGTGCGTGGCGTGTGTGCACTGCGCCCGGGCGTGCCCGGCGTGTCGGAGAACATCCGCGTGCACTCGATCGTCGGGCGCTTCCTCGAGCACTCGCGCGTGTTCTACTTCGACAACGACGGCGACCCGGAGCTCTTCTGCGCGAGCGCGGACTGGATGGAGCGCAACTTCTTCCGCCGCGTGGAGGTGGCCTTCCCCATCCGCCACGCTGCCCAGCGCGAGCGCATCCTGCGCGACCTGGAACTGTGCATGAGCGATAACTGCCAGGCGTGGAAGCTGCTGCCCGATGCCAGCTACGAGCGCATCCAGCGCGGGGATGCCCGGCCGATCAATGCGCAGGCGGAGCTGCTCGCCATCTACGCCGCAGGCCCGACCCCCGTCGTATAGGGCGGAAAGGCCCCCGGCTTGCCCGCGCGTTACCCTCAGCCGCGCGTGCCGCTGAAGACCCGCAGACGAAAGCCGCTCATACGCAGGTAGTCCACCTCCTGCTGCAGGTCGGCCGCGCTGAGCGGATGCTCCTTCAGCCAGCGCGCCGGGAAGCGCACCTCGAGGGACTTCGGCGTCGCGGACAGCTCCAGCGGCGGCAGTGCGGTGGGACTGCGCCCGCGGTGCAGGAGGACCGCCAGGCGCAAGAGCACGATCAGCTGCACGGCACTGCGGTCCCAGGGCGGTACGAGCTCCTCGATGCGATCGAGGGTGAACTTGCGGCGGTGCGCCCCGACCAGGCGCGCGAGCAGCCGCTGCTCCTCGCGCGGGAAGCCCGGCATGTCGGCATTCTCGAGCAGGTAGGCCCCGTGGCGGTGGTAGCCGCTGTGCGAGACGTCGAGCCCGATCTCGTGCAGCCGCGCGGCCCACTTCAGCGCCAGGTGCGCGAGCGGCTCCTCGAGCTTCCAGGTATCGCGCGTCTGCTCGAGGAACTCGCGCACCGTGGCCTCGACGCGCTCGGCCTGGCCGGTGTCGACGTGGTAGCGCTGCTGCATGGCGCGCACGGTGCGCTCGCGCGCATCCTCGCGCTTGTAGCGCCCGAGCATGTCGTACAGCAGCCCCTCGCGCATCGCCCCTTCCGCGATCTGCATCTCCTTCACCTCGAGCATGCTGAACACCTCGGCGAGGATCGCCAGTCCCCCGGGGAACACGGGGCGGCGATCCTCGGTGATGGGCTCGAGGTTCAGCTCGCGGGTGTGGCCGGCCTCCACGCAGTAGTCGATCGCGCGCTGCAGGCCCTGGGCCGTGATGGTGATCGCCTGCGGATCGAGGGTGCGGATGGCCTCGCCGATGGCACGCACGGTGCCGGAGCTGCCGGCCGAGTGCTCCCAGCCGCGGCGCAGGAAGGCGGCGACCACGGGCTCAAGTTCCATGCGTGCGGCAAGGCGGGCGCGCTCCATGCGCTTGGCGGAGATCTTGCCGTCGCGGAAGAAGCGCTCGCTCAAGGGGACGCAGCCCATCTGCAGGCTCTCGAGCTCAAGCGGCGTGAGGCCATCGCCGATGATCATCTCGGTGCTGCCGCCGCCGATGTCGACCACCAGGCGCCTGCCCGGCTCGCTCGGCATGGTGTGCGCGACGCCTGCGTAGATGAGGCGCGCCTCTTCCATGCCGGCGATGATCTCGATCGGGTGCCCGAGCGCCTCGCGCGCGCGCTCGAGGAAGGCCTGCTTGCGGTGCGCGAGCCGCAGCGCGTTGGTGCCGACGCAGCGCACGCTGTCGGCGTGCATGTCGCGCAGGCGCTGGCCGAAGCGCTCGAGGCAGGCGAGCGCGCGCGCCGCCACGTCCTTGTCGATGCGGCCGTTCTCGGCGACGCCGGCGGCCAGGCGCACCATCTCGCGCAGCCGGTCGATGATGACCAGCTGGCCGTGCGAGTAGCGCGCGACCACCATGTGGAAGCTGTTGGAGCCGAGGTCCACCGCCGCGAGGACGTCGGGGACGGGGCGCGGGGCGGAGCGGGCGGCGGGCTTGGGTTCGGCTGAGCGGCTGTGGGTGGCTGCGGCGGAGGCCACGAGGCGGCGCGTCGCGTCAGGCGGCCGTGAAGGAGGACCCGCAGCCGCAGGTCGTGGCGGCGTTCGGGTTGCGGATCACGAACTGCGCGCCATCGAGCCCCTCGCGGTAGTCGATCTCGGCCCCGGTGAGGTACTGCACGCTCATCGGGTCCACGATCAGTCTGACCCCGTGGTTCTCGATGCAGGTGTCACCCTCCTGCAGCTGCTCGTCGAACTCGAACCCGTACTGCAGCCCCGAGCAGCCCCCGCCCTGCACGAATACGCGCAGCATCAGCTTCGGGTTGCCCTCGCCCTCGATGAGAGCGGCGACCTTCTTGGCGGCCGCGTCGGTGAACAGGAGCGCAGGTGCATCCTGCAGCGCTTCGGTGGTGCTCATAAGTCCTCTTGCGGTGCAGTCTAGAAGGCCCCCGTGAGGAGGTCAAAGTGCGCCCGTCACAGCGCGGGCGCGGCCCCTCAGCCGGGAGCCCCCTCGAGGGCCGCCCCGGGACCGTCCGGCTCCAGGCGCACCAGTTTCCCGACTATCTGGGCGCCGAGCGTCATTTCAATGACCCCGTAGTAGACGTTGCCCTCGACCTTGGCCGTGGCCCCGAGCACCAGGCGTCCGGGGACGTGGATATCGCCCCTGACGGTGCCGTTGAGGATGAGGTCGCGCACCTGCACCGGACCTAAGATCGCGCCCGACTCGCTCACCGACAGGCTCGAGTCCTGCGCCGGGTCGGCGCGCACCCCGCCGCGCACTTCGCCATCAAGGTGCATGCCGCCTTCGAACTCGACGTCCCCGGCGACGCGCGAGGTCTTGCCGATCAGGGTGTCGATGCGGGGGGACTTGCTGTCACGGGTGAACATGGATACTCCGGTGCGCGCGCGCGGACGGGTGGCTGTTCAGGGTCGGGACTCGACGCTCCACAGGAACGACTGCGACAGCGGGGGCACGTCCTTCTTGCTCGAGCGCACCTCGATCTGCAGCTGCTCGGGCCGGAAGGCCGGCGGCACGGTGACCGCCTGGTCGAAGTCCTGGAAGTAGCGGAAACCGTAGCGCTGCTCGCTCTGGCGCCCGCCGGTGAGCGCGCTGAAGTCGAGCGACTTCGCCGCCCCCGCCTGCGTGCCATCGAGGCTCATGACCAGCGTGCCCACGGCATCGGCGTCGGCGCGGCCGGAGCGCACCAGCGAGAGGTGCACGTTGAACACGCCCGGCTTGTCGGTGCTCGTGATGCGCAGCTGCTCGATCTTCAGCCCGATGCTGGCGGCGCCCTGCGCCACCACGCCGCGGTAGAAGGCGAGCTCCTGGGACTGCTGCGCGACCTGCGCCTGCAGCTGCCCCAGGGCGCGGGCAACTTCCGCCTGCTCGTGCGTGCGGCCGACGCGGAAGGTATCGAGCTCGGCGAGCTGCGTGCGCATCTCGCGGTTCTCCTTCTGCAGGTGCTCGATCTTCACTTCCAGCTCGGTGCGCCGCTGCGCCGCCGCCTGGCGGTCGTAGCCGCCGTCGTAGCGGCCGAGCTCGTACACCACGTAGAGCCCGAAGAGGCCCACCAGCAGCCCCGCCCCCAGCAGCACCCGGCGCAGCCACCGCGCCCGCGTGCGCACGACCCGGGGCGCGCCGTCGTGCCTGATGAGCGCGGCGAGCCGGCGCAGCACGGTCAGTCGCCCGGCTCCGCTTCGGCATTGGTGCGCTCAAGGGGCTGGTACTGCGCCCACCACGGCGGGAACGGCGGCTGCTTGCCGCGTGGGAAGGCGAGCGGGGCGAGCTCGGTGAGCGCGCGCACGTACACCGCGCGCTTGAAATAGATGACCTCGCGCACCGGTTCCCAGTAGGGCACCCAGCGCCACTCGTCGAACTCCGGCTCGCGGGTACGGCCGAAGTCGAACCGCAGCTCCCCAGTGAGGCGCAGCAGGAACCAGCGCTGCTTCTGCCCGGTGCACAGCGGCTGCTGGTTGCGCCGCACGTAGCGCGGCGGCAGGCGGTAGCGCAGCCAGCGCTCGGTCTGGCCGATGATCTCAACGGCCGACTGCGGCACGCCGATCTCCTCGTCGAGCTCGCGGAACAGCGCCTGCTCGAGGGCCTCCCCGCTCCTGAGGCCCCCCTGGGGGAACTGCCAGCCCTTGCCCCCGGTGCGCCGCCCGAGGAATACGTCCGTATCGCGCAGGAGCACGATGCCGACGTTGGCGCGAAAACCATCCGGGTCAATGACGTCACTCATGCGCGTGTGGAGTCTGCCATAGAGCAGCCTAAGGTGGCGCTCGCGGCACAACCGTGAAGGGGATGGCGTTTTCCAACAATTTCAACGAGGCTAGCCCCCCTTTGACCCAGGCGCGCGTGGCCAAAGCCATCACAGTGGACCGAAGCACCACCGGGCCGGACCCGGGGCCCCGCCTGGGGATCCTGGTCCTCCTGGCCGTCGCGGTGTTCCTGGCGGCCCTGCTGACCGGCAGCTCCGGGATCGGGCTGCGGGAGGCCCTGGCCGCGCTCGCCGGCTCGGGGGATGAGGCCACCCGCAACGTGCTGCTCGCCGTGCGCCTGCCCCGGGTGCTCGCCGCTTTCGGCGTCGGGAGCCTGCTCGCCCTCTCGGGCGTGCTGCTGCAGGCGCTGTTCCGCAACTCCCTCGCCGACCCGTACGTGCTCGGGGTCTCCGGCGGCGCCGCCGTCGGGGCGCTGCTCGCCATGATCGGCGGCGCGGCCGCCCTCATCGTGCAGTCGGCCGCGGTCGCCGGGGCGCTGGGGGCGGTCGCCCTGGTCTACCTGCTCGCCCGCGGCGGGGGTACGCCACGGCTGCTGCTGACCGGGGTGGTACTCGCGAGCGCCTGCGGGGCCTTGGTGAGCGTGCTGCTCGCGCTCGCCGACTCCTCGCGCGTGCGCGGCATGGTGTTCTGGCTCGCCGGGGACCTGGAGTGGGCGGTGCGTCCGTGGCTGAGCGCCGGCGCGGCGCTGCTCGCGGTCGCCGTGGCGATCGCCATTGCGCGCCCGCTCAACGTGCTCGCCGCCGGGGAGCTGCGCGCGCGCACGGTGGGACTGGCGCTCGAGGCGTGGCGCAGCGTCCTGTTCATCATCTGCGCCACGCTCACCGCGCTTGCGGTGGTGAGCGCCGGCACGGTCGGCTTCGTCGGCCTCATCACCCCGCACGCCGTGCGCCTCACCTTCCGCACCAGCGACCACCGCATCGTCGCACCGGCGGCCGCGCTCGCCGGCGGCATGCTGCTCGCGGCGGCGGACCTGGTGGCGCGCACCATCGCCGCGCCGCGCCAGCTGCCGGTCGGGGCGATCATGGCCCTCGTCGGGGCGCCGCTGTTCGTCGTGCTCCTGCGCCAGCGTCGCTAGGAGTGTGCGCCCGTGGGGATCCGCGCACGCTTGCTCATCGGGACCGCGGCCTGCGTGCTCGCCGGCCGCGCCCCTGCCGAGCCGCCCTCACCGCCCGCCCCGCAGCACCCGCTGATCGGTACCTGGCAGCTCAGCCTCCCCGGTACCAAGTGCATCGAGACCTACGAGTACCGCGCCGACGGCAGCGCGCACACCCTGAGCGCCGAGGAGCAGACCGACACGCAGTACACCGTCTCGGCGACGCCGGACGCGAAGGGCATCTACGTGCTCACCGAAACCATCCTCAGGAGCAACGGCAAGCGCGACTGCAGCGGCCAGCTCACCCCCGTCGGGCGAGCGGTGAGGCTGTATCTTGCGCCGCTGCGCGGCGGGTTCCTGATGTGCTTCGATGCGGCGCTGCAGGGCTGCGTCGGTCCCATGACGCGCGTGCCGGCGCGGCCGCCGCCGGCGGCGCCGAAGCCCTGAGGGGCTAGCTCACGACGTTGGGGGAGATCGCGAGGCGGTTACGCCCGGCGCTCTTGGCGCGATAGAGCGCGGCATCCGCTTCCGCGATCAGCCGCTCGGCGAGTACCTTGTAGTCGCGCGTCCCGGGTCCCGGCAGCGCGGCGGCGACCCCGATCGAGAGCGTCACCGTCTCTGCGACCTGGGGGCTGATCTGGATCGCGTGGTTGCGCACGGTGTGCAGCACGCGGGCCGCCACCTTCTCCCCGTCGGTGAGATCGGCCTGCGACAGCACGATCGCGAACTCATCGCCGCCGAAGCGCGCGCCGGTGTCGCTGATGCGCATCTCGCCATCGATGCGCTGCGCCACCTCGCGCAGCACCAGGTCCCCGGCCGGGTGGCCGTACTGGTCGTTGATGCGCTTGAAGTGATCGACGTCGATCATCAGGCAGGCGATCGGGTGCTTGGCGCGCTGCGCACGCGCCAGCTCCTCGCGCAGCCGCGCGTGCAGGTAGCGGCGGTTGTGGAAGCCGGTGAGGAAGTCGGTGAGCCCGCTGCGCAGCAACCGCGCGCGGTTGACCGCGTTCTCGATGCAGATGGCGGCCACCACGCCCAGGTGCGCGAGGAAATCGCTCGCCAGCTCGGGCGTGAAGCGCAGCGGGTCGGTGCTCGAGAACACCAGCACCCCGTCGAGCGGCTCGTTCCGGCGCAGCGGGATGAGGGCGATGCTGCCCGGGCGCGTGCCTAAGGGCATCAGGAGTTCGTGGTCGGCCTTGCGAAAGGGCCCGAGCCAGGGACGCTCGAGGTTCGGCAGCTGCGGCGCGACGGTGATCAGGGCGTCCACGAAGGACACCCCCGGGAGCTGCTCGAGCCCGTCGCCGGCGAGCAGGTGGCGGATCTCGTGCTGCGGGTCGTTCAGGATGAGGGCCACCCCCTCGAGCTGGTACGAGGTGCGCAGTCCCACGATCAGCCGCTCAAAAAGCTGCGGGAGCGAGTTGGCGCGCAGCAGCTCGAGCTCGCGCTCCTGGGTCTTGCGCAGCAGTGCATCGTTGCGGCTCACCTCCTCGGTGAGGGTGGCGAGGCGGCTCTTGAGCCGGCGGTGCTCGTCCTCGAGACCGCCCGGGTCCTGACCCGGGGCTTCCATCGCCGCCGGATCGCTGTGGCTTCGGGGCATCGCGCAGGTCCTTTTGGCGCCTTACGGTCAGGCGCGCCGCTCGGCCACGCTGCGCCTGTCCTCCAGATAATCGCGGCCGCGACGCATCAGCGCAACAAATGTCGCGTAATCCTGCTTGAGGACCGAGGTACGCAGCCGCTCGACGGCCTGGGAGAGCGCCTCCAGGGACTCCGCCCCGTAGTCGTTCAGGCTCTGTATTTCATAATACAAATCCGGGCTCTCCTGGGCGACGCGGCTGGCCACGTCGAGCTGGGCATCGAAGGTGGTCGAGGACATGCGCGCGAGCTTCGGCGCAGCCTCGCCGCTCTCGGCGAGCGCGGTGAAGAAGGCGATGTTGAGGGCGTGGGAGAGCCCGAGCACGTAGGCGATCAGGCGGTCGTGATCATCGAGGCTCATCACCACCTGCTCGGCCATGGTGTGCGCGAAGAGCTCGCGCGCGCTCGCGAGCGCGCCGGCGTGGCCGAGGTCCACGAAGATCACGTGGCGCCCGGAGAGGAGCTCCGTGTCCGGGCCGAACATCGGGTGCACGGAGGTGACCTTCAGCCCGTGGGACTTCAGCGCCAGAAGTCCCGCGCGCAGCGGGGACTTCAGCGACCCGACATCGAAGATCACCCCCGGGGGGCGCCGCAGCGCGAGGTCCTTGAGGATCGCATCGGTGGCCCCGAGCGGCGTCGCCACGACGATGACGTCGTGCCTGAGGTCGGTCGTGCGCCAGTCCGCCACGCGCACCTCCCCCGGCGGCGCCGGGGAGGGATCGGCGACTTCCACCTGGAACCCCTGGCTGGCGAGGAAGCTCACGAACCAGCCGCCCATCTTGCCCGCCCCGCCGATGACCAGTGCGCGCCGCCCGCTGCCGGCGCCGTGGGCGACCACGCTCGCGTGCTCCTGGGTGGTGAGGGAGGAGCGGATGAGCAGCCGCAGGAGCTGCTCGGCGAGCTCGGGGGAGACGCCGCGCTCGGCGGCGAGTGCGCGCACCCCTAAGATCACGTCGCGCTCGCGCTCGTAGTCGCGCGTGGGCTTGCCGGTGGCGCGCTTCACCTGCGCCACCTGCTCGCTCACGGCCTTGCGCTCGGCCACGAGCGCGATCAGCGCCCGGTCGATGTCGGTGACGCGCTGGCGCAGCGCATCCAGCGTCAACTGCTCCTCATTCATGGAAACTCCTGACCACCCACACCTTATCTAACGGGGGACTGCGGGGAGCGCAAGGGCGCTCGCCGTGAGCGGTGCGGACGGCAACCGCGGTCCTGCGCGCTATCATAGGCCCCCCGAAGCTCCGGCATCCGCGCGAACACCGCGACCGTACACCATGACCGACACCACCGAACTGCTGCCCGACCCGCTGCCGCAGGACCCCCTGGCCGTCACGCAGCAGTGGCTCAAGGCCGCCTTCGCGGCGCAGTGGCAGCCGAACCCCAACGCCATGGTGCTCGCCACCAGCACGAGCGACGGCAGACCTTCCGCGCGCGTGGTGCTGCTGCGGGACATCGCGCCCGATCCGGGCTACATCCAGTTCTATACCAACTACCTGTCCATGAAGGGCAAGCAGCTGAAGGACAACCCGCGCGCCGCGGCCGTGATCCACTGGGATGCGATGCACCGCCAGGTGCGCCTGGAGGGCCCGGTGACGTTCGCACCCGCCGCCGACAGCGACCGCTACTTCGCCGCGCGCGCGTGGCCGAAGCGCATCGGCGCCTGGGCGAGCGCGCAGAGCACCCCGGTCGACTCGCGCGCGACGCTGCTGAAGGCCCTCGCCGACTCCGCCGCGCGCTTCGGCACGCCGGTGCCGGGGACCGCCGCGCCGGCGGCGGGCGAGGACTACGACGTGCCGCGCCCGCCGCACTGGGGCGGCTACCGGCTGTGGGCGGAGGCAGTGGAGCTGTGGGTCGAAGGGGATGCGCGCCTGCACGACCGCGCCCGCTGGGTGCGCACGCTCACCCGCCAGGGCGACGGCAGCTACGGTGGCGGCCCCTGGTCGGCCACGCGCCTGCAGCCCTGAGCGAGGCCGGCCGGGACTGCGCGCGCCTCTTGCAGCCGTGTGGAAGAACCTGCGCATCGCCCTGCTCCTGCTCGTGCTCGCGGTCGTCGCGGGACAGCAGCTGCTCGACCGGCGCGCCACGCAGGGCTGGCACGAGACGCTGTGGGTGGGCCTGTTCCCGCTGAACGCCGACCACTCGGCAGCCGCGCAGCACTACATCGCGAGCCTCACGCGGGCGGACTTCGCGGACCTCGAGGCCTTCTTCGCCCGCGAGGGGCGGCGCTACGGGCTCACCCTCGACACCCCGGTGCACGTCGAGCTGTACCCGCAGGGGGCGCAGCTGCCGCCCGCCCTGGCGCCGCAGGCGGGCCTCATCGGCCGCGCCTGGTGGACGCTCCGGCTGCGCTGGTTCGCGTGGCGCCACACCGACTTTCCCGGTCACGCACCCGCGCGCGTGCGCCTCTTCGTGCTCTATCACGACCCGGCGACGCTCGAGCGCGTGCCGGACTCGCACGGCCTGCAGAAGGGCCTGGTGGGAGTGGTGCATGCCTTTGCCGATGAGGCGCTCGCGGGCAGCAACGCCATGGTGATCGCGCACGAGCTGCTGCACACGGTGGGGGCGAGCGACAAGTACGACCCGGCGAGCGGGCTGCCCCTGTATCCGATCGGCTTCGCCGACCCGCAGCAGCAGCCGCTGTATCCGCAGCAGGCGAGCGAGATCATGGCCGGGCGGCGGCCGCTCTCGCCCACCGAGGCTGAGATCCCGCCGAACCTGCGTCACGTCGTCGTCGGCCCCGCCACGGCGCTGGAGATAAGGTGGACACGACCATAATCGCCACGCTCCCGGGCGGCCTCGACGTGCAGGGCATGAGCGTGCACGCGGGT
>Ga0335080_10007853_pt1 | contig 11095 bp, 9 predicted proteins | sample Lox_Sample_34_FD_206720 | JGI IMG/M metagenome (GOLD analysis project Ga0335080, IMG submission 206720) | Soil microbial communities from Loxahatchee National Wildlife Refuge, Florida, United States - Lox_Sample_3.4 | ecosystem: Environmental > Terrestrial > Soil > Wetlands | place: USA: Florida...
TCTGTGCTCGCTGGCTTGGCCGCAGGGCGTCCATCCGGTCACCGGGCGGCGGTTCGCTAATGTGATGGGAGCGGAAGGTGCAGGCTGGCTAGTCCGGCCCGAGCGCGAACGCGAGGAACAGCCGGATGCGGCGCTTGACGCCATCGGGGTCGCACACGGCTCCTCCGTAGCCGATGTGGGCGCAGGCAACGGCTATATGACATGGCGGCTCGCCGAGCGCGTCGGCCCGACCGGCAAAGTGTACGCCAATGATATCCAGCCCAAAATGCTCGATCTGCTCCGCAGCAATATGGAGGCTCGCGGCCTGACAAATGTCGAAACCGTGCTCGGCGCACCGGACGATCCTAAATTGCCGCGCGGCCGCCTCGATCTCGTGCTGCTGGTGGACGTGTACCACGAGTTCTCCGAACCGCAGCTGATGGTGCGCCACATCCGCGATTCACTCGCGCCGAACGGCCGCATGGTGCTGCTCGAGTATCGCGCCGAAGACCCCAATGTGCCGATCCGGCCCGAACACAAGATGACCGTCGACCAGGTCAAGGCCGAAATCCAACCCGAAGGGCTGCGGCTCGACCGCGTCATCGAAAGGCTTCCGCGCCAGCACATCCTGATCTTCCGCCGGAGCGTTCAATAGATGAACGGCTCGCCCGCTATTCGCGTCCGAGGTCTGCGCAAGGAGTACGGCGGCAAACCGGCCGTCGACGGCGTTGACCTCGAAGTCCCTCGTGGTTCGTTCTTCGGATTCCTGGGCCCGAACGGCGCTGGGAAGACCACCACCATCCGCATGCTCACCGGCCTCATTCCAACGACGAGCGGGACCATCGAGATCCTCGGGTATCGGCTGCCGGACCAGGAACTCGAAATCAAGCGGCGGGTCGGGCTTGTGCCTGACGAATCGCTGCTGTTCGATCGGCTGGCGGGCGCCGAGTTCCTGGAATTCGTCGGGCGCATGTATGGACTTGACCGCGGTACCGCTATCGAACGCGCACGCGATCTGCTCCAGGTCTTCGAACTTCCCCTGGAGCGTAAGATGATCGGCGAGTATTCCAAGGGCATGCGCAAGCGCGTCGCCATGGCCGCCTCGCTGATCCACCACCCCGAACTGTTCCTCATGGACGAGCCGTTTGAGGGCGTCGACGCCGTCGGCGCGCGCATGATGAAGGATATCCTTATCGACCAGGTGAAGCACGGCGCTACTATCTTCCTTACGTCGCACGTACTCGAAGTGGTCGAGCGACTGTGCGACCACGTCGCGATCATCGATAAGGGCAAGATCGTCGCCAGCGCCAGGCTGGAAGAGTTGCGCGCGGCGGGCGAATCGCTGGAGGATGCGTTCGTTCGCGTCGTTGGCGCTGAGCGGCAGCCCGAACGGTTGGAGTGGCTGTGATCGGCGCTATCCTGCGTGCGCAGTGGCGGAGCATGCGATGGGGCCGCGGCTCCGGCCTGGCCGTTGTAGCCGCCATCGCCTGGTACGGCATCTGGACCGCAATGGCCATCGGCGCAGGTTTCTTCTGCGCTTCGGCCGCCCTCGCCGACATCCGCAGCGCCCTGCCGCTCGGAATACTGGCCGTCTGCGCCTATTGGCAGCTCGTGCCCATCCTTTCGGCGACTATGGGCTCCTCGCTGGACATGCGCAAGCTGCTCGTCTACCCTGTGCCGCACGGCAGGCTGTTCCTGGTCGAAGTTCTGCTGCGGATCACCACCGCACTGGAAATGCTATTGGTGGTGGTCGCATCCGGCATTGGCCTGTTGTCCAATGCGTCGATTGGCGGCTTGTCGGAGGCTCCGCGCTTGCTCGCGGCGGGCGCGCTGTTCATAGCGTTCAATCTTCTGCTCTCCTCGGGCCTCCGCAGCGTTCTGGAACGACTGTTGTCCAAACGCAGGGTTCGCGAGGTGCTCGCCCTGGTGGTGGCGTTGCTGTGGGTCCTGCCGCGCTTCCTGATGGCGCTCGAATACAAGCCCAAAGGTCTGATGCGCTTCGGCGGCGCTCTTCAAGCTGTCGGATTGCCGTGGACCGCGATGGCCGACATACTCGCGCCGTCCGGCTCCCACCCGGAGGTGTGGGCCTGGATTTCGATATTTGGCTGGGCCTGTTTGGCGCTCTGGTTCGGACGCTCGCAATTTGAGCGGAACTTGCGCTACGACGCGATTGCAGCGCAATCCACTCCCATTGCCGCCGCCCGGCCGCGCACGTCAATCATTGAGCGGTTTTACGCTCTGCCTTCGATTCTCTGGCGCGACCCGCTGGCGGCGATTGTCGAAAAAGAATTACGCTCCATGGCCCGCACGCCGCGATTTCGAATGGTGTTCATTATGGGATTTACTTTTGGTCTGGTGGTCTGGTTCCCGATGATCGCCCGCGGTCACGGCCGCGCCACGCACTCCCCGTACTTTCTGGTGATCGTGTGTGTCTACGCCCTGAGTATGCTGGGGCAGGTATCGTTCTTCAACTCGTTCGGTTTCGACCGCTCGGCGGCCGGGTTCTACTTCGCCGCGCCGCAACCGATTTCGAAGACTTTGCTGGGCAAGAATATTGCCGCGATGATTTACATCTTTCTGGAAGTTTTCATCCTCTGCGGCGTAACCGCAGCCCTGCAGCTAACTGACGGCTGGACCGACATCCTGCGAACGCTGCTCGCCCTGGCAGTCTGCTCGTTGTACCTGGTTGGGATCGGGAACGTCAGTTCGGTACGATTTCCGAGGGCGTTGACGCCGGAGCGCGTTGCCCAGGGCGGATCGTCGCGCAGCTTGAATGGCCTGATGTTTCTGCTGTACCCGCTTTCGCTGGCTCCGGTGGCACTCGCCTACCTGGCGGAATTCGCTCTTGACAGCGAGATCGCTTTCGCAGTGGTTATGTTAATCGCCGCCGCGGTTGGGGCAATTGTATATCGTCAGTGCATGCAGTCCGCGGTCGCCACGGCCTCAACCGACCGGGAGGCGATCCTTCAGGAGCTATCGCGCGGCGATGGCCCGGTCGTCTCGGGTTGAGTCTTTGCTATGCCAACCCAGACCGAACCAGCAGCGCTTGCGGGTCCGGATCGCGCCCCATGAAAGCCCGATACAGCTCCGCCGGGTCCTCGCTGTCGCCCTTCGACAAGATGCATTCCCGGAAAGCCCCACCCACTTCGCGGCTGAAAATCCCGCGGTCGCGGAAGCGAGTGAATGCGTCCGCATCCAGCACCTCGGCCCACTTGTAAGAGTAATAACCGGCCGCGTATCCTACGGCGCCGCCAAATAGATGCGTGAACGCAGCGATCATTGCGTGATACGCCGGCAGACGCGCCGGGCTGAACTGATCCAAGATTCGCCGGGAATACTCCACCACATCTCCGTCCCTCTCGGGCGAGTAGCGTACGTGCAGCAGCAGGTCCACAAATCCGAACCCCAACTGCCGCATCTGCGCGGTCGCGGCGCGGAACGTTCGCGCGCGCTTCATCTTCTGGAACAGATCGTCGGGAACCGGCGCGCCGGTTTCGTAATGACGGGCGAAAAGGTCCAGCGCCTCGCGCTCCCAACACCAGTTCTCCATGATCTGGGACGGCAGTTCGACAAAATCCCAAGCCACGTTCGACCCGGCCTGCGACCGGATCTCCGCCCGGCTCAAAAGATGATGCAGCAGGTGTCCGAACTCGTGGAAGATGGTTTCCACTTCGCGGTGGGTGAGAAGCGCCGGTTTGCCGCCCACCGGCGGTGTGAGATTCCCGCAGATCAGTCCCAGGTGCGTGTAGAACCCCTGCGGCCGGGGTCCCCCGGTAATCAACGCATCGGCCCACGCTCCGCCGCGCTTGTTCTCGCGCGGATACCAGTCGGCGTAAAATCCGCCGAGCAGCGCGCCGGCCTCGTCGAACATCTCGTAATAACGCACCGCCGGGTCCCACACCGGCGCGCCCGACTTCTCGCGCACTTGAATCCCGTACAGCCGGTTCACCAATTCGAAAAGGCCGGCCGTCACGCGCTCTAAGGGGAAGTAGGGTCGGAGGGCTTCTTCGTCAAAATCGTACAATTTGGCGCGCTGCTTCTCGGCGTAATATCCCACGTCCCACGGCGCGAGGTCGGCAGCCTCCGGACCCTCGATGGAGCGACGGAATTCCGTGAGTTCCCACGTTTCTTCTTCAAAGCGGCGCTCCGTTTTCGCCTTCAGGTCCTCCAGGAACTCCAGGGCGTGCGCACCCTTGTGCGCCATCCGGTCTTCCAGCACGAAATCAGCGAAGTCTGGGAAGCCCAGCAGCGTGGCTTTTTCGCGGCGCAGTTCCAGGATGCGCGCCACGATCGGCCGATTGTCCCAATTCCCGTACGTGGCACGCACGGCATAGGCTTCGTACATCTGGCGGCGGATCTGCGCGTTGTCCAGGTAGGTCAACAGCGCGAAATAATCGGGCGCCTGCAGCGTGAACCGCCAGCCTTCGCGGCTTTTTCGAGCCGCACTTTCGCGGGCGGCGGCCAAAGCCGTGGGCGGCAGCCCGGCGACATCGGCTTCGTCGGTCAACACCAGCTCGAACGCATTGGTGGAATCCAGAACATTCTCGGAGTACTTCGTCGTGAGCCGGCTCAGCTCGATATCGATCTCCTGCAATCGCTTCTTACCCTGGGGGTCCAGTTCCGCACCGTGGCACCGAAATGACGCGATTGTTTTATCCAGGAACCTTCGTCGACCGCCCGTAAGCGCTACAGCGTCGGCCGTTTTCGCATAAACCTTCAGTGCCTTCCACAGCCCCTCATGGAGCGGAATGCTGGAGTAAAACTCGGCGACCTTCGGGTCGACCGCATTGTAAGCGGTGCGCAGTTCCGGGTACGTGGCTACGGCCTCCAGGTGACGGATGACGCTCATGGCGTAATCCAAGCGTTCGGTAGAAAGGTCCAGCGCCACCATCGTGTTGTCAAATGTCCGCGCGTTGGGGCTCGCTGCGATCGCCTCCACGTCGTTCCGCGCCTCCGCCAGGAGGGTGTCGACCGCCGGTTCGACGTCATCAGCTCGCACCTTGTCGAATGGAACTGGGAACCGGACGCTCGTGAGCGGATTGGTTTGAGCTGGGCTCGTCATGTGGATCAGCGTAGCAGGCGCCGTGGGCGGCCGTGGACAGCGCATTATTCCACAGCCTGCGGGCGCGTGCAAAAACTGACAAAATGGATACGATATATAGGAATGGCTTTTCCCGAAGACGGCGCCTCCTCTGCGTCTGCCGAGCAGCGCCTCAACATCTACGCCCTGGTCATCTACATTCCCCCTCCCCTGGGCATTTTTCTGGACGATCTCCGGCGCGAGGTCGTGCCCAGTTACAAACCGCGGGCGCATGTCAGCGTCCTGCCGCCCCGGCCGATCAGGGGCGACTGGCCGCGGGCCGCGGATGAGGCTCGGGCGCTTATCGAGGGCTGGCCCCCGTTCACTATCGAACTTACTGAAATACAGGTATTTCCGGTTACGGACGTGATTTACCTCTCGGTAGGCAAGGGCGCGCCGGAGCTGTTTGCCATGAACGCTGCCATGAACGCTCATGGGCTCCTTTTTGATGAACCTTTCGTTTACCATCCGCATGTCACCCTCGCCCAAGAGGTCGATCACCAGGCTGTCGGGCCGCTGACGCAGATCGCCCGTCAGCGTTGGGCCGAATATCCCGGCGACCGGAGCTTCCGGGCTGAACGGGCCGCATTCGTCCAAAACACCACCAACAATACGTGGCTTGACCTGGCGGAATACTCGCTGGGCGCTGTAACTGTTTAGTAATCTTCTGTAATACACGAATCCACTCCCCCAGTACCGCGAATTTCCGACCTGATTAGCCAAAATGCAGGAATTTTTGAGAGGTATTACCTCCTCAGCGCACTAACCTTTCAGAAGCAAGGTGTCGATGTACGTGCTGAGCGGCTGTGGGCGGCCCCAAGTCGGCCCCACCGCAGCCTGGAGAAGAGCTTACCTGTGCAAACTATTGCTATTTTTGACACCGAACCGATCGTGATTGAAGGGGTCCGCCGGCTGCTGGATTCCCGAGAGGGGGTGCGCGTCGTCGCCGCCCAGCTATCCTTGGCAGAGGCGATGGACATCGTCCGCGAGTTCCATCCGTCGGTTCTGTTGGTGGACCGCAGCTTCGGCATCCGGGCCGTCATGGACCTGTTGAAATTAGTATCCGAATCCGGCTCAGCCACTGGTGTAATCCTTTGGAGCGGCGCCATGACCGAAGCCGAAGCGCTACGGTTCCTGCAGGCGGGCGCAATGGGGGTCATCCGCAAGACCGCTCCGCTGGAGATGCTCCTCCGGTGCATCGAGACAGTGGTCTCAGGCAATACCTGGATGGAAGACGAGATTCTTCAGTCGGTCGCGCGGCCCATCCGCATGGCCCGCTCGCCGCTGACCGCACGCGAGTTGCAGGTGATGGAACTGGTCGAGCAGGGGCTCAAGAACAAGGACATCGCCGTCAGCCTTGGCATTCGGACCGGAACGGTAAAGATCCACTTGAAGCATATTTTTGAAAAAACGGGTATTCGCGGCCGCTATGGCCTGGCGCTCTCCGGATTGAAGGAAAAGGGGCTACTATCGGTCTCGACAATTGAAGCGGTGTAGCGGACGCGGGGCGTAACCGCGTCGGCCGGAAGCCGTCCGGCGGGGCGTCAGTGCCCCGCAGCTACCACGTATTCTCGCCGGTAAACAACTCGGGCACCGTCCGCATAACGATCCGCAGGTACATGCCGAATGACCGTCCGCGCACGAACCGGAGGTCCAGTTCTCGCCGCCGCTCGTAAGTCAGGCGGGCCCGCCCCAGGCTCTGCCACAACCCCGCGATTCCCGGTTTCACGCTGAGGACCTCGCCCGCATCGACCCCGTAGTACTCGCGCACTTCCTTCGCCGTCAGCGGCCGCGGACCGATCAGCGCCATCTCACCGCTGATCACGTGCCAAAGCTGCGGCAATTCGTCGATCGAATGCCTGCGGCAAAATCGCGCGAACCAGTTGACCACGCGGGGATCGTCCTCCTGCTTTTTGCACGGCCCCAATTCGTCGTCGATGTATTCCACGAAGCGTGAGACGATTCCCGAACGCCCCTGGCCCGGACCCCACATGCTCCGAAACTTCAGCATCCATAACGTGGCGCCCCGCCAACCCACACGCCGGTGCGCGATCAGCGGCGTGCGGCCCGAAAGCATCCAAATTACGGCCGCTACAACCGCGAGCGCCGGAATGAGCAGCACAAACACCAGCAGGGCGAATGTACGTTCGATAAACTCGATGGTCTGCCATCCCAGGTCGTTGGCAGGGTTTGACTCACGGATAATGGGAGCGGAAGCCAATGGATTCTTTTACCTCGGGAAGGAATCTTTTGATTGTAAATTGCGTAAACAATGATCATAGCCGTCGAGTTGCGTCCATAGGTGTAAATTCGAAGTCATTATCTTCTTTGGTCGTCGATCATTACCATCTGATCGTGTCGTACAGCACAGTACGGTTGAGTCAGGTTTGATGCGCATCTTACTGGTGGAAGACGATAGCCGGGTAGCGGGCGTAATCGCCAGGGGACTGCGTGAACAGTCATATGCTGTGGACCTCGCGAGCGATGGCGAACAGGCGCTCTACTATGCTGCCGTGAACCACTACGACGTTGTCGTCCTCGACGTCATGTTGCCGGTAATAGACGGTTACACCGTCTGCCGGGAGCTGCGCGCTGCGGGTTTTCGCGCGCCGATCCTCATGCTCACTGCATTGGACGCCGTGGACGACCGCGTGGCCGGATTGGACGCCGGCGCGGACGATTACCTCGCGAAGCCGTTCGACTTCAAGGAACTGCTCGCGCGTCTCCGCGCCCTCCTGCGCCGCGCGGCCACTGTCCGCTCGGCTCTCGCCACGGTCGCCGACCTGACACTCGACACCGCCAGCCATCGCGTCACTCGCGCCGGAAAGTCCATCGGCCTGACTGCCAAAGAATACGCGTTGCTGGAATTCCTGGTGCTGAATCAGGATCGTGTAGTGGGCCGTGAAGAAATTGCGCAACACGTCTGGGACGACCATTTCGACCCGCTCTCGAACACCATCGACGTCTACGTTAAACGCCTACGCCAAAAGCTCGACGCCGATCCCGCCCGCCGCCTGATCCACACTCGGCGTGGCGAAGGCTACATCCTCACCGCTCAGGAATCTGGCCATGCGAATTAGAAGCTTCCGCCTGCGCCTGACGGTGTGGCATGTCTCATTCTTCTCGTTGTTGTTCGTGCTCTTCGCCGTCTTCCTATACGGTGTGCTCGCGCGAGCGCTGGTCCGGCAATTGGACTCCACCCTGGTGGCCGAAGCCGCCACAGCCGCCAACCTGTTTCAGGACGAGATGGGCGAAATGCACGGTGACGCGCTGCGCGCCGCACCGGAAGCGCTCGCCGGTCTGCGCCTGCACGCCGGCGCAGCAGCGATCTTCGACGGAACGAAAATCCTGGCGATCATCCCGCAATCCGCTGTGCATGAATTCGATGCGGTCGTCGCACATGTGCCGCAACCGCTCGAATCCGATCGCCTGTTCACCCTCCCCGACCGCCACGTCGCAGTGCAGCCGGCGATGGTGGACAGCCGCGCCTATGCTGTCATCGCCATGGAACGGCTGGATGGCGTCGCCGCCAGCCTGGAAATTGTTCGCCGCGTGCTTCTTTTCGGCCTTCCACTGATGCTCGCCATCGCCGCGCTTGGTGGATACTGGCTCACGTCGCGAAGCCTCGCCCCGCTCGGTCGCATGGCGGAACAGGCGAGCCAGATCACGAGCCAAAGCCTCCATACTCGTCTCGACGCCGGAGCCGCGGCGAAAGAGCTCGAAACCCTCGCCGCTTCCTTCAACGAGCTTCTGTCGCGCCTTGATCAATCCTTCGAAAGCATGCGCCGCTTTGTGGCCGACGCGTCGCACGAACTGCGCACACCGCTGTCCGTGATTCGCGGCGAAGCCGACGTAGCGCTCTCGCAGGACCGTAAACCGTCGGACTACCGCCAGTCGCTCGCGCTGATCCTGGATGAGTCGCGCCGTCTATCGCGACTCGTCGAGGATCTGCTTAATCTCGCCCGCGCCGATGCGGGGCACGTGCGGTTGCGCGTCGAGGAGTTCTACTTCAACGACCTCATTTCGGAGTGCTGCCGTTCAGCCGAGCCGCTCGCCAGCGCGCGTGGCGTCAGATTGTGGTGTCACTCGCCCGGCGATCTTTCGTTCCACGGCGACGAAGCCCTCATCCGTCGTCTCGTGATGAACTTACTCGACAATGCCATCCGCTACACACCCGAAGGCGGACAGGTGTCGGTCTCGGTGGAGCCGGAGGACGTGGGGATGCGGCTTCGCGTCGCCGACACTGGCATTGGAATCGCACCCGATGCCGCCCCCCACGTCTTCGAACGCTTCTACCGCGGCGACAAGGCGCGCTCGCGCCAGGACGGCGGTTTCGGCCTTGGCCTGTCGATCGTAAAGTGGATCGCCGAGTCGCACCGCGGCGAGGTCGAGTTGGAGACGCGTCCCGAGTCCGGCAGTACGTTTATCGTCACATTGCCGCGGTGAGGCCCGCTTGCCGGTATCATGGCCTCATGAACCTCGCCATCGGAAGCGACCATGCCGGCTTCGAATTGAAACAGCGCATCCGGGACGACCTGCGCGCCGCCGGCCACACCGTCACCGACGTCGGCGCGGATTCCGACGCCCCCTCCGACTACCCTGACTTCGCAGAAAAGATCGCAAAGGTCGTTCTTTCCGGCCAGGCCGAGCGTGGCGTGCTCATCTGTGGCAGCGGTGTCGGCGCTTCCGTGGCCGCCAATAAAATCCCCGGCATTCGCGCCGGGCTCTGCCACGACACATATTCCGCTCACCAGGGTGTGGAGCACGACAATACCAACCTGCTAGTGCTCGGCTCGCGCATCATCGGAATCGAAACCGCCCGCGAACTCGTCAAGGCTTTCCTGAGCGCTACGTTCAGCAACGAAGAACGGCACCGCCGCCGCGTAGGTAAGATTGGTGACATTGAGCGCCGTTACTGCACGGGCGCCCCATTAAAATAATCGTATGGTGATGCGTGCGGTACTGGCCCTCTTGATTGCCTCCGCCGCACATGCCGCTGAAACCGCCACCACGGCCGAGATCGTCGCGCTGGTCCGCTCCTCCATCCAGTCCCACGAACCGGACCAGAAGCTCGCCAAAACCCTACACAAGCTGAAGCCCGCCGAGCGTCTGGACTCACGCGCCGTCGAAGAACTCGAGAGTGAGGGCGCGGGTCCGGGAGCCGTCGTGGAATTAGAGCGGTTGAATGAAGCGTCCCAGAACCTGTCGAACCCTGCCGAACCGCCGGTCTTCCCCCATCCTTCGCCTCCCGGTGACCATGAACAGCGCCGCATCATCGAAGCTGCGCGCCGCGTCGCGCTCGGTTACGTCAGCGCCCTTCCCGACTTCATTTGTTCCGAATCAATCCAGCGTTACATGGACAACAAGGGCAGGTTCGACCTGAAAGACACCGTCGAGGTGACCCTGACCTATTTCGGACACCAGGAAAACTACAAGCTTCTGTCTATCAATGGCAAGCCCAGCATCGGCGACTACGACGCGATCGGCGGTGCGATCAGCCACGGCGAGTTCGGCACCATCCTCCGCCAGATCTTCGATCCCGCCTCAGCCGCCGAGTTCAACTGGGATCATTGGACCACGTTACGACGCCATGCCGCGCACGTCTTCTGGTTTCGCGTGGCGGTTGAGCGATCAGCTTATCGTGTCGCTTATGGCCAGTACAGTCGCTTCCAGGAAAACGCTATCGTCGGCCAGCACGGTTTTGTCTACGTGGATTCCGAAACCGGCCAGGTACTCCGGATCCTTGCGGACGCCGACAGTTTCCCACCCCATTTCGCCGTTCGCTCCTCGTCCACACACATCGACTATGACGTCGTCGATATCGGCGGCAGCAGCTACTTCCTACCCATCAAGGCCGAAGTCCGCATGGCAACCCGCGAGTTCCGCACTATGAACCAGGTCCGCTTCTATGCATTTCGCAAATTCGGCGCCGAAACCACCATCACGTTCGACAAGTAGGTTTATTCCACTTCATATCCCTTCACGTCCATCCCCTGCAAGTATTTGTCGAACCACCCCACGATATGTTGCAACCTC
>Ga0335080_10007854_pt1 | contig 11093 bp, 11 predicted proteins | sample Lox_Sample_34_FD_206720 | JGI IMG/M metagenome (GOLD analysis project Ga0335080, IMG submission 206720) | Soil microbial communities from Loxahatchee National Wildlife Refuge, Florida, United States - Lox_Sample_3.4 | ecosystem: Environmental > Terrestrial > Soil > Wetlands | place: USA...
GAAGAGGCGCCTTGACGCGCGCCGTTTTGTTCGACCTGGACGGGACTCTCACCGACCCGAAGCTCGGCATCACGAACTCGATCCAGCACGCGCTGCGCAAGCGCGGGCATCCGGTGCCCCACGCGGATGCGCTCGAGCCGTTCATCGGCCCGCCGCTCGAGCAGTCGTTCCGCGAGCTGCTGGGGCTGTCGCCGGGCGACGCGCGCCAGGCGCTCGCCGACTACCGCGAGTACTTCGAGGTGGCCGGCTGGCGCGAGAACCGCGTGTACGACGGGATTCCCGAGCTGCTCGCCGGGCTCCGCGGGAAGGGCGCGCGGCTCGTGCTCGCAACGGCGAAGCCGACGGTGTTCGCGGAGCGCATCCTGTCGCATTTCGAACTGGCAGAGCACTTCGACGCGGTGGTCGGCAGCCACCTCGACGGGCGCCGCGTCGAGAAGCGCGAGCTCATCGCCGACGCGCTTGCGACACTATCTGGTGTAGACTCGGGCTCGGCCGTGCACGTCGGCGACCGCAGCCACGACGTGCTCGGCGCGCGCGCGAACGGCATCGCGTCGATCGCCGTGGCGTGGGGCTACGGCACGCGCGAAGAGCTCGTGCGGGCGGAGCCCGACTCGCTGTGCGAGTCAGTGGCCGCCCTGCGACTTCTCCTGCTCGTCTAGCGCCTTCATCTTCTCGTCGAGCTCCTTCAGGCGCTCCTCGCGCGATTTCTGCACCTCGGCGGGCTTGGGCGTGATCGCAGCGAGCGAGCGCGGCAGCTCCGAGCCGCCGGTCGGGAACCAGTTGCCGTCCCACTCGAACGCGAGATACCAGCGGTTCATCGCGTAGCGGAACCAGTGCTCGTCCCTGGCGCAGTAGTAGAGGTTCGGGTCGAGCGACGGCGCCTGCTTGCAGCCGTCGACGCCCACGTCGACGAGCTCGGGCGCCGCGGGCCCCGTGAACTTGTCCGGCAGGGGGACCTTCGGCGGCGGCGCCGTGCCCGTGGTGCTCGTGCCCATGTTGACGATGCAGCCGGCGAGCCCCGCGAGCACGGCCGCGAGCGCGAGGCGCTTCATCCCGGCGGCTCGAGCGCGAAGCCCGGCGGCAGCGCGCCGTGCTCGATCTGCGCCGAGCTCGCGCGCGCCGCGAACGACGCCGACGCGCGCGCCTCGCGTCCGGACGCGCGCGCGAACAGGTAGGCGGCCAGGAACACGTCGCCCGCGCCCGTCGGAAAGCGCTTCACGGCAGGCACGGCGGGGATCTCTTCTACACCATTTTGTGTAACGAGCACGGCCCCGCGCGCACCGCGCGTCACCAGCAGCTCGTCCAGGCCGTACGCGCGGCGGAACTCGCCGAGCGCCATGCCCTCGAGCAGCGCCGCGATCTCCTCTTCAGCCGCCTTGGCGACGGACACGTGAGCGAGGAAGTCCTTGAGCTCCAGGTTGGCGGCGAGCCGCGTGCCGGCCGGCGAGCCCAGGCGCGCGAGCCCCTGCAGGTCGATGCCGACCAAGCCGCGCAGCACGGCGACGCTCTCGGGCAGCAGGTCGCGGCGGTGCAGCGGGCCCAGGTGCACGGCGTCCGCGCTGCGCCACGCCTGCGGCAGGTCCGCGGGCGCGATCGGATCGGAGGCGGCGAGCAGCTCGTGGCGGTCCTCTTCGCCCGTGTAGTCGTTGGCGTAGGTGGTGGTCTTCGCGCTCGCGAGCGCGCGCGTGTCGACGCCCGCCGTGCGGAGCGGCGCGAGCAGCTCCGCGGCGTCCTCCCGGCGGCTGCGCGTGACCACGCGCGTGCGCGCCCCGAGCGCGGCGAAGGCGAGGCCCGCGTAGTGCACGACGCCGCCCGGGGAGGACCGCCCGCCCGCTTCCACGTCGCGGGTGATCGAACCGAGCACCAGCGCGGTCGGTCCGCGCGCGGGTCGGCTGCCCACGCGCGCATCAGTCTTGGGCATCCGGCCAAGCTTACTCGGTTTGCGCCGCGGACTCACCGGTGCCCGCCGTGGTAGATTGGCCGCGCGGGGGAAGCCGGCGAGAGGAACACGTCGCCATGCACCGCCCGGCGTTTCGAAGCTTGCTCAGCGCGGCCGCGGCCGCACTCGCGCTCGCCTGCGGCGCGCGCGACCGGGGCGACGCGCACCTGCGCAGCGTGCACGTCGCCGGCGTGCGCATCGACCCGCGCGCAGAGGTCCCCATCGTCGACCTCGTCGAGGACGGCGGCGCCGAGCGCAAGCTCGGCATCTGGGTCGGCGAGTTCGAGGCGGACTCGATCGCGCGCGCGATGGCGCACGAGCCCGCGGCGCGGCCGAACCCGCACGACCTGCTCAAGAACCTGCTCGACTCGCTCGACGCGCACGTGCGCCGCACGGTGGTGACCGAGCTGCGCGCGGGCACGTACTTCGCCGAGATCGACCTCGAGCTGCGCGGCCGGCGCATCTCGATCGACGCGCGGCCCAGCGACGCCATCGCGATCGCGCTGCGCGCGGGAGCGCCCATGCTCGTGCAGGAGTCGCTCTTCGAGAGCGCCGAGCCGCCCGGCGACGAGCCTTCGCTCGACATCGATTGGCGCACGCATTTCCGACGAGAAACGCGTGGCGCAGCGCCGCTGTAAGCGGCTCACTTGCGGCGAAGGCGCGCGTGCAATTCCGCTTCTCGCGTTGACTCTCGCGAGGCCGCGCTGTCATGATCGCCCGGCTCGACGGCGTCGGTGCGGCGTCGTACTGAGTCGTCGTCCATCGTCGTCGGAGGCCAAATGACCGGGCGTGAGATCGCGATCGAATTCACCGAGATGTTCGACGACTTCGACGTCAAGGACATCAACACCATGCTCGCGAAGAACGTGAGCATGGACATGCTCGAGTTCTTCGGGTCCTACGCCGAACGCTTCGCCGACGACTGCGCCGAGAAGGGCCTCGAGCTCGAGGAGCTGCGCGGCCGGCTGCCGAACCTGCTCATCATCGGGTACATCATCCGCGTGCTCGAGGAGCGGCTCACTTAGTCGGAGGCGTCGGCTCGGCAGGCGGAGCCACGCCGTTCGCGCGCTCGTCGCCGGGCTTCGTGTGCCACTCCTGCAGGTCCTGCAGGTACGCCCCGCGCCACGTGCGCGGCGGCGTGATCATCTGGCCCGAGAACGGGTTCAGGAGATCGAGCACGACGAGATAGGGCGACTCGCCCGACGACTTCGCGAACGCGAGCAGCGCCTTGTGCACGGTGTCGCCCGACGCGACGTGGAACTTGCCGCGCGGCTGGCCGTCGACGATCTCGCCGCCCATCAGCACTTCGCCCGTGGGGTGACGCTGATGTGTGTTGACCCAGCGCGCCAGGTCGCCGAGCGTCCCTTCGAAGTCGCCTTCGAGCAGCTCGGCCGAGAAGATGTCGCGCCCGCGCAGGTAGTACAGGAAGTGGTTGCTGCGGACCACGGGCACGCCGTCTTCCATCCGCCAGTGGAAGTGCCAGTTCGCGGGACCGAAGCCGGACTTGCCCAGGTTGTCGAGCGTGGCGTCGAGCGGCAGGTTCGGGTCGCGCTGTAGCACCAGGTTCAGGATGCCGCGCGTGTCGAAGAGCACGCTGCGGTCGTACACGAGGAGCGGCTGCTTGAGCCGCGCGCTCGCGTCCGCCAGCGCCGACACGCCGGAGAGCTGCGCGTAGACCGCCGGGATGCGGTCGATGTTCTTGCGCGGCGGCAAGGGCTCGATGGTGGTGCCGACGATGCTCACCTTGCCCGACGCGTCGCGCGAGAACTGGCCGGCGCGGTGGATCACCCAGCTGGACTTCGAGGCGCGCGCGTAGGCGAGCAGCACGTCGCGCACCGACGCCTTCGCGGGGATGTCGAACTTGGCGGGAGGCCCTTCGAAGCCGCCCTGCACGCCGCCGATCGTGATGAAGCTCGTGGGATGGCGGCGCATGACGTACTTGCCGAGATCCACCAGGTCGCCGCTGAAGGAGTCGGCGTCGAAGAACGGCTCGTCGAGCGCGGTCTTCTTCGACACCAAGAGGTTGCTGCGCACGTACACCGCGCCGTTCTCGAGCGCGTAGTCGAAGCCGCCTGCCGCGGCCTTGAGCGCGCGCAGCGACTCGTCGAGCGTGCCCGCCGGCAGGTCGATGTCCACGCGCGCGATCGCCAGGTCGGGGCTCTGGTCCTCGGGCAGGATCTCGTCCAGGCCCAGGCTCCAGCCCGCCTCGGTCGAGATCCGCTGGAGCGCGTACTCGACGTCGACGCCGGCGAAGCGGAACGCAGGAACTTCCGGCATCGCCGCCGGTCCTGCGGCGCGTTTGCACCCGACCCCCAACGCGGACAGCGCGAGCAGGAGCGCGAGCGCGCTCCGAAGGGCAGAAAGTCGCGTCGACACGTTGGAATCTCCTCGTCGGGGTGCCGCAGTCTAGCAGCGCTCCGGCGCCCCCGGAAACGCCGCCGTCGCGTTGACAGTCGATTTCCTGCACTACAACCTTGAATCGCGAATCGCCCCGCGGGAGGCCGCGCCTGAGCAACAAAGTGCACATGACCCGGCAGGGTCACGAGCAGCTGTCGGAAGAGCTGCGCCGCTTGAAAGGCGTCGAACGCCCCGCGATCTCCGCCGCCATTGGACGCGCGCGCGAGCACGGCGACATCTCGGAGAACGCCGAGTACGACGCCGCCAAGGAAAAGCAGGCGATGATCGAGGCGCGCATCCGGCAGATCGAGGACCGGCTGGCGCGCGCAGAGATCGTCGACACGGGCGGACACCCACCCGACGTGGTGCGCTTCGGCGCCACGGTCGTGCTCGAGGACCTGGACACGGGCGACGAAGTCACCTACCGGCTCGTCGGCGAGGACGAGGCCGACGTGTCGCGCGGTCTGCTCTCGGTGTCGAGCCCCGTGGGACGCGCGCTGATCGGCAAGCGCGTGGAAGATCAGGTGCAAGTGGCGGTGCCCAAGGGCAAGCGCGAGTACGAAGTGCGGCAGATCCGCATGGATTCATGAAGCACGAGAAGCCGGTCGCGCACGTGCGGCTCGCGATCGTCGGCAGCGGCCCGGCGGGCTACACCGCCGCGATCTACGCCGCGCGCGCGGAGCTCTCGCCCGTGGTGATCGCAGGCGCCGCTTTCGGCGGGCAGCTCATGATCACGACCGAGGTCGAGAACTATCCCGGCTTCCCCGAGGGCGTCGCGGGGCCCGAGCTGGTGGAGCTGTTCCAGAAGCAGGCCGAGCGCTTCGGCGCGCGCGTGCACTTCGAGGACGCCACGGCGATCGACTTCTCGTCGCGGCCGTTCCTCATCGAGACCGACTCGGAGCACTTCCGCGCCGACTCCGTCGTCGTCGCGACGGGCGCGAACGCCAAGTGGCTCGGGCTGCCGTCGGAGGAGAAGTACGTGAACCGCGGTGTGTCGGCGTGCGCCACGTGCGACGGCGCGCTCTACCGCGGGCGCGCGATCGGCGTCGTGGGCGGCGGCGACACGGCGATGGAGGAGGCGCTCTTCCTCACGCGCTTCGCGAGCCAGGTCACCGTGATCCATCGGCGCGGTGACCTGCGCGCCAGCAAGATCATGGCCGAACGCGCGCGCGCGCACGAGAAGATCCGCTTCCTGTGGCACTCGGAAGTCGTCGAGGTGCTCGGCGACGAGAAGGCGCTGACGGGCGCGCGCGTGCGCGACGTGCGCAGCGGCGAGACGTCGGCGCTCCAGCTCGGCGCGCTCTTCGTCGCCATCGGCCACAAGCCCAACACAGATCTGTTTCGTGGCGTGCTCGACCTGAATCCGCAGGGCTACCTGGTCACGCAGCCCGGCTCGACGCGCACGAACGTCGCGGGCGTGTTCGCCTGCGGCGACGCCATGGATCCCATCTACCGCCAGGCCGTCACCGCGGCCGGGACGGGCTGCATGGCGGCGCTCGACGCGGAACGCTGGCTCGCGGCGCACGAGTAGCGCGCCGCTTGCGGGTCGAGTTCGACCGCTACAGCCTGCGCGTCGACGGAAAGCGCGCGATCGTGCGCGCCGGCGCGCTGCACTACTTCCGCCTGCCCGCGCGCGCGCTGTGGCGCGACCGCATCCAGAGCTTCAAGGACGCCGGCCTCAACGCCGTCGACGTGTACTACCCGTGGAGCTTCCACGAGGAGCGCCCAGGCGAGCTCGATTTCACCGGCCTGCGCGACGTCGACCACCTGCACGACCTGATCGAAGCGGCGGGGCTGTGGCTCGTGGCGCGGCCGGGCCCGTACGTGTGCGCCGAGCTCGACTTCGGCGGCCTGCCGGCGTGGCTGCTGCGCGACCGCGCGCTCGTGCCGCGCTGCCGCACGAGCGCGGGCTACCAGTACTCGCGCAGCTACATGCGGGCCGCGCGCGGCTGGTTCGTTGCGATCGTGCCGCGTATCGCGGCGCGCGAGAACCTGCTCCTGTTCCAGATCGAGAACGAGTTCGCGGTGCCATCGCCCGTGGCGGCGCTCGCGTCGTCGGGCGCGGACCTCGCGATCCGCTGGCTCGGCGCGCGCACGCTGTCGCGGCTCGCGAATGCGCGGTGGGTGCGGCGGCTCGCGCTCGGCGGCCGCCCGCCGCGCCGCGCCGAAGGCCAGCACCACGGCTACATGGCGGAGCTCTACCGCTGGGCGCGCGCGCTCGGGGTGCGCGTGCCGATCTTCCACAACGACGTATCGCCCTTCCGCGGCCGGCAGCTCGACGTCGACCTGCTCGCGCTCGACCGCTACCCGATCACGGGCTTCGAGCGCGACTGGCGCCGCGACCCGCGCACCTTCGACGACTTCGCGAGCGACGAGGCGGCGCTCGACGCGCACGGCCGCTTCGACCACCCCGTCTTCTATCCCGAGCTGCAGGCCGGCTGGTACGACGGCTGGGGCGGCGCGGGCTACGACCGCGTGCGCGACGCGCTCGGCGCCGACGGCATCGACGCGACCACGAAGGCCGCGCTCGCCGCGCGGGCCACCCTGTGGAGCTACTACGTGTTCGCGGGCGGCACGACGTGGGGCTACCTGGCCAGCCCCGACGTGTACAGCTCGTACGACTACGGCGCGCCGGTGGGCGAATCGGGTGCGACCGGTGCGCGGTACCAGGCGGTGGCGCGGCTGAACGAGTTCATCGCCGCGCACGAGGCAGAGCTGGCGGCGACGGATCCCGACCCCGAGCACCGGCCGCTCTGCGGCGAGCACTTCGCCACGCGCGTCTCGCGCGGCCGCCGCTTCGTGTTCCTGCGCAACCCGACACAGAAAAGTGTTAGAGCCGAGCTGCCGGAGCCCGAGCGCGCCGAGCTCGCCCCGTGGGAGACGCAGATCCGCGTGTACGAGCGCGCGAGCGGCGCGCTCGTCGCCGTGAGCCCCGAGCTGCCGGCGCCCGCGCGCGCGAAGCCGGCCCCGCCGCCGCTCCTGCCGCGGCTCGAGCGCTGGCGCTTCTCGGACGCGAGCCCCCAACTGGCCGCCGACTACGACGACTCGTCGTGGGCCGCGCTCGACCCGCGCGACGTCGCCGCGGGCGCGATCGACGTCGACTCGCTCGGCCTCCACTGGGGCTTCGTGTGGTACCGCGGCACGTTCACGGGCGCGCTCGACCGGCTGATCCTCGACGCGCGCCACTCGTTCGCCGTGTGGCTCGACGGACGACAGATCGGGCGCGGCGACCAGCTGCGCAACCCGCTCGGGGTCGGCGCCGACGGCGCGCGCGCGCAGCGCATCCGCGTTCCGCGCGAAGCCCAGCGCGACACGGGCCGCCACGTGCTCGTGATCCTGGTCGAGAGCCTCGGCCACAACAAGGCGTTCGCGGACGACGGCGCGAACCCGCGCGGCATCGTGTCGCTCGACACGGGCGCCACGCGCGTGCGCTGGCGCGCCCGCGGCGGGCTCGTGCGCGGCGAGGCGGGCCAGGCGCCGGTCGTCGACTTCGCGGGCGTCGAGCGCGCCGCCGTCCAGGAGCTGGTGCTCCCGCACGGCTGGACCGGCCCGCCCGAGGGCGTCGCGCTGTACGAGACCCACTTCCGCCTCGACGCGATCGACCCCGAGCACACGGCGCTCGAGCTGTCGTTCGACCCCGGCCGCGGCAAGGCGAACCTCTACTTGAACGGCTGCCTCATCGGCCGCCATTGGCCCGAGCGCGGCCCGCAGCGCCGCTTCGCTTTGCCGTGGGGCGTGCTGTCGCCCGACGAAGAGAACCACCTCGCGGTCGCGCTGTGGAAGCGAAGTGCGCGCGCCTCCTTGGGCAAGCTGCGTCTCTCTCCGGCCTAGGGCCGGCGGGCCTTCGACGCAGCGCGTCGGAGGGGATAAAATTCCGCGATGCCGCTGGACAAGGAGATGCTCGAGCGTCTGATCGAGGCGTCTCCCGACATCGTCGTCGCGACCGCGGCCGACGGCACGGTTCAGTACTACAACGACGGCGCGCGGGAGAACCTGGGCTACTCGCGGCTCGAGATCATCGGGCGCTACGTGGCCACGCTCTACCCGTCGCTCGAGGAAGCGCGCCGCGTGATGACCGCCATGCGCGGGCCCGAGCACGGCGGGCCCGGACGAGTGGTCAACTTCCCGACCACGTTCGTGGCGAAGGACTGCCACGAGCTCTCCGTCGCGATCTCGGGCGTCATCCTCTACGACGCGCACGAGAAGGAAGAGGGCACGATCGGCTTCGCGAAGGACATCTCCGAGATCAAGCGGCGCGACCAGCTCGCGGTGCTCGGCGAGGTCGCGATCGGGCTGTCGCACGAGATCAACAACCCGCTCACCGTGATCGAGAGCCAGGTCGCGCTGCTCGAGCGCCACCTCGCCGACCGCGGCGAGACCGCGCAGCTCGACCGCACCGCGAAGATCCGCGGCGAGATCCGCCGCATCGAGGCGCACCTGCAGCGCGTGCGCGACATGGCCGAGCGCGGCGGCTACTCGAGCCGACCCTACCTCGGCCGCGCGCGCATGATCGACCTGTCCACGGCGCCCCCCGCGCGCGCGCTGTCACTCGCAGACCGGCGCATCCTCGTCGTCGACGACGACAACGCCGTGCGCGATTCCATCGCCGAGATCCTGCGCGCCGAGGGCGCGGACGTGGCCGAGGTCGCGAACGGCCGCGAGGCGATCGAGCGGCTGCGCAAGGAGCGCTTCGACCTGGTGCTCTCGGACGTCGTCATGCCCGAGATGGACGGCTACGAGCTGTTCCAGGCGGCGCGGCGCGAGGCGCCCGAGACGCCCGTCGTGCTGATGACGGCCTTCTACTACGACCAGGACCACGTCATCAAGCGCAGCCGCCTCGAGGGGCTGGACGGCGTGATCTTCAAGAAGCCGATCAATCCCGAGCGCCTGGTGAAGACGCTCGCGGAGATCCTCACGCGGGTTCGGCCAGCTCCTTCTTGACGTTGAAGAGCTTGCCGTCGCTCGTCTTCGCGAGCCACGCGCCGTCCCACTCCTGCAGCACGGCGAGCTCGTCGCCCGCGGCGAGCTCGACCTCTTCGAGGTCCTCGCCCAGGTTGGCCTGGTGCTTCAGCATGACCGCGGACTTCATTCGGATCGAATCTGCCATGGCCGCTTCATAGCACAGGGGGCGGCGTAGCGGCGACCGCGGCCAGCGTGATCCGTTTCGCCCCGCTGGCCCGCCGCAGGGTGCGCGCGGCCTCGGCCAGGGTCGCGCCCGTGGTCGCGACGTCGTCGACGAGCAGCACGCGCGCGCCGGTCAGCGCGCCGGGCTCGGCGGCGAAGCTCTGCGCCACGTTGGCGCGCCGCGCGCCGATCGAGAGCCCCGCCTGCGGCGCCGTGGGCCGCGCCCGCGTCAGAGCGCGCGCGGCGAGCCAAGCGCCCGTCGCCCGGGCGACGCCGGCGGCGAGCTCGTGGGCGGGGTCCGAGCCCTCGCTGCGCACGCGCTGCGGATGGCGCGGGACGGCCACGACCGCGTCGAACGGCAGCCCGCGCACTCGCTCCGCGAGCCAGTGCACGAGCAGCGCGCGCGCGTCGCGGCGGTGCTCGAACTTGAAGCGCCGCACGAGCTCGAGCCCGGTGCCCTCGTAGGCGATCGCCACGTGCACGGCGCGCAAGCGCACGACCCGCCGCACCCGCAGCGCGCACGTATTACACAGTACCGTGTCAGTCGATTCGCGCGGGGCGTCGCAGCCCGGGCAGACGCTCGGCACCAAGAGCTCGAAGAGGGTGCGCGCGAGCCCGCGCACGCCGCGCGCTAGACGCCCGGGACGAGCAAGCTCCGCCCCGTCATCTGCGGCGGGACCGGCAGGCCGAGGAGCTGGCAGAGGCTGGGGGCGAGATCGGCGAGGCCGCCGTCGAGCAGGCGCTTCCCCGCGGGGCGCGGGGTGACCCACCAGATCGGCACGGGGTTCGTGGTGTGCGCGGTGTGCGGGCCGCCGGTCGCGGGATCGACGAGCTGCTCGATGTTGCCGTGGTCGGCGGTGATGAGGAGCTCGCCGCCGCGCGAGAGCACGTCCCGACACAGGCGCGCGAGGCAGGCGTCGACCGTCTCGACCGCGCGCACGCCGGCCGGGATCACGCCGGTGTGGCCCACCATGTCGGGGTTCGCGTAGTTCACGAGCACGAACGCGTAGTCGCGCTTTCCGAGCTCCGCGAGCAGCGCGTCGGTCACGGCCACGGCGCTCATCTCGGGCTTCAAGTCGTACGTCGGCACGTCGCGCGGCGACGGCACCAGCACGCGGTCCTCGTGCGCGAACGGCTCCTCGCGGCCGCCGTTGAAGAAGTACGTCACGTGCGCGTACTTCTCGGTCTCGGCGATGCGCAGCTGCCGTGCGCCGGCGTCGGAGACGAGCTCGCCGAAGCTGGCGCGCACGTCGACCGGGCCGAACAGCGCCGGCAGGCCGAACGTCTCGTCGTACTCGGTCAGCGTGGCGAAGCCGCCGAGCCGTACACGCGGAAGTGTCGCGACCTCGGCGCCGAGCTGGTCGGGGCGCACGCGCGTGAGCGCGTTGGTGAGCTCGCGCGCGCGGTCGGCGCGGAAGTTGAAGAACAACACCGCGGCGCCGTCCGACAGCCCCGGCTGCCCGGCGACCACGGTGGGCTGGATGAACTCGTCGCCCTCGTTGCGGGCGAGCGCCGCCTCGACGGCCGCAAGGGCGTTCGGCGCCTGGAATCCCTCGCGCTGCACGAGCGCCCGGTACGCGCGCGCCACGCGGTCCCAGCGCTTGTCGCGATCCATTGCGAAGTAGCGGCCCGA
>Ga0335080_10007855_pt1 | contig 11093 bp, 10 predicted proteins | sample Lox_Sample_34_FD_206720 | JGI IMG/M metagenome (GOLD analysis project Ga0335080, IMG submission 206720) | Soil microbial communities from Loxahatchee National Wildlife Refuge, Florida, United States - Lox_Sample_3.4 | ecosystem: Environmental > Terrestrial > Soil > Wetlands | place: USA...
AATTCAACCTTGAGCCGCTCCGGCTTCGCTTCGCCGGCAGATTGAATCTAAAATTCCTGCTGACGTTCCGAATCAATGATGTCCGCCGCCGCCACCGCCGTGGTAGCTGCCTCCTCCGCCACCACCACCGTGGTAGCTGCCTCCGCCGTAATGCCAGGCACCACCATACCCCCCGTTGTGATAGTGGTAACCTCCGTAATATCCGCCGCCATAGTAACCAAACGAGAATGACACGGCCGGCCAGCCGTAGTAATAGGGGTAGTAGTACGGGTAGTAGTAGTATGGGTAGTAGTAGTACGGATACGAATTGGCGTAATAATTATACGTCTGCGTGTCCGGAATGACATAGACCGACGAGGGCTGACCCGACTGGGCATACGTCGCCGCCGGCTGCGGAACGGCGGTTGCGGTTGGGGCGTTGCCGGCGGCCGGATAGTTTTGCGGCGTCGCGGCTTGAGTCGCCGCCACCCGGCTGTGCTGGCCCAGCATGGCATTCACGATGCGGTCGGAAACCCCCTGCTGTTTCAGGTAAAGAATCTGGCTTGCGTCCAGGCCGTAAGCGTTGCCGGAATTCTGGACGTAATTGACGATCACGTCCTCGCCAACGTTCGCGTGCACGAGTTGCACGACCTCGGCCACGCCGTACGACAACTGCGGGGCGGCCTGACTCGCGGTTGCCGGCTGGACGGCCGGCGCGGTCGCCGCCGGTTGAGCCGCCTGGGGCGTCGCGGTCGCCGCCGTTGTGGCAGTAGTGGAATCCTGGCCCACGGCTTGCGCCGCCCAAAAAGTCATTGCCGCGACAGTCGTGAAGGTCAGGGACAAACTTGGAAAGCTTCTCGTTTTCATAACGTCAACACCTGAAGATTCAACACCACATAATCGCGCCAGTTGCGCCGGCTGTCAACTGCGAACGGGCCTGGCTGGGCCGTTTCCCGGTCAAACGTGGAAATCAATGCGTTTCTGAAACCTTCTTGAGGCTGCTGCGTCTGCAAGACAAGGCGCAAACCGCGCCGGATTAAAACACAGAATAAAACTATGAAGCGAACAATCGCGTTGTTAACCGCGTTGGCCCTGTTGTCCGGGCTGGCCATTTACTTGAATAACACTGCCCTGGCGCAGGAGAAAGCGACGGAACGGCATCCGAAAATCCACCGCGCCATCGTCGCGCTGGAAGGCGCCAAGGCGGAACTGAAGGCGGCCGATCACGATTTCGGGGGCCATCGTGAAGCCGCGCTCAAGGAATGCGATGCCGCCATCGCCCAGCTCAAGCTGGCGCTGCAATACGATAAAAAATAAACGCCGACGGCTGCGCCGGATGTTTACGACCGCGACCGGGCGCGTTCCCGTTGCCGGAATGCACGCTCCCGCTCTCTGATCTCGGCGGATAGCAATTCCTCCGCCGACCAGCCGTGGCCTTGGGTGAAGGCGGCCAGCTCGAACAGTCGTTCCGCTGCCTTTGCCTTCGTCAGCGCTTTTCCCTTGAGCCGCCCACCAGCGAACAGTTCCGCCTTGCGCGCTTTTTTCACGAGCTTTTCGGCCCGGAGCAATGCCGGCAGATGTTTCGGGATGCCGTCGAGCGCGGAATGGCGCGCGTGCGGAGTGCCGTGCTTTTCGGCGCGCTTGATTTTTTCCCAGTTCGCCCAGACTTCGTCCACGTCCTTGACCTTAATTTTGCCGAACACGTGAGGGTGGCGGCGAATGAGTTTGTTCACGAGCCGGCGGCATACCTTTTCGAAATCAAACGCGCCGCGCTCGCGCGCGAGCTGGCAATGGAAGACGACCTGCATCAGCAAATCGCCGAGCTCCTCGGCCATCTCGTGGTCGTCATGCGCCTCAATCGCGTCAATCAATTCATAAACCTCCTCGATGGCGTGGCGGCGCAGTGTCAGGTGACTTTGCTCGCGGTCCCACGGACAACCCGTCGGCGAGCGCAACCGCGCCATGACGCGGAGCAGGTCGTTGATGGCCGGGGATTTTTTCATTGTGATTGGTTAAATAAGTAACTGGTTAAATGGGTGATTCAGGTCGTGATGGAGCAGTTGTTCTCACTGATTTAACTGATTTAACGAATCACCTGTTTAACACTTACAAAATCACCAGATCGTCCCGGTGCACCAGTTCCTCCTTCGGCAGCCTCCGCTCGCGCACGGCGACGGAGTCGAACCGCGCGATGCCGCGCGCAAATTCCGGCCCGTTCAGGTCGCAAATCCGCACGACATCGCCGGCGGCAAATTCGCCTTCGCAGCGCGCCACGCCCGGCGGCAGCAAACTCTTGCCCTTCTCGCGCAGCGCCTTTTTCGCGCCGTCGTCCACGAACAACGCTCCCCGGGGATGATGAAAAAAGGCAATCCAACGCTTGCGCCCCTGTAATTTTTTGGGTTCGGCGACAAATAGCGTGCCCTCGACTTCACCACCCAGAATTTTCGCCAGCACGTTTTTCTTTTTGCCTGACGCGATCACGAGCGGGATGCCGGAACGCACGACGATTTTGGCCGCTTCGATTTTCGATTTCATGCCGCCGACGGCTGTGTCGCTGTCTGTGCCGCGCGCCAGTTTTTCCAGGGTGGAGTCAATTTTCTCGATGAGAGGGATGGTCTTGGGGTTGGCCTTGCCGAAATTTTCGATGACGCCGTCCACCGTGGTGAGGATGACGAGCAGATCGGCGGGCAACAGGGACGCGACCAGCGCGGACAGCGTGTCGTTGTCGCCGAATTTGATTTCGGTGAATGACACGGCGTCGTTCTCGTTGATTATGGGCACGACGCCGCGGCTGAGCAGCGTGACGAGCGTGTTGCGGGCGTTGAGATGGCGCTCGTGATGTTCGAGGTCGTCGTTCGTGAGCAACACCTGCGCGACGATCAGGCCGTGCCGCGCAAACAGGTCCGCGTACGTGGCCATGAGCCGCGACTGGCCGACGGCGGCGCAGGCCTGCAATTCGGCGAGGTCGGTCGGGCGCTTTTCCAATCCGAGCGCGCCCATGCCCGCGCCCACCGCGCCGCTGGTGACCAGGACGACTTCCTTGCCGGATTTCCGGAGCGCCGCGAGTTGCGCAACGAGCTGGTCCAGTTGCGCCGGGTCGGGCTGTTTGCGGCTGTCCGTGAGCACGCCCGTGCCGAGTTTGACCACGAGGCGGACGGCATTTTTAAGCGGCGCGCGATGCACGGGGCGAGGTTAGGGAAAAATTCTGGCCCGGAAAATGCAAAAATTGGCAGGGTTTGGCGTTCCACCTTCAAGCGGCCACCGCGGCGCGTCTAAACCAAGCCGCGTAAACGCGGAACTCCAAACCCGGCGAGTAACTCAATTTGCGCCCGCTCTTACCGGCGCCAGGAGCGAGCCAAAAAAATCTCCGCCGCGCAAGGCGACCAGCACGCACAGACCCGCCAGGTCGGTTGCCGACTTCACGTTTTTAACCGGCAGATTGTCGATGCCGATGGTCCGCTCGCGGTTGTTGCGCTGGTCTTTCAAGTCAATGAACCGGACCTTGCCGATGGAAACGTTCAACACGTCAATGCCTTTGAAGTCGTAACCGGTTTGTTGTTTGAGCATGGCCGTGCCGGAGCCGCTCTTCGCTGTCTGGTTCGGCAGTCTGATGCCCATGGCGAAGATGTTCGTCTGGCCTGCTTCATTTTTCACAATGTCGAATTCGCTGAGGTTAAAGCGCATCAGGGTGAGGTGAATCTCGTGGCGCGCGAGTGCGGCGCGGTCGTATTCCACATGGATTTCCGGGATGTTCAGGAACGGCGTGCCGCCGAAATCCGGCGGATTGTAGAGCCGGAGATTTTGAATCTCCACCGTCGGTTCGACGAAGCCGACCGAAACTTTCCCGATTTCGGCGTCCATGCCGGTCTGCGCGCGGATGCGATGTTCCATCAGGGCGCGCAGGATGGAATTGAGCGAGAGCAACAGGATGACGACCAGCACCACGGCCAGCAGGAACAGCCGGAACAGCCATTTGAAAAGCCACTTCATGTTGGTTAAATGGGTAATTCGTTGAAAGGTCGAATCGTAGTTGCGATTTAACGATTTGACAATTTAACGATTCAACCAATCACACAGCCACGTCTTCCGGCCGCACTTCGAGGCATTCGTCCTGGTCTTCCCAGACGACTGCCGCATAGGAATGCAACAGCTTCGGTGCGAGGTCGCGTCCGGCGCGCGCGAGCAATTGCTCGGCCTGTTGCGCGGCGTTTTCGTAGGCGGCGTCGTAATTCCCCGTGCGCCGGCGCTGGCGGTCGTCCCAGTGCGCCACGGCGTGGACCGGTTCATATTCCGCAGCCCAGATTTCCAGGTCGGCGCGCAGGTCGGCGGGGATTTCCTCGAACGGCACGAGCGTTTCGTTGCAATGCTGGCAGATGAGGCCGGACTCGCGCACGTCGCGGGTGAGTAGCGGCAGAAACGGCGCGCGGCAGCACGCGGATTCGGTGTAGGCGGCGGGCGGCGTGGCCAGCCGCTTGAACCAGATCTGGCGATCATGCGCCAGTTGCGCCGCGAGCCGGTAAGCACCGACGAGCGGATGCGACAGCCGCCACGATTTGCCTTCCAGCTCACCGAGTGTCTGGGCGAGCCAGCGCGCGAGCGTGAGGTCGTCCCATTCCTGAAACGCGCGGCCATATTCCTGCCAGAGCCGGTCGAGGGGCGCATCCGATTCAAATGCCATGGCCGCAGCATGGCGCGGAGAAAAAGCTTTGTCGAGCGTTGCACTGCTCGCACTCGCCCATTCTTCTTATCCAAAATAAACAGAATTTTCGCTTGACGGAAGCTCAAAACATAACTACACTACACTAAACACTATGAAAAACAACAACACCGACACATTAAAAACTGAGCTTTTAGCCGAAATAGCTAGCGCTGCTCGAGAGCAGGATACGGCAAAAATCTATGAAGCGACCGAACGTTTGCGCCGATTCGAGTCGCTTTTACAGGAAGCGTACACGCTGGTTAGGCCGCAAAAATCGAGTCTCCAACCAAATGGCAATGTGCCTACTCATGTAAAGGTTCCAGCAAAAGCGTCAATATCAGAGCCAAATTCCATTAAAGCGCGTAAAGAACGGGGTGAACGGATGCGCACAGAATGGGTTAAACACATTTCAAAGTTGGGAAAAATTCTAACGCCTATCCGCGGTGCTTTATATCGAAATGGGGAAGGTGATGTGATTGGGATTGCATGCGCAAGCGAACGCAAACAACCAAATGGAACTTGGTGGTTAGGCCTCCCTGACGGCAAATTTCATCGGGCCGTGTTACTTTGCGTACCGAGCAATGGGAAAGTTTTTGCAGTCTGTCTGCCCCGTAACTTTATCTATTCATATAGCCGCCATTTGAGCAAATCAAATGTAGGACAGATACAATTTACGATTATCAAACGCGCTGAAAAACTTTATTTGCGTTTAAAATCGAACGATCCGATTGAAATTTCATCTTACATCGACAAATATTCCAACGTAGCGTAGGAAATTTTCAAATTCATATCTTCCACCGCAACAGCCGCAAGGCGTTGCCAATCACGATCAAATCCGACACGCCCATGGCCGCGGCGCAGAAAATCGGGCTGATGAAGCCGAGCGATGCCAGCGGCACGCCGAGCGCGTTGTAAAAAAACGCCCAGAAAAGGTTTTGTTTGATGGTCCGCATCGTCGCCCGCGCCAGGCCGAGCGCCTCCGGCACGGCCTCAATTTCCGATTTCAGCAAAATGATGTCCGCCGCTTCGCGCGCGACGTCACTGGCGCGGCTCACGGCAATGCCGAGGTCGGCCTGGGTGAGCGCCGGGGCGTCGTTGATGCCGTCGCCGACAAATGCCACGCGGGTAGTGGCACGGGCATCTTGCCCGTGTGTTTCTACCGCGGATCGAACGGGCGAGACGCCCGTGCCACTACCGGCCTGAAGTTTCTTCACGAACTCTGCTTTCTGCTCCGGTCGCACTTCGGCAAACACATTCTCCGCCGCAATGCCAACCTGTTTGGCGATGCTCGCAGCGGTTTGCGAATTGTCACCGGTGACCAGAAAAACCTGTAACCCTTGCCGCTGGAGCTGTTCAATCGCCCTGGCCGCATTCGGTTTTACCGTGTCGCGCACGGCGAACAGGCCGAGCAGAGTTTTATCGGCGGCTAGGCCGACGATGGTCGCGCCCTGTTTCGACCCTTCAGCAACAAATTTTTCACCCACCGCCAACGCCACGCCCGTTTCTTTGAGCCAGCGCAACGAGCCGAGGCGGACGATTGCGGGCGGTAATTTGGCCTCGACACCGCTGCCGCGGATTTCCCGCCAGTCAGCCAATTCGATTTTCTCGTCCGAGATTCTGGCAATCGCCTGGCTCACGGGATGCTTGGAATCGCGCACCAGCGAGGCGGCCAGAAAGCGCGGATTGCAGATGGCGGATTGCGTGTTTTCCCAGACTTGCGCCACACCGGGTTTGCCTTCGGTGATGGTCCCGGTCTTGTCAAAAATCACCGTGGTAATTTTGCCGGCCTTTTCCAGGGCCACACCGTCGCGGATCAAAATGCCGCGCCGCGCGGCGGCATTGGCGCTGGCCATGATGGCGGCGGGCGTGGCCAGACCCATCGCGCACGGGCACGCCACAATCAAAATGGCCGCCGCAATGATGAATCCCGCCGCTGCGCCGATTGGCGGATGCGCGTGCCAGAAAAATCGCGCGAGGCTGTCGTGAATTTTACCCGCCGATTCCGGCGTGAGTCCCCACCAGAGTCCGGCGGCGATGGCGATGCCGACGACCACCGGCACGAACACGCTGCTCACTCGGTCGCCGAGGCGCTGGATGTCGGCGCGGCTGGTCTGGGCGCGTTGCACGGCGGCGATGATGTGCGCCAGCGCGGTGGTTTCGCCGGTGGCGGTCACGCGTATGACGAGCCGGCCGTTCGAATTTACCGTGCCGGCGAAAAGCGCGCTGCCACGTCTTTTTTCCACGGGCGCGGACTCACCGGTGAGCATGGATTCGTCAATAGTCGAATCGCCTTCGACCACCATTCCGTCCACTGGCACACGGTCGCCGGGACGCAACGCCACAGCGTCGTCGATTTTTAAATCCGACACCGGAATGTCTTGTTCGGTAGGGACGCGTTGCTGCGTGTCCTGGCCGACCGGCAGGTCGGCCCTACCAATAATTTTCCGCGCGGTTTGCGGGGCAAGGTTCAGCAATGATTTCAACGCGCCGCTCGCCTTGTCGCTGACGCGGGCTTCGAGCCAGTGACCGGTGCTGATGAGCGTGATAATGGCGGCGGCTTCCATGAAATAGAGATGCCCGCCGATACCTGCGAGCAAAGCCCACGCGCTGTAACCGAATGCGGTCGTCGAACCGAGCGCGACGAGCGTATCCATGTTCGAGCTGCCGACTTTGAGCTGGTTCCACGCCCCGCGGTAAAATTGTGCGCCCGCGAAAAGCTGCACCACGCCCGCCAGCGCGAAGGACAGCCATTGGAACCACGGTTTCATGGCGAGGCCCAACACCCATTCGCCGATCATCAGCGTGACCGTGACCACCGCGCCGACGATTAAATTCCATTGCCAGCGGGACCGGCGGTGTTCGCCATGATCGTGGGCGGCATCTGCCGGTTTGGCTTCGTAACCAGCGGCCGCGATGGCGGACAGGAGTGCGACAGTATTTGCCGGGGCGGTTGCGTTCCAATGCACGGTGGCGCGTCCGGCCTCGAGCGATACCGACGCGCGAAGGACGCCGCGCACGCCTTGAATGGCCTCAGTGACGTGGCGAACACAGTTCTGGCAGGTCATGCCGCTGACGAGCAATTCCGTCGTCGAGCTGGCCGGCGCTTCCTTTGCCTCAAAACCAGCGTTTTTGACGGCTGCGATGACAGCAGGAACGTTCACGACAGCGCCGGGGTTCCATCGGACCGCGGCCTTTTTATTTTCGAGCGAAACCATAGCGCTGCGGACGCCGGGCAGGCCTTGAATGGCGTCGGCGACGTGCCGCGCGCAATTGGCGCAGGTCATGCCGCCGACCAGTAATTCCGTCGTGTTGGCACTTTGCCGGGCGTCGGCTTTAATTGTTTGCGGCGTTTGCATCGGCTCGCTGGCCTATTGTATCGCCAAAAACGGCCTTGTCGAATGTTGTCGGTGCGGTCGCCTCGCCGAGGCGACCGGGTTGTGAGCAAAATTAACATCCTCAAGTTCGGACCGCTCGGCGAGCGGTCCCTACCCTTGCGAACCGGTTCAATGTGTCAGACGGACGGCCATGGCATAGATGATGAGCAGCAGCAGGATGATGCCGAGGCTGAAGAAGAAATAGCCGAACGAGCGCGCTATGTTTTTCCATTGTTCCCACTCGTCTTTCACGCGGTAACGATCCAGCCGGCCATCGGCCACCAGCCGGTCATACCAGCGTTTGCGCTCGTGCAGCATCTCGTTTTTGGAGACACGGCCGGAAAAGATGACGGTGTCCATCGGGAATTTCTCGATCCGAAAATGCGTATTGAAGAAGTGGATCGAGAAGATGAAGCCGGCGGCCAGCAACGCTTCGTCGGAGTGGATGAGCAGCGCGACGTTGATGATCCAGCCCGGGAGCCAGTGCGTGAAGAATGTCGGGAACCACATGATCAATCCAGACGCGCCGATGATGGCCACGCCCCAGAACACCGCGAAGTAATCGAATTTTTCCCAGTAGGTCCAGCGGTCGAACTGCGGTTTGGGGCCTTTGCCGAAGAACCATTTGTTGTGCGCGACGAAATCGCGCCAGTCCTGAAGCGTGGGCACCATGGAATCCGGGCCAAACAGCACATGCCAGAGACGTTTGAAATGGAATCCACCGGCCGGATCCCGCAAGGTATACCGGCCCTTCCACGCCTTGCCCACCAGCGATACCAGGTGCAGACCGAAATAGAAGAAGGTGATGATGGCCCCGAAGCGGTGCAGCGTGCGCGCGGTGTCCGGCCCGCCGATGACGCTGAAAATGGCTTTGGCCCAGCCGGTGTAATAAAACTTCAACGGCATGCCGGTGATGACCAGCAGCAGGAAACTGGAAACGACCAGGAAATGCAGGAACCGTTCGAACGGCACGAACCGCGTGAACCATTCACCGCCCGTTTGCGCCTGGATTTTCGCCTCGCGGAACTTTTTCGAGTCGTGCAGGTACAGATAGATGAGGCGCACCAGCCACAGGACCGTGTGCAGGCCGAAGAAGGCGAAGGTGCCGACGAGCAGGCCCGTCATCGCGAGAAACACCACATGCAACACCGGATAATGCGCGCGATCCATCGGGTTCGCATGCGGTTTGTATTCAGTGAAGCCTATGGTGGCGTCCGGATGGCATTTCTGACAGGTGGCCAAAATGTTTTGCTGCGACAGATGCGAACGCGGATCGGACGGTGGCTGGACATCGTGATAACCGTGGCAGTCGTAACAGGCCGCGACCGCCGGGGCCGAGTTGGGCTTGCCCAGCGCCATCGCCTTGCCGTGGTAGGTGTCCCGGTAGTGCGTGAGACGATCTTCATGACATTTGCCGCAGCGTTGATCGCTGATGGCCTTGAAATTATTACCTTCGGGATTGCTGATCGCATGCGCGGTATGGCAGTCCGTGCAGACCGGTCCGCGCGGGTCGCCTTTGGCCAGTAGCTGCCCGTGAATGCTCTGGTCATAAGTCTTCTCGACGCCGTAATGACATTTGCCACAGGTTTTGGCGACGTTGACGTGATTGATGGGCGAGTCGCGGTCCACCGCGCGTTTGATGTCATGCACGCCGTGGCAATCATCGCACGATGGCGCCACAATCAGGCCCATCTTGAGCAAGGCCTGCCCGTGGATGCTGTCCATGTACTGCGCCGCGGCTTCGGGATGATTGATTTCGTATTCCTTCGTCAGTCCGGGGTTGCTGTGGCACTTGGCGCAAGTGAGCGGCAGGTTCATTTTGAACACGGGCGACGCGGGGTCCTTGACCGGCAAGATGTCGTGAGCGCCGTGGCAATCCCAGCAATTGGCGGCGCCGGAGGCACCGAGCATGTGGCTCACGCCGTGAATGCTCGTCGCGTAGTCCGCAGCCTCTTTGGCGTGACAACTCGCGCAGTTGGGCGGCGGCAAAGGGCTGGCATGGACAAGCTCCTTGATGCCCGTGTGGCAATCCACGCAGGCGAGTTTCCCGTGCACCGACCGAGCCAGGCTGTTAGTGGGAAAGACGCCAAGCGGGACGGCCTTGCCGTTGACCATGCGGCTCGTCGAAGGGTCGAGGTGGCAATCCAGGCAGTCCGCGTTGGCGAAGGTTTCGGCGGCGGCAACCGGGTGCAGCAGGCAGCAATATAAGCTTCCGGCCACGAGCCCCGCGGCCAGCCAACTGATCCGGTGGCGGAACCACGAAAGCCGGCTGACCGGACTGGTCGGACTTTCGTTGTGCAGGTGCATCGGAAAAATTTACGGTCCGGCCGGGCGGAAACCCTTGACGGGATCCGTCGGCATAACCGATGGGCGGCGTCAGTTACTTCTTGAAGGTCCGCATGTGCGCGACGAGGCCTTTGATGTCGTCATCGGACATGCCTTCCGCGGGCTTCATGACGGTGTTGCCGTCCTTGTCTTTCAGGCCTTCCTTGATGGCTTTGAAGGCGGCATCGTCTTTCAATTCGGCCTGGACTTTGGGGTCAGTGTAATCCTTGACGCCCAATTTTTTGCCGATGCGGGTGTCGCCCTTGCCATCGGCGCCGTGGCATTTGGCGCAATTCTGCTGGTAAAGGGCTGCGGCCTCGCCGGCGTGGGCGGAGAAAGCGGCCACCGCCAGGGCCGCGATGCCGGGCATAAGTAGTTTTTTCATAATCTGTCTGTTTTCAGTTGTTGACCGGTTCGATGGGTCCCGGCCGCGTCAGGTCTGGCCTTTCGCAAAGACAATCTGCTGTCGCGGGGCCGGTTCAGCTTACCCAATCTTGGCTAACAACGGACATTTATTGGTAGGTGCTGATAAGTCAAGACGTTAGCGCCAATCGTTCATTCGGATTGCGGCTGGAAGAACGCTGGCGGAAGGGGTGGGATTCGTGCCCGAAATTGCCACTTTCTGAAGGCAATTTGCCCGATTTCCCAAACAAATCAAGCATAATCCGAAACTGCTTAGGATAACTTACCGATACTTTTTACTGACACTTTTACTG
>Ga0335080_10007856_pt1 | contig 11092 bp, 10 predicted proteins | sample Lox_Sample_34_FD_206720 | JGI IMG/M metagenome (GOLD analysis project Ga0335080, IMG submission 206720) | Soil microbial communities from Loxahatchee National Wildlife Refuge, Florida, United States - Lox_Sample_3.4 | ecosystem: Environmental > Terrestrial > Soil > Wetlands | place: USA...
GGCTCCGGCCTGGCTTCAGTTACACTTGCCGCACCGAGCGTCCCTCTCCCCATGTCGCTCGCTGATGTTTCCGTCATCATCAACGGGGTGACAGCCCCTGTGTTGTTCGCTTCGCCGCACCAGATCAATGCTCAAGTTCCGTCGGGGCTTGCCGCGGGCCCCGCTGGCGTAGTTGTTCGGGTGGAGGGCACGCTTTCATCTCCGGCCAATATTACGCTTGTAGGGGCGGCCCCAGGCGTGTTCACCGACGGACAGGGGCAAGCTGCGGCGCTGAACGCCGACGGTTCTGTGAATTCGCCGCAGAACCCGGCTCGCGCCGGCAGTTTCGTATCCGTCTTCTTCACCGGGCAGGGTCCGGTTGCGACTCGGATTGATGACGGCGCGGCGCCTCCGGCCGGAATCGCGATCTCGGCGACATCGCCGGTATCAGCCAGTATCGGCACTTGGCCGGCCGCCGTGCAGTTCGCAGGGCTCGCGCCGAATTACCCTGGTCTCGCCCAGATCAACTTGCAAGTACCGCAAATCCCGAGCGGAGTCTATCCAGTGGTGATCAAAATCGGAGGAAGTGCCAGCAATGCCGCTCAACTGGCCGTGTCGGGGCCTTGAGTGACCGCGACACATCGCCGCCGTTTCATCTTCGGGCGATTCGCGCTGTACTCCGGCGTCTGAATAGCTATTTCAGCCGGCGGTACGAATTCGCGGCAGCGCGCCCCGTGCCGTTCCCCCAACCTGCTGCCGAGGTCGCGGAAGCTGAGGCACTACTCCGCGGGCTCGATCTCTCGGGTAACATCGCCCGTGCCTACTTCGACAAACACCTTCCGCGTTTGGCGCGCACGCTCGCTCTTGTGCCGCGGCCACGCACCGGAGGTCGCATTCTGGAGATGGGCTGTTATATGCAAATCACGCCCCTCTTGCACCGTTACCTCGGATATCGGGAAGTGCGCGGGGCGTACCACGGCCCATTGGGCCAGGTGGACTATAAAACCGCGGGCGTCCGTGGCGAGAGATTCGAAATTGCCGTTGATCTATTTGATGCCGAGCACGATCGCTTTCCATACAACGATGGATATTTTGAAACCGTACTGGTCTGCGAGCTGATTGAGCATCTGCTCTCGGATCCCATACACCTGTTGCTGGAGTGTCGCAGAGTTTTGGAGGAGGGAGGGCGCGTACTCGTAACCACCCCGAATGTGGCAAGCCTCACCAGTGTTGCGCGGACCCTGCACGGATACGATAACCCGCAGATCTATTCCAAGTACCGACGTCCGCGACCCGGCTTGCCTGCGGAACCGCCGCACGTGCGCGAGTACACCGCCTTCGAACTGCAAGCCGCACTACAAGCCGCAGGATTCGAAATCGAGACGATCTTCACGGAGCCGATTGCCGAACTCTCCGTGAATCTGCCCATATGGACGTTTCTTGAGGAGCACGGCTACAACACGTCGATGCGCGGGGAACAGAGCTATTGCGTGGCCGTTAAGCGCTCGGAGTTGCCGGTGACGCGCTACCCGATCTTTCTATACGGGGATTGACTCTACGGGAAGGATCGGACTACGGTGGCCCGGAAGGTTTGCGCGGCGGGGGTCAGGGAGGAACCGGAGAGATTGCACAGCCTGACGGCGACGGTGTTACTCGCACTGACGAACATGCTGCCGGCCAATCCGGATTCGATGGTGGAGGGCCAGCCCGGGGCGATGGAGTCTCCCGGATTCGCTCCGGTCAGCGCAAAAGTGAGCTGCGCACACGCTGCCTGTGCAATCGCTCCGAAGGACAGCGACGAAGTGGTGGTGAGATAGCTGGGAACTGAGGTTTTGTCGACGGAAAGCGTGGATCCGGCGATGCTGATGCCGGTGCCCTGCGAATAGGTACCGCCTCCCGTCGCGCTGACGACACACGAGCCCGACTGCGCAGAGGCAAAAGTCACGGTAAGGTTGTTGGCATCCGTCAGGCTGACTGATTTCGGCAGAATCCACAGAGGCGGGGTGCTGTTATCGAAGCACGAGAACACGATCGCGAACGTGTTCAAATTGTGCGTCAGCGTTACGGAGGTCACGCTGGTGAAGGCCTGCCGGAAGTTTGACGAGGGGCTGGAACTTGTGCCCTGCACCTGCGTCCAGGCGTTGGCCGCTGCGCAAAGGTAAAGGTTGGCTCCGGGAGCGGCGCTCGAATTGAAGAAAAACTCACCCACACCGCAGGTGGCAGGCAGGGCCGAACCGGTTTTGGCGGGCTTGGTGGTAGCAGCGCCGCTGGCATCCCAGTTTCCTAACAAGGTGCGGCTGCCGTTGATCACCTGCTGCGCTGCGCAGGGAATCGCAAGAAACCAGAGGGTGGTAAGTGCTTTGGCAAGCTTCATTGAAGAATACATCTCCCGCTTTGAGCCGTAAAGAATGTGATGGTGACGTTGTTGGATGCATCAACCTGCACGCGATCGGGTTCGATTCGAGTTTTAGGGCTGCCCGCGTCGTAACAAGTCACGGCCAGATCGCCCGAGCCCAGGTTGTGGGTAGCGGCCGTAATAGCGACGGACGTCTGCGAGGTGAAAGCCGTGGCGAACCGGTTGATGGCCTGTCCCCCGAATCCGTTTACGACACAGCGCCCGGTTTGAGGCGAGAAGAAGGTGACGGTTACGTGGTTCAGATCGGTGACCGTAAACGTCGCGTAGGACACCTCATTGTTGCTGGCGTCATAACATCCCACCACGACATTGGATGTCCCCAAGTTATGAGCCATGACCACCGAGGTCTGTGAAGTGAATGACTGGGAGTAGTTGGGCGCCGACGCTCCGGCGGGGGTCCAGGTGTTTGACGCTGTGCAGTAGTAGAGGTTGTAGCCCGGAGTGGCGTTGCTGAGGTAGAACATTTCGCCGGAAGAACACGTGACTGGAAGGGATGTTCCAGTTCGAACGGGCTTGGTCAGAGGTGCGGCGGAGAAATCCACCGACTTGCTTTGGGTGCGGAGGTCGACTTTGGTTTGGGCGAAGGCGGAGATTGCTACAGCGATCGTCCATCCGGCGAGAAGTTTATGCGGTCTCATACGGGCGCTTGGCGCGAGCACGGTTACTTCAATTGTAAGAAGCGAGTTCCAAACCGGAGGCCCCGGCGAACGATTAAAGTCATTGAGCGCAAACAGGGTATAAAATTCGTGTCTGGCGTGATCGGCAAAGTCTTTATGCGAAAAGTACTGGTTTTTGCTTTGTTCGGAGCGTTGGCCCACGGCGCGGCGCCCACGACTGAATTACTCTGGCCTAACGGCGCTCCGGGTGCGCTGGGCAACGAGGAATCCGACCGGCCGAGCGTAACGGTTTACCTGCCGGAAACGAACGGAGCCAACAGTGGGGTGGTGGTTTGTCCGGGCGGGGGCTACGGGATGCTGGCGATGGACCACGAAGGCCGGCAAATCGCGGAGTGGCTGAACGCGCGAGGTGTGGCGGCTTTTATTTTGCGGTACCGGCTAGGGCCGCGGTACCACCACCCGATCGAGCTGGGCGACGCCCAGCGGGCTGTGCGGTTCGTACGATTCCATGCCGCGGATTACGGCGTCGCGTCCGATAGGATCGGCATCTGGGGTTTTTCGGCGGGCGGCCACCTGGCTTCGACGGTAGGCACTCATTTTGACAAAGGCAACGGGGGTGCGGCCGATCCTATCGAGCGCGTGAGTTCGCGGCCGGACTTCATGATTCTGGCCTATCCGGTGATTTCTTTCACGACGCCGTACACGCACCGCGGGTCGCTGCGGAACCTGCTGGGAGACAACCCGGATCCGAAACTTGCGGCCAGCCTTTCGAACGAAACCCAGGTGACCGCCGAAACGTCGCCGACGTTTCTGTTCCATACCAGCACGGATTCCGGCGTGCCGGCGGAGAACAGCGTGCTGTTCTACCTAGCGCTGAGGAAGGCCGGGGTGCCGGCAGAGATGCACATCTACGAGCGAGGACCACATGGAGTGGGACTGGCGCAATCGGATCCGATCCTTGCTACATGGCCAAGCCGGCTCGCCGACTGGATGAAATTGCACGCTTGGATGAAATGAAGGCCGACGCCCTGCATATACTGGTTGCATGGCTCTGATCCCACTAGTTGAACCTGCCCAGAACGAGTACCTCGCCGAACTCGAGAGCAAAGGCAAGCGAGAGAACCGCTTCTTTCGCCTGCTGGCACACAAGCCGGAGGCGTTGAAGCATTTTCTACCGTTATACGGGGCCATCATGGGTCCGGGTGCGGTGGACCGGCGAACAAAGGAGCTGGCGTATCTGTCTGCATCGATGGCCAACGAGTGCGCGTATTGCACCGCGGCGCATCGGGCAACTGGACGAAAGGCAGGGATCACGGACGAAGAGATGCGAGCGATCGAGACACAGCAATATCAGGATTTCAGCCCGGCCGACCGCGCCGTGATCCAGTACGCGCGCGAGCTGACTAGCGAGGCAGATGCCGCCGAAACCGCCGAAGGGCTTTTCCGCAATTTCAACGATGAACAGGTAGTGGAGATTACCCTTGTGGTGGCCATGGCCAACTTCACGAATCGCCTGAACAACGGGCTGGACCTGGAGCCCGAAGGGTAACCGCGTTGTCCATTCTGGTCGGCATTCATCCGGTGGCGGAAGCGTTGCGCGCGCGCCGGGCGTTGGACCGGGTGCTGGTGGCGAAGGGACTGGCGGGTCCGCGGATTCAGGAGATCATCGATCTTTCGCGCAAGAACTCGACACCGCTGCGATTTGAAGAACGCGCGGCGCTGGACCGGATAGCGGGCAGCGCGACGCACCAGGGTGTGGTGGCGCTGGGAGCGGCGAAACAATACTCAGAACTGGACGATGTGGCCGGCGAGGCGCGCATGCTGGTCGTGCTCGACGGCGTGGAAGATCCGCACAATCTGGGCGCTGTGATCCGCACGGTGCACGCAGCGGGCGCGGATGCGGTGATCGTGCCGGAGCGGCGGGCCGCAGGGTTGACGGAGACGGTGGCCAAGGCAGCGGCGGGCGCTCTCGAACACCTGGCGGTGGTGCGAGTCACCAACGTCAATCGCGCGCTGGAAGATTTGAAGAAGAGCGGATTTTGGATTTACGGGGTGGACGAGCGCGGCGATCAGAGTTACGACCAGGTGGATTATGCTGAGCGCGCGGTGCTGGTATTCGGAGCGGAAGGCAAGGGCCTGCACCAGATGGTGAAACAGCATTGCGATGTGCTGGTGCGTATTCCGATGGCGGGGCAGATTTCTTCGTTGAATGTGTCGGTGGCGGCGGGAGTGGTGCTGTTTGAGTGGAAGAGGAGAAAGAAATCGGGCCGAGAATGAACGCGAATGGCCCGCGGCGGGACCGGCGGTGAACGATTCCCTTATTGCCGATTTGGTCTGGGTTTGTCGTCCGGATATGCCGCAGTTTTCGGTTGGCCGCCGAAGCCGAGAGCGGTGCTGAGGCCCGATCCGGTTCCATTGTTCGCGAAAAGCGTGTTGTTGTTCGAGAGCAGAATGTTCGCGGGCGAAAAACTGATCGAGTCGGTTCCATTGTAAGAAATCACGCTATTGGCGACGTTGATCGTCGAGTCGCCGTCAGCCTCCAGGCCGACGAGGTTCTGAGTAATGATCGAGTCGCTGATTTCGGTCAATCCGGATCGAATAAACACACCCACCTGGCTGGCACCACTGATGGTGACCCCTCGCACGGAGATCTGATCGGGCCCCACGCCTTGGAAGACCCTTAAGCCCAGAGTCCCGCCGGTGATGACCGAATTTCTGACGACGAGATTCAGTGCCGTACCGCTGCCGATTCCGAGGCCGATCTGCGTGAAGTTTTCCATGACGCAGTCTTCCACAATGAGGTTCTGCCCAGTCGAATAAAAGATGGCGTCGTTACCGATGCCCAATCCATTTATGGTCAGGTGGCGAAGAACGACCGTATCGGACGCGCCAGCGAACACGAAAACTCCTTCTGCGCCGGTGAACGAGATAGTGCCCCCAGCGCCGCCACCGTCTATGGTGATTGCCTTATTGATAGATACGGGGCCGAAATCGCCTGGGTCAATTACCGAAACGATGCCGCCCGCGGTGGTGTTGTTGACGGCGGTTTGGAAGGTGGCAAAGGGCGAGGTGCGCGTGCCGGTGTTGGAATCACTGCCAGCCCCGGACACCCAGGTATGAGAGGAGGTAGCGTTTAGTAAGGGAGTCGTCAGCAAGGCAAGCACAAGAATCGTTAGTCGGTGATGGCGAAGGTCCATCGTTTATCTCCTTAGTTAGTGAGTAAAACGAAAGGGTTCAAGTATGCTTTCGCAGTATGGCATACTTACGGGATTTTTCATTGAATAAAAATCGTCCGTAAGTCACAAATTACAGCAGTAACAGGCGTCAGCGGAGGTGGCCGCATGATGCGCCAGGAATGTATTGATGAGCGAGGATATCAGTTACATGTGAGTTCGTTTGATGTACGCATTGTTATTCAGTTAAAGCGCAGTTACCGGCGCGGCCGAGGCAGACGAACTGAGATGCGCGTTACGGTTTAGTTCGAGGGGAGATGCCATAGGCATGGAGAATATCGGTTAGAGTGATGACGCCGAGTATTTCGCGGACGTTTGAGTGGAGAAGGCGGGCCGAGAAAATGAGCAGCGAATGCACACGCATTCATGCGAATGTTGTTAGACTCCGCTGGATTTCCTGGTTTTCACTTTTGTCTTGGCGTATCGTTGGGGATGCTGGCCGGAGCGCCATTGCGATTATCCGCGGGCCTCTGGTTGCTGCCGACGCTGAGAATCGTGCCGACTCCGTCTCCAGTTCCATTATTGGCGAAGAGGATGTTGTTGTTGGAGAGAAGAATAGTCGAGGGCGAAAAAGGTTCTATATCAATCCCATTGTAGGAGAGAACGCTGTTCGCCACGTTGATCGTCGTTGACCCGGTGTCATCCATCACGCCCACAGCACTCTGTGTAATGACCGAATCGCTAATTTCGGTCAATCCGGACCGGACAAACACCGCCGCCTGGCTGGCACCACTAATGGTGACGCCACGCATCGAGACGTGATCCGGCCCCGGGCCCTGGAACACCCGCAAGCCCAGTTGGCCGCCTGCAATGTTCGTATTCTTGACGACGACGTTCTGTGCCGCACCGCTGCCGATTCCGATGCCGATTTGCGTGAAATTCTCCAAGCTGCAATCTTCAATGATGAGGTTAAGGCCGCTCGTATAGAAGATGGCGTCGATACCCACGCCCAATCCATTGACCGTCAGGTGCCGTAGGATCACAGTATCCGTTGCGCCGGCGGTCACGAAGATCCCTTCACTGCCGGTGAACGTGATGGTGCCCCCAATGCCGCCGCCGTCAATGGTGACCGACCTGTCGATGGTCACTGGGCCGAAATCGCCCGAATCCGCCACAGAAATGATGCCGCCCGCCGTGGTGTTGGTGATAGCGGTTGCGAATGTGGCAAACGGCGAAGTCCGCGTGCCGGGGTTGGCGTCATTACCGGTCCCGGAAACCCAAGTGTGAGAGGAAGTAGCGTCTAATAATGGCGTCGTCAGCAAAGCAAGAACGAAGATTGTTAGCAGGTGACACCGAAGGGTCATAGCATGTCTCCTTGTTCATTGAGCGACCGGAACTGGTCTGATGTGCTTTCCGCAGTATGGCACATTTGTGAAATTTTTCAGTGCGTGAAAATACATCTCGAGTCGCAAATTACATCGGTAACAGCGGTAACAGTCAGCATCCGAAGCCGATTGCCGGGCTCTTCAATAATGCAGTGACAAATAACGGTGACTTCCTTGTTAGTTGGCGTCCTCTAGTTACTCTATTTACCCATAGTTACAACCCAGTTACTAGCGGGCCAAGAGGTCCGCGCCGCAAAATCTAAACCGGGCCGGTGATGCCGTAGGTGCGGAGGACGTCGGGGAGAGTGATGACGCCGAGAATTTCGCGGACGTTGGCGCGGCCTACCACGGGGAGGACATCGAGGTGCATGTCCCCCATCCTTTGCAGGGCCAAGTCGAGCGAGTGATCGGGGTGGACGTGGGGGAAATTGGCCGCGTCAAGATGGCCCTGCGGGAGCGGCTCCAGAATCTCGGAAACCGTTCTGCAACCGGCGCCTTCGTCGGAAGCGCTCTCGAGATGCGAGGCGGTGACTATTCCGAGCAAGTGCTTTCCGTGGGCGACCGGCCAGGCATTGACGGCGAGCGAACGGATCCAGTTGAGGGCTTCCTGAATGGTGGCTTGCGGCTCAATGACGCCGATTTCGGAGCGCATGGCATCAACGACGCGGAGGTTGCTGCGCTCGCCGTGCGCTCCAGAGCTGGGCAGATGGATTCCATCCTGCCGCGAGAGCGCTTCGTAGATGGCTTCGGGCTGCAGGCGCCGGGAGATGAAGAAGCTGATGAGATTCGAGATCATCAGCGGGACGATGATGGAGTAATCGCGGGTGACCTCGAAAATCATGATGACCGAAGTCATGGGAGTGCGCACGATGCCGGCGAAGGCGGTGCCCATTCCGACCAGAGCATAGGCACCGGCGGAAGCGACGTGATTCGGAAACGCTGCGTGCGCGACGCTGCCCAACGTGCCGCCCAGCATCGCGCCGATGAACAACGCGGGGCCGAAAATGCCGCCGGCGTTTCCGGAGGCATAGCAAACCGCGGTTCCGACGACGCGCATCGCCAGCAGGAGGGCCATGGCCTCCAGCGCCATGTTTCCATTAAGCGCGTCGCCCACATATCGATAGCCGATGCCGAGTGATTCCGGAACGAACCATCCCATGATGCCCACCAGGAGGCCGCCGGCCACGGGCTGAAACCACCCGGTCCATTTGGGCCGGCGAAGGAACCAGGCGCGAAGGCCCAGGAGCAGTTTCACAAAAACGACGGAAACCAGGCCTCCGAAGACCCCGAGCACCGCGTAGACGGCAAACTCCACGCCATGCAGGAGCTGGTAAGCCGGCACGTGAAAGAGCGGTTCATCTCCGAGAAGCAAGTGCAGGACGATCCATGCGGTGGCTGAGCTGAGGACCACCGAGCCCAGCACGGGCGCATTCATGTCGCCCATAATCTCTTCGAGCGCGAAGAGGACACCGGCGATGGGTGTGTTGAAGGCAGCCGCTATGGCGGCGGAGGCGCCGACGGGAATCAGGGCCTTCACTCTTTCCGGTCCGAGCCCGATGCGCCTGCCGAGCACGGAAGCGATGCCGCCGCCGACCTGGACCGATGGACCCTCACGGCCGAGCGCGATGCCACTGGCGAGGGACACCGAGCAGCAGAAGAACTTTCCGAGCACCGTGCGGAACTTGATGTAGCCTTCGCGAGCGAAAAGGGCGGCTTTGGTTTGCGGAATCCCACTGCCGCGGGCGTAGGGGAAATAGCGGGAGAGGAGATACCCCGTAACGAGCGAACCGGCGGCGGGGACCAGCAGGCGCCTCCAGGGCGAACCGCCCGGCGGATACATGCGCGCGCCGAGGTTTCCAGTAACGACGATGAACGCCACAACGACCGCGCCCACTACGGCGCCGATCAAGAGAGTCAGCACAAGGAAGACGCGGTCTTCGTGCTGTGCGAGACGTCGGGTCCAGGAGTCAGGGATAGCTGGCAATTTTCGCGCGCTCTCTTTGATTGTAAGGTCCACAGCGCTTCATTGCGAAAATCTGCGGGCGCTGCTTCGTGAGGGCAAAGGCCGCAGGCCCCGCTAAAATCAGGCGTGGACCTGCGCTGCAAGCTCGCACGCAGAAGCGCGATTGACCAGCGAGGTCATGGACGCGATTGAAGGCGAATTGTAGAATCAGAGCTTATGCGAAAAGTTGCGTTGCTGGCTGTGCTGGCCGCCGGCGCGGGGTTGTGCGCGCGGCAGCCGGTGCGGGCGCGTCACGGCATGGTGGCAACGCGCGAGGCGCACGCGACCGATATCGGCCTGGCGGTGCTTGAATCGGGCGGCAACGCCATCGATGCGGCGGTGGCGGTGGGATTTGCACTGGCGGTGACGCATCCGGCGGCGGGCAACCTCGGCGGCGGCGGTTTTCTGCTGGCGCGGTTTGCGGATGGGCGGACTGTGTTTCTCGATTTTCGCGAGCGCGCGCCGCAAAAAGCGTCGCATGACATGTATCTGGGGCCGGACGGCAAAGTGACGAGAGACAGCGTGCTGGGATATCGCGCTTCCGGAGTGCCGGGAACAGTGCGGGGGCTGGAAGCGGCGCACCAGAAATACGGCCGCAAGAAGTGGGCGGATCTGGTGGATCCGGCCGTGCGCCTGGCGTCGGAGGGTTTCCCGGTTTCTTACGGCCTGGCGCGCTCGCTGCGCTCGAAGGACACGAGCGAGCGCCTGAGCCAGTTTCCCGAATCCAAGCGGATCTTTTTGAACGGCGGAAAGCATTACGAGGCCGGAGACCGGTTGGTGCAACCTGAATTAGCTCGCGTGCTGGCGCGGATTCGTGATCGCGGGGCGCAGGGTTTTTACGAGGGCGAAACCGCGCAATTGCTGGCTGCCGATATGAAGGAGCATGGCGGGCTGATCACGCTGGAGGATCTGAAGAGTTATAAGGCCATCGAGCGGGAGCCGCTTACGGGCAGTTATCGCGGGTACGCGATTGTGACTGCGCCTCCGCCGAGTTCGGGAGGAGTGGGCATTTTGCAGATGCTGGGAGTGCTGGAAGGATCGGGGTACGAAAAGCCGGGCTTTGGGTCGGCGGCGACGGTGCACTACATGGCGGAGGCGATGCGGCGTTATTTCGCCGACCGGAGCGAATACATGGGCGATCCGGACTTTTATCCTGTGCCGGTGGCGCGTTTGCTCAGCACGCGATACGTCGCGGAGCTGCGACGCACGATCGATCCCGAGCATGCTACGGCGAGCGCGTCCATACGTCCGGGCAAACTCGGAGGCCGTGAAAGCTCCGAGACGACTCACTATTCGATCGTGGATGGCGAAGGGAATGCCGTGGCGGTGACGTATACGCTGAACAATAGTTATGGCAGCTCGGTGACAGCAACGAAGCTCGGCTTTCTGCTCAATAACGAAATGGACGATTTCGCGGCGAAACCGGGCGAGCCGAACCTTTTCGGCCTGGTGCAAGGAGAAGCGAACGCCGTGCAGGCGCGGAAAACGCCGCTTTCGTCCATGACGCCCACGATGGTTTT
>Ga0335080_10007858_pt1 | contig 11091 bp, 11 predicted proteins | sample Lox_Sample_34_FD_206720 | JGI IMG/M metagenome (GOLD analysis project Ga0335080, IMG submission 206720) | Soil microbial communities from Loxahatchee National Wildlife Refuge, Florida, United States - Lox_Sample_3.4 | ecosystem: Environmental > Terrestrial > Soil > Wetlands | place: USA...
TGGCGATCTTCGAGATGTCCATGACGGGGGCCCCTTCCGCTAGCCGGCCGACGCCGTGCGCGCCGGCGGCGGATAGCGTCGCATCATCCATAGCAACAGCAGCAGACCGGGCAAAGCCATGAACGTCGACATGACGAAGAAATCGAACCAGCCGATGAGCTTGGCGAGCTCGCCGCCCGGCGACGACAGGACCGTTCGCCCGACGACCGCGAGCGACGTCAGAAGCGCGTACTGTGTGCCCGTGAAGTTGACGCTGCACAGCCCCGAGAGATAGGCGACGAAGGCCGCCGACCCGATGCCGCTGGCGAAATTCTCCAGGCCGATGGTGAGCATCAGGAAGTCGACGTTGTGGCCGACCATCGCCTGCCAGGCGAACATGAGGTTCGAGAGCATCTGCACGATGCCGCCCGCGAGCAGGCTGTGGAAGAGGCCGATGCGCGCGACCAGGAGGCCGCCGGAGGCGACGCCGAGCAGAGTCACGACCGGGCCGAAGGTCTTGCTCACCCAGGCGATCTCGCCGTCGGTGAATCCGGTCTTCACGTAGAACGCATTGGCGATGCTGCCGGCGAAGGCGTCGCCCAGCTTGAACAGCACGACGAAGACGAGGATCACGAGCCATCCCCGGTGCCGCGCCAGGTCCTTGAACGGCGCGATGACAGACTGGTCGAGCCAGCGATGCAGCTCGGCATAGGTGCCGATCTGCCGTTCGGGCGCCGGCAGCAGCGAGACGACGAGGATGGGGAGGCCGGCGGCCGCAACGATCGCGGACACCGTCGGCAGCCACTTCAGCGGATCGGACAATGCGATGCCGCCGAACAGGAGATACTTCACGACCACGAAGGCGCCCACGGCCGCGGCGGCGATGGCGGCCAGCACCAGGGCATACCAGCCGCGCGTGGCGGCCTGGCTGGCGGCCAGGGAGGCCCGGCGATCCGGCGGCTCGCGCGTCATCAGGACCGTCATGATCCCGACGGCGACGAGCCCCGCCATCACGAGATAGACGCCGAACCAGGAGAGCCCGTTCCCGTCGCTGTGCATCCACAGCGCCCCGGCGCCCGACGCGATCATGCCGAAGCGGTAGCCGATCTGCGTCATCGCCGCGCCGGCGCCCTGTTGATTGTCGTCGAGCAGCTCGATGCGATAGGCGTCGACGACGATATCCTGGCTGGCCGAGCAGAAGGCCACCAGCACGGCGCAGAAGGCGGTCCAGGCCGGCATCGCCACCGGGTCGCTCGCTCCCAGCAGGACGATCGTCGCCATCAACCCGAGCTGCGTGAGGATTGCCCAGCCGCGCCGGCGGCCGAGCCGGCCCAACGGGCCCGGCAGCGCGATCCGATCCATGAACGGCGCCCACACGAACTTCAGGCTGTAGACGACGCCGACCAGGACGAAGAAGCCGATGGTGCCGAGATCGACGCCGTCCCGCGTCTGCCAGACCTGCAGCGTGCCGGCCGACAGCGCCAGTGGCAGACCTGACGAGAAGCCCATGAAGAGAACCGCGATCAGCCGCGGCTCGCGATAGGTGGCGAGCGTCTGCAGCAGGCTCCGCGGCGCCGGCGCGCCGGTGGCGTTGCTGCACAGGGTATCCTCGGTCGTCACCGGGCCAATCTCTGCCGATTCGCAAAGCCCGTCAAAAAGGCGGCCGCCGTCGTCGTCGGGCGCCCTGCGGGCGGCCCGGCCGGCGCGGAACGGTCACAAACCGGAAAAGTCACGCCATTGAAAAACAAGGGCGATTTTTCAATGCATGGGGTTGTTTTGCATGGCCGCCGCCGCTCACCCCGCCTCGGCCTCGGCGGCGCGCTCGGCCCGCTTGCGCTCGTGCGGGTTCAAGAGCTTCTTGCGCAGGCGGACGCTCTTCGGCGTCACCTCCACCAGCTCGTCCTCGCCGACATAGGCCATGGCGCGCTCGAGCGTCATCAGGCGCGGCGGCGTCAGGCGGATCGCCTCGTCCTTCGCCGTGGTGCGGATGTTGGTGAGCTGCTTTTCCTTCAGCGGGTTGACCTCGAGGTCGTTGCCGCGGCTGTGCTCGCCGATGATCATGCCCTCATAGACCTGCGTGCCCGGATCGATGAAGAGCGGCCCCCGCTCCTGCAGATACCAGAGCGCGTAGGCGACCGAGATGCCGCCGGCATTGGAGATCAGCACGCCGTTGCTGCGCCCCTCGATGGGCCCCTTGTAGGGGGCATAGCCGTGAAAGATGCGGCTCATGATGCCGGTGCCGCGCGTATCGGTCAGGAACTCGCCGTGATAGCCGATGAGGCCGCGGGTCGGCACCAGCATGGTGAGCCGTGTCTTGCCGCCGCCCGACGGCCGCATGTCCGTGAGTTCGCCGCGCCGCTGGCCGATCTTCTCGATGACGATGCCGGCGAACTCCTCGTCGACGTCGACCTGCACCTCTTCGATCGGTTCCAATCGCTGGCCGCTGGCCGCATCGGTCTTGAAGATCACGCGCGGCCGCCCGACCGAGAGCTCGTAGCCCTCGCGCCGCATCGTCTCCACCAGAACGGCCAGTTGCAGTTCGCCGCGGCCGGCCACCTCGAAGGCGTCCTTCCCTTCGGCCTCGCGGACCCGGATGGCGACGTTGCCCTCGGCTTCGCGCTGCAGCCGCGCCCGGATGACGCGGCTCGTCACCTTGTCGCCTTCCTTGCCGGCAAGCGGCGAGTCGTTGATCGAGAAGGTCATGGCCAAGGTCGGCGGGTCGATCGCCAGGGTCGGGATCGGCGCGGCCACGATGTGGTCGGCGATCGTATCGGCCACCGTCGTTTCCGTCAGGCCGGCGATGGCGATGATGTCGCCCGCCACCGCTTCCTCGATCGCCACCCGCTCGAGCCCGCGGAAGGCGAGCAGCTTGGTCAGGCGGGCATGCTCGATGACGCGGCCGTCGGGCGACAGCGAGCGCACATGCATGTTGAGCTTCGCCTTGCCGGCATGAATGCGCCCGGTCAGCACGCGGCCGACATAGGAATCGTATTCCAGCGTCGTCGCGAGCATGGCGAAGGGCGCCTCGGCGTCGCCCACCGCCGGCGGCACATGCCGGACGATGAGATCGAAGAGCGGCGCCAGGTCCTTGCGCTCGTCGTCCAGATGCGCCGCCGCCCAGCCCTGCTTCGAGGAGGCGAAGAGGGCCGGGAAATCGAGCTGCTCGTCGTTGGCGCCGATCGCCGCGAAGAGGTCGAAGACCATGTTGTGGACTTCGGTCGGGCGGGCATCGGGCCGGTCGACCTTGTTGATGACGACGATCGGCTTCAGCCCGAGGGCCAGCGCCTTCATGGTGACGAACTTCGTCTGCGGCATCGGGCCCTCGGCGGCGTCGACGAGCACCACGGCGCCGTCGACCATGCTGAGGATGCGCTCGACCTCGCCGCCGAAGTCGGCATGGCCCGGGGTGTCCACGATGTTGAGCCGGTGTCCCTTCCAGGCGACCGACGTGCATTTCGCCAGGATGGTGATGCCGCGCTCGCGCTCGATGTCGTTCGAATCCATCGCGCGTTCCATCACCTGCTGGTTGGCGCGGAAGGTGCCGCTCTGGCGCAGCAGCTGATCGACCAGCGTCGTCTTGCCGTGGTCGACGTGGGCGATGATGGCGAAGTTATGAAATTCCATGATGGTGCGGTAAATGGCGCCGTCAGCGCAGTTCTGCAAGCAGCAGCTCGGTCAGCGGCGTCTGCGGTCGGGCCCCGAAATGGCTGATGATCTCGCCGGCGGCCATGGCGCCGATGCGGCCGCAGTCGAACAGGTTCTTCCCGCCGGTATATCCGAAAAGGAAGCCGGCGGCGTAGAGATCGCCGGCGCCGGTGGTGTCGACCACGTGCTTGACCGGTGCCGCGTCGATCACGTGCAACTCGTCCGTCGTCACGATGAGCGAGCCCTTGGCGCTGCGCGTCAGCGCGGCGATCTCGCACTTACCGCGCGTCGCCTGCAGCGCCTCGTCGAAGCTCTCGGTCTCCCAGAGCGAGCAGATCTCCGCCTCGTTGGCGAAGAGGATGTCGACATGCTTCGACACCAGGTCCTGGAACTCGGCCCGATGGCGGTCGACGCAGAAGGGGTCGGAGAGCGTGAGGGCCACCTTGCGGCCGGCCTTGCGGGCGATCTGCGCCGCCTTGAGGAAGGCCTTCTTGGCCTGGGGCGGATCCCAGAGATAGCCCTCGAGGTAGGTGACCTTGGCATGCGAGATGACGGCCGGATCGATGTCGTCGGGTCCCAGCTCCAGGCAGGCGCCGAGATAAGTCTGCATCGTCCGCTGCGCATCGGCGGTCACGAAGATGAGGCAGCGCGCCGTCGGCGGCCCGTCCTCGGAAGAGGGCGTCTCGAACGTCACGCCGGCGGCGCGGATGTCGTGGCGGAAGACGCCGCCGAACTGGTCGTTGTTGACCTTGCCGATGAAGCCGCCCTTGCCGCCCAGCGACGCCAGTCCGGCGATGGTGTTGCCCGCCGATCCGCCCGAGGATTCGACGGCCGGCCCCATGGCCCGGTAGAGGGCGCTCGCCCGCTCGGCGTCGATCAGCGTCATCGTGCCCTTCGACATGCCTTGGGCGGCGAGGAAGGCCTCGTCGGCGTGGCTGAGGATATCGACGATGGCGTTGCCGATGCCGACAACGTCGAGGACCTTCGCGGTCATGACGCCACTGCCCTAGTTTACCGACGACCCCGCGCGCTCCCATGGGTTGGCCGTGGGGCGGGCGGCGCGGAGTATACCGGCGGAAAGCGGCGGCACAAGCCGAGGGCACGCCTGCGACCCGTCTTGCGGCGACATCCGGCCGTCGCCACATAGGCGCCTGACCCGCCAAGGATCCATCCCCGGTTGCTCTCCGATCTGACCAAGGCCTTGACCCAGCTTGCCGATCCGCGGATTCAGCGGGTCGTCTGGCTTTCCGTCGGTTTGGCGCTCGGTGTCCTGCTCCTGCTGGGGATCGCCGTCTGGGTCGGAATCGCCCACCTGCACCTCGTTTCCTGGCACTGGCTGGAGGCCCTGATCGAGGTCGGTTCCGGCCTCGGCATCGCCGTTCTCCTCTGGTTCCTGTTTCCGGCCGCCATTTCCGCGACGATCGGCCTGTTCCTGGAGCCGGTCGCGGCGGCGGTCGAGGCGCGGTACTACCCGGCGCTGGGCAAGGCGCGCAGCCAGCCGCTCGGGGAGGCTGTCGCCGGCGGCCTCAAATTTGCCCTGGTCGCGCTCCTCGTCAACCTCGCCGCGCTTCCCATCTATATTCTCGGATTCTTCGTTACCCCACTGAATCTCTTTGTATTCTACGGAGTGAACGGCTATCTTCTGGGGCGCGAGTATTTTGAAACTGTGGCGCTCCGGCGCCTTGACGCAGAACAGGCAGGCGAGCTGCGACGACGCGAGAAATGGCGCGTGTTCCTGGGCGGGGTGCTGATCACCTTGCTGTTGACCGTGCCCCTGCTCAACCTGATCGCGCCAGTGATCGCAACTGCATTCATGATGCACAGATTCGAATCGATGCGCCGCCAGGCGGCCGGCCCGCTGATCGCGGATAGCCGCTAGGGCGCGCCAAGGGGAACTGGATGTTCGGCAGGAAGAAGGATCGCGACACCTACGGCAGGATCGGTGCTGAGGCGACGTCGCGCGAACTTGGCATCGACGCCATTCCGCCGCGTCCGCAAAACCTGCGGCCGGAACTTCCGCTGCCGGGTGCGCCGCGGCCGCCGCTGAATGGCGACGGGCCGCGCCGACTGCCCGACATCACGGCGCCCGCCGCGCGGCGCACCGAGACGCGACCACCGGTCGAGACCGACAGCAAACGGCTGCATGTCGGCCGCGAGATCGTGCTGACAGGCGAGATCAAGGCCTGCGAACGGCTGGTCGTCGAAGGCCGGGTGGAGGCCGCGCTGTCGGACATCCGCACCATCGAGATCACCGATACCGGCGTCCTCAAGGGCAAGGCCCAGGTCGAATCGGCCGATATTGCCGGCCGCTTCGACGGCGACCTCGTGGTGCAGAACCACTTGTCGATCCGCGCCACCGGCCGGGTCAGCGGCAGCGTCCGGTACGGCTCGATCGAAATCGAACGCGGCGGCACGATTGCCGGGCAGATCGAGTCGGCACCGAACGGTGCGCCCCAGGATTCGGTCGGCATCGGCGGAGAGCCGGAGACGAACTGACGATCCGCAGAGACATGGGATAACCATGCGCGACAACAAGCAGACGACTCGCCTCGCACGGCTCCGGTCCAGAGCCAGGATGCGCGTGTTCTGCCTTGTCGCGGCGGCTGCCGTCCTCGCGGCATGCCAGCACGTGCCGCAAGAGACCGCCGCCCCGCCGCCCGCCGCCCCTCCAGGCCCGCCCGCGCCGGTCGTGCCAGCCGCCGCCAGTCCGCTGCAGGCCTCGGCGATCATGGGTCTCGATCGCGGCGCGCTTCGCAAGCTGCTGGGCGAACCTCGCCTCATCCGCCACGACGCGCCGGCCGAAGTCTGGCAGTACCAGACCACGTCCTGCGTCCTCGACCTCGTCCTCTACAAGCAAGCCAACAAGTCGCGCGTCGTCTATGCCGAGGCGCGCACGCCGGCCGCCGATCCGACGCCGACGGACAACTGCCTCAGCGACGTCGCGGCGACGCGGAAGAACCTGTCGAACAGCTGACCCGGCCGACTAGGCCGGCGCGACCGTCTTGCCCTTGTAGGCACAGAGGTCGCTGACCACGCAGGACAGGCAATCGGGCTTGCGCGCCTTGCAGACATAGCGTCCGTGCAGGATCAGCCAGTGGTGGGCGTTGCGCTTGTATTTCTCCGGCACCCGGCGCTCGAGCATGCGCTCGACCGCGTCGGGCGTCTTCCCGGGCGCCAGACCGGAGCGGTTGCCGACGCGGAAGATGTGCGTGTCGACCGCGATGGTCGATGCGCCGAACGCGACGTTCATCACCACGTTCGCGGTCTTGCGGCCGACGCCCGGCAGTGTCTGCAGCGTCTCGCGATCGCGCGGCACCTCGCCGCCGTGCTCCCGGATCAGGATCTCCGACAGCCGCATGATGTTCTTGGCCTTGGTGTTGTAGAGCCCGATGGTGCGGATGAACGCCTTCAGACGGGCCTCGCCGAGCGCCAGCATCTGCTGCGGCGTGTCGGCGATCTTGAACAACGGCTCGGTCGCCTTGTTGACGCTGGCGTCGGTCGCCTGGGCCGACAGCACCACCGCGACCAGCAGCGTGTAGGGATTGATGTAGTCGAGTTCGCCGCGCGGATCGGGATTGGCCGCCGCGAGTCGGCGGAAGAAGGCGTCGGCGTCGACCCTGGGCTTCGGCATCCGCCGAGTGTAGCGGTGGATGCCGAGCCGCAACAGCCTTTGCCGCCGGCGCGGCCGCCCTTGTATAGTCGGGGCCATGCCGTCCCCCTCCGATGCGTCGCCGGCCGCCCCGAGCGCTCAGGCAGCAGCGGTCGCATTCGATGCGATCCTGACGCCGCACCGCAGCCTCGGCCCGCGCGGCTTCGCCGTGCTTATGGGCTTCGTCGCGGCCGTCAACATCTGCCTCGGCGTCTCGTTCATGCTGCGGGGCGCCTGGCCGATCTTCGGCTTCTGCGGCCTCGATGTCCTGCTCTTCTACGTCATGTTCCGCCTGAACTACCGCAGCGCGCGGATCGTCGAGCGCATTCGCCTGCTGCCGGATGCCCTGGTCGTCGAGCGCCATGACGTCGACGGCCGCCGGCAGAGCTGGCGCTTCCAGCCCTATTGGCTCCGCGTCAGCATGGACGATCCGCCCGATCACGGCAGCCAGCTGATCCTGAGTTCGCACGGGCGCTCGCTGAGCGTCGGCAGCTTCCTGACGCCGGGCGAGCGTCTCGATCTGGCGCGCGCGCTCCGGCATGCGCTGGCCGCCCAGCGTGGCGCAGGCGCCTAGGCCCGGCACCGAAGCCCCTGCGGAATGCGCCCGAATAGGGACGACTACGCCCTGCTGATTCTTCTGGGGCTCGTCTGGGGCTTCTCCTTCCTGCTCGTCAAGGTGGCGGTGGGATCGCTGCCGCCGATCACGGTCGCGGCCGGCCGCATCGTCATCGGCGCCCTGGCGCTGGCGCTATTCCTGCAGCTCCGCGGCGGCCGCTGGCCGTCCGACCGGCGCGACTGGGTCAAGCTCGTCGCCATGGGCTGCATCGGCAACGTCCTGCCGTTCTCGCTCATCAGCTGGGGCCAAATGCACATCGACAGCGGGCTGAGCGCCATCCTCATGGCGGCGATACCCCTGAGCACCATCCTCATCGCCCACGTCTTCGCGCCGGACGAGCCGCTGTCGACCGGCAAGCTGGTGGGGGTGATCCTGGGAATCGCCGGCATCGTCGCCCTCGTCGGCCCGACGGCGCTCGCGGGTTTTGGTACAGCGGTCGCCGCCGAGTTCGCCGTGGTCGCGGCCACGGTCTGCTATGCCGTCAACGCCGTCATCGCCCGCCACCTCTCGCGCGTATCGGTCGAGGCGATCGGCGCCGGCTGTCTCATTCCGGCCGCCGCCGTCATCGTGCCGATCGCCGCGATCTGGGAGCGGCCCTGGCAATCGCAGCCGACGACCCTCTCGGTTCTGGCGGTGATTGCGCTGGGGCTGGTCTCGACGGCCGGCGGATACCTGCTGCTCTTCCGGTTGATCGGGCGGGCCGGCGCCGGGTTCGCGTCGCTCAACAATTTCCTGGTGCCGCTCTTCGGCGTGCTCTGGGGCATGCTGTTCCTGGGCGAGCGGCCCGGCGCGCATGCGTTTCTGGCGTTGTGCTTGGTGCTGGCGGGACTGGCGGCGCCGCGCCTGCTGCCGGCGCGCCTCGCCACCCGCCTGCCGCGTCAGTCCGAGAGCCCGAGCACATCCGCCATCGAATAGAGTCCGGGCGGCTGCCCTGCGCCCACAAGGCCGCGCGCAGGGCGCCGCGCGCATAGATCTCGCGGCTCGTGGCGACGTGCGCGAGCTCGATGCGCTCGCCTTCGCTGGCGAACACTACGCGATGGTCGCCGACCACGTCGCCGCCGCGCAGCGCGGCGAAACCGATCTCGCCGCGCTTGCGCGCACCGGTGATGCCGTCGCGCCCGCGCCTGGCGACCGCGTCGAAGTCGACGCCGCGCCCGGCCGCGGCGGCGCGACCGAGGGCCAGGGCCGTTCCCGACGGCGCGTCGACCTTGCCGCGGTGATGCATCTCGATGACCTCGACGTCCCACTCGGGATCGAGCGCGCGGGCGACCCGCTCGACCAGGCGCAGGAGCAGGTTGATGCCGAGGCTCATGTTGGGGGCGAGGACGATCGTCGTCTGCTTGCCGGCGCGGCCGAGGGCCGACAGCTGCTGCGGCTCGAAGCCGGTGGTGCCGATGATGTGGATCTTCTTCTTCTTCGCGGCCAGCTCGGCATGCTGGATCGTCGCCGCCGGGCTGGTGAACTCGAGCACCGCGTCGGCCTGCGTGAACAGCTCGGCGGCATCGCCGGTGATGCCGACGCCGAGCGGGTCGATGCCGGCGGCCACGCCGACGTCCTTGCCGATGACGGACGCGCCCGGCCGCTCGCTGCCGCCGACGACCAGGCAATGATCGTTGGCCGCGACCGTGCGCACGAGCATCTGGCCCATGCGGCCCGCGCAGCCGATGATGCCGACCTTGAGCGCGGTCGCCTTTGCGTTGGAGGTCCTGGCCTCAGAGCCCGTGCGTCGCGTCACGACGACCCTCCGCTGGATTGCCGATGCCCAGCCGATACGGGTCTATTAGCCTCTTGCCCGGCTTACCGCAACAAAGGGGCGACCATGGGAATCCTGGCCGCCGCTGTCGGTCAGTCCTTCAGGTCCTCGAAGAACTCGCGGACCTTGGCGAAGAAACCCTCCGAAGCGGGGCTGTGCTTCCCCTTGCCGGCGGCCTCGAACTCGCGCAGCAGCTCCTGCTGGCGCTTGGTCAGATTGACCGGCGTCTCGACCTGGATCTCCACATAGAGATCGCCGCGCGTGGCGGCGCGTAGCACGCTCATGCCCTTGCCGCGCAGGCGGAACGGCTGGCCGTGCTGCGACCCGGCCGGGACGCTGACGCGGACGCGGCTGCCGTCGATGCCCGGCACCTCGATCGTGCCGCCGAGCGTCGCCGTCGTCATCGGCAGGGGCACGCGGCAGTGCAGGTCCTGGCCGTCGCGCTTGAAGAGCGGGTGCGGGGCGACCGAGAGGAAGATGTAGAGATCGCCCGGCGGGGCGCCGCGCATGCCGACCTCGCCCTCGCCGGCGAGCCGGATGCGCGTGCCGTCCTCGACGCCCGCGGGGATGTTGACCGACAGGGTCTTCTCCTTGCGCACGCGCCCGGTGCCGGCGCAGTTCTTGCACGGCTTCTCGATGATGCGCCCGGCCCCGCCGCAGGCATGGCAGGTGCGCTCGATGGTGAAGAAACCCTGCGTGGCGCGGACCTTGCCCGCACCGCGGCAGGTCGGGCAGGTGACCGGCTGGCTGCCCTTCTCGCCGCCGCTGCCGGTGCAGGCCTCGCAGCTCGCCGAGCCCGGCACGCGCACCGTCGTCTGCTTGCCGGTGAAGGCTTCCTGCAGCGTGATCGTCATGTTGTAGCGCAGGTCGGCGCCGCGCCCGCGGGTCTGGCCGCCGCGGCCGCGGCCCATGAAGTCGCCGAACATCTCGTCGAAGATGTCGGCGAAGCCGGTGGCCGAGAAGTCGAAGCCGGCGCCGCCGAAGCCGCCGGGCCGGGCCGAGCCGTTCTCGAAGGCGGCATGGCCGAAGCGGTCATAGGCGGCGCGCTTCTGCTCGTCCTTCAGGACGTCGTAGGCCTCGCTGATTTCCTTGAACTTGTGTTCGCAGGACTTGTCGTCCGGGTTGCGGTCCGGGTGAAACTTCATGGCGAGCGCGCGATACGCCTTCTTGATCTCGTCGCCGTCGGCGCCCCGCCCGACCCCCAGCGTTTCGTAGTAATCCTGCTTGGCCATGCTCAAGCCATCAGCCGTGCTTTCAAAAAACAGCAAGGCAGCGCATGGGCGTCCCCGCGCTGCCTTGCGATCCCCGAAGCGGTTCCCTTAAGAGCCGCTCTTCGGCTTCCCGTCGACTTCCTCGAAGTCGGCGTCGACGACGCCTTCCTTGCCCTGGCCGCCGCCATCCGCGCCCGGCCCGGCACCGGCGCCGCCGCCGTCCGCACCCGGCCCAGGG
>Ga0335080_10007859_pt1 | contig 11090 bp, 7 predicted proteins | sample Lox_Sample_34_FD_206720 | JGI IMG/M metagenome (GOLD analysis project Ga0335080, IMG submission 206720) | Soil microbial communities from Loxahatchee National Wildlife Refuge, Florida, United States - Lox_Sample_3.4 | ecosystem: Environmental > Terrestrial > Soil > Wetlands | place: USA: Florida...
AGCGCCGACGACACCACCCCGTCCGGCAGGCGCCGGACGTGGAAGTACATGCGGCGGTCGTCGGGCGCGCCTTCCAGCGGATAGGTCGGGCTGTAGCAGCGCGCGGGAAAGCCGCGAAACTGCAGCTTGCAGTACTGGCCTGGCAGAAATTGCAATGGCCGCTGCAATTCGAGCGTCACGCCGATCACGTCGGCTGCCAGGCGCTGCAACTCGGCCACCTCGGCCGAAACCGTAGTGGGGTCGGGAACGGGCTCGGTCACGAGCTCGAGGTCGGAGACGACGCGCGCCTGGCAGGCATAGACCATGTCGCTGCCGTCCTCGGTGCCGCCAAAAACCTTGCCGTCGACGCGCCGCACCCGGCACGTGCCGCAGATGCCGCTGCGACAATCATGATGCAGTTCGACACCGTTCACGAGCGCACTGTCGAGCAACAGGTCGCCGACATTGGCGTAGAAGGTCTCCTTGTTCAGGGTCACCTTGCAGATCTTCCGCATTACTCCACCTCGAGACGTATCGGCCGGACGCGCCGTGTGTGCCTGATCTGGCTGTGATCGAAGGCGGCGACGCGCATGTAGACGCCGCTCCTGATCGGCACGTCGTATTGACTTTTGGTATCGAGGCGCCGGGCCACCTCGAGCGCCCAATGGCCGGACGCCCAGCGCGCCGCGCATCGTACGTCGGCGCGATCGCCGGAATACTCGCCTGCGATGATGACACCTGGCAGCACGGTACCGACGGGAATCCGTCGGTCCAGATCGAGCGTGTACGGCACCGACTCGGCTTCGGTCATGAACCAGCGCGCACCATCGCTCTCGCCGACATTCGGATCGAGCGTGATCTGCCCCATCGCGGCGCTCATTGCGGCCAAATCGCGCGGCAACCGCCGCGGCGTGACAATCCGGTTGTCGCCGACGGCATCCGCAGACACGACGAAATTGTCGCTGTAGTTCGCGGCGCCGGGATCATGCGCAAAGCCGCCCCGATAGGGCACGGTATAGTTTGCCTGCATCGGAGTTGGCTCGAGTGGCGGGCCGAAATGATCGTCGTCCATCCAGCCCGTCGGTCCCCCGCTGGTCGCCTTCCATTGCCACACATCGGCAAAAACGCCGGCCGCCGTCGTATAGTGCAGGCCGCGCCCTGTCATGGTCTCCGGCGCACCCGCAATCGGATGAGGGCTGGCGTGAAATGTGCGGTCGCCCGCAAGATCGACATCCATGGTCGTAAGCAGGACCGAGAACTTGTCCTCGTTGAAGGCGTGCTCGTCGCCCTGCTCGTACCCGTCATGCAGCAAGCGCCAGCCGTCGAGGTCCTTGACCAGCGGCAATTGCTTGAGCGAGCGCGTCGGATCTTCCCAGGTGAACAGGAAATAGGCCCAGGTACCGTCATGCACCGCACGGATGTCGATCCGCGACTCGCCCTTGCCGTCGAAATTGCCGCCATGGTTGGTCAGCAGCGAAAGCGGCTGGATGTTGCGCCACACCGGATCCGAGGTGTCGCCATCCAGGATCGGCGCCTCGGCATTGGCGATTTGATGAACCTGCAGCGAATCGACGACAAGCCAGTCCGAAGCGATCACAGCCGACGCCGCGGTAATCGCGATCGCAACAGCGACAACTAGCGGGTTGGACTGCAATGTGAGATTCTTCCGTCGCGCAGGATCGCGCACCGACGCCGTTTGCGGATGCGCCCGCGCGGCCCTGCCGCGCACCTCGCCCGGCGGCGGCCGATCGGAAACCGGCGGCGCTTGGGGTAGGCGTTGCTGCTCTTGCGGCAGCGATTCCTTCTCAACAAGCATGGTCAACAACTCAACCGGATCGAGCCGCGGCGGTGGCGGCGGCAGCCGCTCGGGACGGAAGATGCGGAGCAATTGGGATGCGCCACCCATCCTGAAATGCAGGAACACGTGAAGTCCGACGAAGACCGGCACGACCCAGGCCGCGTACCAATGGAGCATCGCGACGTCGTAGCCGGCGAGCATGCCGAAATACAACGCGCCGCCGGTGACGATCAGCGTCAGCATGGCGATGAAGAACGTCCACGTCAGGATGATGCTGAACGTAGCGAGGCGCGCTTGCTTGCGGCCGACCAATCCCCGCAGCCGAATCTTGTCGAGTTGCACGCGGCGACTGAGCCCGGACCGCGTCAGGTAGATCGCATAGGCGATCGCAACGGCGATCAGCACCATGGCCGCCTGCATGTGCGAGACCCACACGCTCGCGCGCGGCAGGATGAAGTCGAACAGGTTGATCCAGGTTCGATCCGGCGTCTCGGTGGCAATCCGCAAACCGCTGAAGAAGGCGACACAGATCGCGCCGACCAGCAACCAGTGCAGGAAGATCGTGCCGTAGTCGGTCTTGCGCGGCTTCATTTGCGCGCCCCCGATCGAGGGGAACAGCGCACCTCCGCTTCAGCCACGCACGCCAGCCTCGCGCAGGTTGCAGATGATGACTCCGCGGAACAATCAAATGCCTCGGGCCGCGCGATCCTCTGCAAGGAGCCGTCGTTACTCTTATACAAACCGCCTGTCCCCCAGATATCGGCTCGCCACGATCGGCGAACGCAATCCATCTCCTTTTGTCAGCACCCCACACACGCATAACTTGTCCAACCAGCTAAGCCCCAGCTGAATTGGACGATCCGCCGACCGACTCCGCCGGATTGTCAGATATTGACGGGCGATCCCAGGATCGTGCCGTCAACTCGCGCCGGTTGAAAAGCAAGGTAATCCTCTCCTCATGCACCATCGCAAGACATCTCATGCACCATCACAAGAAATCTCTTGCACCATCACAAGAAATCGATCGACGCAGTCGACTGATTGACGGAACATTCATCGAGCTTCATGGCGCCATTCAGCCGACTCGGCGACGAACGCACGTCCAAGCAAGGTTATAGGCAGACGATTCTATGACAGTTGGTTCCACCTCTCTGGCGCGGCCAAGCGTGACATTGCTTTACACAATCTTGCTCTATCGACGCCGAATAGAAGATTGTCATCGGTCCCATTCTTGCCTGCATCGGCTGTCAATGACGATCCCGACCGGCGACAACTTCTCATCGGGAGACACACAGGATGAGCGTCGCTCAGGACCGCCCGCACTCCTCGTGGGGATCCCTCAATCCTTTCACCGCGGCAGCGGCCGACGATCCCGTCTCGCGCGGATTGCACGACAGCGCGCGGCGCATGCTCGGCATCGCGCTGTTCAGTGGCGTCATCAACCTGTTGATGCTGTCCGGCTCGCTTTACATGCTGCAGGTCTACGACCGGGTCATTCCAAGCCGCAACATCGCGACCCTGTTCGGCTTGTCGCTGATGGTGCTCTTGGCCTACCTGACGCAGGGCTATTTCGACGCTTTGCGGGCGCGAATGCTGTGCCGGGTTGCGACGCTGTTCGACGTCGGACTGCAGGATTCGATCCACAACGCACTCGCCACACTGCCGCTCCGCGGCGCGAAGCCGATGCTGATGCAGCAGCCGCTGCGCGATCTCGATCAGATCCGCGCCTTCATGTCGAGCATGGGACCGACCGCATTCCTGGATATGCCCTGGATCCCGATATTCCTGATCGCGCTGTTCCTGTTCCATCCGGCGATCGGGATGACCGCGGTGTGCGGGACGACCGCGATCGTGGCAATGACCCTCTTCACCGAGCGCATGTCGCGCGGCGCCGCCAAGGCCGCGATGGATTCCAGCGCGCAACGCCAGGTGCTGGCGGATGCGACACAGCGCAACGCCGAGGTCATCCGCGCGCTCGGCATGGTCAATCGCTTCGGCGCGCGCTGGGCGCAGGTCAACGAGCGGCATTTGCGCGAAAACATCCGCGCCACCGATATCTATGCCAATCTCGGCTCGGGCGCGAAGGTGCTGCGTTATGTCCTTCAGTCCGGGATGCTCGGGATCGGCGCCTATCTCGTGGTTGCCGACAAGGCCTCCGGCGGCATCATGATCGCCTCCTCGATCATGATGGGTCGGGCGCTGGCACCGGTCGAGGTCGCGCTCAGCAGCTGGAAGCAGCTCGTGGCCGCGCGCCAGGGCATCACGCGCCTGCGCGACATCTGCAAGGTCACGGCCAAGCCGCCCGCGCCGCCCGTGAATTTGCCGCGTCCGAGCCGCGAGCTGCTGGTGCAGGATCTCTCCGTTGCCGCGCCCGGCACCGACAAGCCGATCGTCACGAACATCTCCTTTGCGCTGAAGGCCGGCTCCGGATTGGCCCTGCTCGGCGCGAGCGCTTCCGGCAAGACCTCGCTGTCCAAGGCGCTGGTCGGAGTCTGGCCCGCGATGCGCGGCGTGGTCAGGCTCGACGGCGCGGCGATCGATCAATGGCGGAATGAGGATCTCGGGCGGCACATCGGTTACCTGCCGCAGGACGTATCGCTGTTCGACGGCACGGTTGCAGAAAATATCTGCCGTTTCGACGAGGGCGCGGCGTCCCAGGCCATTCTGAGAGCCGCACAGATCGCGGGCGTCCATGACATTATCCTTCGTCTGCCCGAGGGCTATTCGACGAGGATCGGCCAGGGAGGCATGTCGCTGTCGGCCGGCCAGCGGCAACGAATCGGCCTTGCGCGCGCCGTATTCGGCGACCCCTTCCTGGTCGTGCTCGACGAGCCCAATGCCAATCTGGATGCGGAGGGCGAGAATGCCCTTTCCCGCGCGATCCTGACCTTGCGACAGAACAAGAGCATCGTCGTCGTCATCTCGCATCGACCGAATGCGATCGCGGTGATGGACATGGCGATGGTCCTCTATGAGGGCAAGTCGATCGCGTTCGGCCGATGCGACGAGATTTTCGCGCGCGTTCGCGGCTCGGCGAAGGCAAACGCACCCGCGCCGCAGCCCGCTCCGATGCCGAACACCAAGACGGCGCGACGCGCCGTTGCTGCGGAAAGTGCTTGAGCCATGCGTTCCCCTAACGACCTCAACGGCCCCGCACCGCATTTCGGCGAAGAGCCCGGTTCCGACGGATTTGGACCGCAAGGCGCAGCCCTCATTCTCGAGCTGCAGCGGCTCCGCCGCGCCTTCGACAGTGAAAAGAAGGCCTCCGGCCGCGCCCGCGGCCCTTCGCGCCGGAAGAGCGAGCCGCAGCGGCGCCGGCGCAAACATGCGAAGCGATCGAAAAAAAGCCGGATGGGAAAGGCCATCGATATCTGCCTGCAGCAGTTCGGATTGAAGCCATCGATCGCGCCCGAACCGAAGGGCGATGCGCCCGTCGAAATGGCGATACCGCCAAGCCGCGAGAGCCCAACGCTTGCGCCGCGCGATCCCCTCAGCATGGATTTGACGACGCCCGCGCCGGAAATACCCGGGCTTGTGCATCTGCATCACTCGTTGCGCATCGAGAGTCCTCGTCTCGTCCCTTCCCGATCGCCGGGGCCTGAAACTGCCGCCACCAGGCTCTTGGAAATCGCCCGCAACGGTTTGATGGCGGGCGTGAACTTCATCGCACACGGCGACGACACACCGCCACCGGGCGATGGGTCCGACGGACTGATGCAGCGCACCCGATGGTCGTTCGATCGTGAGTTGCGCACGGGGCTTCGCATCCTCGTCGTGGCGACGATCCTGGGCGGAGGCTGGTTCGTCTTCATGCCGCTCGCAGGCGCCGTTGTCGTGCCGGGCAACCTTGTCGTGCAATCCAACGTCAAGGCCATCCAGCATCCGACCGGCGGAGTCGTCGCGGAAATCAAGGTGCAGAACGGCACGCTGGTCAATGCCGGCGATCTCCTTGTGCGGCTCGATGCAACCCAGGCGCAAGCGAGCCTGCAGGTCATCAGCAAGCAGCTCGACGAGATGCGGGCCCGGATCGCGCGGCTGTCCGCCGAGCGCGATGGACTTGCCCGAATCGAAAACCCGCCCGAGCTTACGGCACGCGCGACGGAGGAGACCGTGAAAAGCCTGCTGGTGTCCGAAGCATCCTTGTTCAACGCGCGCTATACTGCGCGGCAGAGCCAGAAGGACCTTCTGGATAGCCGCATCTCCCAGCTGACGGAGGAGATATCGGGCTTCGAGGCACAATCCGCCTCCAAGGCCAAGCAGCTCGAGCTGATCACCGGCGAGCTCGAGGGCGTCCAGGATCTCTACGACAAGCGCCTCGTTCCGCTGGCGCGCCTCACCGCCCTGCAGCGGGAGGCAGCGCGGATCGACGGCGAACGCGGGCAATTGACCTCCTCGATCGCCGAAACGAAATCGAAGATCGGCGAGGCCAAACTCCAGATCGTGAAGCTCGACCAGGATTTTCGCACCGATGTCGTCAAGGAGCTTGGCGACGTCCAGGGCAAGGAGGCCGAACTGGTCGAGCGCAGTGTCGCCGCGCGCGACCTGCTCGATCGCATCGAGATCCGCGCCCCCACCTCGGGCGTGATCCATCAGTTGGCCACGCACACCATCGGCGGCGTCATTCGCGCCGGCGACACGATCATGGAAATCGTGCCGGACACGGACGATCTGCAGATCGAGGCGCGGCTGCAACCGCAGGACATCGATCAGGTGCATTCCGGGCAGCAGGCCTTCGTCCGCTTTACCGCCTTCAACGCGCGAACCACGCCGCAGCTGACCGGCTCGGTGGCGTATGTGTCGGCCGACATCAGCCGCGATCAGCAGACCAATGCATCCTTCTTCACGGTTCGCGTCGTGCTGTCGGAGGACGAACGTCGCCGCCTCGCCGGCCAGCAGCTGGTTCCGGGCATGCCGGCCGAAGTCTTCATGCAGACCGGCAGCCGCACCATGATGAGCTACATCTTCAAGCCGATCGTCGACCAGATGCGGCGCGCCTTTGTCGAACAGTAGGAGTTCCAGATCTCGGTTGATGTTGATGCGATCGCCGCCGCTGACCGCATCGGCACCAGCCGACCGCGGGCACCGCTCGATTGCCTCTGTCTTTCCGCCTCAACGCTTCCCCGCACCCATATAGCCGAACAGGAAGCCCGCCACCTTCCGCATCTGGATCTCCTCACTGCCCTCGGTAATCCGATAGCGGCGGTGATGGCGATAGATGTGCTCGAACGGCTTGTGCCGGGAATAGCCCATGCCGCCATGCACCTGCATGGCCTGGTCGGCGGCCTCGCAGCACAACCGGTTTGCCCAGTAGTTGCACATCGAGACCTTGTCCGAGAGCGTGTGCTCGACCTCGGCCTGTGTCATCCGATCCATCTGCCAGGCCGTCTTGCGGATCAAAAGCCTCAGCATTTCGGCCTGGGTTGCGAGCTCCACCAGCGGCCACTGGATCGCCTGGTTTTCGGCGAGCGCCTTGCCGAACGGCTTGCGCTCGCGCGCATATGCGACACTCTCGTTGATGCAATAAACGGCGGCACCCAGCGAGCTTGCCGCCTGGCGGATGCGGTTCTCGTGCACAAAACACTGCGCGAGCGACAGCCCCTTGCCGACCTCGCCGAATAGCGCGTCCTCGGGCACAAAGACATCCGCAAAACTTACGCGCGGGTGATCGGTTGGCATGTTGAAGGTCCACATATATTGCTCGACCTTCACGCCGGGGCTTTTGGCCGGCACCAGGAAGCAGGTAATGCCGCGCGCGTCGCCATCGTTTCCGGATGTGCGCGCAAACAACGCGCAATGGGTTGCGACATGCATGCCCGTGGTCCACATCTTCTCGCCGTTGATCAGCCAGCCTTTGACGTTATCGCGCGTCGCGGGCACCGCGCGCGTCTCCATATGAGTCGCGTCCGAGCCATGCGCGGCCTCGGTCAGACCGAAGGTGATGCGGTACTTGCCCCGTATCGAGCCGTCGATCATCGCCTTCTGTTCGTCGCTGCCGTAGCGGTCGAGCATGGTGACGATCGGAAGATTGCCAACAATCGAGTGCTCGTTCTGCAGATCATTGTGCAGGCCGAGGCCCTTTGCGGCAAAGTGCTCGCGGATCACGGCCATCCAGAGATTGGAGCCGTCGTTACCGCCATAGCGTTTCGGGATCGCAAAGCGCAGATGACCGGCCTCATCGGCGAGATCCTTGACCTTGCGCAACAGCGCCTCCCATTCCCTGCGCGGCAGGCCGCCATGGTCGAAATCGGTGCGCGCCCATTCGCGGCGATGGTCGAAGAAGCGGATATTGTCGTCGGCCTCCTCGAGCGGCCTGATCTTCTGCGCGATGAAGCGATCGAGCTCGTCGAGATAGGCTGTGAGGTCAGCCGGCAAGGAAAAATCCAAGGCACTCCTCCCGTGTTCTTGTCATTGCGGCGAATGAGGGTGAGATCTGCAAATCGGACGAGGCAAGCCCGACAAGCTTGTGGCGGGCCGCGCGCTTGCGTAAGGAAGTAAGGGTTAGACCGCCCAGGATCGCGGCATTCCGCGCCACAGAAAAAACCGAGCAGATGGGGAAGCGACCATGGAGCTGAAATTTTCCAAAGTCACGCGCAAGGGCCCGATCACGATCGTGACGTTGTCGCGTCCAGAAGTGTACAACGCGCTGCACATCGACGCGCATTTCGAGCTCAACAGGGTTTTCGACGATTTTTCCGCCGATCCCGAGCAGTGGGTGGCAATCGTCACCGGCGCCGGCGACAAGGCGTTCTGTGCCGGCAACGATCTGAAATGGCAGGCTGCGGGAGGAAAACGCGGCTGGGACAAGGGCGGCTTTGGCGGGTTGACCGCGCGGTTTGACTGCGACAAGCCGATCATCGCAGCCGTCAACGGGGTTGCGATGGGCGGCGGCTTCGAGATCGCGCTCGCCTGCGACCTCATCATCGCCTCCGAAAATGCGACCTTCGCCCTCCCCGAGCCGCGCGTGGGGCTCGCAGCCCTTGCCGGCGGCTTGCAACGGCTGCCGCGGCAGATCGGCTTGAAGCGCGCGATGGGCATGATCCTGACCGCGCGTCACGTCTCGGCGAAAGAGGGCTTTGAACTCGGCTTCGTCAACGAGGTGGTGCCGGCCGGCGAAGCGCTCGCGGCCGCCGAGCGCTGGGCGGAGACCATTGCCAAGAATTCGCCGATGTCGATCCGCGCCTCCAAGCAGGCAATCCGGATGGGCATGGAAGTGCCGCTCGAGCAGGCGATGACCGAGCAGCGCGAATACCCGGCGGTGAAGGCGATGGCGGTTTCGCAGGACTATATCGAGGGGCCGAAGGCGTTTGCGGAGAAGCGTCCGCCGAAGTGGCTGGGGCGGTGAACCAATTGCCGTCGTTCCGGGGCGCGAGTGAAACGAGCGAACCCGGAATGACGGCGGAGGGTTAAGCTTTGCCACGCTCCACCTCCCGCCTGTACGCGGCGTAATTCGGCTGATCGACCGCGAGCTTGGCCATCGTGGTCTGCCACAGATGATCGCCAAGCCCCGGCGTCTGCAGATCGATCTCGCCCGTCGCAATCCTGTCCGCAAGCGCCCGGCTCATCTCGATCAATGCGCCGTCGATACCCAGGAGCGCACGCAGCCGCGCGGCTTCCGCGGTATTGCTCCCATCTTCCAGCGTGAGCTGTCGCGTGACGAGATCAAGCATGTTGATGGCAACGCGCAGCTTGAAGGCGTTGTGGCCCGAAATCGTCGGAGCAATGTCGTCGCGCAGGAAATCGGCGACCGCCTTGGTCAGTTCCGTCGGTGTCGGTTCGTCCTGCATGTGATTCTCCCATTGGGCATGATCTCGTCCGAAAACCGGTTCCCACTTTTCGGGATCATGCCGTCCCTCGCGGAGCTAACAACCGCAACAAATCGATCTCCGTCTCCGATGCGCGGCGGCCGATCATGGCACGCTCCATGGAATGATCGGGCGAGGAGCGAAACCGCTGCATCATGCCGCAACACATCACGCCCCAGCGCAAGGTGCCCATCACCTCCCAGAAGGTCACGCGCCCGGGGTCGACCTTGCGGCCGGCTTCCTCGTATCCGGCAAAAAGCTCCTCGCGCGAACCAAAGCCGCCGACCGGTTTGTCGATCTCGCCAAAGCGCCAGGAGTTGACGCAAATCCAGCCGAGATCCTCCATCGGGTCTCCCACATGCGCGAGCTCCCAGTCGAGCACCGCACGCACGCCGTCGGGTCCGATGATGAGATTGCCGTGGCGGAAATCGCCGTGCACCAGCGTCATTTCCTCGGGCGGGCCGGGATCGTTACGGCTAAGCCAGCGCAGCGCCAGTTCGAACACCGGCCGCGGCCAGTTGAACGACCGATACTCCCGCCCGATCTCCGCGATCTCCTTGCTGGCCGTCATCTCGCGCAGCTTTGGCAATTGCGCACGCGCTAGCCCGTGAATGCCGGCCGCGATGCGCCCGAGCTGATGCGCAAGACGCGGCCGCGCGTCGGCGAATTGCCCATCGCGCAGGATCTTGCGCGGGATGGTCTCGCCTTCGATCCGTCGCATAATGAAGCCGGTGCCGAGCTCATCCTTCTCTTCAAGCACATGCAGCACCTGCGGCGACGGCAGGCCGGCGTCATGGGCGAGCTGCATCAGTTTCGCCTCGGCATCGAGGCCTGCCGCGCGCGACGGTGCCGCGCCATACCCTTTCGGCGAGCGGCGCAGGATCGCGCCGACACTGCCTTGCGGATGCACGATGTCGAACGACCAGGTCTCCTGGCTGGCGCCGCCCGACAGCTTCGCGGCGCCTGCCACTCCTGTCGCGCCCGGATACCAGGACGCGATGCTGCGCTGAAGCTTGCTCTCGATCATCGACCTGCAAATTTGGCGGGGCGCTTGTCAAGAAACGCGGTGACGCCCTCCCTGAAATCCTCGGTCGCGCCGGCGAGCCGCTGCGACTGGAATTCGAGGTTGAGCTGATCCTCAAAGGAATTTTCCGGGCTCTCCCAATAGAGCTTCCGGATCAGCGACAATGCGACTGTCGGCCCATTGGCAAGCTCGCGCGCGAGCTTCATCGCTTCCTCCATCAACACGCCATCGTCATGGACGCGGTTGATCAGTCCCCATTCCAGCGCCTTCTCCGCCGGCAACCGCTCGCCCATCAACGACAGCTCCACCGAGCGCGCCTTTCCGATCAGGCGCGGCAACAGCCAAGTCGAGCCGCAATCGGGCACCAGCCCGATGCGGCGGAAGGCCTGAAGGAAATAGGCCGAGCGCGCGACAAGGATCATGTCGCCCATCAAGGCAAAGCTCATTCCGGCACCCGCCGCCGGCCCGTTGACGGCGGTCACGATCG
>Ga0335080_10007861_pt1 | contig 11089 bp, 7 predicted proteins | sample Lox_Sample_34_FD_206720 | JGI IMG/M metagenome (GOLD analysis project Ga0335080, IMG submission 206720) | Soil microbial communities from Loxahatchee National Wildlife Refuge, Florida, United States - Lox_Sample_3.4 | ecosystem: Environmental > Terrestrial > Soil > Wetlands | place: USA: Florida...
TCGTGCCCATCGAGCGGAGTGATGTATTTGACCGTGTCGTTGCCTAGGGACACGTCGATCTGGTCATCGCCCTTGCCGCCGATGAGGACGTCGTTGCCGAGGCCGCCGTCGAGGGTGTCGTTGCCGTCCCCGCCGGTGAGCGTGTTGGCGCCAGAGTTGCCCACGAGGTGATTGGCCCCGGCATCGCCGGTCGCGCTGAGCGCGCCGGCACCGGTGAGCGTCACATTCTCGACATTGGCGTAGTTCGGATTGGCGAGATCGATCGAGATCGACGCCTTGATAGTGTCATTACCGCCACCGCCACCGGCCGCCTCGGTGATCGTGTCCCCAGCATTGTCGACGATATAGGTGTCGTTGCCGGCGCCGCCGATCATCGAGTCGGCGCCGGTGCCGCCGTCGAGGGTGTTGTCGCCGGCGTTGCCGGTGAGGGTGTTGTTCAGCGTGTTGCCGGTGCCGGCGATCCCGCCGGGGTCGAGCACGAGGGCCTCGACGTTGGCGGTGAGCGTGTAGGCGGCCGCGGTGCTGTGCACCGTGTCCGTGCCGCCGCCTGCGGCCTCCGTCACCTTGTCTCCCGCGTTGTCGACGAAATAGGTGTCGTTGCCGAGGCCGCCGATCATCGTGTCGGCCCCGCCGAGTCCATCGAGATGGTTGGCGCCCTCGTTGCCGGTGATGACGTTGGCGGCGCTGTTGCCGGTGCCGTCGATATCGCCGGCGCCCTTGGTCAGCGTCAGGTTCTCGACGTTCGGATCGACGATCGTATAGGTGACCGAACTCAGGACCGTGTCGATGCCGCCGGCGTCGGCGACGACATCGCCGGCGTTGTCGACGACGAAGGTGTCGTTGCCCATGCCGCCCTGCATGGAATCGGCGCCCTTCCCGCCGTCGAGCGTGTCGTTGCCGAGGTCGCCGCTGAGGGTGTCGTTGCCGTCGCCGCCGCTGAGCTTGTTGGCGCCGGGGTTTCCCGTGAGCAGGTTCGGGTCGCCGTTGCCGGTAGCGTTGATGGCGGCCATGCCGAGCAGCTGCACGTTGTCGATGCCGCCATAAGCGGGCAGGTTCAGATCGATCGAGATCGTCGACTGGATCGTGCCCTTGCCGTCGCTGTCGATGACGACGTCCTTGGCGTTGTCGACGACATAGGTATCGTTGCCGGCGCCGCCAGACATGGTGTCGGCACCGGCGCCGCCGTTGAGGATGTCGTTGCCGCCGCCGCCGCCCAGGGAATCGGCGCCGCTGCCGGTTGTGATCTTGTGGTCGCCGGAATCGATGTCGACGAAGTTCTGCGCCTTCGTTCCGATGTAGGTGTAGTTCTCGACGTTGTCGAAGTGTTTCAGGTCGACCGTCGTGCGGACCTCGTCGGCGGTGCCCTCGCCCGGATTCTCCGTCACGACGTCCTTGATGTTGTCGACGAAATAGACGTCGTTGCCGTCGCCGCCGGCCATGGTGTCGGCGCCGGCCCTGCCGTCGAGCGTGTTGTCACCGCCGTCGCCGGTGATCACGTTGTCCGCGGCGTTGCCGGTGCCGATGAGGGCGGCGCCGATCAGCACCAGGTTCTCGAGCGTGGCGGCCAGTGTGTAGTTGATCTCGCTGCGCACCGTATCGGTGCCGGCGCCGGCAGCCTCCGTCACCACGTCCTTCGGATTGTCGACGAAGTAGGTGTCGTTTCCCTTGCCGCCGGCCATGGTGTCGGCGCCGCCCTTGCCGTCGAGGACGTTGTCGCCGTCGTTGCCGGTGAGGCGGTTCGCCAGCTCGTTGCCGGTCGCGTCGACGTTCGGAGCGCCGCTGTTCAGCAGCGTCAGGTTCTCGATGCCGAGGCCGGTGAGGTCGAACGTCACCGTGCTGTTCACGATGTCGATGCCGCCGGTGTCGATGACCTTGTCGCCGAGATTGTCGACGAAATAGGTGTCGTTTCCGAGGCCGCCTTCCATGGTGTCGGCGCCGGCCTTGCCGTCGAGGATGTTGGCGGCGGCGTTGCCGTAGAGATGATTGTCGTCGGCATCGCCGGTGGCGTTGATGGCGGCGGCGCCCATCAGCTGCAGATCCTCGAGGCCGCTGACCAGGATATAGGTGACCGAGCTGTCGACGACGTTGTGCCCGGTCGTGTCGATGATGGTGTCCTTGGCGTTGTCGACGACGTAGGTGTCGTCGCCGGCGCCGCCCGCCATCGTGTCGGCGCCGGCGCCGCCGTTGAGCACGTCGTTGCCGCCGCCGCTGCCCAGGGAGTCGGCGCCGCTGCCCGTCGTGATCTTGTGATCGCCGGGATCGGTGTCGACGAAGCTCTGCGCCTTCGTGCCGATGTAGGTGTAGTTCTCGACGAAGTCGAAGTGCGCCAGGTTGACGGTCGTCTGGACCGTGTCGGCCGTGCCCTCGCCCGGATTCTCCGTCACGACGTCGCCGGGGTTGTCGATGAAATAGGTGTCGTCGCCCTTGCCGCCGGCCATGGTGTCGGCGCCGGCCTTGCCGTCGAGGACGTTGTTGGCGTCGTCGCCGGTGATGTGGTTGGCCGCGGCATTGCCGGTGCCGAAGACGGCGGTGCCCGTCAGCACCAGGTCTTCCAGGTTGACGCCCAGCACGTAGTCGATCTGGCTCGTCACCGTGTCGTTGCCGGCGTTGACCGCCTCGGTCACGACGTCGCCCGGCGCATCGACGACGTAGCTGTCGTTGCCGAGGCCGCCGACCATGGTGTCGGCGCCGCCCTTGCCGTCGAGATGGTTGTCGGCGGCGTTGCCGACGATCATGTTGGCGAGGGCGTTGCCCGTGCCGTCGATCGCCGCCGATCCCGTGAGGGTCAAGTTCTCGATATTGGGGTCGGCGAGCGTGAAGGTGACGGAGCTCTTCACGATGTCGATGCCGCCGTCGGGGACATCGGTGCATTTGTCGCCGGTCGAGTCGACGATGTAGGTGTCGTTGCCCAAGCCGCCGCGCATGTCGTCGTTGCCAGCACCGCCGTCGAGCGAATCGTTGCCGGCGCCGCCGGTGAGGATGTTGGCAGCGTCGTTGCCGACGAGCGTGTCGTTGCCGTCCCCGCCGGTGGCGTTCTCGATCACGACGCCGTTGGCGATGGTGAAGCCGCCGCGGATTCCGGTCATCCACGACACGAAGCCGCCGGCGTTGGGGCCGTCGAGCGGGGCGTCGTTTAGATTGATGGTGCAAGCGCCCTTGGCGGCGGCGGCGCTGATCTCGTCGATTCCACCGGTATCCCAGATGCAGGACCAGTAGGTCCCGGGCGCGTTCACGGTCGGCAGCGAATAGAGGTTGTCGCCGTGCTGGTAGGTGGTGTTGGCGCCGTAGAGCTGCTGCAGCGCCGCGACGTCGAACGCCATCGGCGTGGCTTCGTAGCCATAGGACGGATAGGCCGGCGGCGCGTGGTTCCAGCCGGCGTTGTAGCTCATCACGGTCCAGATACCCTGATTGAGCTCGAAGGTGCCCAGATTCCAATAGCGACCCGGGTGGACGCCGGGGAAGACCTGTCCGTCGCTGCCGCCGTCATGCGGGTGGGCGAGCCCGAGCGCATGCCCGAACTCGTGAATGAAGATCATGTAGGCGTAGTTGCCTGGCGTCGGATTGGCGAACGAGGGCTCCTGGATGTTGTAGTAACCATTGAGAGGCACGGCGAAGTGGAAGTACGGGTCATCCGGGTCCGGCACGTCGTGAGTGCCAAGCGCGCCGTTCAGATTCGGATCGGCGCCGACGGTGAGCCGCTCGACGTCGTCGGCCTGGTTGGGGTCGGACACCTGAAGGAAGTCGACGTTGATGATGTTCGAATAGAGCTGCAGGACCGATGAGAAGGCATCCTTCTGCGCGTCCGACCAGTCCTTCGTCACGAACTTCGGCGCCGTGGGATCGGGGCCGGAGGCGAAGTAGTAGGTGACCTGGGGAGGGCCGCTAGGACCGCCGGGATCACTGGAATCGGCAACCCACTTGCCGCCCCAGATCAGCGAATCGAGATAGGGATTCCCGGTCGGCGACGAATTGGTGCTTGCTATGTGCGCCATGGTGTTCCCCACACTGGAAAGTGCGGAATTGTTCTTGCGGCCGACGGGACCATGCCGTCGTGCGTGTCCACCCTGTCTTCGGCGCAAAGCCTAGCACAGGAAACACGGGAAATTGTGACGGGGATCACAGCCGGGGCGCGGGATAGAAGAAGAAGCACTCGCCCGCCGCCCGGCGTCGGGGCTTGGACAGGTGCCGGCGTTTACCCTATGCTCGCGCCGGATTCTGCAAGGATTTCAGCGGGGAAGCGGATGGCCGGCTGGTTCGGTTGGGCCCAGAAGCCGATTGAGCGCCGGCGCATCGTCGAGGTCGGTTGGATGATCGACGCCGAGAAGGCGGGGTTCATCTATGACGCCCCGCGCCCCTACCAGCGCAACGCCCCCAAGCCGCCCTCGACCAAGGCAGTCGGCTTCTGCCCGGCGGTCGTCGACTACGAGGCGCGGATCGTCGAGGTGACCTGCCCGTTCGACCTCCACATCCGCCTGGCGCGCGACGACAAGAACAACCTGCATCTGCAGTACCCGCGCCCGAACGAGAGCAACTCCAACCCGCAATACGTCGCCAAGCTGATACACACCCACAACGCCACGGAATGGCGCGAGCCGAGCAAGCCGGTCCTGCAGATCAAGACTCCCTATCGGTTCGTCGCCGACGAACCGGTCTGGATCAACCAGATGCCGCCCTTCTACCACTACCGGCAGCCGCCGTTGCCGGGAGTCATCATCGGCGGTCGCTTCCCCATTCACGACTGGCCGCGCATCCTGATGTGGGCCTTCGAATGGTACGACCCGGCGCAGGACCTGATCCTGAAGCGCGGCGAGCCCTGGTTCTGCGTCCGCTTCGAGACGGAAGATCCGTCGCGCCAAGTGCGCCTCGTCGAGGCCATGATGACCCCCGAACTGCAGAAGCACCTGAAGGGCATGGACACGGTGACGCAGTATGTCAGCCGCACCTTCTCGCTGTTCCCGACCGCCCATGCGCGACGGCCGAAGCAGCTGCTGACCAAGGTCAAGCGCTAACGGGACTCGAGGAACTCGAGGCGGTTGCCGAAGGGATCGGCGGTGTAGATCTGGCGCTGTCCCTCCGGCGTGACATCCTCGATGGCCTCGTGACCGGCCTCGCGCAGGCGCGCGACAAGCGCCGTCAGGTCGCGCACGATGAACGCCGGGTGCGCCTTCCGCGCCGGCGCGAAATTCTGCTCGACGCCGAGATGGACCTTGAGCGTGCCGCGTTCGAACCACACGCCGCCGCGTGTCGCGAGCTGTGGCGGCTTGGCGCGCTCGGGTATGCCGAGGATGCCCATATAGAAAGCACGCGCGGCGGGCTCGCCGCCGGCCGGCATGGCCAGCTGAACATGATCGAGCGCTTCGATCTGCATGGCCGCCCGGCTTACTTGCGATAGCTGACGCGCCAGACGATGCCGCCGATATCGTCGGCGACGAGCAGGCTGCCGTCGGCGGCGACCGCGAGGCCGGCCGGCCGGCCCCAGACCTCGGCCGTTGCCGTGCCAGCGCTCCAGAAGCCCGTGAGGAAGTTCTCGTAGGAACCGGCGGGACGCCCGTTCGCGAAGGGCACGTACACAACCTTGTAGCCGGTGGGCTTCGAGGTATTCCATGACCCGTGCAGGGCGACGAAGGCGCCGCCCCGGTACGCCGCCGGAAACTGCTCGCCTTCATAGAACACGAGGCCGAGTGGCGCCGAATGCGATTGGAACAGAAGATCCGGCACGATCGCCTTGGCCACCAGGTCCGGCCGCTGCGGCAGGTCCGGCTGCACATGCTGGCCGATATAGGCGTAGGGCCAGCCGTAGAAGCCGCCGGGTGCGAGCCGCGTCAGATAGTCCGGCACAAGGCCGTCCCCGAGCCCGTCGCGCTCGTTGACGACGGCATAGACGTCGTCGGTGCCGGGATAGAGCGCGAGGCCGACGGGATTGCGCAGGCCGGAGGCGTAGGTCTGCTGGTCGCTGCCGTCGGCCGCGAAGGACTGCACGGTGGCGCGCGGGCTCGGCTCCTCGCCGATGTTGCTCTCGGAACCGACGGCGACGAAGAGGCGGCTCCCGTCGCGGTTGAAGAGCAGGATGCGCGTGCCGTGGCCGCCGCCGTTGCCGAGGGCGCCGGGCGGCGTCACCGGTTGGCGCGGCCCGCCGGCCTGGGTCGCCCCGGCATGCCAGGGCAGCCGCCAGACGCGCGTGGTGTCGGAGACGTAGAGCCAGTCGCCGCGGAAGGCCATGCCGTGGACGTCGCGGAAGCCGCTGGCAAAGGTGCTCTTGAGCTCGGCGCGCCCGTCCCCGTCGGCATCGCGCAGCACGGTTATCCGTCCGAGCCTGGCCTGGGCGAGGAAGACATCACCGTTTGGCGCGACCGCCAGCCAGCGGGCGCTCTCGAGGCCGTCCGCGAACGCATTGACCGAAAACCCCGGGGGAACCCGGAACGGAGGGGGATCCGGCCGGTCGATCGCCTCGGACGAGTTCGCCACGGCCTCGGTGGCGTAGGGCTTCGGCAGCTGGTCCGCCCGGATGGTGAATCGCTGCCCCGGCGGCTGGTCCGGTGCCGGATCGGCGGCCTGGGCGGGCGTGCAGACAAGGAGGGCAAGGGCCAGAAAGAGGGGACGCCGGAGGATGCGGGTGGCGCGGCCGGGGTGCGGAAGGCTGCTCGGCATCGGGACCTCCTGACGGCGCGGTACGCGGGGCGACAGGGCGATATATGGTAAGCGGCCGGTTAAGGCAAAGCGCATTTTCCTGCGTAACCAATCCTTAAAGCGGGGCATGTAAACCTTTGTCGAATCCGCGGAAGACCCGAGGAATTTAGCGAGGATTGTTTGAACATCGCCGGGCATTTGCTAAGGTGGCCGCCAGCATGGGGACCACGTCAGCTCGTCCGGCCAGCCAGCCCCGCCATCGCCCGTCGCGGCGACGGTATCGCCCGGAACATCGGCGACCGCGGCGGGCTCGCAGCAGGAACCCAGCGTCTCCCATGATGTCGACCAGCGACGATATCCGCTACCTGATCGGCCTTGCGCGCGACAAATCCGTCGAGAGCCGCAAGCGGCTGGTCGCCGTGGTCAGCGACATCTTCTTTTCCGACCAGGCGGTCCTCACCGACTACGAGCGCGCCCTCATCACGGAAATCCTGCACAAGCTGATCTACGAGCTGGCGACGCCGGTGCGCGACGCCCTCTGCACGCACCTCGCCGGCAACGCGGCCATGCCGCGCAGCCTGGCCAACCGGCTGGCCGCCGACGAAGTGGAGGTCGCGGCGCCGATCCTGCTCAACAACGAAGCGCTCCTGGACGTCGAGCTGATCGAGGTGGTCCGCCACCGCGGCCTCGAGCATCAGCTGACCCTGGCGATGCGGCGCATGCCGACCGAGGCGACCGCCGACCTGGCGTTCGAATCCGGCGACGGCGACCTGATCCAGGGCCTGATGGAGAGTCCGGATCAGGCCATCGTCGATGCGACCATGGAGTACCTGATCGATCAGGCAAAGAGCGTCGACAGCTTTCAGGAACCGATCCTCCGCCGCGCCGAACTCAGCGAGCGGCTGGCCAAGAAGATGATCCTGTGGATTCTCGCCGCCCTGCGCCAGCATATCCTCGATCGCTTCGACGTCGACGTCACCGCGCTCGACGACACGATCGAGTCCGTGACCGACGGTCTGATCGCGCATCTGGGCGGCGAGCGTGATCGCCGGCAGTCGGACCGCGCCGGCGCGCTGGCCGCGCGCCTCGATGCGGCGCACCGGATCACGCCGCGGCTGCTGATCCAGGCCCTGCGCCAGGGCGAGGTGCGGCTGTTCACCGCCCTGCTCGCCCAGCTGACCGGGCTGCGCCTGCCGCTCGTGCGCCGGCTCATGTTCGAGCCGGGCGGCGAAGGCCTCGTCGTGGCCGGCCGCGCGGTGGGTTTCGAAAAGGCGACCGTGGCCTCGATCTATCTGCTGTGCCGCCGGGCGCGGCCGAGCGACTGGGCCGCCGATCCGCGCGAGCTGTCGCGCGTGCTCTCCATGTACGACCGCGTCCAGCCGGCGGCCGCCCAGGCCGTCCTCGCCCGCTGGCGCCGCGATCCGGACTTCCTCTACGCGCTGAAGAACGTCGAGGAGGCAAGAGCGGATGCGCCCGCAGTCTGAAACGCCGGCGGTCGGTTCCTCGGAAGGCGCGCGCACTGAGCCGCGGGCAAAGGTTGCAGCACCGGCCGATGCCGCCAGCGCGGAGGCGCTGCCGACCGCCCTGCTCGACGAGATCTTCAAGCGCGAACTCCTCGATCACGGACCGGCGCTCTATGTGGCGAACCTCGACGGGCGGATCATCTGGGCCAACGCCGGCTACCGTCGGCTGAGCGAAGTCGCCGGCGGCCGCCTGCTGCCGATCGAGGAGATCGCCGCCGAGATAACGCTGCTCGGCAGCATGGTGTTCCGCGAGGACGTGCTCCGCCTCGGCGACACGGCGCAGCGGCTGCGCTCGCGCCATGTCGCGCTGCGCGACGCCAGCGGCGAAGTGTCGGCCATCGCCGGCATCGTCCAGTCGCTGCCCGAGGAATCGCAGCGGCTGGAGACGATCGCCGCGCTGCGCGACCGTTTCGACGACCTGATCCGGCTGGTCTCCGACTGGACCTGGGAGACCGACGCAAACCTCGTCCTCGTCAGCATGTCGAACCGCGTGACGGAGATGCTGGGCTTCCACCCGCGCGAGCTGATCGGCCGCAACCTGCTGTCGCTGCTCGGCGGCGAGACCAATCGCCCCGCCGTCGAGCAGCGTTTCCAGCGCCACTCGCCGTTCCGCAACCAGGCGGTCGACGTGATCGCCAAGTCCGGCGAGGCGAAGACGTTCCTCTTGAGCGCGGTGCCGGTGTTCAACTTCACGACCGGCGCCCTCACCGGATTCCGGGGCACCGCCACCGACGTCACCGAGCTGCGCAAGCGCGAGATCGGCCTGCGCGCCGCCAAGGAAATGGCGGAGATGGCGAGCCGCGCCAAGACCGAGTTCCTCGCCAACATGAGCCACGAGCTGCGCACGCCGCTCAACGCCATCATCGGCTTCGCCGAGGTCATGCACATGGAGCTGCTGGGGCCGATCGGCAACCAGCAGTATCACGGCTATGTCGGCGACATCCACGACAGCGCCCGCCACCTGCTCGGCCTCATCAACGACATCCTCGACGTCGCCAAGATCGAGGCCGGCCGGGTCGAGCTCTCGGAATCGACGGTCGACGTGAAGGGCATCTTCGACGCGGTCGCCCGCCTGATCCGCGAGCGCGCGCTGCGCGCCGAGGTGCGGCTGGAAATGTCGGTGCCGCCGAACCTGCCGCCGCTCGTGGCCGACGAGCGCAAACTCAAGCAGATCCTGATCAACCTGCTGTCGAACTCCGTCAAGTTCACGCCGGCCGGCGGCGCCATCCGCCTGCTGGCCAAGCCCGATCCGGCGACCGGCGATCTCGTGATCACCGTGGCCGACACCGGCATCGGCATCGCCGTCGTCGATGTCGACCGCGTGATGGAGCCGTTCGGCCAGGTCGACAACGTCATCAACCGCAAGCACCGCGGTACCGGCCTCGGCCTGCCGCTGACCAAGGGCCTGGTGGAACTGCACGGCGGCAGCTTCAACCTCGAAAGCACGCCCGGCGCCGGCACGACCGTCACCATCCGGATCCCGGCCCGGCGCCTGAAGCGCTGAGCCGCGCACGGGTATCGCCGTGAGCTATGCGTCGCCGCGGGCCGCCGCCTGGGGTGGCCGCCGCGATGCACTCGACGCGCCCGCCCTCGTCCTCGGCGCCAGCTATGTGGGCTTCGGTTCGCTCTGCCGCGAGAGCGGCCTCACGCTGATCCAAGGATTGACGTCGACGACGACCGCCTGGGCGCTTCCAGGCCAGGTCGCGATGGTCGAGCTCTACGGCGTCGGCGCGTCGTTCGTGGCGATCGTCCTCGCCGTGGCACTGGCGAATGCGCGGCTCCTGCCGATGACCGTGACGCTGATGCCGTTGATGCGCTCGGCCGGCACGCCGCGCTGGCGCGCCTATCTTGCCGCGCATTTCGTCGCCGTCACCGCCTGGGCCCAGGGCATGCAGCGCTGTCCCGACCTGCCGCGCGAGCAGCGCCTGCCCTACTTTTTCGGCTTCGCGACCACGCTGTGGCTGGTGACGCTCGTCGGCACGGTCGTCGGATTCTTCGCGGCGGGGCAGCTGCCGGCCGCGGTCTCGCTCGGCCTCGTGTTCCTCAATCCGCTCTATTTCATGCTCATCTTCCTGGTCGACCTGCGGCAGCGGCTGCGGGCGCTCGCCCTCGGCCTCGGCGCCGTGCTGGGTCCCGCGCTCGCGACCATGGCCGCCGACTGGGCCCTGCCGCTCACCGGCCTCGTCGCCGGCAGCGCCGCCTTCCTCATCGACCGGCATCTCGGCCGCCGGCGGCGCGCATGATGCACGACGCCTATCCCTGGCTCGTCCTGCTCGCCGGCGCCGGCGTGACCTATGCCTGGCGCGGCATGGGCGTGCTGCTCTCAGGGCGCATAGACGCCGAGGGGCCGCTCTTCCGCTGGATCGGCGCCGTCGCCTATGCGCTCCTCGCCGCCCTCATCGCGCGGATGATCGTGCTGCCGATCGGACCGCTCGCGGCGACCGCGCTGGTCGACCGCCTGGGTGCCGCCGCGGCGGCCCTCCTCGTGTTCCTGCTGACGCGGCGCAGCCTGCTCTTCGGGGTGCTCGCCGGGGCCGCCGTGCTGGTTCTGCTGACGAGCGTGCAAAACAACCCCATGCATTAAAAAATCAGCCTTTGTTTTCAAGGGTGTCGCTGTGCCGATCCGTGCCCCCCGCGGAGGCCTGCAGCGGTGCTTGCGGACAGGTCTGGCACGCCGCCGGGAGCGGGCGGGCGGCTACCCGCAGAGGTCGAAGAGGGCGGCGACGCCGGCGCGATCGATGCCGGCCCGGAGCAGCAGGTCGAGCAGCAGGCGCGCCTTCAGCGGCGGCAGGCGACCGGCATAGATCAGACCATGGGCACGCAGCGCGATCTCGGACCCGGGACTCTCGTAGGTCCGGCGCAGGAGCGGGCCCGCGCCGGTCCGCGACGCCAGGACGAGCGGAAGCCGCGCCGCCAACGCCGCCAGGCGCTCGACAAGC
>Ga0335080_10007862_pt1 | contig 11089 bp, 4 predicted proteins | sample Lox_Sample_34_FD_206720 | JGI IMG/M metagenome (GOLD analysis project Ga0335080, IMG submission 206720) | Soil microbial communities from Loxahatchee National Wildlife Refuge, Florida, United States - Lox_Sample_3.4 | ecosystem: Environmental > Terrestrial > Soil > Wetlands | place: USA: Florida...
GACGCGCTCGATCTCGGCAAGATCCAGGGGGCCATCGGGTGGGGCATTCGATACCGGACGCCCCTCGGCCCGATCCGGGTCGATGTCGCCGGACGGCTTCCGAGCTCCGGGGTCCAGCAGGTCGACCCCGGCCAGCTCAGCAACAGGAAGCTGGTCGATTTCGTCGGTCACATGCACCATGATCCCATCGTGTCGGTGCAGCTATCGATTGGGGAAGCCTTCTGAGGGCTGGTCGGGAGTCGACACCGGGGCACTGCACGAAACGAGCGCTCGCCATCCTGGGATGCATCCTGCTCGGGCTCCTGGCCGTTGCTGGCATCGCCCTGTCGGCGGCGTACGTTCTCATCGCCACCGATCTCGGCCGCGGGCTCGCTCTACCGCGGCTGGTCCAGATGGCGAACCACATGCTGGCGGGCCGGATCGAGGTGGCCAGCCTCCGCCTCACGGAAGAGGGCGGCATCGAGATCGTAGGCGCGCGCGTCATCGATCCTGACGGGGATGTCGTGCTGACGCTCGAGCGGATGCGCGTCCATCTCGAGCTCAGGGGACTCCGATCGCGGGCGATCGGCTTGCGGGTGGAGCTCGACTCGCCAGCGCTTGCGCTGGAGCGCGAGGAAGACGGCTCGCTTTCCATCGGCCGCGCGTTCGCGCCTGCCCATCCCTCACCGGAAAAGCCCGGGAAACCCAGGGCCTCGCGATGGACGGTGAGCCTGAGACGGCTCACGCTGCGAAATGGTTCCGCACGCTACGTCGACGCGCAGGGGCGCACCCGCTTCTGGGCGCAAGGTCTCGACGCCGATGGACGAGCGATCTACGCGCCCGCTCGCAGCGGCATCGATCTCTCGCTGCGGGGAGAGATGATCTCCCCCGAGCGCGCGCCCCTTTCACTCGAGGCGCTTGCAGTCCTGCGTGGAAACGAGCTTCGGGTGCGCCGACTGCGCCTGGCGGTGGGCGAGACCGCAGTTGACCTGGCGGGCGAAGGGGATCTTGCCCGGCGGCTCGGCCGGGCCGCGATCGTGTTCAGCACCGCCAATGCGGATGCACTGCGCGGGCTGGCCCCCGGACAGCCTTTTGCGGGCGAGCTCGGCGGCACGCTCTATCTCGAAGCGCGCAGTCGCGAGGCCACCGCCGCGCTCGACCTCGCCCCCAAGCGAGGGGGCAAGGCGACAGCGGCCGCTGCGCTCTGGCTCCCCCCTCGAGAGATGGCGATGGGAGGGCAGGTGCGCCTGGAGGGGCTCGACCTCTCGCGCATCCTGCGGGGGGCGCCGAAGAGCTCCATCACTCTCGAGGCACGGGGGCGCGCGATCGGCAAGAACCTCGCCACATTGCGGGGAAGTCTCGCGCTCTCGCTCTTGCCCTCGCGGTTGCGCGTGGGTCGGGCTGGCCCCATCGAGCTGGCGGTCACCGCCGACCGCGGCGTCTTCGAGGTGGCGCGGTGCGCGGCGTCACTGCCGGGGGCGACGCTCTCGTTGCGTGGACGCTGGCGGCTGGGTGGCGAGATGGCGGGCGAGGCGGTGCTCGGTCTCACCGACCTGGCCATGGCACAGAAGAACGCCGAATCCCTGCTCGCGCACCCCCTGCCGCCGATGACTGGCATGGCCCGGGTCGAGGCCACCCTCTCTGGCACCGAGAGGGCGCCCACGGCGCTTCTCCGCGCGACGTCGAGCCAGCTCTCGGTGGCGAGCATGTCGGCGACCGGAGTCTCCCTGTCGGTCAACTTGACCGGGCCTCTCGCTGCACCCAATGCCCAGCTCACGGGTGCGATAGATCGGCTGTTTACAAGCAACCTCGATGCGCGCAATCTCGCGTTGCGGGCTCAGTTTGCACAGAGGGCAGGTGAGGTGACCGCGACGGGATCGGTGCCCCTGCTCGGCAAGGAGCCGATCCTGCTCAGGCTCGCCGGTGCCCTGAACCCGGACAATCGCTCGCTGCTCCTCTCGGGCCTCACCCTGGCATGGCCTGGCGATCGCTTCGAGCTCGAGCAGCCTGCCCGCGTGAATCTCGCGGGGCCTTCGGTCGATCGGCTCTCGCTTGCAGCGGGGGCACAGCGCCTGTTCGTCGCGGGAGGTGCCGCCGGACAGGGACGGCGACGCGTGCTCGATGTGCATGCGAAGATTGAGGAGCTCGACCTCGCGCGTCTCCCGAGAGCGCTCCTTGCGCCACAGCTGGGCCTCGCTGGAATCGTGAGCGCCGAGGCGACCGCTCGTGGCGCGCTCGACGGCCCGCGCCTCACGCTCACCGCGGCGATCGCGAACGGCGCGGTGAGCGGGCTCGACGGCCTATCGGCCAACGTTGGCCTCAGGTACGACGGGGGAATGCGACGCGCCCGCGTCCATCTGGGCCTGCGCCGGGCGGCGGGTGGAGAGCTTGCCGTGCGCGGGGACCTCCCCGTGCCCCCGGCGCGCGCGGCGGGGAGGGAGCCAATCGAAGCCTCGGTGGTGCTGCGGAACTTCCCCCTCGCAGAGGCGGTGCGCCTGGCCGACGTGGATCCGGGAGCCGACCTGGAGGGGCAGACCGAGCTCGAGATCGAAGCGGCCGGGACCGTCGCGGCTCCCACGTTTACCGCTTCTGCCAGCGTGTCGAACGCCCGCTACGGCGATCTGGAGGCGCTGGCGCTCAGAGCACGCCTCAACGCGCGCGGCGAGCAGGCGCAGCTCACCGCGTCCCTGGAAGGGGAGGGGGCGCGGGCCCTCGAGCTCGAAGCTTCGATGAAGCTCGCCTGCGCCCTGTTGCTTCGCGATCCGGCGCGGGCGGTCCATCGGCTGCTCGCGGAACGGTTCGCCGCCTCGGCGCTCGTCCCCGGCTTCGAACTCGGCCTGGTCGCCGGTCGCATGGGACTGCCCGAGGATTTGCGAGGCACCCTTTCAGCGCGGGCCGACCTCTCCGGCACGCCCAGCGCTCCCCGGGGCAAGATGACGGTCGGCCTTTCCGGCGTCACCTACGCCGGGTATCGCGACCTGTCCCTCGAGGCCGCCCTGTGGGCGCGCGAGGATGCGACGAGCGCGGAGGGACGGACCGCCCTCGGAGGCCGGGATCTGGCCGTGCTGACGGCCAGGGTCGGTCTTCCCGCCGAGCGGCTGTTCACACAGGCCGCACGGGAAGCGGCTCCGGTGGCGATGCGATTGGACGTACCGCACGCTGATCTGGAGAAGGCCGGAGCCCCGGCGGCCCTCGCCGGAGAGCTCGTCGGCCACCTCGACCTGACGGGCAGCCTCGCTGCATTGCGCCTCGACGCCGAGCTCCAGGGAGCGCGGCTTGCCGTGAACGGTCGTCCGCTGGGGAACCTCGCCGCCATGGCCCGGGCCGGTGAGCGCTCGCTCCGATTCCAGATTCACCTCGCCGTCGCAGGGGGCGGCGCGCTGGATGCCGCCCTGAGCGCGGACATCCCGCTCTCGCTTTCCGCTCTCCGCGGCGAGATGAAGAGCGCTCCCGCGCGCGCTCGGCTGGTCGCCAAGGATATGGACCTCGGCTTCTTGCCGGCGGTGGCACCGGGCGTCCTCCGCTCCGCGGCGGGAAAGCTCAACGCCGACGTCGCGGCCAAGGGGTCGCTCGGTCACCTGAACCCGCGCGGAACGGTTGTCCTGGACGGCGGAAAGGCATCGGTGGTCGAGTTCGGCGACTTCACCGATATCGGGTTGCAGGCTTCGCTCTCGGAAGACCTCTGCCGCATCGACCGGCTCTCGGCCAAGCACGGCCGGGGCACCCTCGAGTTCGTGGCCGAGGCGAAGGGCCTGGCGCGGCAAGGGGCGCCCGCGGATGTACACGCCGAGCTGCGCACCAAGGAGCTCACCGTCTCGCGGGCGGGCCAGCCTCTGGGAACGGTCGATCTCCTGGCGAAACTGAATGGCACCGCCTCGAGCGATTCGCTCGACGCTGTGCTCACCATCCCGCAGGCTCGCGTGAAGCTACCGGACCAGAGCCCGCGCAAGATCCAGCCGCTCGGCGAGCACCCCGACATCGTGGTCGGCCCGTTTGGAAAGAAGAATGTCGCGTCCTCCGTCGTTCCGAGCGACTATCGCGCCCGGCTTCACTTGGTCGTCCCCAATCGCTTCTTCGTGAAGGGCGACAATCCGGTCCTGGATCTCGAGCTCAAGGCGGACGTCACCGCCACCTACGAGCAAGAAGACCTCGCGCTGAACGGTTCGGTGGAGACCGTGCGCGGGCGCGTCGAGCCGGTGGGAGGTCGCAGCTTCGCGGTGCAGCGAGCGCGCGTGCACTTCACCGGCCAGAGCTACAGTGCCGCCACCCTGGACGTGCTGGCCACCTACCAGGACCCCCAAGGGATCGAGGTGACGGTGGCGGTGGGCGGGACCGTCGAGAAACCCGAGTTCAAGCTGACGAGCGATCCCCCCTTGCCGGGCGGAGAAGCGCAGATCGCGCTCCTCATCGCCACCGGTCACACCGACCTCAAGGCAGGAACGGGCGGGGTGAGCGCAGACGAGCAGACCGCCGCGATGGGCGCAGCGGGGGCCCTGGTCGGGGTCCTGTTCAAGGACATCGTCGCGGACAAGCTCCCCGTCGACACCGTATCGCTCGACAGCTCCCAGCTCCGGGCTGGCAAGTACGTGACGGACAAGATCTACGTCGGCTACACGCGCCGCATCTTCACGCCGACCGGGCAGGGGGAAAACACGAACGAGGTGGAGGCCCAGTACCGCATCTCACCCCGCTGGAACTTCGAAATGCGCTACGGGGATGCGCAGACCGGCGGCGCCAGCCTGATCTGGTCGAAGGACTACTGAGGTCCGCGCGGCTCTTCGAACAACGGCTGGCTGACCTCTTCGCCCTGGCCTGTGGGCTTCCGGCAATCCTCGTCCCCTGCCTCGTCAGAGCGGTACGGACAGGGCGAGCGAGCCTGTCGCCCCGGGAAATAGCCCTTTCCTGGCGCTGGATCGGCGGGGACGTGATCCGTCCCTGGCAGCATTGGTTCCTTCACCGAGACCCAGCGGTTGCGGAGGACGGCAGCTCAGCATTCCTTCGGCGTCTGCAGACGCGACCGGCAGCTGGCTGGATCGGCTCGAGATCTGCTTTCGCTCGTCAGGCGCACGGTTCCCCACCTTCTCGACGCGTTGGCAGAACGGCTCTCTCGAGAAATCCAGGCGCGGACGAATCAGAGGCCGAGGTCACCTTTCGAGACGCGCGCCGCGAAGGTGGGAACGGTGCGGTTGACCAGACCCGGCTCCTTGAACTATCCATCTATCCGGATGAAGGGATTGAAGCAGCGCGGCCGAGAGGCCGCCGCCAGCCGAGAAGGAGCGCTTCCCCTGCCGGGCTCGGCCAGCTCGGGACCGCTCATCGGCGGACGCGCGGATGTCGAAGGGCTGCTCGCGGCGCTGGAAAGCCTGTCTGACCTAACCCGCTTGCGGCTCCTTTCCCTGTTAGAGCGCCACGAGCTCGGCGTCGGGGAGCTGTGCGAGGTCCTGCGCCTTCCACAATCCACCGTGAGCCGGCATCTCAAGGTCCTGGGCGAGCAGGGGTGGCTCGCCTTTCGCCGTGCCGGCACCTTTCGGCTCTACCGAATGGGAGGGACGCTCGACTCCGCTGCGCGGCGCCTCTGGAAGGTGGCGCGCAGCGAGGCCCAGGGCTCCGCCGCGCTCCGACAGGACGCGCTGCGACTCGCGCGCAAGCTGGCCGCGCGCGGCCAGGCAGACGCCTTCTTTGCCGGTGCAGCGGGCGAATGGGAGAGGCTGCGGGCCGAGCTGTACGGCACCACCTTTTTTGGCGAGGCGTTGCTCGCCTTTCTCCCGCGAGAGCTCACGGTGGTGGACCTCGGCTGCGGAACGGCCGACCTCACCTTGCGCCTCTCGCGCCACGTGGGGCGCGTCCATGCGGTGGATCGCTCGGCCGCCATGCTTGCCTGGGCGCGCCGCCGGCTCAAGGGGATCCCGAACGTGCAGCTACACCAGGCCGACTTGGGATCGCTCCCGCTCGACGACGCCTCCTGCGATGCGGCGCTGTTCGCCCTGACGCTCAGCTACTTGGCCGAGCCCAGCCGGGCGCTCTCGGAGGCCGCGCGCGTGATCAAGCCGGGCGGCGTGCTGGCGCTGGCCGATCTCGTTCGTCACGACGACGACGCCTTCCGTCGCCGCATGGGCCAGGCCACCCTCGGCTTCGACTCGCCCGACCTCTCGCGGCTTCTCGAGCAAGCCGGGTTCGATGCGCTCCGCTACCAGCCCCTGCCGCCCGAACGAGGCGCCCAGGGACCGGCCCTTTTCACTGCCCATGCCAGGCGCTCCCCGGAACCTGCCCGCGGAGCGAGACGCTTCGGCGCCGCCTAAGATTCGCGTCCACCCGCCGGAACAAGGAGAACCCTGCCGATGTCCACGATTTCCATGACCGCCCGCGTGAAGAAAGGATCCCCCGCTCGCTTCGAGTACGGGGTGAAGGACCTGGGCCTCGCCGAATGGGGCCGCAAGGAGGTGGAGCTCGCCGAGAGGGAGATGCCCGGCCTAATGGCCGTGCGCAAGGAGTACGCTGCGAAGAAGCCGCTCAAGGGGCAGCGCATCACCGGCTCCCTGCACATGACCATCCAGACCGCCGTTCTCATCGAGACGCTCCGCGAGCTCGGCGCCCAGGTGCGCTGGGCCTCCTGCAACATCTTTTCGACCCAGGACCACGCGGCGGCGGCGGTGGTGGTGGGCCGGGGTGGAAAGGATGACCCGCGCGGGATCCCCGTCTTCGCCTGGAAGGGCGAGACGCTCGAGGAGTACTGGGACTGCACGGATCGTGCGCTCGACTTTGGCGGCGGACTCGGCCCGACCCAGATCGTGGACGACGGCGGCGACGCCACCCTGATCCTCCACAAGGGCGTGGAGTTTGAAGCGGTCGGCAAGGTGCCTTCGCCGATGCCGTCCGACAGCGAGGAATACGCGGTGGTGTTGAAACTGCTCGCCCGCGAGATGGCGAGGGATCCAAGGCGGTTCACCCGCATCGCGGCGCAGTGCAGAGGGGTGACCGAGGAGACGACCACCGGCGTCCACCGGCTCTACGAGATGGAGAAGGCCGGAAAGCTCCTCTTTCCCGCCATCAACGTGAACGATTCGGTGACGAAGTCGAAGTTCGACAACTTGTACGGCTGCCGCCACTCCCTCGTGGATGGACTCATGCGTGCGACCGATGTCATGTTGTCCGGCAAGATGGCGGTCGTGTGCGGCTACGGAGATGTGGGCAAGGGTTGCGCTCAGTCGCTTCGCGGCCAGGGCGCCCGCGTGGTCGTGACGGAGATCGATCCCATCAACGCGCTACAAGCGGCAATGGAGGGGTATCAGGTGGTCCGGCTCGAGGACGTGGTCCGAACGGCCGACATCTTCATCACGGCCACCGGCAACATCGACATCATCACGGTCGATCACATGAAGAAGATGAAGGATTGCGCCATCGTGGGAAATATTGGCCACTTCGACAACGAGATCGACATGGCGGGTCTCAAGGCCTTGCCCGGCATCCGGCGGGTCAACGTGAAGCCTCAATACGACGCGTTTGTCTTCCCGGACGGCCATCGCGTCCTCATCCTCGCCGAGGGACGCCTCCTCAATCTCGGCTGCGCAACGGGCCATCCCAGCTTCGTCATGTCGAACAGCTTCACCAACCAGACGCTCGCTCAGATCGAGCTCGCCACCCGCGGAGAACGGTACGAGAAGAAGGTCTACGTCCTGCCGAAACATCTCGACGAGAAAGTGGCGCGCCTCCACCTTGCGCAGATAGGCGCGCGTATCACCAAGCTCACCAAGAAGCAGGCCACGTACATCGGGATCTCGCCGAACGGTCCCTTCAAGTCCGACCACTACCGCTACTGAAAGCCCCGTGGTCTGGCCTGGACAGGCGCCGGGAAGCGAGCATTCGCCTCCCTCGGGTGGCGTATGCCCAGGCGCTAAGCCGAAGTTCGCCCGGTGCTGCTGCTCGACCCTCCCGGACGCCTGTTCTTTCTGGGCGACAATGCGCTGCGTCGATCGGGTGGAGTTGCCCGCCTGCGGGGCCGCGTTCGGCGCGTGGCCCAGCGCAGCCATTCCATTCTCCCTGTCCCGTCGTCAGCAAGGTCGTCGCGCCTCCCTCCCGAGCTCTTCTGCACGGGGGCGTGCACGATCTCGCCGAAGCGATGCACCCCCACTCTTGCGCGCAGCCTGATGCTGGGGGCAGGCCTTCCCGGCCGGGGGGAGGAAGCTCCCGGACCATTCATCAACCGCTCAACGGCGGCGACCGCTACTCGGGGCCACAGCCGGGCGATGCTCGGACAAGAGCAAGATGCCCTCGGGTCACCGGCGGGCAAGGGGACTCGCCCGCCTTCTCAGCGCGAGAACGCTCGATAGCAGGGCAAGCGCGCCGCTAGCCAGCCAGGTTCCGCGAGCGAGCTGTGTTGGAGAGTACGACAGCCGCAATGCATGCCGTCCCGCCGGAACAGGCACTGCCATGAAGGCAAAATCTGCGCGCGCGATGAGAACAGGAGAGCCGTCCACCGTGGCGGTCCAGCCGGGAAACCACGGCTCCAGCACCACCGCCAGCCCGGCGCGGGGTACGGTCAGCGATGCTTCGACCCGATCGCCATGGAGGACGACCGAATCAGCCGCGATGGGGCCGGAGGGTTCGCCACTGGCCGGGAAGGAATCGAGCGACCCATCGTCGGCGAGGAGGGCGAGGGTACCGCTCGCCGCCGCGAGCATCGGCGCAGCAACGTCCGTGTCGGGTGCGCGGACGATGCCCCCGGTCCAGAACACCCGCGGCAGCGCCGCGGCCCGGTACGCGGCGGTCGGCCTGTCGAATTCGGGCCGGATCTCCGCCAGCCTGGGCAAGGATAGCGGCTCGTCACTCACCACCAGCGGAGCGGCGAGAAGCGGCCACAGGGGAGAAGTGGGCCTCGGACGGGGAAAGTTGGTGTCCTCCTCAACGGCAGTGGGCGGCACCACGCGATCCGTCTGCGTTGCTTCCAAGAGCGAGCGGACGCGCTGGATGACCGTCGGACCGTAGCCGGTAGCGTTTTCCCAGCCGAGCCGCAGCGCCGCGTTGGCAGTGCTGCCCCATTTCGCGATGACGGCCATCCGCTGCGGGCCGTGCGACAGCGCGAAGAGCCGCTCCATGTCGGCGAGAGGTGGCGTCTCGCCCGCGGCGCTCGCGACGGGGTTCATGTCACCGAAGGCGAGATGGAGGTCCGCGACAACGAGCGCACACGGCGCCAGCGCCCACAGCGCGCGCCAACGAGCCGTCAGCCGGACTCCCGAACAGAGCCAGACCAGGCTCAAGAGCGCGAGCCAGAGCGTCGTCACCGCTCCCTGTCGTCCCGCAGCACGATCGAGCGAGAAGGAGGGAAAACGTGGGAGGACCGGAACGATGACAATAATGAGCAACAACACCAGAGCGGCCCGCAGGAAGCACGCTCGGGTCCCTTGCCGCAGAGCCGATAGACCTTCGGCGGCGACAAGCGCGCTCGAGAAGGAAGTTACCATGAGCGCTCGGGTCGGATTGCGAAACGAACCATAGCCGGGCAGGTACCGGTAGAACGCGCGATGGAGACCCAGCCACGCACCTTCGCCGAAGGACAGCCACACGCCCAGGATCCCCAGGACGACGAAGAGCCACAGGCCGCGCCGGCGAGGGAATGCCGCCGCCAGGCCCAGCGGGAGGATCCCGAGATATCCGGTCGCCTCCCATAAGTTCATCTCGGAACACTGCCACTGTCCGCCGTACGCTCTAGGCAGAAGGAAGAGGGCGAGACCCCAGCGATCGGGCCACTTCCAGCTCGTCGCGAAGCGGTAGGCCACCCCGGCTCCTCGCGGCCCGAGCCACGCCAGCTCCGAGACAGGAAGCATGATGGGGGCTGCGAGGGCAAAACCGAGGGGGGCAGCGGCAAGCACCAGTGCCGCGTCCAGAGGACGCCTGCGCCACGCTCGCGGCGCGAGCACGAGCGCGTAGGCACAAGCGACAAGGGTCCCAAAGTAGGCCATCTGCGCGGCCCCACCCAGCCAGGAGAAAGCCGAGGCAAAGGCGGTCAACAGGACGAACCGTCCCCTCCCTCGGGCCGCGAAGCCCTCGAGGCCCGCCAGCATCCAGGGCCACCAGGCCGTCGAAGCGGCGAAGTTCCAGTGCTGCAAGTGGACGGTTTCCTTCGCGCCGAGCGAAAACAACAGCGCGCCCAGGAGCGACTCCGTGGCCGATAGCCCGCGTAGCCGCAGCCAGTAGATCATGCCCCACCCTGCCACACACAGGTGAATGAGCGCACCGATGGTGAGGGCACGTGGCGCACCCCAGGGCAGCGTGAGCCAGCTTGCCGGATCGAGCACGGCTGCCTGCGGATCGGCGAGGAGCGGGTAGCCGAGAAAGATCCCCCGCTGCCAGCCCGGGAGGTGCCCTGCCCTCAGTGCCGACGCGGTGGCCTCGCGCACCGCGAAGAAGTAGTTCCGCAGGTCGTACCCGACGAACGCCTGCCCCGGGCTCGCGGCCCGAGCGTGAAAGATCACCACGGCCGCCGGCAGGGCCAGAAAGGCCGCCCATCGGGAAGCGGTCCGTAACGCGGATCTGCTCATCTGCCGGTCGGCTGGAGCCCCAGAGTACGGTCTACCTGTTCCACATCCCGACGCCGCCCCTCGTGCCAGAGTTCGCGACCGATGAATGCGGCGAGGAGGAGATATGCGAGGAAACGAACCACCTCCTCCCCGGTGTAAACTCGATCAAAGAAGTGGATGAGACCGCGCGAGGATCGCACCTCGAACGCGATGTGATAGTCGAGTGACGCGATGAGCGCGTGTACCCAGAAAAGCCAGCGCGGCGCCGCGGCGAGCGCCCCGGCGGCGAAGAGCGCGTATTGAGGACTCCACACCTTTCCTGTGGCGATCCAGGCCACGATGACGAACGCAGTTCCCAGGCGGACCAGCCGGGGCCTTGGGCGCTCACTGCCTGACACACGGTAGATCGACCACCCCGCAAATGCAGTTGCCGCCAGGAGCAGTGCGGCGGTTGCGGTGTTGAGGAAGATGACATCGAACGTGAGGGAGGCGAGTCGCGATGAACCGCGCAAGACCTCCCAAATCGAGTTTTCAGCGCGACGGAGAGCATTGAACCGCCAAAAACGGAGCCAACCGGCCGGCGCCAGGATGACCAC
>Ga0335080_10007863_pt1 | contig 11087 bp, 13 predicted proteins | sample Lox_Sample_34_FD_206720 | JGI IMG/M metagenome (GOLD analysis project Ga0335080, IMG submission 206720) | Soil microbial communities from Loxahatchee National Wildlife Refuge, Florida, United States - Lox_Sample_3.4 | ecosystem: Environmental > Terrestrial > Soil > Wetlands | place: USA...
CGTGCCGGCCGCGGTCATCATCATCGGCATGGCGCGGCCGTAGACCTCCGCGGCCTCGATCACCGCGCGGTAGCCGGCGAGGTTGGCCTGGCTGGAGAGCGCGTCCATCACCTGGGCTCGGGTGATCCGGGGCACGAACTCCATCGCGAACACCGTGGCGCCCGTCTCGGCGAGGTCCTCGACCACCTCGCGATCCTGGAACGGGTTGAGCAGCCCCACGACGATCGCGCCGTCCTTCAGCGCGGCGATCTCTTCGTCGACCGGCCCGCGCACCTTCAGCACGATGTCGGCGTGCGCCAAGGCTTCGGACGGCGTGTGGGCGATCCGCGCGCCGGCGGCTTCGTAATCGGCGTCGGTCGCGGCCGCGGCGATCCCGGCGCCGGCCTCGACCACCACCTCCAGCCCGAGCGCGATGAGCCGGCGCGCGGCGTCAGGCGTCACCGCGACCCGCGTCTCGCCGGCGCGGCGCTCCCTGGTGACAGCTAGGACGGGCATTCAAGCGGGCCTCTTCGGCGGACGCGTTCGAAGCACGAGCGCAAGTAGGCCCCCGACTCGGGGGCTGTCCAGTCTCGCCGGCTAGTGGCCCGAGTCAGCCTTCTCGCGCAGGAAGAAGATGCCCGCGGCCAGGACCACGACAGCGGCGCCGACGCCGGCGAAGAACCCTGCGTTCACGCAGAACCACAGCACCAGCGCCACCAGCAGCACGGCGATCGCGAGCGAGCCCCATTTCATCAGCTTGCCGAAGGCGCCGAAGGTCGCGATCTGCTCGCGGATGTCCTGGTCGCCTGAGTGATATTCGTGGGCGGCGTCGGTCATCGCGCGGAGGTCTCCTGGAGGTTTGGGGAAGTGGGGCGGGTGCTACACGAACGCGGCGGGCCGCTCAAGCCGGCCACACGGCCAGCAGCATCCTGAGGGCTGCGACCAAAGCGAGCGGCTGGTCGACCATGATGTGGTGTTCGGAATCCGGGATCGCGACCGAGGGCACGTCGGGCGGCACGTAGTCGCTCTGCTGGCCGAACTCGCGCCGGCGCATGATCGCCGAGCGGTCGCCGAAGATCTGCGCCATCGGCGGCGCCTTCTCCGGGTCGACCGCCGCCATCGCGCTGCGGTCGAGCTTGGACCAGAGGAACGGGTCGAACTTCCAGGTCCAGCCGGGCGAGCCGTCCGGCATCGGCGCGCTCTTCAGTGAGCGGCGGGCGATGAAGTCGGCGATGTAGAGGTTGCCGGGCGCCTGCGGCGGCATGAAGCGGAAACGGGTCAGCGCCTCCTCCAGCGTCGCGTAGACCCGGTTGGGCTTCGTGCGATGCGCCGGACCCCGCCAGCGCTCGCCGCCCTTCTCGGCCAGCTTGCGCCATTCTTCTTCCTGCTCGCGCGTCGGCGGTCCGCCAAAGCCGGTGTCGACCAGCACCGCGCCCCGCATCCGCTCCGGGTGCTGGCCGGCCGAGTAGAACACCTGCGAGCCGCCGAACGAGTGGCCGATGTAGATCGGCTTCACCGCCGCTTCGTAGAGCCTGGCCGCCTTGGCGCACTCGTAGATCTCGGTGGCGAAGCCTTCAAACGTGTAGGTGTCGCGCCAGTCGCTGTCGCCCATGCCCGAGAGCGAGATCGCCGCGACGCGGAACTCGGCGGCCAGGAACGGCGCGATGAAGCTCCACCAGTCGGCGTGGGCGCTGTTGCCGTGCACGAAGATGAGGCCGGGCTTGCCGACCTCGCCCCAGGTCAGGAGCTCGACATTCGCGCCCTCGACCGGGATCAGGCGGCGCTCTGGCGCGTCCGCCAGCGCCGCGTCGAACCAGGCCGGCGCAGGCGGCTTTTCGCCGTTGAAAGGCGCGAGCGGCGAAGCGATCTCCGGCGGCAGGTCGCCGTGCAGCGGCACCGGTTCGTCGTCGTCGAGCTTCTCGTCGACCGGAGGTTCGCCGCGCGCGAGCAGATCGTCAGCCATCAAACCCTGACTAACGACCGTTTGAAAAATGGCAAGACCTCTGCTGCGTTGCAGCAACTGAGCGGCCGCTCTGCGCCCCCTCCGTCAGCCCGCTCCGCGGTCTGCCACCTCCCGCGTCCTCTGTGGGACGGGTGAGGAGCTCGTCACCCGCGTCAGCGGGGGAGGGGGACCGCCGCGCGCAGCGCGGTGGCGGAGGGGGCGCAAAGCCAGGGCTAATGCGCCGGCGCTGGGGGCGCGCCCGCCGCCGGCTTCGGCGCCGCGTCGGGGTCGGCGTGGCCGAGGCCGACGATCTCGCCGCTGGCGAGCACGTGGCCGGTCAGGTCGGCGGCCAGCTGGTCCCAGCTCAGCGCGGGGTCCGGCGCGATCTCGCGGTCGAGCGCGAACACCGCGAAGTGGTAGTGGTGCTTGGGCCCCGGCGGCGTGTGCGGGCCCATGTAGGCGTGGTTCGGGCCGCGCACGTTGGGACCGAAACTCGCGCCAGCCGGCGGCGCGGTCATCCCGGCGACGAGCTTCGTGACGCCGGCCGGGATCGCATACATCGACCAGTGCAGCAGCGGTCCGCCGCGGAAATTGACGTCCGCGTCCTGCATCACGACCGCGAAGGAGCGCGTGCCGTAGGGCCCCTTGCCCCAGGCGAGACCGGGGAACACGTTGCCGCGATACTGGGTATTCTCCAGCGGGATGTCGCCGCCGTCCTTGAACGCCGGCGATGTCACCGTCAGCGTCTTCTTCGCCGGGTACGTCGCGATCGCCAGCCCGACGGGCGCGGTTGGCGGCGGGGGCGTCGGCTGCGCCTGCGCCGCAACGCCCAACGTCCAGGCGAGCCCGCCCCACAACAGCCTCCGCCGCGCTGCGCGCATCCCAGCCTCCCGGATCGTTCTCTTCGTTGCCGACCCTCTTGCCAGAGATGGCCGGGACCGGCCAGTGACGTCGCGACACCTTCGGAGTTCGGCGACGATGCAGACCGGCGGATGCCTGTGCGGCCAGGTGAGGTACGAGATCGCGGGCCCGCTCGCCGGCGTGCAGCTCTGTCACTGCAGCCAGTGCCGCAGAGCCTCTGGCTCGGCGTTCGCCGCCAACATGCCGGTGCGCGCCAAGGACTTTCGGATCACGACTGGCGGGGCCGCACTGAAGGCGTTCGAGAGCTCACCGGGAAAGCAGCGGGTATTCTGCGGCGCCTGCGGCTCGCCGATCATCAGCCGCAGCATAGGCGATCCGGGCTGGGTGCGGGTGCGGGCCGGCACGCTCGACGAACCGGCCGACACGAGCGCCGCCTTCCACTTCCATGTCGACTCGAAGGCCGGGTGGCTGCCGATCACGGACGATCTTCCGCAGTATCCGGCGGCGCGACCGGGGTAGCGCCCCGACGTCCCCCATCGTCGCGCTTCGCCTCGCTCCGCGACGCTCGCCTGCGACACTTCCCCCGCAAGCGGGGGGGAGATGTCGGTGACTAACGCCTACTCGAACATAGCCGGCTCGTAGTAGCGGTCCATGATCCGCCATTGCAGGTCGATCAGGTTCGGGAACGCCTCCGCCGCCTGCCGGATACGCGAGTCGAAGAACGGCGTCGCGGCCGCGGCGGTGAACGCAAAGAGGGTCGCGTCGGCGCTGCAGGGCCGCTCGCCGAAGATGTAGGGCTTGTCGCCCAGCAGCTCCGCGGCCGCGGCGAAATCGCGCGTCGCGAGATCGGCGATCTCGGCTTCGGCGTGGCGGCCCATGCCCTGGCCGTGCAGCATCTGGCGAACGCCATCCTGGCGCTGGCGCTTCACGTCCTCCGGCGCGCCGGCGAAGAACTGCGACGGCCCTTTCTGGAAGTTCTCGTCGATCGCCCAGCGCGCGTGCACGATCGCGAAATAGAGGTGATCCTCCAGCATCCGCTCGAGCGCCCAGGCCTGCGACTTCTGCGCCGGCGTCAGGTGGGCGTCGAGGTCGACGCCCTTCGTGCGCCGCACGTAGTCGAGGATGAACACGCTGTCGCCCAGCACCACGTCGCCGTCGCGGATGAACGGTATCTTGCCCTTCGGCGCATCGCCCGGCGAGGCCCGCTCGAGCCGGAAGGGCAGGTTCGCCATCTTGAACTGGGTCAGGGTCTTGAGCACGAACGGGCTCGGGTCGGGCAGCCCGAACAGCGGTCCGAAACCGTAGAGCGTGAGCATGAGAGCCTCCTTGATCGAGGCGACCTAACCATCCCGCTGACAGCATCCTGTCAGTAGTGGAACGGTGCTATGCGATCGCCTTTTCAGCCGGTTCGGCGCGGGCTCTGGAGGCCGTCTCCATCACCGTTTCGAGGGCTCGCAGAAGCGCGCCGAGCTCGATCGGCTTGTCGACATGGTCATCCATCCCGGCCGCAAGACAGGCGTCTATCTGGTGTGTCGAAGGGCCGGCGGTAAGGGCCACGATCGGCGTTCGAGTGCGACTCTCGGCGCGCTCGGCCTGGCGGATCGCGGTGGTCGCGGCCAGCCCGTCCATCACCGGCATCTGCAGGGCCATCAGCACCGCGTCGAACGGCTGCGCGACGAACGCCTCGAGCGCCTCGACGCCGTCAGCAACCAGCGTCAGCTCGTAGCCCAGCGGCGCCAGCAGCGAGCGCAGGCTCTGGCGGCCCGTCGCGTCGGCCTCGGCCGCCAGGATGCGCAAGGTGGGGCGGTCGGCGGTCAGCGGCCGCGGAGGCGGCGACGGCGTCCTTTCCGTCGACGTGAGCTTCGGCGCGCTGGGCAGCAGGTTGGCAAGATGCCGAGCGGCCCTGCCGCCGCCGGCGACCAGCAGGATGGCGCCGGCCAGCATCGCTCCCAGCATCTGGCCCTCGCGGCCCGCGAACAGGGCGAAAGGGCATGGGATGGCGCCGACACCGCCGGCGATCACGCAAACCGAGCGCAGCTCGCTGCGCAGCTTGGCGATCCCGGCCGCGTCGGCGGCGGCGAGGCGCGGCTGAATCGCGCCCCACCAGACCTCCAGGGAGAATTCGGCGCCAATGTAGGCCGTAGCCCAGACGAGCGCGCAGACCGCCGGCCAGACGCCGGCGGACACAGTCAGGACCGCGACCGCGCCGACGCCGGCGACCCGCAGGAAACGATGGCGGCGCACGCGCTGACAGACCGTCTCCAGCGGTTCGCGATCGATCGGCGCCTGCATGGGCCCAACTCTGGCTGCGGCGGCTTAACACTTCCATTCAGCGGGGCGCGCTAGTTGCCCGAGACGCTGTCGACCTTGCCGAATATCGCGCCCAGGCGCGCCAGCACGTCGGGCGGCAAGGGCGGCGCCAGGATCGCATCGACGTTCGCCTTCAGGTGCACCGGATCGCCGGTGCCGGTCAGAATCACGTGCGCCCCGGGCTCGTGGCGGCAGAAGCGGTAGGCCGCCTCCACCACCGACGGCGAGCCCGGCGCTTGGCGCAGGAAGCCGAGCGGGTCGTCCCGGTCAACGAGGCCGCCGTCGATCTCGCCGCGCTGGACGAGCTCGCCGACCACCTTCCTCAGCTCGTCCGGCCGGCTCAGCGCTTCTCGCACGGCGAACATTATCAGCGTGCCGACGTCCTTGGCCTGGGTCGACGGGAACACTCGCGCCCGCGCCGAGGGATTGAGGATGCTGAACCCGACCATCACGACGTCGAACGGATCGTCTTCCAGCGCCCGCTGCAGCATGGCGTGGCCGGTGTCGCCGCCGAACTGCTCGCTGGCGGCCACGAAGCGGATCTTCCCGGCCTCCTTCGCCCGCTGCAGCGCCGGGACCAGTTCGGCCAGCGCATGGTCGTATTGCGCCGGGGTGACGCCGTGCAGCAGGAAGACGTCGATGTAGTCGGTGGCGAGCTTGGCCAGGCTCTCGTCGATGTAGCGGGCCATGTCGTCCGCCGAGACCAGGCGGTCGCCGCGCCCGGCGCCGGCCTTGGTCGAGATCACCGCTTCTCGCCGACGGCCCTTCAGGCCAAGCCCTACCGCCTCCTCGGTGCCGTAGGCGCGGGCGGTGTCGATGTAGGTGATCCCGAGGTCGAGCGCGCGACGCACCATGTCCGCCGCATGATGCACGTCGCGGCCCTTGGCCATGCCGAGCCGCGAATGCCCGCCGCAGCCGAGCCCCGCGACGCTCACGTCCAGGCCGGTGCGGCCCAGTCTGACGGTCTGCATCGCCTTTGCCTCCGTCGGTCCGGGCCGGGGCCTTAGCCTACGACTGGCGGTCCGTCATCGCCGCGTAGGCGAGCCGGGCCGAAAGCTCGCGCACCAGCGGCGCGCCGTCCGGCGTCGAGCCGCCGGTGTTCTGGATCATGCCGACGACGATCATGTCGTTGATCGGGTCGATCCAGAACCAGGTCCCGAACGCGCCGCCCCAGTAGAAGCTCTGCACGCCCTGACTGGTCTTGGCCGCCGCCGGGTCCTCGACGATGGCGAAGTCCATCCCGAAGCCGAGCCCGCGGGTCTCGGGCGAGTAGAGCGTCACGTTGACTCCGGGCTCGAGCACGCTCTGATGCATCAGGTCGACCGTCTCGGGCCTGAGGTACCGCCGGCCGGCGAACTCGCCGCGGTTCAGGATCATCTGCGCGAAGCGCCAGTAATCCTCGATCTTGGAGACGAGGCCGCCGCCGCCGGCAAGGAACTTCGGCTTGGCGGTGTTGAAGATGTTCGACGGGCCGGCCGCGCGGATCACGCCACTGTCGTCATACTTGTGGATCCGCACCATCCGGTCCCCCTTTGCGGCGGGGATCCAGAAGCCGGTGTCGGTCATCCCGAGCGGCGCGAACAGGCGTTCCTCGAAGAACGCGTCGAGGCTCTGGCCCGACAATTTCTCGATCAGGTAGCCCTGGATGTCGACGCTCGGGCCGTAGCGCCAGTCCTTGCCCGGCTGGAAGCTCAGCGGCAGCCCCGCCAGCTTGTCGATCATGTCCTGCAGGTCGCCGGCGCGCAGGTTCGCCTCGGCGTACTCGCCGGCGCGGCCGAATCCGGCGGTGTGGCTCATGATCTGGCGCATGGTCATCGGCGAGGCTTGATCCACCGGATCGCCGTCCTTGCGGCGCACTTTCAGCCCCTTGAACTCCGGGATGTGGTCCTCGAGCCTGTCGTCCAGCGCCCACTTGCCCTCTTCCCAGAGCATCATCATCGCCGCCCCGGTGATCGGCTTGGTCATCGAGGCGATGCGGAAGATGCTGTCGGTCTGGAGCTGCGCCGGAAGGGTGGCGTCGAGCTTGCCGTAAGCATCGAGGTTCACGATCTCGCCATGCCGGGCGACCAGCGTGACGACGCCGGCGAGCTTCCGCTCGTCGACCAGCGCATGGAACTGGCGGTTGAATTCTGCGAGGCCCTCGCTACTGAATCCCTGGATCGTCCGTGGGCGATCCTGGGTTGCGATTGCGCCGTGGTCGTCTGGCATGGTTGCGATCCCGAATGACTTTGCGTGAAATGCGAAACCTCTTGCCAGAGATCGCGCCGCGCGGCCAGGAAAAGCGGCAGGCCTGACTACAAATGAGTCGCCCATGCTGAAGATCGCCATCCTCGACGACTACGCGGACGTCGCGTTCGGCTGCGCCGACTGGTCACGCCTCGAAGGCAAGGCCGAGATCACGGTCTTCCACGAGCACATGGACGAGGAGACGGCGGCCTGGGAGCTGCAGCCGTTCGACGTCCTGGTGACGATGCGCGAGCGGATGGCGCTGCCGCGCACGCTCCTCGAGCGGCTGCCCAACCTGAAGCTGATCAGCATCATCGGCATGCGGCTGGCCAATCTCGACATGGACGCGGCCACCGACCGTGGCGTGCTGGTCTGCCATTCAGGCCTGCGCGGCCCGGTCTACGGCCAGGTCAGCGCCGCGACGCCCGAACTGACCTGGGGCCTGATGATCGCCACCGTGCGCGACATCGCCGGGCAGGACCGGCGGATGCGCGACGGGCTTTGGCAGGACCGGGTCGGCATCATCCTCGCCGGCAAGACCCTGGGGCTGCTCGGACTAGGCCGGATCGGCAAGCGGATGGCGGCCTACGGCAAGGCGTTCGACATGGAGGTCATCGCCTGGAGCCAGAACCTCACCGCCGAGGCCGCGGCGGAGCAAGGGGTGACCCGGGTCGAGAAGGACGAGCTCTTCGCCCGCTCCGACGTCGTCTCGATCCACGTGATCCTGAGCCAGCGCACCCGCGGCCTCGTCACCGGCCGCGAACTGGCGCTGATGAAGCCGACCGCCTTCCTGATCAACACCTCGCGCGGGCCGATCGTGGTCGAGAAGGACCTGATCGAGGCGCTGAAGTTCGGCCGCATCGCCGGCGCCGGGCTCGACGTGTTCGACGCCGAGCCGCCGCCGCCAAACCATCCGCTGCGCGGCCTCGACAATGTCACGCTGACCCCGCACCTCGGCTATTCGACGATCGAGACCCTCCGGGCGTTCTACGCCGACAGCCTCGAGGCCATCGAAGCCTTCGCGGCCGGCGACCCGATCCGCGTCGCCAACCCCGAAGCGCTCGAAAAGGCGCGCTAGCTGCGGTCGCTCGAGCGGTCGCCCCGGGCGACGTCGTGGCCGGCGTTGCGAGTGTCGGCGGCGACCTGGTGAGTAGCGACCTTCGCTTGGGCGGCGAGCTTGCCCAAGTCCTTCTCCGCGGCGCGCCCCGCCTTCTTCAGGTCCGCTTCGACGCTCCGGACGCTCGGGCTCTTGGCGACGCCCGCGACGGCGTTGCTGGCGGTGCGGCCGGCGTCCTTGAGGTCGTCGCCGGTCTTGGTCTGATCGGAGCGCGAGCAGGCGGCAAGGCCGAAGATAGCGACCGCAGCGAGGGTGATGAACGTGCGCATGGGTTGGTCTCTCTCGGGCGATCAAACGGGCGCTGGCGCGCCCGGTTCCGCGCCCCTTGCCAGCCGGCGGCGACCGCTACATGGCTGGAGCCATGCGCCTAGCCTTCCTCGGCACCCCGGAATTCTCGGTGGTCGGCCTCGCCGCCCTGGCAGGCGCCGGCTTCGAGATCGCCTGCGTCTACTCGCAGCCGCCGGCGCCGCGCGGGCGCGGCAAGAAGCTGACGCCCTCGCCGGTCCAAGCCTTCGCCGAGGCGCACGGGCTTGCGGTGCGAACGCCCGTCTCGATGCGCGACCCGGCCGAGATCGCCGCGTTCGCCGCGCTGGAGCTCGACGCGGCGGTGGTGATCGCGTTCGGCCAGATCCTGCCGCGCGAGGTGCTGGAGGCGCCCCGGCTCGGCAGCTTCAACCTGCATGCCTCGCTGCTGCCGCGCTGGCGCGGGGCCGCGCCGATCCAGCGCGCGATCATGGCCGGCGACCGGGTGACGGGCGTCGCGGTGATGCGAATGACCGAGGGGCTCGACGAGGGGCCGACGCTGGCCGTCGAGCGCGTGCGGATCGGCCCGCTCGACACCGCCGGGACGATCCACGACCGGCTGGCGGTCGCCGGGGCCGCGCTGATGGCGAACACCTTGCCCCTGGTCGAGGCAGGGACGGCGGTCGAGACGCCGCAACCGGCCGAGGGCGTGACGTACGCCAAGAAGATCCGGCCCAGGGAGGCGAAGATCGACTGGCGCCGGCCCGCGGCCGAGGTCGACTGCCGCATCCGCGGCCTCTCGCCGTTCCCCGGCGCCTGGTTCGAGGCGGCCGGCGAGAAGAAGCCGGTGCGGATCAAGGCGCTGCTCTCCTGCGTCGAGGAGGGCGAAGGCGCGCCGGGCGAGGTGCTCGATGACCGGCTGCTGATCGCCTGCGGCGAAGGCGCGGTGCGCATCCTGACCGCCCAGCGCGAAGGCCGCGGCGCGCAGGCGCTCGACGACTTCGTGCGCGGCTTTCCGGTGGCCGAGCTCGCCTGATGCCCCGCTACCGGCTCGACCTCGAATACGACGGCGGCCCCTACAAGGGCTTCCAGGCGCAAGGCGCGCTGCCGACCGTGCAAGCCTCGATCGAGCGGGCGGTGACGGGCTTCTGCGGCGAGGCGCTGCGCCTGCAGGCCGCCGGCCGCACCGACACCGGGGTCCACGCGCTGCATCAGGTCGTGCACATCGACCTCGAACGCGCCTGGAAGCCCGAGGTGGTGCGCGATGCGCTCAACGCGCACCTCGTCCCCGAGCCGATCGCGGTGATCGCGGCAAGTCTCGCGCCGGAGGGTTTTCATGCGCGGTTCTCGGCCAAGGGCCGCCGCTACCTCTATCGGATCGTCAACCGGATGGCGCCGCCCAGCCTCGAGAAAGGCCGGGTCTGGCACGTCAAGAAGCCGCTCGACGAGGCCGCGATGGGCCAGGCGGCGCAGGCGCTCATCGGCCACCACGACTTCACGACCTTCCGCGACGTCGACTGCCAGGCCAGGACGCCGATGAAGACGCTCGACGTCGCCCGGGTCTGGCGCGAGGGCGACGAGGTGCGGCTGGAGTTCGCCGCCCGCTCGTTCCTGCACCGCCAGGTCCGCTCGATGACCGGCAGCCTGGCCGAAGTCGGCGCCGGCCGCTGGACGCCGGCCGACCTCGCCGCCGCGCTCGAAGCCCGCGACCGCACCGCTTGCGGCCCCGTCGCCCCGGCCGAAGGCCTCTATCTGGCGGGCGTGGATTACTAGGCGGAAAGATCGCCTGCACGCCTCCCCTGCGGGCGCGGCTAGGCTCCGGCGCGCCGGTTCAGCATGTCGTCAAGCTCGCGCAGCATGAGGCGGTGCGCGGCGCTGCCGATGGCGACTTCCCAACGGCCGTGGATGTGAAGTTCCGGGTGACGCCTGTGCAGGCGCAATCGGAACAGCTTTCCGTTCGGCAGACCGGCCTGGCGCGCCATCTCCTCAGCGTTCGTGTGTCCCTCGAGCATGACCCGAGGATAGCCGCGGCCCCTGGCGCCCGCCATTGCGGACAACGCGGAAGAAAACCTCGAGCAAGCACAATGCCCCCTAAGTAGGTCAGGCATACCCCGCCGTTCCTGACGCCCCCGACAGGGGAGTGGACATGCGGCCGGCCCGGCGGGCGGGCGTCGCTCCGGGGAAAGGCGTTGCGAGCTACCGGGCGCTGGCCTGCTCCCAGACGCGAACCCGCAGGCGGGCCGGATCGGCTCCGGGACGCCTGAGAGCGGGCTGCGCCTAGCCCGGCGGCGGGGCCGAGGCGAGGTCGATCACGCAGATCGTGCCGTAGTCCGGGTGCGGCGCGCAGCCGACGCCGGCGAGCCTCAGGAAAGGATCGAGCAGGTCGCGGCGGTGGCCGGCGCCCGGCAT
>Ga0335080_10007864_pt1 | contig 11085 bp, 14 predicted proteins | sample Lox_Sample_34_FD_206720 | JGI IMG/M metagenome (GOLD analysis project Ga0335080, IMG submission 206720) | Soil microbial communities from Loxahatchee National Wildlife Refuge, Florida, United States - Lox_Sample_3.4 | ecosystem: Environmental > Terrestrial > Soil > Wetlands | place: USA...
GGCGCGCATCCGGCTGCCGCTTTTCACGCTTCTCTTCGTGCTCTTGCTCGTTTCCTCTCGAACGAACGACACCCATCGGGTGCGCCCGCTCGGGCCGGCGCGATGGAGGCCGGAGCTGAGTCCGGCGGCGACCTCCTGGATCGGGTGGCTGGACCGCCACTACGAGACGGAGGCGCGGCATCCCGTTTTCGTCGTCGCGGCGGAAGGCGGCGGCCTGCGCGCGGCGTACTGGACCGCGGCCGTCCTCACGTCGCTCCAGCACCAGTATCAGACGTTCGCCGACCACTGCTTTGCGATCAGCGCCGTGTCCGGCGGCTCCCTCGGCGCCGCGGTCTTCGCGACGCTTCTCTCCGCCCGGCCCGACGACTTTCGCGTCGCGTCGCGGGAGGTTCTCAGCCACGACTACCTCGCGCCCACCATCGCGCGGTTGCTGGCCACCGATCTGCCGCAGCAGTTCCTCCCGTTCCCGATCCTGCCGGACCGCGGGTCCGCGATGGAGAAGTCCTGGGAAGACTCGTGGAAGAACGTCTCCGAGGGCGCGCTGTCCCGGCCGTTCCTGGAGCTCGGCCTCCCGCATCGGCCGCTGCTCTTCCTGAACGGCACGGAGGTCGAGAACGGACGGCGCGTCATCTTCGGCCCCGTTCGGATCCCGCCGCATGGCGACTTTCAGAACGCGGAGGACGGCATCGACCTCGTGGGCGGCGATCTTCCGACGAGCGCCGCGGCGCACCTGAGCGCGCGGTTCACCTACGTCAGTCCGGCGGGGACGCTGCGGGGCGGAGGCTCCGTTCACCGCATCGTGGACGGCGGATACTTCGAGAATTCGGGGGCGGCCACGGCGTCGGAGATCGCGCGCTTCCTGAAATGGGGCCTGCGGGGCACGGGGGCGAGGATCGATCTGCACGTCATCGTGATCCGGCATTACGAGAAGGCCGTTCCGAGCGGCGAGATCCTGAGCGAGGAGCTCTCGCCGCTGCGGGCGATCTTCGCGACCCGGATCGCGCGCGGGGAGCACGCCGTGGAGGACCTGCGCGACGTGGCCGGCGACGGCGCGATCTCGGTGTTCGATCTCGCCTCGAGCGACGACATCCCGCTCCCGCTCGGCTGGCTCCTGTCGGCCCAGGCGCGGCGCGCGATCGACGCGGACCTCGAGTCGAAGGAGAACCGGGAGGCCCGGGCCGAGGTGGGAGCGCTCTTGACGGGCGAGTCTCCGCAGGCCGAGCGCAATACGAAGCCGGACGATCTGGCGCGCCTCGCCCGCCGGCAGCAGAAACCGACCACCCTGAAGGACGCCGTCCGGCAGATCGTGAAGGGGCGATGAGCGGGCATCCGGAATCAAACCGGCCGGCGTATCGTTTTCTGGATGTCCAGGGAGGGATCTTGAAATCACGCTTTCTGACGCTGCTGATGGTGTGTCTGGGGGTTTCGGCGCTCTCGGCCGGAGCCATGCCGGAAAAGGCCACGGCGATCTTCGCCGGCGGCTGCTTCTGGTCCGAGGAGTCGGCCTTCGAGGGCCTGCCGGGCGTCCTCTCGGTCACGTCGGGGTACACGGGCGGACAGGTCAAGAACCCCTCGTACGAGCTCGTCGAGACCGGAACGACCGGCCACGCCGAATCGGTCCAGGTGGTGTACGACCCGACGAAGACGACCTACGAGAAGCTGCTCTACGTCTACTGGCGCAACATCGATCCGTTCCAGGCGAACGCGCAGTTCTGCGATCACGGATCGCAGTACCGGTCGGCGATTTTCTACGACGGCGAAGCGCAGCGGAGGGCGGCCGAGGAGTCCAAGGCGAAGCTCGAGGAGCGGCCGGATTTCAAGGGAAAGATCGTCACGCAGATCGTGCCGGCGTCGCCGTTCTATCCGGCGGAGGAGTACCACCAGGGCTTCACGAGGAAGAACCCGATGCAGTACCAGCAGTATCGGATCGGCTGCGGGCGCGACCGCCGGCTCAAGCAGATCTGGGGCGACGAGGCGGGTGGGGGACACAAGTGAAGAAGCTCCTCGCGTCGATCGCCCTCGCGACGCTCGTGATCGGAGCGGCGTCGGCTTCCGGCCAGCAGGGCGCGAAGGCGGGCTGGACGGGACAGTTCCAGAAGCCGTCGGACGCGGAGCTGCGCAAGAAGCTCACGCCCCTCCAGTACGAGGTCACGCAGCAAGCCGGGACCGAGCGCGCCTACGCCAACGAGTACTGGGACAACCATCGGCCGGGCATCTACGTGGACATCGTTTCGGGGGAGCCGCTCTTCTCGTCGCTCGACAAGTACGACTCGGGCACCGGCTGGCCGAGCTTCACCAAGCCGATCGATCCGGCCAACGTGAAGACGACGAGCGGCCGGTCGTTCGACCTCTTCGGAGTCGAGGTGCGGTCGGCCCACGCCAACTCGCATCTCGGGCACGTGTTCGAAGACGGGCCGCCGCCCGCGCACCTGCGCTACTGCATGAACTCCGCGGCGTTGCGATTCATCCCCGCGGACAAGCTGGTCGAAGAAGGCTACGGCCAGTATGCGGGGCTTTTCGCGAAGAAGAAGTAGGGGCGGGGCTCGTCCCCTCCCCGGGCTCGTTCCCGCCCGCCGTCATCGGCCGGCCCTCGCGGTCACGGCAGCAGACCGTCGCTCTTCATCTGGTCGGTGATCGCGCCGGCGAGCTCCTCGATGAAGCTGTCGAGGTTCGACGGATCGACCGTCCGGCTCACGCCGGCCCACACGAGCTGGTCCTGGCGCAGGGAGTAGATCAGCGTCTCGACCGACACGACCTTTTCCGTCTCGAGATACCCCGGCGCGTAGACGCTGCCCCAGCCCCAGCCCCAGTAGCCGCCCCAGAAGTGGCCGTAGTAAGGATAGGCGGTCCAGTAGGACGGCTGGTAGTAGACCTGCGTCTGGCTTCCCACGACCCGCATGACGACCGATCCCGCGAAGCCCAGCCTCTCGAACGCCGACCGCGCGAATTTCTCGTCGCGGATCAGCCGCTCGTCGATGACCGTATAGGACGCGACGCCTTGCGCGCCGCGCTTGGTGATCTCGCGCGCCATCGCGTCCTCCGCGTGGCGGCGAATGCTCTCGTTCTTGCTCATGAAGACCGCCACGACCTTGGTGCCCGCGAGGCGCAGCGGCTGGGCGGTGGGCGATCGCCACGTCGAAACGAACTCCGTCGTCGAGCAGGAGAAGGAGAGGACGCAGGCCAGGGCGACGATCCAGCGGGCGAGATTCTCTTTCACGGGACCACCTCCGGCAATCATTCTCCCTGCAACCGGCAGGCCTTGTATAGGATCGCGCCATGCGAAAGATTCTCAAGTTGCTGGGCTTCGCCTTGCTCGCGGTGGTCGGCGCGGCGGCGCTGTTCGCGGCATACGTCGCCGTGTCCGGGATCCCCAAATACGCGCCGGGCCGCATCGAGCGAAAGGTCGAGATCACCCCGGAGCGGGTCGAGAGGGGACGCAAGTACGCGAACATCCTCTGCCTGAGCTGCCATCAGGATCCGACGACCGGCAAGCTCACCGGCAAGCGCATTGTCGACGCGCCAAAGGAATTCGGAGTCATCTATTCCAAGAACATCACCAAGGATCCCGTCAAAGGGATTGGCGCGTGGACCGACGGCGAGCTGATCTATTTCCTCCGCACCGGGATCGACCGCACCGGCCAGTACGTGCCGCCCTGGATGCCGAAGTTCCCGCTCCTCTCGGACGACGACCTCGAGGGCATCGTCGCATTCCTCCGCTCGGACGACCCGCTCCTCGCGCCGGACCCGAGCGATCCGCCGGGAGTGACGCGCCCGTCTTTTCTCTCGAAGTTCCTGTCGCACACCGTCTTCAAGCCGCTGCCGTTTCCTTCGCGGCCGATCGCCGCTCCGCCGGTGAGCGACCTGGTCGCGTACGGCCGCTATCTTTCCTCGAGCCTCGGGTGCTTCGGGTGTCACTCGGCGGACTTCAAGACGATGAAGGAGCTCGAGCCGGAAAAATCCGCGGGCTTCATGGGCGGCGGCAACCCGCTGCTCGACCAGACGGGCCAGACGGTGCGATCGGCCAACATCACCTTCGACGACCAGACCGGAATCGGGAAGTGGTCCGCGGCGGACTTCGATCGCGCCGTGCGGACGGGCGTCCGGCCCGACCGGCGCGTGCTCAACTATCCGATGGTGCCGATCCCGGAGCTGACCCCCGACGACACGGCGGCGCTCTACGCGTATCTCGCGACCGTCCCGAAGCTTTCGCACGCCGTCCAGCCGCCGGAGCGTCACGTGCTCGAGGCCAGCGCCAGCGAAGGGAAGAAAGCCTATTACCACTACGGGTGCCCGTCCTGCCACGGGGACTACGGCGTGGGAATCGGCGATCTGCGGAAAGCGGTGCAGCACTATCCGACGGACGCGCAGCTCGTGGCTTGGATCAAGAATCCGTCGTCGTTCAAGCCGGGAACGAGGATGCCGACGTGGAACGGCGTGATCGCGGAGAGCGACTATCCTGCGCTCATCGCCTACGTGAAGGAGCTCGGCGCGGCCGCGGCGGCGAATCCCGCGACGCCGGCGACGCCGTAACAAAAGGTCCGTGGCGCGCACGGTCCCCGATGTCCCGGAGACGGCGCCGATCCCTCCGGGTCCGGGCGGCGTCGCGGCGTTCGCGCTCGGCCGGACGCCGGTGACGAACCGCGAGTACGGCTTCTTTCTCGCCGCCGCCCGCGCGTCCGCCCCGCCCTGGTGGAGCGATCCGGCCTTCGACGCGCCGCGCCAGCCCGTCGTCGGCGTGACGTGGGACGAGGCTGCCGCTTACGCCGCGTGGCTTGGCGACGTCGCCGGCGGACGGTGGCGCCTCCCGACCGAGACGGAGTGGGAGCACGCGTGCCGCGGAGGGCTCCTCGACCCGAACCCGGCCTGCGCGTGGGGAGACGCTCCGCCTCCGGGCGAGATTCCCGAGGGCCCGCTCGACGGCCCGTGGGAGGCGGGGCGCGGCCGGCCGAACGGCTACGGCCTCTTCGACATGGGCACAATCGTCCACGAGTGGTGCGCGGACTGGGCGGCCGACGGCCGCTCGCCGCGGCGCCGCGCGAGCCGCGGCGGATCCTGGCGCCACGCCGTTCGGTGGTCGAGCCCGCGGGCGTCGAGCAGTCTGCCGCCCGACTTCCGGTACGCCGACTACGGCTTCCGCGTCTTGCTCGAGTCGAGCGCGGAGGCCGTCACCCTTTCTCGTGGCGGGCGTAAGCCGCCGCGCCCATGAGGTGCAGGGAGACGTAAGGCTCATCGCCGACGACCCAGCTGTCGTGGCCCGGTGCGACGTAGAAGGCGTCGCCGGCCGCGAGGATGCGCTCGGAGCCGTCCCGCATGCGCACCGCCGCTCGGCCCGAGATCACGAGGCCGACGTGCTCCACTTCGCAGAGCGGCGTGCCCGCCGTCGGGCCGACGTGCCGGGACCACTTCCAGCCCGGCGCGTACGTCGCGCGCCCGATGACCATGGGCCCGAGCCTCAGCAGCTCGAAGCGGCCCTTCTCGAAGACGCGCACCTCGTCGGGAGCTTCGAAGCGCTTGAGGACGTTGTCGCGCGGCGGTGCGGTCACGATGGCCTCCGTTTCCCGGCCGGCTGCAGCGCGATCCAGGCCAGCGCCGCGGCGTGCTTCTGATCGGCGGTCCACGGCGGCCCGAGCGGTTTGCCCGCCGCGTCGATGCGCTTTCGAACCTCGCCCGCGGGCATGCGGAGCGCCGCCGCCGCGCGGTCCCAGATCTCCTTCGCGCGGACGCCGGTGACCGGAAGATCAATCTTCGCGGCGGCCCGCGTCAGCGCGTCGCGATAGTGCTCGCCGTCGGCGGTGTGGATGAGGGCGTGCGAGGCGAGGACTTCGGGAAGCGCCGGGAGCTTGCGCCCCGAGGCGAGGAGCAGCCCGCAGCCGACCGTTTCGTAGCCGGAACGTTCGAGGGCGGCGACGGCGTCGGCGAGCGCTCGCCGCGCGAGACTTTCCGAATCCCGCGCGCAGCGGCCGAGGAGCACCACGGCTTCCGGAAGCGGCAGATTCTCCGCGGCGTGATACGGCTGCCGGGGAGTCTCGGGTCCGGCGAGCGCGATGCGGCGGCGGTCCAGCACGCGCAGGCCTTCCCGCGGGCAAGCCGCCGCGACGAGCGCCGCCCAGCCGGAGTGGGGAGCGAAGCCGATGGCGGCGCGGTTCAGCGCAGGCCTCGGATAGGATCCGCCCGGGAGGCTCTCATGACGCGCAGAATTCTCTCGCTCTTTGCCGTTGCAGCAGTCCTCATTCTCGCGGCCCCGGTGGCCCCGGGACAGGCTCCCGCGCCCCCCGGCGAGCACGCGCCGTCGCTCGTCACGCCCAAGGCGGCGCTCGAGAAGCTCAAGGAAGGCAACGCCCGATTCGTCGAGGGGAAACGGCTGCCGCGCGACCTCCGAGGCCAGGTGGCGGCGACGGCCGCCGGACAGCATCCGTTCGCCGCGATCGTGTCCTGCATGGATTCGCGCGCTCCGGTCGAGCTCGTCTTCGATCAGGGGATTGGCGACGTCTTCAGCCTGCGGGTCGCAGGCAACGTCGTGGATCCGAATTTCCTCGGCAGCCTCGAGTACGCCGCGAAGGTCGTCGGCTCCCGCCTCCTGGTCGTCCTTGGGCACACACAGTGCGGCGCCGTGAAGGGCGCGATCGACGACGTGAAGCTCGGCAACCTGACCGGCCTGCTCGCGGAGATCGCGCCGGCCATCGCGGCGTCGGGACCGAAAGGGACTTCGAAGGACGAGGCCTACGTCAACCGCGTCACGGAGCAGAACGTCATCTTCGCGATGAAGGAGATCCGCGAGAAGAGCCCGATCCTGCGCGAGATGATCGACTCGGGAACGGTGGGTCTCGTCGGCGGCGTCTACTCCGTCGAGACGGGCCGCGTGAGGTTTCTCGTCGACTGACGCGGGCGCGCTACTTCCCGATCGCCCCGAGGATCTCGTCGGCGTGGCCGTCGGGCTTGACCTTCGGCCAGACGCCTTCGATCTTTCCCTTTTCGTCGATGACGTAGGTCACGCGGTGGGTGCCCATGTATTTGCGGCCGTACATGGACTTCTCGCCCCACACGCCGTACGCCGTCACGATCTTCTTGTCCGGGTCGGCGAGCAGGCGAAACGGCAGGTCGAATTTCTCGGCGAACTTCTTGTGGGATTTCTCGTCGTCCGTGGAGACGCCCAGCACCTCGATCTTTCGCTTGCGGAACTTCGCGTAGCCGTCGCGGAAGGAGCAGGCTTCCTTCGTGCAGCCCGGCGTGTCGTCCTTCGGATAGAAGTAGAGAACGACCTTGCGGCCGCGAAAGTCCGAGAGCGCGGCGCTCTCGCCGTTCTGGTCGACCGTTCGGAAGGCGGGCGCCGGGTCGCCCTTTTCGAGCAGTTTCATCGCAAGACCTCCTCCTCGTCGCGCCGAGTCTATGTCGCCAGGGCGCGCGCGACCGCCGCCTTCGCGAGCAGGCGCGTCGAGTCGAGCGTCGGGAGCGGCGCCTCCTCGGGGCGCACGATGAGCGGGATCTCCGTGCACGCGAGGACCGCCGCGTCGCACCCTTCCGCCTCGAGCCGCCGCATGACGGAATCGAGCATCGCGCGCGTCTCGTCGGTGAAGACAGCGTTGACGAGCTCGCCGAAGATCGCCTGATTGATGCGCTCGCGGTCGGCCGGCGGCGGAATGCGCCACTCGATGCCGAGGGGCTCGAAGGCCGCCGGGTAGACCGGGCCCTCCATCAGGTACTTCGTGCCCATCACGCCGACGCGCCGGAATCCGCGCCGCCGGGCCTCCGCCGCCACGACCTCCGCGATCGAGAGCCAGGGGATCGGGGAGGCGGGCCGGACCCGGGGGAGCGCCTGGTGGAGCGTGTTGTCCGGACAGATGGCGAAGTCCGCGCCGGCGCCCGCGACCTTGCGCGCGGCGTCGAGCATCAGCCGGGCGACGGCTTCCCAATCGTCGCGCCGGATCGGCTCCATGTGGCGGGCCATCGGGATGGAGCTCATCGTCACCTCGGGGTGATCGTGCTCGCCCATCGCGCGGAAGCCCTCGATCGCGATCGTGCGGTAGCAGAGCGCGGCGCCCTCGGCGCTGCAGGCGACGATGCCGATGTGGCCCGCCATCAGGCGGCCGGTTTCTTCCAGCCGCCCGTCACCGCGGCGCTCCAGCGGGGCCCCTGGATTCCGAGCTTGTCGGCGGCGCGGTTGTAGGCCGCCGGCACGAGGCGCGAGTCGCAGAAGGTGCGGATGAGCTCGTCGCGGCCGAACGCGCGCTCGATGGCGACCGCCATCCGATAGCCGACCGTGTACCACGGTCCCTGGACGCCGAAGTACGAGAAGCCGCGCTCGTCGGCCTTCTCGGCGGTGAGACGGCCCTGCAGGATGTCGGTGAAGAACCGGTCCAGGGAGACGAGATCCTCGTCGGCGTGCCGCAGGTCCTTTTCCCAGCGCGCGCGGTCCTCGGGAGTGCTCGCCGCGTGCGGGTCGGCGTCGGGACTCCCGGCGGCGGCGAGCATCGCGAAGCCTTCGCCGAAGGCCGAGAGCCACTTGGCGGCGAGCTGCTGGCGGTCGGGCAGGTCGTCCCGCTCGGACTGGGCGTCCCGGGACGGGCAGGCCGCCGCGAATCCGATGTGGTGGAGCTCGTGCGTGAGCGTGTTCGCGAGCTTCTCTTGCGTCACCTCGGGATCCACGGCGAGGAAGATCGCCGGATCGGGATCCGAGAAGACGAAGCTGTTCGACTGCGGCTTGATGACCGGAAAGACCGTCGCGCGGATGTCGGTTCCCCTGGGCAGGTAGACGAGCGCACGGTCCACGGCCGCCCGGACGTCCACCTTGCGCCAGCGGTCGAGCGTCGCGGCGAGGTCGTCGGCCTTTTGCGCGAGCGCGTCGGACTCCACGAACCTCTGGAAGTCCTGGCGAGTGAGGGAGCGCTTCATCGAGGCCTCGCGCGCCTGAAGCCGCCGGAAGCCGCGCGTCTCCCAGAGGCGGTTCCACGCGGCGGGCTCGATTTCCCGGCCGGCTTTGTGCTGGCGGACGAGCAGGAGGACCATGTCGGCCTCGCCGGTATCCACGCGCACGGGGACGCGATCGGGCGCCTGCGCTCCGCCGAAGGCCGGGGCGAGAACCAGCAGTGCGCCGAGCAGAATCCGCTTTCGCATCACCCGATTCTACGGAGAAGAGGCCGCGGCGTCCCGCCCGCGATCAGTCCGCGGTCTTGGCGACGTCGCCGATCTCGGTCGACGTCGAGACGCTGAACTTGCGGTAGTCGCCGTACTCGCTGCGCGCGTCGAGGCGTCCCAGCGTGAAGAGCAGCACTTTGGCGGCGCCCGTGAAGCGCGCCGACGCCGGCAGCCAGATCTCCCCGTTCACGCGGCGGCGCTCGAAGAAGGCGTGCGCGCCCTTCTGCAGCCGGAAGACGCCGGCGGGACCGACTCCGAGTGTGTCGAGCAGCTCGGCGTCGATGCGGACGAGCTGTTTCTCCGACTCGTCGATCCAGGCGCGGCCGGCGAGCTTCTGGAGGACCTTTCCCCCCTTCGTCTGCGGCTTGAATCCGGGGCGCGGCCGGAAGGTCACGAGCACGGTGCTCCGGCCGTCGATGGTCTCGCGGCCGGCGACCTGAACCTCGTCCATGCGGAAGAGCTCCTCGACGACCTCGCGCTCGCGCGCGAGCTCCTCCTGCTCCTTCTGGAGGCGCTCGGTCTTCTGCGCGGGCGTCTCGTTCTCGAGCTCGATCCGGCGCTTCTCCACCTTCTCGTCGTGCTTGCGATCCTCCTCGGCAAGCTCCTTCGGATCGACGGGCGTGCCGTCGACGGTGACGAGACGCCGGTAGAGGCGGCCGGGACGCGTCGAAGGATAGACCTCGTAGACCTCGATCCGCGTGCTCTTCGGCCGGCCTTTCGCGTCGAGCTTCGACTCGGAGTGCTTCTCCGTGAAGGTGTAGTCCGCGAGGAGCGTCTGGTCGCTGTGCAGGCTGTCGCGAACCGCCTCCAGGAAGGTTCGGGCGTCGGGCAGCGGGGCCGAAGTCGTGTCGGCGGCCGGGACGGCCGTCGCCGCCGCAAGCACCGCGAGGGACAGGAGCGCGCGAAGGAAGACGCGGAACGTCCGGCCGCAGGACATCATGCGCATCAACCCGGCGGCTCGTCCCGTCATTCCCCGTCCGGGCGCGCGGACGCCGTCTCCGGCTCTCCGCCCTCGGGCCCGTAGAAGAAGACCCATGTCGAGAAGTCGTCCGAAAACCGCTCGAAGCGGTGGCGGGCGCGGGCCGGCACGAAGAGGACGTCGCCCGCGGTGAAGGGCCGCCGCTCCGCTTCGAGCACGAACTCTCCCCGTCCGCTCGCGATGACATAGATCTCGTCGCGCGTGTGCGGGCGCTGGGGATCTTCGCCGCGGGGCGCGTACATTTCGACCGAGAGCGTTCCGTGGGACAACACGACGGCGAACCGCTTTCCGTCAGGCGACGGGAGGCGGGCGAGCGCCTGTTTCGCGGTGAGGTGCCAGCGTTCGAGGCTCATCGGCGGATCCTCCCGTCGAATCATCTCCCGAACGACGTCTCGATGCTTCGGAAGAGGATAGGATCCGATCGCCGGATCGGCCGTTCACCGGAGGCAACGTGAGAACCGTCGTGATCTTCGTTCTGCTCGGGGCGATCCTCGGCGCCGTGGCGGCCTCCCTGATCGTTCCGCCGACGCTGTCCTGGTACAACGAGGCGGGCTTCCTGTCGCAGCCGGGTTCGGGGCAGGGCCAGGTGCAGGCACTCGTGAACATTCCGCAGGTCATCCGCTACACGACTTCGCGCCTGCTCAAGGCGCAGGCGATCGGCGCCGGACTCGGCGCGTTCACCTTCCTGATCCTGGGCAGCTACTCGGCAAGCCGCAGCCGCAAGCGCAAGACGCCGGCCCCCTCCCCGGCCCCGGCGTCGCGTCCGCCGGCTTAGCCGCCGGCCGGAGCGTCGGGCCGGCCGGCGAGCCGGATCACCGTCTGCTGCATCGCCGCGCACGGCATCTCCGCCCCGTCGCGCGTCACGAAGACGTCCACGCGGCAGACGGAGAGCGTGCGGCCGGAGCGCAGGACCTGTCCGCGCGCGAAGAGCGCGTCGCCGCGCGCCGGCTCGAGCAGATTGATCTTGAACTCGA
>Ga0335080_10007865_pt1 | contig 11085 bp, 6 predicted proteins | sample Lox_Sample_34_FD_206720 | JGI IMG/M metagenome (GOLD analysis project Ga0335080, IMG submission 206720) | Soil microbial communities from Loxahatchee National Wildlife Refuge, Florida, United States - Lox_Sample_3.4 | ecosystem: Environmental > Terrestrial > Soil > Wetlands | place: USA: Florida...
AGGAGCACGATGAAAGAAGCCAGAATCATGGCCAGATAAAGGAAGAAATCCCGCAGGATGTAGTCGTCCAAAATGATGGGGAAGCGGGCGCTAAACACCCGTCTGCGGGCGGCCGCACGCTCGAAAGCATCCTCCGGCCGGGAACGAAACACGCGGCGGCCACGTTCCAACCATGCGGCGGGGAAAGGGTTCCACTTGAAGTGTGACGCCGAGAGTTCGATTGGCCTGCGCTCTGCCCGCCACAGCAGCAATGCGCCCGAAACGAAGAACACAACGTTAGCCAGCCATGCCCCGGTCGCGGGCGAGACCTTGCCCTGCCGCGCCAGCGAAACTCCGATCAGCGTCACCGAATAATAAGCAAGAACGAGCAGAATCGTTAGTACAAAGCCAGCCGATTTGCCGCCCTTTTTGGAGGACAAGCCCAAAGGGATCCCCACCAGCGCCAGCACCAGGCACGAAGTGGGCAATGCAAACCGGCGGTTGTACTCGATCCAATACCAGCGCGCAGAAATCTTGTTTGTGTGCTGGGCTTGCACGGGCAGATCCGAGGTTCGCAGCTCCCCGACCGGAGTTGGCTCCTGGTCCTTGGTCTCGTTTTGACGGGCAGTAATCGGAATGTCTGTCTGCTGAAATGTCGAAATCTGGTAGCGGTCGGGATCGCTTGGATCCGTTTCGTGAGTTGAGCCCGAAGTCAGATGAAGATGCAAGGTGTCGGGTCCCTCACTTACGAGAATTCCCTGGCGGGCCAGCGTAATGCGGGGGGCGGCCGGCGTACTGATGTCCGCGATGAAGACATCTTTCCAGATGGCGGCTCCTTGGGCGTTCTTCACGTCTTGCACGTAGAGTACGAGCTGGGGAAATCCCTCGTAGAAAACCCGCGCTTGAACTTCAAAGGATACCTGGGAGCTTTTGAGCCGGTCCTGAAGTCGTCCCAGGGCGGCTTGTGACGCCGGGGCCACATACACAGAATTGGCCAGGGCCAATAGCCAGGCCACCACAGCAAACAGGGAAATGACCCGCAGAAATGTCCAGACGCCGATCCCGCTGGCGCGCATGGCGGTGATTTCGCTATCGGCCGCCAACCGGCTGAGTCCGATCAGGATTCCCACCAGCACGCCCATTGGAATGGTGTAGGTAAGGGTGAGTGGGACGGTAAGGGCAAGCAGCTCGACGACGCTGGAGATCGGCGCGCTGTTCCTTACCACCAGATCCAGGATGTGGCCTAGATCGCGAGTGAACAGGACAAACGTGAACAGTGCCGCTCCGATGGCGGCATGTGAGATCACTTCGCCCAGAATGTAGCGGGTGAGGATGCGCATGGCCTGCTTGCCAGCTTAGCTAGGCCGAGCATAGCACGCGGGCTGCGGGACGCGGCGGACCAGCGGGCCGGTTTGGCGGCTGGAGTGCTAGGGAAGTTATCAGCAAATCGCCCGGCTCGCCTCAGGCGGAAGCGAGCAGGCCCTCCCCCAGAGAATTTACCTTGCCTGCCGAGGCTAAGGCTGCTTGGGCGGTTTGCTGTGGGAGTTGATCAAACTTGGAGGCGGGAAGAGACTCCCGCTGACCGATCTAGTGGAGGATACTCGGCAAGAACGGCTCCACTGGTGCCGATTGATCGGCGGCAAATGACGATCATTCGGCTTTCAGAAACAGCGCACTGAGCGGTGGGAGCGTCAAGCGGAGCGAGTACGGTCGCCCGTGTGCCGGAACAGCTTCGGCATCGCGCCCGCCCAAGTTCCCCATTCCGCTCCCGTTGTATTCCTGGGCGTCGCTATTCAGAAGCTCTCGCCAGTACCCGGCCTGCGGCACACCCACGCGATAATCCTCGCGCGGAACGGGCGTAAAATTACACACGGCCAAGATTGTCTGCCCCGGGGATTTGCCCTTCCGCAGCAGTGACAGCACGCTGGCGGCAATATCGTTGCAGTCGACCCATTCAAAGCCGGCGGGATCGCTGTCCAACTCGTGCAGCGCTGGTTGCTCACGATAAAGACGGTTCAGGGCCTGCACCCAGCTTTGCAAGCCTTTGTGGACGGGGTACTGCAAGACGTGCCACTCCAGGCTGGTGTCATGCGACCATTCCCGCACCTGCCCGAACTCGCACCCCATGAACAAAAGCTTTTTGCCAGGCTGGGCATACATATAGCCGAACAGCAACCTCAGATTGGCAAAGCGTTGCCATTCGTCGCCCGGCATTTTGCCGATCAGCGATCCCTTGCCATGGACTACTTCGTCGTGAGAGAGCGGAAGAACAAAATTTTCTGTGAATCCGTACAACATGCGAAAGGTGAGCTGGTTGTGGTGGAATCGGCGGTGAATCGGGTCATTAGCGAAGTAGGCGAGCGTGTCGTGCATCCAACCCATATCCCACTTGAGGCCGAACCCCAGACCTCCCACGTAGATTGGCCGGGAAACCATGGGCCAGGCGGTGGATTCCTCGGCGATGGTGCAGACGTCGGGATACAGGGCGTAGACGATCTCGTTGAGGCGGCGCAGGAAGGCCACGGCCTCGAGGTTCTCGCGGCCCCCGTAGCGGTTGGGGATCCACTGGCCCCGGGCCCGGCTGTAGTCCAGGTAGAGCATGGAGGCCACCGCGTCCACCCGCAGGCCGTCCACGTGGTAGCGGTCGAGCCAGGAGATGGCGCTGGAGAGCAGGAAGCTCCGCACCTCGTCGCGGCCATAGTTGAAAATAAAGGTCTTCCAATCAGGATGGAATCCCTTACGTGAGTCCGCATGTTCGAACAGATGCGTGCCGTCGAAATAGGCGAGTCCGTGTTCGTCAGAAGGGAAGTGCGATGGAACCCAGTCTAGGATTACCGCGATGCCCTGTTGGTGCAGGTAGTCGATAAAATACATGAAATCCTGAGGCGTGCCGTATCGCGACGTGGGGGCAAAATAACCGGTAGTCTGGTAACCCCATGACCCATAGAACGGGTGTTCCATTATGGGAAGCAGCTCTACATGGGTGAAGTTCATGCGCCGCACATAGTCGGCTAGCTTAGGAGCGATTTCGCGATAGCTGAGCGGGCGATTGTGCTCTTCCGGCACCCGCATCCACGAACCGAGATGAACTTCGTAGGTGGAAATCGGCGCTTGCAGTGAATTCCTGCCCGCACGCTTCTCCAGCCAGCCAGAATCGGCCCACTCGTAATTCAAATCCCATACGACGGAGGCGGTGTGCGGCGGCTTCTCGTGCCATATTCCGAAGGGGTCCGCCTTATCCGCAACGTAGCCATGATGCTGAGACGCAATGTGAAATTTATAGAGCGCACCCTTGTCGACGCCAGCGACAAAGCCTTCCCAGATACCGGAATTACCGCGTGGCTGTAAGGAGTGTGCTTCGGGATTCCATCCATTGAAGCTGCCGACGACCGACACTTCACGCGCATTCGGCGCCCAGACGCTGAAACAGACGCCACGCTCGCCCCCAGCCGAGACCATGTGCGCCCCCAATTTTTCGTAAGCGCGATAATGATTGCCCTGGTTGAAGAGGAAAAGATCCTGGTCCGTCAGCAAGGTAAAGTCACGGCCGACGATCGCTTCGGTGCTTTGGTTTGCCATCTCACTCCGAGTCTTGAATTGCTCAGTTCATCGAGCCGGTGCGGGAGTATCCACTTTCACCGCCCAGACAAGCGCAACCACCCACCCGATGGCCGTCCACCCAAGAAAAAAGTTCAGCAACACAATAGACCACAGATCACCCTTCTGCCGCGCCAGGGCGACGAATGAAGGCAGGAAATACAGGACAAATCCCATGCCGAACAAGCCTGGGAAAAAGAACCCTAAGGTTGGCATCGAACCCACCTCCCGCAGGCGCCTAAGCGCTAGCGGATGTTAATCGCGAGACCCGGCAAGCCGCAACCTGGCGGGGTCAGAACCCACCCGATACCTTAGTTAGCTGGAAAACTCCACATGCTAGACTGATGCTCTTCCCTATATGCCAACTCTGCGTCTCGTTGTCCTTTGGCACCAGCACCAGCCCTTCTACAAGGACCTGGCGACGGGGGAGTACCGGCTTCCCTGGGTACGACTGCATGCGCTTAAAGACTACTACGGGATGGTCAAATTACTCGACGAATTCCCTCAAGTCCACCAAACCTTCAACCTCGTACCCTCGCTGATGACGCAGATCCAGGACTACGTGGCTGGAACCGCCCACGATCCCTTCTTGCAGGTTGCGGCGAAGCCCGCCAAAGATCTCACGCCCGCAGAGCGGCATTTTGCACTGCAGTACCTGTTCCAGGCTAATCCGGATCATCTGATCGGCCGCTACCCGCGGTATCGCGAGCTGTGGGAGCGATTCCGAAGTGCGGGCGAATCGTCGGAGCGAGCGGAGAGATATTTTCAGCCGCAGGATTACACAGACCTGCAAGTCCTGTCGCAAATTGCCTGGTTTGACGAATTCTTTCTGGAAGAACCGGAAATCGCTGCCCTGGTCCAGAAAGGCCACGGCTATTCTTTTGAAGATCAGGAGTTTGTGATCGGCCGGGAAAAGGAGCTGATCGCCAGTGTTCTTCCGGCACACGCGGAAGCGGCCAAACGGGGCTCGATCGAGCTCTCGACCTCTGCTTTCTACCATCCCATTTTGCCGCTTGTCTGTGACACGAATCAGGGATCCGTTTCTACGCCGGGCCTGCCTCTGCCTCAGAACCGCTTCCGCCACCCGGAAGATGCGCGCGAGCAATTAGTGCGTGGGCTTGATCTGCATCAACAGGTTTTTGGAGTGCGTCCTAAAGGAGTTTGGCCTTCGGAAGGCAGTGTTTCAGAGGAAGTGTTGGCCATCGCTCACAGCCTGGGCGTGAAATGGATGGCCACGGACGAGGGAGTGCTCGGCCGCACCCTCGGCATCGACTTCGCCCGCGACGGCAACGGCCGTCTGGGCGAGAGCGCCGCGGAAAAACTTTATGCGGTGCACCACTACGAAAATGGCGCGACGGAAATGCGGCTGATTTTCCGCGATCACACCCTCTCGGACCTGATCGGCTTCGTTTATTCCGGGATGGCGCCGCAGGATGCCGCCGGCCATCTCATCCAGAACATTAAGCAGGCCGCACAGCCTGTGCTCGATCGGGGCCTGGACGCGATGGTTCCCATAATTCTTGACGGCGAAAATGCCTGGGAATATTACCCAAGATCGGGGCGGGAATTTCTGCGGCGTTTCTGCGACGGCTTGCAACGTGAACCCGGGATCGAGGCAGTGACGGTTTCTGAAGCCATTGCCCGCCATACCAAGCAGCCGAAACTTACGTCTCTGGTTCCCGGCTCATGGATTCATGCCAATTTCAACGTGTGGATCGGTGCGCCCGAAGACAACCGCTCGTGGGATTACTTGTACAACGCTCGTAATTTCTATACGCAGGCCGCGGCCAGCGCCGGTGAAAAGGAGCGCAAGTTCGCTTTCGAAGAACTTCTGATCGCCGAAGGCAGCGACTGGAACTGGTGGTACGGACCGGAACATCATTCGGCGAACGACCGCGAGTTCGATGAGCTTTATCGCAAACACCTGTCCAATGTTTACCAGGCACTGGGCGCGCGGCCTCCTGATTATCTGGCCCAACCCATTATCAGTGGAGCCTTCCGTCCTTCGTTCCAACCGCAGACGGCTTACATTCATCCTCATGTGACGGGCGAGCGCACCCGCTATTTCGAATGGATGGGGGCGGCGGCTTATACTGCCGATCGCAGGGCGGGCGCCATGCACGGCAAACTTTTCCTGCTGGATTCGATCTACGCGGGGATCGACGAAAAGAGCATGTACGGGCGACTGGATTTCATTGGCGATGCCGTCCCCTCGACGCAGTTCGATCTGGTACTCAATCTCGAGTTGTGGGCCACCGATGAGGCCCGCCCGCGCCGTGCCCTGCGGCTCGATGTGCGAGTGGACACGGGCAGAATCCGCGATTGGAAAGTCAGCGGCATTGGGGAGGAAAAGCCGCTTGCCGCTTCATCTCAACCGGCAGGCGAAGCAGCCGTGGCCCTGAGCCGCAGTTTCGAGTGCAAAGTGCCGTTGAGTTGGCTGTCGGCGAATACCGGAGCGAAATCCAGCGACGCCGCCACCCGGCTGCGCCTGCGCTTCAGCCTTTGGCAAAATGGCCTGCCGGTGGATGCTCTTCCCATCGAAGGCTGGATGGAACTGCAACTACTAGCTGAATCGGACCTGGCGGCAATGGCTCCTTAAATAAAAAAGGCGGCTGCTCGCCGCCTCTCAACTGAGAACTGACTACCGTGTTACGCGAATCCGCACCTGTATCCGGAGTTGAAGCCTCCTGGCCACCCGCCGATCACTGATTGCTATTGACCGGCAGCGGCAACCGTCATGGCTAACGGACGACTGAGTTCCAGGTCTAACTCCGTGCCCGCCGGCAGTTCCGTTGATCTCTTTTTGCCCAGCCAGTGGGCCACAGTCAGCGTAGCGCCGACGCTTCCGCCGATCAGCACGCCAGGCCCCCCACCAATCAGACCCCCGACTAACATGCCACCCCCAGTGCCCATACCAATCTGGATGGAGTCCTTGCCGTCGATGCCTTTGCCTTTGAACTGGCCTTCAGTATTCACGTCGCTGCCGTTGCGGATGCTGGTGTCGACCATGGTTGCGTTGAGCATGTAACGTTCGCCGCTGGGCAGGACGACGGCTTCAGGCAGGATGCCGATGGTTGGCTTGCCGGTAATCCTGCGCGGGTTGGTGATTCTTGTCACCCGCCCTTCGACCGTCGCGCCGGCCGGGATTACGGTTTTGCCGTCCAGTGAAACGGCATCCATAACTTTGGCGGAAAATGGGTCGCCGGTCTGGGTAGAAGCAGTAGCAAGTGTATTTTCCAGTTTGACTCTCATCGGAGTGCCGACCGGCAGGGTTTGTGCCCCAGCCGCGCAGGTCAGCACTGTCAGTGCCATCAGTTGTAGAAGTCGTTTCATTTCGCCTCCTGAATTAGCTAGCCGCAATCAAGTCATCGCCGCAGCTAAAAGGAACTGGCTCGCATTCCCCTGGACGCTGCGTTCTGCTGCAATCTTGTGCCGACTTTAACTGACTCCTGAAGCTGGAACAACGATTGATGAATGAAGGGAACCAGCAGAGTTAGCTTTGTGGGTAGACCGCGGCCTCTGGTTAAGACCGCCTCATCGAGCCACGATCCGCAGTACGCTGATCTATAATCGAAAGCTTCGAGAATGCAATGGGGAAACTTATAGCGGCGTCGGCTATCTGACCCAGCGCCGGATATCTCCAAAAAATCGAGACCCCATTTCTTCTCGATGGCAATGGAAACCCGATTGAAGCCGAATCAAAGGACGCAATCATGCCCGCAATGAATATTGTTGATATCCACGCCCGCGAGGTGCTCGACTCACGCGGGAACCCCACGGTTGAAGCCGAAGTTGGGCTGGCGGACGGAACCCATGGCCGGGCCATTGTGCCCAGCGGCGCTTCCACAGGGGAACATGAGGCGGTCGAATTACGCGACGGCGACCAGGGCCGTTTTCTGGGCAAGGGAGTGCTCAAAGCGGTGGAAAATGTAAACGGCGAAATTTCCGAAGCGCTGGCAAACTTTGACGCGGCAGACCAGCGTGCCCTCGATCAGAAAATGATCGAACTCGATGGCACCGAGAACAAAGGCCGCCTGGGCGCAAATGCGATTCTGGCGGTTTCGATGGCTGCCGCCCGAGCGGCGGCGAATGCCTTTGGCCTTCCGCTTTATCGTTATCTCGGCGGCGCAGGCGCGAACACATTGCCCGTGCCCATGATGAACATCCTCAACGGCGGCGCGCATGCGGACAACAACGTCGACTTCCAGGAATTCATGGTGATGCCTGTGGGGGCTGAGTCGTTTTCCGAAGCTCTGCGCTGGGGCGTCGAAGTTTTTCACACCCTGAAGGGTGTGCTGAAGAAACGCGGGTACAACACTGCCGTGGGAGATGAAGGCGGCTTCGCACCCTCCGTCAAATCGAACGTCGAAGCCATCGACGTGGTGCTTGAAGCCATTCAGCAGGCAGGTTACAAGCCCGGCGAGCAAATCGCTATCGCACTTGATCCAGCGGCCAGCGAGTTCTATCAGGACGGCAAATATGTCTTCAAGAAATCGGATAAGTCGGCGAAGAGTTCGGACGACATGGTCCGCTTCTGGGCGAAGTGGGTGAACGACTATCCGATCGTCTCGTTGGAAGATGGCCTCTCCGAAGACGATTGGGAGGGCTGGCAGAATTTGACCAAAGAACTCGGCGCCAAGATTCAGTTGGTGGGCGACGACATCTTTGTGACCAATATCTCGTTTCTGCAAGAGGGTATCGACAAGGGCGTCGCCAACTCAATTTTGATCAAAGTCAACCAGATCGGCACGGTGAGCGAAACTTTGGACGCCATCGACCTGGCGCGGCGCAACGGATACACGTCGGTGGTTTCTCATCGCTCCGGCGAGACCGAAGACACGTTCATCGCCGCTCTTGCCGTTGCCACCGGCGCGGGACAGATCAAGACCGGCTCGGCCTCGCGCACCGATCGCATCGCCAAGTACAACCAGCTTATGCGGATTGAGGAAGAGTTGGGGAATTCGGCTAGGTTTCTGGGGTTGAAGGCCTTGAATTACCGAGGCTAAAGTCGAGGCGGCGGGCAAGCGAGGCACGGAGAAAAGAGATGCGCCTAAGAAGTAACTTGAAACCGCTGGGTGCGTTTTTCTCCCAGGGAAAGCACGGGCGGGGACGCCCGCGCCTACATTGTCGGCTAGAAGCCAAGAGCTAAAGGCTAAGAGCTAAAGGCCAGGAGCTGAATGACTCGTCCCAAACCTCTCGTTCTCATCATCCTCGACGGCTGGGGATACCGTGCCGAAACTAAGGCCAACGCCATCGCGCTGGCCCGCAAGCCTACTTACGACCGTTTGCTGCGCGAGTATCCCAACACGCTGATTCACACCAGCGGCAAATATGTTGGCCTGCCCGACGGGCAGATGGGTAATAGCGAAGTCGGCCATTTGAATATCGGCGCGGGGCGTATCGTCCACATGGACAGCACACGCATCGAGCTGATGATTCAGAACGGTGAGTTTTTCTCTCATCCCGTTCTCGTGACCGCCATGAAAAATGCGCGTTCCGGCGGACGGCGCTTGCATCTCTTCGGACTATGCTCCGATGGCGGCGTGCATTCCTACCAGACCCACCTTTACGCGTTGCTCAAGATGGCTAAGCAGCAGGGCGTTGACCGTGTCTTCGTCCACGCTTTCATGGACGGCCGTGACACCTTGCCCACCAACGGCGCCGGCTACCTCGAGCAGTTGCAGCAGAAAATGCGCGAATACAGCACCGGGAAGATTGCCAGTGTCAATGGCCGCTACTATGCCATGGACCGCGACCGCCGCTGGGAGCGCATTCTGAAAGCATTCAACGCCATGGTGTACGGAGACAGCGAAGGCGGCAAATATGTGGACGCCGTGCAAGGGGTGAAGGCTTCTTATAACAAAAATGTGACCGACGAGTTCATAATTCCGTTTGTTTGCGTAGATAATCGCGGCGAGCCGTTGGCCACCATTCGTGATGACGACTCCTGCATCTGTTTCAACTTCCGTGCCGACCGGGTGCGCCAGATCACGCGCGCGCTCACGCGCAATAGCGGCCTCAACGCGCTGGGCGGCAGCGATCTTCCCGGAGCGGACGATCTCGACGCCGCTATTCCGCGTGACCGGGTTCCGAAAAATCTCAGCTACGTTTGCATGACGCAGTACGACAAGAAATTCAGCTTGCCGGTGGTGATTCCACCGGAATCGCTCAACAACATTCTGGCAAACGTCATGGCGCAGGCAAATCTCCGCAATTTACGGGTGGCCGAGACTGAGAAATACGCTCACGTCACCTACTTCTTCAACGGAGGAGTTGAGCAACCGTTTCCTGGCGAAGACCGCGTGTTGGTGGCTTCGCCGAAAGTTGCGACTTACGATCTGAAACCCGAAATGTCGGCTGCCGGAATCGCCGATGCAGTCATCAAGGCGGTCGAAGAAGGCACCTTCGACGTGATCATCGTGAACTTCGCCAACGCCGATATGGTTGGCCACTCGGGAAAGATCGAGCCCACAGTGAAGGCCGTCGAGGTTGTCGATGCCTGCCTCGGGCGCATCGAGCCCGTGGTGCGGGCACAAGGCGGCGCCATGCTGATTACGGCCGATCACGGAAATGCTGAGATGATGATCGATCCGGCCACCGGAGGTCCCCATACGGCACACACCACGAATCCTGTACCCTTCATTGTGGTTTCGGAAAACGCCAGGCAGTTCACCCTCAGGCCTGAGGGCTCGCTGCGCGATATTTCACCCACCGTGCTCGGCATGATGGGCCTCGACGAGCCCAGAGAAATGACCGGTCACGATTTGCGGCGGTTCTTAGAAAACAATTGACCACATTGGGTACAGGGAACACAGAGCTGATCAGAGTCCTCGAGTGAAAATCCTTCTCGTCAGCCATCACCCGCTTGATGTTTGGACCATTCCCGCCTGGTTCGCACAGCGGCTGCGCCAGAACTTTCCCGACACAGAAGTCGTCCATCTCAACGGATATGCAGAGTTCGAAGTCCAGTTGCCTGATACTGAAGTGCTCATGACTTGGTCGCTTCGTCCCGAGCAGTTCAAGCTGGCGCGCAAGCTTCGCTGGATTCACTCCCCCGCTGCCGCCGTCCATCAATTCATGTTCCCGGAGTTGATCAATAGCGACGTCATCGTGACCAACGCCCGCGAAGTGCATGGTCGCGTGGTCGCCGAACACGTCATGGGATTGATTTTCGCCCTGGCCAAGCGCATTCCGCAGGCAGTGCGCCTGCAACTTCGACATGTCTGGGGACAACAGGCGATGTGGGAGTCATATCCGCCACCTCGCGAACTCTCGGGCGCGACTCTCGGTTTAGTCGGCCTGGGCAGCATCGGACGGCAAGTCGCCCGCCACGCAGCCGATCTGGGCATGCGTGTGATTGCGGTGCGTGAACATCCGGAGAAGGGAAGTCCCGAGAACGTCTCTCAGGTCTACTCGAGAGCGCAACTTGATGAGATGCTCTCACAGGCAGATTACGTAGTGCTCGCCGCGCCGACCACCCCAGCCACGAATGGGCTAATTAATAGGCAA
>Ga0335080_10007867_pt1 | contig 11084 bp, 9 predicted proteins | sample Lox_Sample_34_FD_206720 | JGI IMG/M metagenome (GOLD analysis project Ga0335080, IMG submission 206720) | Soil microbial communities from Loxahatchee National Wildlife Refuge, Florida, United States - Lox_Sample_3.4 | ecosystem: Environmental > Terrestrial > Soil > Wetlands | place: USA: Florida...
GCGACGATGATCTACAAGCCGCGCGTGCCCGAGGCCGAGGCCGCGCCCGAGCCCGTGCCCTCGCCGGAGCGGGAGATCGTCACCCTCGTGGTCGACGGTGCGCCGTACGAGGTGAAGAAGCGCCGGGTCACGATCGGGCGCTCCCGCGAGTGTGACATTCGCCTCGCCGACCCGAACGCCTCGCGCAGGCACGCCGAGCTTCGCCAGGACGGGGCCGCCTACTGGATCGTCGACCTCGACTCGACGAACGGCGTCGAGGTCAACGGCACGCGCACGAAGCGGGCGAAGCTCGAGCCCGGGGACACCGTCACGATCGGCGCCACGAGGCTGGAGTTCCGCCGGGAGCTCCCGTGACCGTCGGCTCCGCCGCGGTCGAGGAGGTCCTCCTTGCCCTCAAGCTGGCCTTTCTCGTGCTTCTCTACCTCTTCATCTGGGCGATCGTCCGCAGCGCGAGCCGCGACATCCGCTCGCCGCAGCAGGACAGCGTCGTGCTGGCGCCGCAGACGCAGGCCCAGCGCCAGCAGGCGACTCCGGCTCCGCCGCAGGGCAGGCTGGTCGTCGTCCACAGCGCGGCCCTGCCGATCGCGCAGGAGTTTCGGGTGAACGCGGCGCCGCTCACGTTCGGCCGCGGCGGCCAGAACGACGTGCCGCTCGACGGGGACGAGTTCGTCTCGGCCCGCCACGCGCGCTTCCAGGCCCGGCGCGACGGGGCCTGGGTCGAGGACGTCGGCTCGACGAACGGCACCTTCGTGAACGGCGAGCGCCTGACAGGGCCGCGGCTGCTGAAGCCGGGCGACACCATCACCGTCGGCGAGACCGAGCTCCGTTACCAGCGATGACGATCCGCGATGCCGCCGGGGCGACCGACACGGGCCACAAGCGCCGCCGCAACGAGGACGCCTATGTCTGCGAGCCGCCGCTGTTCGCCGTCGCCGACGGAATGGGCGGCCACCAGGCGGGCGAGGTCGCCTCGCGCATCGCCGCCGCCGCGCTGCGGGAGCACGTCGAGCCGGCGGGCGGGCCGGAGCACGTCGAGGCGCTGATCCGCGAGGCGAACCGCCGCATCTGGCAGGCCTCGCTGGAGGACGTGTCCGCCTCCGGGATGGGGACCACGGTCACCGTCGCGCTCGTCGAGGACGACCTCGTCACGATCGGCCACGTCGGCGACTCGCGCGCCTACCGCGTCCGCGACCGGCAGATCGAGCAGCTCACCGACGACCACTCGCTCGCGGCCGAGCTCGAGCGCAGCGGCAAGCTCTCCGCCGAGGAGGCCCGCTCGCACCCGCAGCGCTCGGTGATCACCCGAGCGCTCGGCACCGAGCCCGACGTCGAGATCGATACGTTCACCGTGGAGGGCCGCGCCGGCGACCTCTACCTCCTCTGCTCCGACGGCCTCTCATCGATGGTCGAGGACGCGGGGATCCTCGAGGTGCTGGAGGGCAGGCGCGGGAGCCTGGACGCGGCCGCTCGCGAGCTCGTCCGGGCCGCCAACCGAAGCGGCGGCGAGGACAACATCACGGTGGTCTGCTTCGAGCTCGGAGCCGACGGCGACGAGCCCGCCCGGGTGAGCGGCCCCGACGAGGACACGCTGGACGGCACCGTCCCCGTCGTGCTCGAGCCGCCGCCACGGAATCGGGCCTCGCGCACGCCCGCCTGGCTGATCGCGCTGCCCATCCTGCTCGTCCTCGCCGGCCTGATCCTGTGGGCGGTCGCGCGGTGAGCCTGCGCAACCGCGAGCTGTTCAACCTGCTCGTCGTCGGCGTCCTCACCGGGATCGGCTTCGCGAGCGTCTACATCGCGCGCCAGGCCGAGGTCTCCACCGCGTCGCTCTCCTACGCGCTCTTCTTCCTCGCGCTCTACCTCGCCGCGCACGTCGTCGCCCGCTACGCGGTCCCCTATGCGGACCCGTACCTGCTGCCGCTCGCCGCGCTGCTCACCGCGATCGGCCTCACGATGATCTACCGCCTCAACCCGACCGACGCCTTCCGGCAGGGCCTCTGGATCGTGATCGGAGTCGCGGTCTTCGCGGCGACGGTGCTGGCGCTCCGTGACGACTACCGCGCGATCGAGCGCTACAAGTACCTGCTGGGGGTCGGCGCGGTGGCGCTCCTCTTCCTGCCCGGCCTGCCCGTGTTCGGACAGACCGTCAACGGCGCGCGGCTCTGGGTGCACGTCGGCCCGCTCGAGTTCCAGCCGGGCGAGCTGGCGAAGATCATGCTCATCCTCTTCCTCGCCGCCTACCTCCGCGAGAAGCGCGAGGTGCTCGCCCAGGGGAGCGCGAAGGCGATCGGGCCGCTGCTCGTCGTCTGGGGCGCGGCGATGCTCGTCCTCGTCGTCTCGAACGACCTCGGCTCGGCGCTCCTGTATTTCGGGATCTTCCTCGCGATGCTCTACGTGGCGACCGCGCGGCTGACCTACGTGATCGCGGGAGTCGTCCTGTTCCTCGTCGGCTCCGCGGGGGCCTACGAGGTCGTCGGCCACGTGCGCGAGCGGGTCGCGATCTGGCTCAACCCCTGGAAGACCGAGCACACGACGGGCTACCAGCTCGTCCAGTCCACGTTCTCGATCGGCAACGGCCACTTCGGCGGCACCGGCCTCGGCAAGGGCACCTTCGAGACGACCGCGGGCCACCCGCTGATCCCGTTCCTCAACACCGACTTCATCTACTCGGCGCTGGCGCAGGAGCTCGGGCTGATCGGCTGCGCGGCCGTCGTGCTGCTCTACATGCTCTTCTGCCTGCGCGGCTTCCGCGCCGCGCTGCTCGCGGAGGACGGCTTCTCGAAGCTGCTCGCGGTCGGGCTCACGTTCGGGTTCGCGCTGCAGACGTTCATCATCGTCGGCGGAATCCTGCGGGTGATCCCGCTGACGGGGATCACGCTCCCGTTCGTCTCGTACGGGGGCTCGAGCATCGTCGCCAACTTCATCCTGCTCGCGCTCCTCCTGCTCGTCTCCAACAACGCCCAGGAGCCGAAGTGAACGGCCGCATCACGCGTGTCGCAGTCGCAGCCGTCGTGATGCTCGGCGCGCTCATCGTGGCCACCACGTACTGGCAGACCTGGGCCTCCGCCGGACTCGCCGACCGGCAGGACAACGAGATCCAGCGCGTCCAGCAGTTCACGATCAAGCGGGGCACGATCTACGCCAACGACGGCACCACGGTGCTCGCGAAGAACCGCGCGGTCAAGGTGGGCGGAAAGACGCTCTACTACCGCGTCTACCCACAACGCGGGCTCACCGCCCACGTCGTCGGCTACTCGACCGTCGTCCGGTCGCAGGCCGGGCTCGAGCGCTCGTTCAACGACTACCTCACCGGGGCGAATGGGAACCTGAGCTCCGTCTTCCGCTCGACGCTGAACAGCTGGCGCGGGATCACGGTGACCGGCAACGACGTCTACACGACGATCAACGCGAAGGCGCAGAAGGTGGCACTCGACGCGCTCAAGGGCCAGTGCGGCGCCGCGGTCGCGCTCAACCCGCGCACGGGCGCGACCCTGGTGATGGCGTCGAGCCCGACCTACAACCCGAACCTGGTCGAGAAGGACTTCGTCAAGATCGGGCTCACCAAGGCCTCGTGCAGCGGCGCGGCGCCGCTCCTGAACCGCGCCACCCAGGGCCTGTTCACACCGGGCTCGACGTTCAAGATCATCACCGCCGCGGCCGCGCTCGACACGGGCGCGTTCACCCCGGACTCGAGCTTCGAGGACCCGGGCTACTGCACCGAGTACGGCAAGCCCGTGTACAACGCGGGCAATCCGGACCAGAACGGCCCCGAGGCGTTCGGGCGGCTCGACCTCAAGGAGGGCTTCCAGCACTCGGTCAATTCGGTGTTCTGCAACGTCGGCAAGAAGATCGGCGCCGGCACGATCCTCCGGTACGCGAAGCGCTTCGGCTTCTACTCCGTGCCGCCCTTCGACACGCCGCTGAACGAGCGCGCGCCGAGCGGCCTCTACCAGGGCTCCTCGCTGTTCGACCCGCGCCATCCGGACCCGGACGTCGATCCGGGCCGGCTCGCCTTCGGCCAGGAGCGGATGCTCGCGACGCCGCTGCAGATGGCAATGGTCGCGGGCACCGTCGCCACCGGCGGGATCGTGATGCGCCCCTACGTCGTGAGCACCATCGTCGCCCCGAACGGCTCCGTCGTCTACCGGACGAAGCCCGACCCGCTCGGACGCGCGATCAAGCCCAAGACCGCGCAAGAGCTCAACGAGATGATGCAGCTCGTCGTCACGGGCGGCACCGGCACAGCCGCCCAGATCCCCGGGATCAAGGTCGCCGGCAAGACCGGCACCGCCGAGACCAACGTGATCGGCCGCAACACGACGTGGTTCGTCGGCTTCGCGCCCGCCGACAAGCCCCGCGTCGCATTCGCGGTCGTGCTCGAGAACCAGACCGGCTACGGCGGCACCACCGCCGCGCCGATCGCGAAGCTGATCTTGCAGGCCCTCCTACCAACCGCCGCGAAACCGTAACCTCCACACACCCATGGTCGTCTCCGATCCCCTACTGAACTCCGTCTTCGACGGTCGCTACCTGATCGTCCGCAAGCTCGGCACGGGCGGGATGGCGAACGTCTACCTCGCCGAGGACCAGGAGCTCGGGCGCCGGGTCGCGATCAAGATCCTCGACGACCGCCACGCGCAGGACGTCCAGTTCGTCGAGCGCTTCCGGCGCGAGGCGACGAACGCAGCCGGGCTCTCGCATCCCAACATCGTCTCGATCTACGACCGGGGCGAGGCCGAGGGCACCTACTACATCGCGATGGAGTACCTCGACGGCCGCACCCTGAAGGAGCTGATCCTGCGCCGCGGCCCGGCGCCGGTGAAGACGGCGATCGAGTACACGCGCCAGATCCTCGCCGCGCTTCGATTCGCGCACAAGAACGGGATCGTCCACCGCGACATCAAGCCGCACAACGTGCTCGTCGACTCCGAAGGGCGCCTCAAGGTGACGGATTTCGGGATCGCGCGCGCGGGCGCGAGCCAGATGACCGAGGCCGGCTCGATCATCGGCACCGCGCAGTACCTCTCGCCGGAGCAGGCGAAGGGCGCGCCGGTCGACCAGACCTCCGACATCTACTCGGTCGGGATCGTGCTCTACGAGCTCCTGACCGGAACGGTGCCCTACACGGGCGACACGCCGGTCGAGATCGCGATGAAGCACCTCTCGCAGGTGCCGGAGCCGCCCTCGACGCTGCAGCCGCAGATCCCGCACGAGCTCGACTCGATCGTGCTGCGCGCGCTCGCGAAGGACCCGGCCGACCGGTACCAGTCCGCGGACGAGATGGACGCCGACCTCGAGCGGGCCGCCAACGGCCTCCCCGTCTCGCCCGCCACCGAGGAGGCGGCGACGATGGTGCTCTCGGCCGCCGACACCGAGACGATGGCCGCACTGCAGAGCGCCCGCTCGCAGCCGCCCCGCGGCCCGGTCTTCTACGACGAGCCGCCGCGCCGCAAGCGGTCGGTGTGGCCCTGGCTCGTCGCGCTGCTGCTCGTCGCGGCCGCCGCGTTCGGAGGCTGGTACGTCTACACGCAGATCCAGCACCAGCTCAAGTCGAACCAGCCGATCGCGGTCGAGAACTACGTCGGCCTCCACGAGTCGGACGCCGTGTTCAAGATCGACGAGCGCGGGCTGACCCCGCAGGTGATCAGGAGGCCGAACGACACCCAGCCGGAGACGATCGTCTACCAGCAGACGCCGCCGCCCGGGAACCGGATCGACAAGGGCAACACGGTCACGATCTACGTCTCGACCGGGAAGCCGAAGGTCGAGGTGCCGGACGTGCGCGGCAAGAGCTCGGTCGACGCGGTCCAGGCGCTCGCGGAAGCGGGCCTGAAGTCCAAGCTCGCAAACGTGCCGTCGGATCAGCCGGCGGGGACCGTGACCGCGCAGGATCCGAAGCCGGGCACGAGGGTCGTCGAGGGCACGGTCGTGCACGTCAACGTCTCGAAGGGCCCGACGCAGGTCGGCGTGCCGCTCGTCGTCGGCGAGATGTACAACCAGGCGGCGACCCAGCTCCAGGGGATGGGCTTCGCCGTCGCGCGCCAGGACGTCTCCTCGAGCCAGCCCACCGGCACCGTGATCTCGCAGAGCCCGACCGGCGGCGTCGCCGCTCCGGCGGGCTCGACCGTGACGCTCTCGGTCTCGCTCGGGCCGCCCGCGACCCCCGTTCCCGACGTGACGAGCACGGACCAGTCGTCGGCGACCGCGACGCTTCAGGCCGCCGGCTACGTGGTCAAGGTCGTGACGCAGTCGACCACCGACCCGGGGCAGGACGGGATCGTCCTCAGCCAGAGCCCGCAGGGCGGCACGACGGCCAAGGCCGGCTCGACCGTCACGATCTTCGTCGGCTCGCTCACCCAGTGAGCCGCCGCCTCCGCGTCGCGATCCTCGCCGGGGGACGATCGAGCGAGCACGAGATCTCGCTCGCGTCGGCGCGGTCCGTGCTCGCGGGGCTCGACCCCGAGCGCTACGACGTGCAGGCGGTCGCGATCGGCCGCGACGGGCGCTGGGAGCTCGGGCCGGGCGGGGAGGCGGAGACCGTCGCCCAGACGCTGCCCGTGCTCGCCGACAGATCGCCCGCCTCGCTGGGCGACGTCGACGTGGTGCTCCCGATCCTGCACGGGCCCTTCGGCGAGGACGGCACCGTGCAGGGCCTGCTCGAGCTCGCGGGACTGCCGTACGTCGGCCCCGGGGTCGCCGCCTCGGCGCTCTGCATGGACAAGGACCTCTTCAAGGCGGTGATGCGCGACCGGGGGATCCCCGTCCCGCGCAACATCACTCTGCGCGCCGGCGACCCCGTCTCGAACCCGTTCGAGTTCCCCGTCTTCGTCAAGCCGGCCCGGCTCGGCTCGTCGGTCGGGATCTCGAAGGCCCACGACGAGGCGGAGCTCGAGGCGGCGGTGGCGCTCGCCCGCCGGCACGACGACAAGGTGCTCGTCGAGGAGTTCGTGGAGGGGCAGGAGGTCGAGGTCGGCGTGCTCGGGAACCGCGAGCCGATCGCATCGGTCCCCGGCGAGATCGTCCCGCACGCCGAGTGGTACGACTACTCGGCGAAGTACGACGCGGGCGGCTCGGACGTGATCGTGCCGGCCCGGATCACGGAGGAGCAGACCGCGCGCGTCCAGGAGCTCGCCGTCGAGGCGTTCGTCGCCACCGACTGCGAGGGGATGGCGCGGGTGGACTTCTTCGTCCGCACGAGCGGCGAGGTGGTCGTCTCCGAGCTGAACACGATCCCCGGCTTCACCGAGACGAGCGTCTACGCGCGCCTGTTCGAGGCCTCGGGGATCCCGTACGGGAAGCTGATCGACCGGCTGATCGAGCTGGCCCTCGAACGGCACGAGCGCCGCCGCGGGCTCGAGTACTAGCGCCGCAGCCCGGCCTTGTGCTCATGAGCATTTGGACGGGCTCGAGTACTAGAGTGCGTCCGCCGCGAGGCGGTCGGCCAGCGCTTCGAGCACCTTCGTCTGGATCGACGGCACGCGCTCGAGCAGGGCGCGGAACTCCTGGTCACGGATCACGAGCACCCGCACCGGTGTCAGGGCGGTCACCGTCGCCGTGCGCGGGCTGCGCGACACGAGCGCGATCTCGCCGAGGAAGTCGCCCGCCTCGAGAACGTCGCGCTTGCGGCCGCCCCGGCGAACCTCGACCTTGCCGTCGAGCATGACGAAGAACTCGCGGCCGGACTCGCCCTCCTTCGTGAGCACTTTGCCCGAGCGAAGGTCGATCTCGTCCGCGATCCCCGCGATCAGCCCCAGCTCGCGCTTCGAGCAGCGGGCGAAGAGCGGCACCTTCGCGATCTCCTTCGTCTTGGCGTCCCGGCCGAGCACGACTGCGCGACTATAACCCGCCGAGGGCCGCCTCGAGCGCCTGCTCCCAGACGTCGAGCGCTTCGCCGAGCTCGGCCTCCGAGATCGTCAACGGGCAGAGGACGCGGATGCAGTTGCCGTAGACGCCCGCCTTGAGCAGGAGCAGCCCCCGGGCCAGCGCCTCGTCGATCACGGCGGATGCGAGGTCGGAGGCGGGCTCCTTGGAGGCGCGGTCGCGGACGAGCTCGATCGCGAGCATCGCGCCGAGGCCGCGCACGTCGCCGATCGCGTCGAAGCGCGCCTGCCAGCCGAGCATCCGCGCCCGCATCGTCTCGCCGATCTCGGAGGCCCGCTCGACGAGCCCCTCCTCCTCGAACACGTCGAGCACGGCGAGGCCGGCCGCGAGCGCGACGGGATTGCCGACATACGTGCCGCCGACACCGCCCTCGGCGGGCGCGTCCATGATCTCCGCCTTGCCGAGCACACCCGAGAGCGGAAGCCCTGCAGCGATCGACTTCGCGACCGTCATCAGATCGGGCTCGATCCCGTAGTGCTCGACCGCCCACATCTTGCCGGTGCGCCCGAAGCCGGTCTGCACCTCGTCGGCGACGAGCACGATCCCGTGCAGGTCGCAGAAGCTGCGCAGCCCGTCCATGTACTCCTGCGACGCGGGCATGAAGCCGCCCTCGCCGAGCTGCGGCTCGATCACGACGCAGGCGACGTTCTCCGGCGGAACGACCGTCGACCACGAGCGCTCGAGCGCATCGAGAGCCTCGCGCGGGCTCGGGCCGCGGTAGGAGTCGGGGAACGGCAGCCGGTAGACCTCGGGGGCGAACGGGCCGAGGCCCGCCTTGTACGGATGGGTCTTCGAGGTCATCGTCAGCGACAGCAGCGTCCGGCCGTGGAAGCCGCCCTCGAAACAGACGACGCCGGTGCGGCCGGTGTACGCGCGCGCAAACTTGACCGCGTTCTCGACGGCCTCCGTGCCCGCGTTGAAGAAGGCTGCCTTGGCCGGGCCGCGGAAAGGCGCCACGGCGAGGAGCCGCTCGGCCAGCTCGACGTAGACCCCGTACGGGATCACGGTGAAGTCGGTGTGGAGGAAGTGGGCCGCCTGCTCCTGCACCGCCTGGATCACCTCGGGGTGCGAGTGCCCGACGTTGAGCACGCCGACGCCTCCGGTGAAGTCGATGAACGTGTTCCCGTCGACGTCGGTGACGGTCGAGCCGCTCGTGTCCGCGGCGAAGACCGACAGCTGCGTCGAGAGCGCCGCCGCGACGACGCGCCGCTTGCGCTCGAGGAGCGCCCGGGATTTCGGCCCCGGGATCTCGGTCTTCAGGCTGATCGCGCGCGTGACGGCCACGCTCTCAATGTATACGAGCCGTCAGTGGCCGCCGGCTCGACCGTAGAAGTCGCGCCGGCGGATCAGGAAGAAGCTGCAAACGGCGCCGACGGCGGCGATCGCCGCGGAGATCAGGAAGAGCTCGTTCATCCCGCCGATGAAGGCCGCCGTCGCCTGCTGGCGGAGAGCCGGCGGCACGATGCCGGACGCGACACCGTGGCCCGCCGAGCCGAGCGTCGAGGTGAGGTGGTGCTCGAAGGCCGCGCCGAGCGCCGCGATCCCCGTCGCGATCCCGACCTGCCTGAACGTGCTGTTCGCGCCCGATCCCATCCCCGTGCTCTGCGGCGGCACGACGCCTACGGCGGTCGCCGCGAGCGGCGGGTTGACGAGGCCGACGCCCGCGCCGAGGAGGATGAACCCGGGCAGGAGCGCGGTCCAGCCGGACGACACGGTGAGCCCATGCATCACCAGGAAGGCGACCACGATCAGGGCGAGGCCGCCGCCCATCAGCAGCCGAACCGGCGTGTGCGACGAGAGCTTCCCCGAGATCGGCGCCACGATGAACGACATGAGGGTGATCGGCAGGAACCGAAGCCCTGCCTGGAGCGGCGAGTAGCCGAGCACGTTCTGCAGGTAGAGCGTGAAGTAGAGGAACATCGAGAACGCCGACGCCGAGAGGGTGAACGCCGCGACCTGGGCGCCGACGAAGGCCGGGCGGCGGAACAGGTGGAGGTCGAGCATCGGCCTCTTGCTGCGGAGCTCGATCAGCACGAAGGCGACGAGCAGCACGACCGAGCCGATCAGCACGCCCAGGATCTGCGTGCTCGTCCAGCCCGAGTTGTTCCCGCGCACGAGACCGAACACGAGCAGGAACAGCCCGCCGGTGAAGGTGAGCACGCCGGGCACGTCGACGCCGCCGTGCTCGGGGTCGCGGGACTCGGCCACCTTCATCAACGTGATCGCCAGCGCAGCGGCGCCGATCGGCACGTTGACGAGGAAGATCCAGCGCCAGCCGATCCACTCGGTGATCAGGCCCCCGACGAGCGGGCCGATCGCGACCGCACCGCCGGTGGTCGCGCCCCAGATCCCGAAGGCCGTGCCCCGCTCCTTGCCGTGGAACTCATGGGCGAGCAGGGCCAGCGAGACCGCGAACATCGTCGCGCCGCCGACGCCCTGGAGGCCGCGCGCGACGATGAGGAAGTTCGCGGTGGGCGCGAGGCCGCAGAGCAGCGAGCCGCCCGTGAAGATCACGACCCCCAGTGCGAAGATCCGCTTTCGCCCGAGCAGGTCGGCGAGCGAGCCGGCGGTGAGCGTGAGCGCCGCGAGCGAGAGCGCGTAGGCGTCGATCACCCACTGCAGCTGCGAGAACGAGGCGTGAAGGTCCTTCTGGATGTCCGGCAGCGCGACGTTCACCACCGTCACGTCGAGCAGGAGCATGAAGATGCCCGTGCAGACGACGACGAGTGTCCACCACTTCCGCTCCACGGAGCGAGCCTACCGTCCCGCCATACTCCGCCGATGAAGCTGCTCGGGAACCGCGACTTCCGCCGCCTCTGGGCCGGCGAGACGGTCTCCGACTTCGGCTCGCAGGTCACGCTTCTCGCGCTGCCGCTCGCCGCGGTGCTGACGCTGCACGCGGGCTCGTTCCAGATGGGCGTGCTCTCCGCAGCGAGCATGCTGCCCTGGCTCTTCTTCGCGCTTCCCGCCGGCGTGTGGACCGACCGCCGCACGCGCCGCCGCCGGATCCTGATCGCGACGGATCTCGGCCGGGCGGCGATCCTCCTCTCGGTCCCGGTCGCGGCGGCGTTCCACTTGCTCTCGTTCGCCCAGCTCGCGATCGTCGCCTTCGCGGCGGGGACGCTGACGCTCTTCTTCCGCCTCGCCTGGACGTCGTACCTCCCGACGATCGTCCCCCGCGAGCAGCTCGTCGACGCGAACAG
>Ga0335080_10007868_pt1 | contig 11084 bp, 7 predicted proteins | sample Lox_Sample_34_FD_206720 | JGI IMG/M metagenome (GOLD analysis project Ga0335080, IMG submission 206720) | Soil microbial communities from Loxahatchee National Wildlife Refuge, Florida, United States - Lox_Sample_3.4 | ecosystem: Environmental > Terrestrial > Soil > Wetlands | place: USA: Florida...
AAGATCTGTGCCTCGGACAGCTCCTCGCTCGAAAGTGCGAGCTGCAGGATCGGCACGGTCGAGGCGTTGTAAGCGAGGATGAAGGGCGGCGTCGTGCCGGGCGGAGCGGTGCGCAGCTGCGTCTGGGAAACGCCAGTGATCTGCGCATAGGAAAGCTCTTCGTTGACGTTCGGCTGGAAGAAGTACTTGACGACGGAGATGCCGTTCAGCGATTGCGACTCCGTGTGCTCAACGTCGTTCACGGTCGTCTGGGCAGTGCGCTCCGTCTGGAAAATGATGCGCGTGGCGATGTCGTTCGGCGACAGTCCCGCATAGTTCCAGACGGTCGCTACGACCGGGATCTTGATGTTTGGAAATATGTCGGTCGGCGTCCGCAGGATCGTGAACACGCCGAGCAGCATGATCGTGAGCGCGAGCACGATGAAGGTGTATGGCCGGCGCAGCGCGAGACTAACGATCCACATGGTGCCTCACGGGCTCCTTCACAAGACGACTTGCGCTGAGAACCTCGACCAGCGCGCGCGGCGGCCGACCGGCCACGGCCGGTGTCACGTTGCGGCACCTGGCAGGGCGCTCGCCGCGCACGCGACAAGCCCGGCGGCGGCCCCGGCGCGACCTCGGCCTTCCGAGCACCGCAAGGTTACCGAAGGGCGTTCAAGCCCCGATTACGCCGAGTGACGACTGTGTTTCAGGTGAAACATGGGTCGAAAGCCACGTGAAACGCCGGCCGTCGACACTGGCCCCTCGGCGGCCCTTGGTCGGTTCGCCACGGACAGGGCCTGGAGCATGCGGTTGCCGTATCGATCGTCAGTACACCGCCTCGACGGGCGCCGCAAACCGGTAGCCGACTCCGCGCTCGGTGATGATCAGCTGGGGATGGGCGGCATCGGGCTCGATCTTGCGCCGCAGTCGCAGCACCTGCACGTCGATCGCGCGATCGTAAACCTCGTTGTCGTAGCGCCTGCTCATCTCGAGCAGCTGATCCCGCGTCAGCACGCGGTTGGCCGCCGCCAGCAGCGCGGCAAGCAGATTGAACTCCCCGTTGCTCAGCACCACCCCCCGGCCGTCGGCCGTCGTCAGCTGCCGCTGGCGGAGATTGAGCTCCCAGCCGGGAAAACGATACGCGCGGCAGACCGGGGCGCCGTGCGTTTCCTTTCCGGCGCGCGTCCGGCGCAGGACCGTGCGAATTCGGGCCAGCAGCTCGCGCGGGCTGAACGGCTTGGTCAGATAGTCATCGGCGCCGAGCTCAAGTGCCATCACCCGGTCGGCCTCGTCGATGCGACCGGTGAGCACGATGATCGGCAACTGCGACTCGGCTCGAAGCTGCTGCAGCAACTGCATCCCGCTTGCGCCGCGCAGGCGCAGATCGAGGATCACGAGGTCGACGACCTGGGAGCGCAGGATCGCCAACATTTCCTCGCCGCCGGCGGCTTCGCTGAGCCGAAAGTCGTTCTGGCTCAGGTACTCGTTGACGACACCGCGCAGGACCGGGTCGTCGTCCACCACGAGCACGTGAGGCGGCAGCCGTTCGTTCATCGCGGGCTCCTCAGGGACGACGCCCGCCCCGGAACCGATGCATCATGAGCCGCGTGCTGGTTGTCGAGCGTGATAGTCTGCTGCGACCGCTGATTGCGGAGTGGCTTGCCGCGGCCGGCGTCGAGGCGGTCTTCCCCGCTTCCGATCTGCCGGTCGACTCGGCCCGGAACATCGAAGCGATCGTCGTCGACGTGGAAGGTCCTCGGCAGGCGCATGAGGTGTTATCGGCGTGGCGAAAGGCGTACCCGCACGCGGCCATCATAGCGGTATCGGGCCGCTTTCTGGGTACGTGCGCGGCGGATGATTCGGCGGCCGCGCGGCTTGGGGCGACACGACTGCTGGCGAAGCCGTTTACGCGCGGCGAACTATGGACAGCTCTCAATCTTCGCACGACGCACGCGCCGACCGAGGCGCCGCGCGCGAGCTAGCGACCTCGGCCACGCGCAGCCGCGACCGGAGCTTGCAGGTCCGGCTCGTCATGATCGTCGTAGTCGTCTGCAGTGCGGTCTGGCTGTCGACCCTGTTTGACACCTTGCGCGACCGCTCGGCGGCGCTTCATCAGGCGGAGCGACAGCACGACAACGTGGCAGGAGCCCTCGCCGAGCAGGCCGCGCGGTCCCTGCAGGCGACCGACCTCATCCTTCAGCAAGCCGCCTTGCTGGACCCGGGCCGCGCCGGATCCGTCGTCGAGGCATCGAGCGTTCCGGAGCTTCTGCGCCGGCACATGAGCGGCGTACCTCAGGTTCGAAATCTCTTCCTGTTCGATCCTGAGCGCCACCTGCACCTCAGCGCCTCGCTGGGGACCGCGTACCTGGAAATCAGCGACCGGCCGTATTTCACTGCGCAGCGCGACCAGCCGAACCTCGGCCTGTACCTCAGCGAGCCATTCATCAGCCGGACCACCGGCGACCCGACATTTGTACTCAGTCGCCGGTTGCCCGGACCCGGCTTTCGCGGGATCGTCGGCGCCTCGGTCGAGACCGGCTACTTCCGCCGCTTCTACAACGCGCTCCAGCTCGGACCCGGTGGAACGGTCGAACTGATCCGTGCGGACGGTACGACGCTCGTGGACCGCGAACGTCTCGTCGTAGAACCGGCCCCATCGGGTTGGTCTGCGGCGCTCCATCGCCTCGAGGCCCACGACGCCAGTCACACGGTATTGGATCATCCCCTGCTCGGGTTGAGCCGGGTCAGCCTTAGGCGCGTGCCCGGGTATCCGGCCGTGATCGCCGTCGGGCGCGCCGAGTCCGAGATCCTCGCCGACTGGCGGCGCGAGGCCTGGAGCAACGTCACGCGCACGTTCGTCATTACCGGGCTGGCCGCGCTGCTGCTGGTCGCGTTCCTGAGGCAGCTCGAGCGCCACGAGCGCATCACCGCACAGCTGCACCAGTCGCAGAAGCTCGAAGCCCTCGGCACGCTGGCCGGCGGCATCGCGCACGACTTCAACAACATCCTCGGGGCCGTTCTGGGCTACGGCGAACTAGCGTCGCAGAGCAGTGCGCCGGGCACCGAGCAACGGCGATACGTGGACAATATCGTCACTGCCGCCAACCGGGCGCGCGATCTGGTTGCACGAATTCTGGCCTTCAGCAGGCCGGGGGTTGGCAGGCGCGGGCCAACGGCCCTCCAGGACATCATCACCGAGATCACGGGTCTGATGCGTGCGTCGCTGCCAGTGCGAGTCGCCATCGATACGGACCTTCCGCCGGAGCCGCTCGTCGTGCTCGGAGACGGAGCGCAGCTGCACCAAGTCGTCGGTAATCTCGTTACGAACGCCGTTCAGGCCATGCCGGACGGCGGGCGCGTGTCGCTGGCGCTCAAGGCAGTCGACGTGTCGAACGAACAACCGCTGACGGTCGGCCGGCTATCCCCGGGCAGGTACGCGCGCTTCGACGTCCACGATTCCGGCGTCGGGATCGCCCAGCACCTGCTGCCTCGGATTTTCGATCCGTTCTTCACCACCAAGGCCGTCGGCGAGGGGACCGGTCTCGGGCTCTCGCTTGTTCACGGCATCGTGCTGGAGCATGGCGGGGGCATCGGCGTCGAAAGTGAACCCGGGCGAGGCACGACCTTCAGCGTCTTCCTTCCCATCGCAAACCTAGCCCCCGGAATTGCCCCGCCAGCCGTCGCGCCGCTGCTGGGAGACGGGCAGACGATCCTGATCGTCGACGACGAACCTTCGCTCGTGAGTCTGGCTGAGGAGGTTCTCGCCTCGATTGGCTACGAGCCCGTCGGCTGCGTCGGCGCCCGAAACGCGCTCGCTTGCTTCCGCACCGACCCGAACCGCTTCGATGCGGTGCTGTGCGACGTCATCATGCCGGACATGCAGGGCCCCGAACTTGCAGTCGAACTTCGATCCATTCGCCCGACCATTCCGATCATTCTCATGAGCGGCTACGGTGGGGCGAGCCTTCAGGCTCGCGCCGACGCCGCCGGCGCGCAGGCGTTGCTTCAAAAGCCCTTGAGAAGCGCCGAACTCGCGCGCTGTCTCGCGGATCTGTTCCATGCCCGCTCGACGGGGGTCAGGGCCGCCTCGTAGGTGGGGTTCGGGCACCGGCGTCCGACGCGCTGTCCACGATTCTCGACGCGCTCGCCGGGGTCGCCGTCGTTCAGCGAGCGCCTGTGCGCCCGCCGACGACCATCTCGAGCTGGTCGACGACCCTGACCACGCCCGGCACGTTGGCCGCAATGCGTTGCGCTTCATAGTAGTCGTCTGCGGCCCAGACGAAACCCGACAGACGAACAATGCCGCCGTCCGCATCTACGTCAATGTGGCGAGCGTAAATATTCGGGTCTTGTGCGAGTGCGCGCTCGACCTGCATCGCAAGCGCGGCGTCGCTGGCTCGCTGCTCCGGGGTCCGCACGATCTGGGTCGCACAGCCGCTCGCGATAAAGGCCAACGTGAAGATCGCCGCGAGGCGCCAGCGCGCTCGTGCCGGCGCTCGAGAACGACGTTCGCGCGTCGCCAGTTCCGAGTCGCGGCGCATCGCCGCCGGGGTCGCGCCCGCCCGACCGTCGCCGCGAGGGCACGGATTCCGGGCGTCCTCTTTCCCGGAGTGCCGTTCCTGCGACACCCGCCGGGCGAGCGCGGCCGCGGCAGCGCTATTCATGTGTGCCTCACCTGTCATCGCCGATCCAAACCCCGCTAGACCTCGCGGCCGCGGCATCGTCGACGAACTGCTCTGACCAGCGCAATGGCCAAGGAGTTCCGCGGCGTGACGTACGGTCCGCCGCTCGATTCAAGAAAATGTCCACCAGACACACATCGATACACTCGCCTGGCGACGTCGCAATTGAACCGCGCCGGGCTCGTCGGCCCAATCCACGCTACTTGAGCGGATCGTCGCGGAGCAGAATTCGCCGAAACGCCGCGACTACCGCGGGTTTCGGAACGTAGCTCGGCGGAAGGTTCTGATACGACTCCCAACCGCCTCCGAGACTCTTATATAGAGCGATGAACTCGTCGGCGAGCCCGACCTGCGCCGACGTGTATTCGACCTCGATCGCATATTCCTGACGCTCGGCATCGATTACGTTGAGAAAGTCCGTGAGACCGCGGACGTAACGCTCGTTCGCAAGCGTAACGGCGCGCTGACTTGCGAGCAGGGCGTCACTCAGCTTGGCAAGACGTTCGCGCTCGGCGTTCAGTGCACTCGTGGCCGTGTCCACGTCGCGCACGGCGTTCTGGATCGTCCTGCGGTAGTTGACGAGTCGCGCCCTCGTCTCCAAGTCCGCCGCTTCGACCGCCGCGTCCAGAGCACCAAAGTCCAGCAATGGCCAGAACGCAGCGGGCCCGAGCGACCAGATGTGTTGGCCGACGACGGGCGTGTCGCCCAGACCCTGCCGCTGGTAGCCAATCGATCCGATGACGCCCAGGTGCGGGAATAGGTCGGCAGTAGCAATGCCGATGCGCGCGGTCGCCCCGGCAAGCTCCCACTCCGCCTGTTGCACGTCGGAGCGCCGACGAAGCAGGTCAACGGGAGTTCCAGGACCGGCAACTGCCGGTACCACCGGAACTAGCGCCGGCGCTGCGAGCTCGGCCATCAGGTCTTCGGGATAGCGCCCGACCAGCGTCGCGATCGTGAATTCTGCGGCGCTGATCTGTGCCTCAACTGGGGCGACGCTGGCTTCGAGGGTTGCGAGTTCCCGGGCCGCGAGAACCGAATCGAGCTCGTTGGTGATGCCACGCCGGAACCGGATGTCCGCAATCCGCTGCGATTCGGACACCGCCTTGATCGTCGCGTGCAGCACTGCGGCACGCATTTGCAGCCCGCGCAGCTCGACATAGGCCCGCGCGACGTCGCCGATGACGCTGACCAGCACGGCGTTGCGGGCCGCCAGGGCCGCCGCCGCGTCGTAACGTGCCGCCTGGATCTCCCGGCGGTACTTTCCGAAGACGTCGAGTTCCCAGACGGAATCAAAGCCGCCGAGCTCGTTGATCGAGTTCAGACCGCGAGTGTTGTCTGCAGAGACAAGATCCGATGCCGCGCGGCCGCGCGACAAGTCGCTGCCGGTTCCGCGACCGGCGCCGCCGGTCGCCGCAGCATCCGGAAGCGCCCGGCCGATGACGCCGATCTCGAACGTGCGCGCCGCCTGGACGCGAGCGAGTGCGACTTGAAGGTCCGGATTCGCCGCGACGGCGCGGTCGATCAGCGAATCGAGTTCCGCGTCATTCAGCGCATGCCACCAAGCGGACAGATCGACGACCGTCGGGGTTCCGGAGGCCGTGGCGTCGATGGTCGAGGCATAGCGACCCGGCAACTGCGGATCCGGACGATGATAGGCGGGCCCCGCCGCGCAGCCTGCGACGCCGACCAGCACCGCACCCGCCACAACTCGCCAGCTCCTGGACATATCTGCAGTCTCAGCGACCGCTGGTCGCGCCCGCCGGCTTGTTCGGCGGCGTGTTGACGGCCACGACCTGCCCCTCGCGAACCTGGCTGCTGATGTTGAGCGCAACCTGTTCGCCGGCCTGCACGCCCGACGCCAGCTCGATCACATTTCCATCGTCGCGGGCGATCGAGACCTTCTGAAACGTCACGCGTCCCTTCGCGTCGACGCGAGCAACCTGCGGGCCGTCGCTGCGAAAGATCAGAGCCGAGGCCGGGATCTGCACGAGGCCACGCGGCGCCAGGCCGAATCCAACCTTGACGTACATGCCCGGCAGCAGGCGGCCTTTGTCATTGGGCACGTCGATCTCAAGGCGCATCGTGCGGGCCTGCACGTTGATCGCGCCTGCGGCCCGGGCCACGGTCGCAGTTGCGACGAAGGCGTCGGGCGACTCGGTACGGACCTCGACGCGCTGTCCCGGGCGCATGAGTTCCGTTGCCAGATTCTGCGGCACGTCGACGAACACCCGAATCGGATCGTTACGCGTGATCTGGTACAGCGAAGTCGTAGCGCTGGTGCTCCCGGCGGTGACCAGATTGCCGATATCGATGTGGCGCTCGGTGACCGTGCCATCGAAGGGCGCCACCACCCGCTTGAACTCGGCGAGTGCGGTGTATTGCTCCACTTTCGCCTTGTCGAGCGCCACCTGCGCTTCGGCTGCCCGCAGCCGTGCCACCGCACTCTCGAACGCGGCGCGCTTCTCCTCCCGTTCCTGGTCGGATACAACCCCGGGAGGAGAGTCGCGCCAGCGTTCATGCGTGGTCTTAGCGAGCTCCGCCTCGCTCGCGCGGGCGAGTACCTGCGCATCAGCGGTGCGGAGCTCCGCCTGCGCCTCGGCGAGTTGCGCATCGAGCTCCGGCGTCTCGATCGTTGCCAGCAGCTCGCCCTTGCGTACGTGGTCGCCGATATCGACAACCCATTTCCCCACGTAGCCGTTGACCCGCGCATAGATGGTGCTGGAGTACCAGGCTGCGGTCTGCCCGGGGAGCGTCAGCCCCTGCGTTGTCTCGGACGATTTCACTTCAACGACGTCTACGCGGGCGGGCTCGGACAAGGCGCGTTCGGTCTCGCGGGAAAGCTCGAAGCTGTGCCAGAGTCGAATGCCCAGTACGAGCACGAATATCACTGCCAGCGACAGCGCGGCGAGCCGGACGCCGCGACGCAGTCGGTCGCCCGTGTCAGCGTCGAACGATGTCGAGACCGAGTGAGCCATCGTCTCGGTCACGTCGTTGGCGTAGTCAGTCTCTCGCACGGACTCCGACGCCGTGTCGCCCTGGCCAGTCGGTGTATCTTCAGGTGTTGGCATCGACTGTTCGTGCGGGCGCGGCGTCGCGCCCGGACCTCCCTCGAAGGATGGAATACATGGTGGGGACGAACACCAGCGTTGCGAAAGTCGCTACGATCAGGCCACCGATCACGGCACGAGCGAGCGGCGCATTCTGCTCACCGCCCTCGCCGACGCCAAACGCCATCGGTACCATGCCCAGGATCATCGCGCCCGCCGTCATCAGCACCGGACGCAACCGCGTATAGCCCGCCGTCACCGCCGCCGTCACTGGTTCGTCTCCGGCGAGGCGGCGCTGATTGGCGAACGTCACGACCAGAATGCTGTTCGCCGTAGTCAGTCCGATGCACATCAGCGTCCCCATCAGTGCCGGGACGCTGAGCGGCGTGAACGTGATGAACAGCATCCAGAGAACGCCGCCCAGCGAAAACGGCACCGCCGACAGCACGATCAATGGATCGATCCAGCTCTGGAAGTTCACGACCAGGAACAGGTAGACGAACACGATCGCGAGCCCGATGCCGCTGAACAGCCCGGCGTAACTGTCGCGCATCGTTTCGACCTGTCCACTGAGGGTCACCGAGGTCGCCTCTTCGGCCGGCGGCCGACTCGCGTTGATGATCCGCTCAAGCGCGTTGGACACCGAGTACAGATCGCGCCCCTGCACGTCCGCGTGCACGTCGAACACCGGGCGAATGTTCAGCTGCGACTTCACCATTGGCACGGTCTTGCGGCCGAGCGACGATAGATTCATCAACAATTGCCCCTCGCCAAAAGTCGACGTCGAGCCCACCGGCATGGTTTCTAGATCGCGCGACGAGTCAATCCTGTAAGTCGGCAGCTGCACGACGAGCGGGTAGCTGACATTGTTGCGCGGATCGATCCAGAAGTTCGGCGCCGTCTGGCCGCTCGAATTCGTGGCAACCAGCACGTTGTTGGCCGCCTCCTGCTGCGTTTCCCCGACCTGTGCGGCAAGTTCCCGGTCGACGTCTAGGACCAGCGCCGGCGCGTCCGGCACCTGGAACACGTGCGAGTCGACGATGCCGGGCACTGCGGCGACGTCGTGGGCGAGCCGCGTGGCGAGCGCATAGGTCTTGCCCTCATCCGGGCCCGACACCCGTATGTCGATCGGGGCCGGCTGGCCGAAGTTAAGTACCTGGTTGACGATGTCGGCCGGCTGGAAGAAGAACTGCATCTGCGGAAAGCGCTGCGGCAACGCGCGTCGAAGCTTGGCAATCAGGTCAGCGGTCGGACCGTGATTCTCCTTCAGAGACACGAGTACCTCGCCGTCCATCGGCCCCACGGTGGCGGTGTCGCTCAGCGCAATGTTGATGCCACTGTAGGGTAGACCGATGTTGTCGAGAATGACGTCGACTTGCCCTGCTCCCACGAGCTCCCGGATCGTCCGCTCGACACCGGCGAACAGTTGCTGGGTGGATTCCAGGCGCGTGCCCGCCGGCGCCCGCACGTGCAGACGCATCTGGCCTGCGTCGACCTGCGGAAAGAAGTCGCGGCCGAGCATGGGGAACAGCACTAGCGACACGGCAAGCAGCGCCACGAACGCCGTGACTGTCGCTCTGGGCCGTGACAGCGCCCAAGCAAGGGCGTTTCGGTACACATCCCGCAGGGCGTGGAACTGACGCTCGAACGCACGGTGCGCCTGAATGAGGGGATTGCTGGACGCCGCCAGGCCGGCGACGTGCGGGCCGGCGGCCGCGTGCTGACCGGACATCAGATACTTAAAAAGCGTCGGCACCAGCGTGAACGACAGTGCAAGGCTGGCGACCAGCGATACGATGACGGAGATCGACAGAGGCGAAAACAGGTATTTCGCCGTACCCTGCAGCAGAAAGACCGGCACGAACACGATGCAGATGCAGAACGTCGCCAGCGCGGTCGGAATGACGACTTCGCTGGCTCCACTGATAATTGCAACGTCGAGGCGCTGATGCAGGCCGGCGTGCCGTTCGATGTTCTCGATGACGACAGTGCCGTTGTCGACCAGTATGCCGACCGCAAGTGCGAACCCGCCGAGCGTCATTGTGTTCAGCGTCTGACCAGACACGCCCATCACGAGGACGGCGATTACGATTGACAGCGGGATCGACGCCAGAATGATCAGCGTCAGGCGCCAGTTGCCGAGAAACAGCACGATCATCAGCGCCGTCAGCGCCGCCGCCATCAGTCCGCCGATGACGACGCTGTTGAGCGCCGCCTTGACGAACAGCGACTGATCGAAAATCGCGTTGATCCGAACTCCCGACGGCAGCATCCGGCTGATGTCGGGCAGCGCGTGGCGGATGCCGTTGATCACGGCGAGCGTCGAGACCCCGCCCGTCTTGCGGATCACCATCAGTGCGCCGGGCGTCCCGTCGACCGCGACGGAGTTGGTTTGCACCTGGAAGCCGTCGTGGACGTGCGCAACGTCGCGCATGAAGACGGTTCGCCCGTTTGCGTGCCGAATCGGGAAAGAATTGATCGTCTCGATCACGTTCGGGCTGTTGTTCATCGCGAGCGCATAGTCGAGCGCTCCGATCTTGACGTCGCCCGACGGCAGTACGACGTTCTGGTTCTGCAGCGCATTGCTGATGTCGGCCGGCGAGAGCCCACGCGATTGCAGTGCGCGGGAATCGAGATCCGCCATGATCACGCGCGGTTTGCCGCCGTACGGGTATGGAACCTCGGCGCCGTGCACGACGGCCAGTGCCGGCCTGATGATGTTTTGACCGAGGTCATTCAGCTTGGTGTCGGGAAGAGAATCGCTCGACAGACTCAGCTGGATGATAGGCACATCGGTGGCGCCGAACCGCAGCACCAGCGGTGGCGTGATGTTGCGTGGCATGTACTTGAGGACCACCAGCGCACTGCTGGCGAGCTGCGACACCGCGCGCGTCACGTCCGCGCCTTCGTGCAGATACACCTTTTCGACGCCGACGCCCGTGTAGCTGGTCGCCTCGATGCGCGCGATATCGTCAACCAGCGAGGCGATCTGGCGCTCGTGCAGCGTCAGGATGCGGTTCTGGATGTCATCAGCGCTCATGCCGCTGTAGGTCCAGACCACGCTGACCACCGGGATGTCGATCTCGGGAAAGATGTCGACCGGCATCCGCAGGGCTTCGCCAATGCCCAGCAGGCACAGGAGGATCAGGATCGCGACGACGGAGTACGGCCGCTTCAGGACTCCTGCAATGAACGCCATGTGGGTCGCGCTCCGCCTAGCCGCGCGCGCACGGCGTGGTCGCCGAGCGCCCGATCCAGGCCGTTGCGACGAAGCGGATTCTCGCGCCGGCCGCGGCCGGCCGACGGGAAGAGGGAGGCATGACTCGCATGACGGATGAGGCTAGCGACGGTCCCGCGAAAAGGCCTGACATCA
>Ga0335080_10007872_pt1 | contig 11080 bp, 9 predicted proteins | sample Lox_Sample_34_FD_206720 | JGI IMG/M metagenome (GOLD analysis project Ga0335080, IMG submission 206720) | Soil microbial communities from Loxahatchee National Wildlife Refuge, Florida, United States - Lox_Sample_3.4 | ecosystem: Environmental > Terrestrial > Soil > Wetlands | place: USA: Florida...
ACGGGTAGACCAGGGAGGCGAACTATGTGGAGCGGGAAAGTTGAATCGATCTTCATTGCGCCTGAGGCTAAGGCGCCCATGCAACCGATCGCCGAGGTGCGGGCGGTTCCGGGAGTCGGCCTGGAAGGCGACCGCTACGCGCAGCAGAAAGGAACATTCTCCAAGCCGCTGCCGGACCGCGAAGTCACGCTAATTGAAGCTGAAGCTGTAGAAGCGCTGAAGGGCGAATACGATGCGGCCATGGCTGCGAGCGAGGCGCGCCGCAACATCGTCACTCGAGGCGTGCCTCTAAACCATCTCGTAGGCCGCGAGTTTCACATCGGAGACGTGAGGATTCGCGGCATACGGCTGTGTGAACCTTGCAATCATCTGCAAGGCCTCACCGGGAAGCCGGTCATCCAATGGCTCGCCCACCGCGCCGGCCTGCGAGCACAGATTCTCAGCGCAGGAGTCGTTCGCGTGGGGGATACAGTCTGCGAAGTGTAAGTCTCCGTCGTCTTCTCCTATGAATGTAGGCGCCGGGCGACCTCGCCCGGGCGCGAAAGCTCACCGAGAATTTCGAGCAGACCGCCGCACGGGACGCCCGCGTCTGCATCGTGCTGTAAACTGCTGGCATTCCCATGCGGCGCGATCCCATCGAGCTGGAAATCTTCAAGAACATTTACCACTCCATCGCGGAGGAGATGGGTGCGGCCCTGCGGCGCACGGCGTTTTCTCCCAACATCAAAGAGCGGCGCGATTATTCCTGCGCGGTGTTTGACGCCGCCGGCGAAGTGATCGCCATGGGCGACCACATGCCCGTGCACCTCGGGTCGATGCCCATGTCAGTGCGCGCCGCGATTGACGCCTTTCCCCTGGCGCCGGGGGATGTGGTGATGCTGAATGATCCGTTTCGCGGCGGAACGCACTTGCCGGACATTACTTTGGTAGCCCCGATCTGGGTTGCTGGCGGGGCCGCCGGCCCTTCCGTGGGGCGCGCGCGCCCCCGCCCGCAAAAAGCCGCCGCCAAGCCTGATTTCTATGTGGCTTCACGCGCGCATCACGCGGACGTGGGCGGAATGTACCCCGGATCGATGGGCCTATGCCGCGAGATTTATCAGGAGGGGTTGCGAATTCCTCCTGTTCGCCTGGTTCGCGGCGGGGAAACAGACCGCGACGTTCTCTCGCTGCTGCTCAGCAACGTCCGCACCCCGGACGAGCGCGAGGGCGATATCGGCGCACAACTCGCGGCGTGCCACACAGGAGCGGAGCGCCTGCGGGAAGTTTGCGCGCGCTATGGGTTGGAGCGGGCCCGGAAAATGGCGCGCGAACTGCTGGATTACTCGGAAGAGATGATGCGGGCATTCCTCCGCCAGGTTCCGGCGGGAACATATCGGGCGAAGGATTTTCTCGACAGCGACGGATTTGGGGACAAACCGATAAAGATTGCGGTGGCGGTGACCATGCGGCGACGGCGCTTGCCTCTGGTCACGATTGATTTCACCGGAAGCGATCCTCAGGTTTCCGGGAGCGTGAATGCCGTGGCGGCCATCACCTACTCTGCGTGTTTCTACGTTTTCCGCTGCCTTTTGGCGGAGGACATTCCAGCAACCGCAGGCCTGATGCGCCCCATCGAGGTGATCTCCCCCGAGGGCACTATCGTAAACGCACGTCCGCCGGCGGCGGTGGCGGGTGGAAACGTGGAAACCTCGCAGCGCATCGTGGATGTCCTGCTGCGGGCCCTCGCCCAGGCTCTTCCCCATTTCATTCCCGCGGCGGCTTCGGGCACCATGAACAACCTGACCATCGGCGGAGTGGACCCGCGCACCGGCGAACCGTTCGCTTATTACGAAACGATTGCCGGCGGCATGGGGGCGCGTCCAACCAAGCCGGGCGTTTCCGGCGTTCACACCCACATGACCAACTCCCTCAACACGCCGGCGGAGGCTCTGGAGCACGGCTATCCCCTGCGCGTGAGGCGTTATTCTCTGCGGCCCGGGAGCGGCGGTAGAGGCAGGCATCGCGGCGGCGACGGCATCGTGCGCGAGATCGAGGTGCTCACCGACGCGGAAGTTACGTTGCTTGCCGAGCGCCGCAAGGTGCGCCCGTGGGGCCTGAGCGGAGGAGAAGAAGGCGCCGCGGGGCGGGCGTTTCTCGTCGCCGCCGATGGGAAGGCAGAGGAACTGCCGGGAAAGTTCAACCTCCGCGTGCGCAAGGGGCAACGAATCAGGATCGAGACTCCGGGTGGAGGAGGCTTCGGCCCGCAACGGACGTGAGATGCTGGAACAAAGGCAGGCGGCCGTTCTACGCTTCCGACGGCACGGGCACGATCTTTTTCTGGATGGCGTAGGTCACTAACTGCGCGACGTTGTGGATCTTGAGCTTGCGCATCAGGTTGAACTTGTGCGCCTCCACCGTCTTGGCGCTCAGGCCAAGAATGCCGGCGATCTTGCGCACCGAGTTGCCCTCGGCAATCATCTTCACGATTTCGCACTCGCGGGGAGTAAGTGCGGCAAAACGTCGCGAACGCCGGCCCAGCGGCGGCTCGCCCATGCCGCCCAGGACGCGCGGGGCGAAGTACTTGCGGCCGGCGTAAACTTCACGCACCGCAAACACCAGATCGGGGCCGGGCATGTCTTTCAGAAGATAGCCGGAAGCGCCGGCATCGACCGCGCGCAGCAGATAGGCTTCATCCTCGAACATGGTGAGGAAGACCAAGCGGGTGGCAGGCCAATTCTTCCGGATGGTGCGGGCAGCGTCGTAACTCGACACGCCCGGCATGCCGATGTCCATCAGGACTACGTCCGGCTGCTGTTCGCGCACTACCTCGACGGCTGCTCCGGCATCGGCGGCTTCGCCCACCACATCGAGGTCAGCCTCTCTCAGCAACAAATGGCGCAGGCCCTCGCGAAACAGGGTGTGATCGTCCACGACTACGCAGGTGATGAGCATGGTCTATGAAATTATCTGCCTGGCAAATTCCGCAGTCTCGTTGCCTTCAGGCGAAAACCAGTCCCGGTTTCCGGTAGTCAGCGGTCAGCTTTTCAGTCGAGCGATGCCCGGTTACGCTGTTGATTTCCATGGACGGACAAAATCGGCCGCGAGCCGACTGCCGCCCTGCGTGGCCGGCAGCAGTTCACCCGGCGCCGGGCTGGGGAGTGTCACGGTAATTTGCGTGCCCTTGCCGTTGCCCGTGCGCACCCGAACCGTGCCACCCAAAGCCGTGATGCGCTCGCGCATGCCGGAGAGCCCGAAAACGTCGCGCGGGCTCCGCCGGGGCGAGAATCCCACGCCGTCATCCTCGATCATCAGGCGGACTCTGCCGTTGCCGGTGCGCAGGCGTACGCTGAAGTTCTCCGCCTTGGAATGTTTTGCGATGTTATGCAAGGCTTCCTGCACGCAGCGGTACACCGCCAGCTCGGCCTCATGGTCGAGTTCCTGGGCAGTTTTGGGCAGATCCAGGCGGGCTTTCATCCCTGTATTTCTGCTGAGTTCACGGGCTTCTTTGCGAATGGCAGTCAGCACGCCAAGTTCTTCCAGAGTTCGCGGCGACAGGCGGCCAATAATCCGCCGCAGGTCTTCAATGGTCCGGTCGAGCAGGCCCAGGGCCTCTTGCACCTTCAGTTGTGATTCAGTGTCCTGGCTGCCGGCCCCCAGCATGCCCAGGTACAAGCGGAGCACCATCAAGCCCTGGCCGGTGCCGTCATGCAGTTCGCGGCTGATGCGCTTGCGCTCTTCTTCCTGCGCGCGCACCAGATGCCGCGATAACTCCGGCTCAAAACCTTCCGGAACCGCCGCGTGCGGGACGGGCTTCCAAAATTTGTGAGTGAGCGATGACATTTTAAAGATCACTTGGGCCAGAGAGGACTAGACGAAGGCGGCAGGCAGCTTGAAAAAACTATGGATCACGTTGACGAAGCTTATTCTACCAAATAGATCAGGAGCACAATGGCTACAGGACAAAAAAACTTTCCGCAAGCATTCTGCTCGTCCGGTGCAGTGCCAGCATCGCCGCGCAAATCAGATACAATCCAAGGGCGATGTTGCGTTATTTCACCTCCGGAGAGTCGCACGGCGAGGCGCTGGTAGCGTTCCTCTCCGGTCTGCCCGCCGGCCTGGAGGTGGAGCAGGCTTTTCTCGACCGCGAATTGTGGCGCCGCCAGCAGGGCTACGGCCGCGGCGGCCGCATGAAAATTGAAACTGACAAGGCACATATTCTTTCCGGAGTGCGCCACGGAAAAACCATCGGCTCGCCGATTGCAGTGCTGCTGGAGAACAAGGATTGGAAAAACTGGCAGGAGTCGTTGCCGGTGGAGGAAGGCGATGCCGCGAAGCACAAGCGGGTGGCTTCGCCACGGCCGGGTCACGCCGATCTCGCGGGGGCTTTGAAGTACAACTTTTCCGAAGCGCGCTACGTGCTGGAACGTGCTTCGGCGCGTGAATCGGCAGCGCGTGTGGCGATCGGAGCGCTCGCCAAGCTGTTTCTCGGGGCACTCGGCATTGAAGTGTTGAGCCATGTCGTAGCGGTGGGTGGAACAGTTCTGGCGGAAGAAGTCCCATTTACCAAGATTCAGGCTCTGAAAGAAAAGACAGAAGTATTGCTGAGCTGCGCCGATCCCGAGACCGAGCAGCGCATGAAGGAAGAAGTGGATCGCGTGCTCAGGACCGGCGACTCCGTGGGGGGAGTGTTCGAAGTGGTGGCTCACAATGTTCCACCGGGGCTCGGCACCTACGCGCAATGGGATGAGCGCCTCGATGCTCTGCTTGCTGGGGCAGTGATGTCGCTGCAGGCGGTGAAGGCTGTCGAGATTGGCTCGGGAATCACGGCCGCATCTTCACCTGGCTCCGCCGTGCATGATGAAATAGGATATGGTGCGCAGTCCGGCTTTACCGGTTTCACGCGTGCGCGTAACAACGCGGGCGGCATCGAGGGCGGAGTCTCCAATGGCCAGGAAATTCGCGTGCGCGGATATCTGAAGCCGATTTCCACCTTGCGGCGGCCCTTGCAGTCGGTGGACTTTGCCAGCCGCGAACCGGTGAAGGCCGCTTATGAGCGCTCTGACGTCTGTGTGGTGCCGGCCGCGGGTGTAGCCGCCGAAGCCATGGTGGCGCTGACTCTGGCCCGCTGTGCGCTCGAGAAGTTCGGCGGCGACTCGATGACGGAAACGCTGCGCAATTTCCAGGGATACCTCGAGCAGTTGAGAAGCTTTTAGCTGCTGGCTTCTAGCTTTCAGCCGTCAGAGCCACACGGATGCGTTGGCTGAATGCTAGATAATCAGTAATCAGCATTCAGCAATCAGCAATCGAAACCACGCGGATGCCTGCTGGCTGATTGCTAAGTGCTGACTGCCGAGGCCAAAACGAAAGGGACGACGCACCCATCACGAATGATCTATCCCATCGTAAAGTTTGGAAATTCTGTTCTGGAAAAACCTGCGGAGCCGGTGACCGTCTTCGACGATGAGTTGAAGAAGCTCGTCGAGGATATGTTCGAGTCCATGTACGCCGCGCATGGCGTCGGGCTGGCGGCGCCGCAGATCGGCATTTCCAAGCGGCTGGCGGTGATCGACATCACCTTCAAGGAGGACCCGGAAGCCAAGCTGGTGCTGGCCAACCCTGAGATCATTCACACCGAAGGCCGTTTCCGGCAGAACGAAGGCTGCCTGAGTATTCCAGAATTTCGCGAGCCGGTGACGCGGGCCAAGAAGGTGACCATCCGCGCCCAGGATGTAAACGGCGAATGGTACGAAAAAACCGGAGAGGAACTGCTGGCGCGGGCGTTTTTGCACGAAACCGACCACCTCCATGGCAAGCTCTACATCAGCCACCTCAGCGCCCTGAAGCGCGACTTGATGAAACGCAAAATCCGCAAGATGATGAAGGCGGGCGAGTGGTAGGAATTGGGAAATTGGGTAAATGGGTAATTGAGTAAATCCACGACGCCTTCCGTCTTCAATTCCCCAATTACTCAATTCCCCAATTACTAAATCGACCGATGTCTCCCTCCCTCAACCTCGTTTTCTGTGGCACGCCGCGCTTTGCCGTGCCGACTCTGGAGAAGCTGATGGAAGCGGGATTTCCCGTAAAGCTGGTTGTCACCCAGCCGGACCGTCCGCGCGGCCGCGGCATGGAGCTTGCCTTCTCGCCGGTGAAGCAGTGCGCAATCGCGCTGAATCTGCCGGTCGCGCAGCCGGACAAAATCAGGAACAACGCGGAATTCCAGCGGCAGCTTGAAGCCATTCGACCGGATGCGATCATTGTGGTCGGCTACGGGCGAATCATTCCCCAGTGGATGCTCGATCTGCCTCCGCTCGGCAATATCAACGTGCACGCTTCGCTTCTGCCGAAATATCGTGGGGCCGCGCCCATCCAGTGGGCGATCGCTAACGGCGAGAGCGTCACCGGCGTGACCACGATGAAGATCGACGCCGGGCTGGACACCGGCAACATCCTGCTGCAGCGGGAAACTACCATTCGACCGGACGACACGTCGGAGACGCTGGCGCCACAACTCGCAGCAATGGGAGCCGATCTGCTGGTCGAGACTTTGCACGGATTGCAAACCGGCACGATCCAGCCGCACCCGCAGGACAACTCTCGCGCGACTCTGGCGCCGATTCTGAAAAAAGAAGATGGACGCATCGACTTTCGCCGCACCGCCCAGGAAATCTACAACCGCCTACGCGGATTTCGGCCGTGGCCCGGCGCGTTCACAACGTTCCGCGGAAAAAACCTGCAGGTTTGGGACGCGGCAGTTGCGCAGCGCCAGATTCCGCCGGGCACATTGCTGGTGGAGGGCGACAGCTTGTTCGCCGGCTGCAGCACCGGCGCGCTGGAACTCCGCGAAGTGCAGCCGGAAGGCAAGAAGCGAATGCCCGCGCGGGATTTTATCCACGGCTACCGGCCGCAAACCGGCGAAAAGCTCGGGGAACTACCACGACCCATGTAGGGACGGGGCTTTCCCCGTCCGAACCAAAAGCAGAACCACAGCCATCTCTGGAGCAGAAAGACAATTCGGTTTCACTCCCGCACGGGCGGGACGCCCGCGCCTAGATTCATGTCCATATCTCCAGCCCGCGCCGCCGCTTTCGACATCCTGCTCCGCGTGGAGCACACCGGCGCTTATGCATCGGAGCTTCTGCACTCCTCGCAATACAAGAACCTCTCACCCCAGGACCATGGCCTCACCACCGAACTGGTGATGGGCGTTCTGCGCTGGCGATCCGCGCTCGATGCCGAGATTGCCCGCTTCTCCTCACAGAAACTTGAGAAGTTGGATGTCGAGGTCCTGACCTCGGCGCGCCTGGCGGCATATCAACTGCTGCATCTGGAACGCATCCCGGCGCGCGCCGCCGTACACGAGAGCGTCGAACTGGTTCGGAAGGCGGGTAAGCGCTCCGCCGTTCCTTTTGCAAATGCTGTGCTGCGCAAGCTGGCCCAGAGCGCCGAGGCCCCTCGCTCAAGTTCTCCATCTTCCGAGACAGCCGCCCCGGGGGAGAGATTCGCGCATCCTCCCTGGCTGGTTGAGCGCTGGACCAAAACGTTTGGTGCCGCTCAAGCAGAGCAAATCTGTCGCTACAACCAGAAGCAGCCGCAAACCGCGATTCGTTGCATCACCGCCGAAGCTGAAGCCCAGCTTCGAGACGACGGAGTCATCCTCCAGCCGGGACTCCTGCTGACCGGCGCGCGAAGAGTCGTCTCCGGCGACGTAACCAAATCGCGCGCCTTCCGCGCAGGGCGAGTCTCCGTCCAGGACGAAGGCTCTCAACTGGTAGCGATGCTTGCCGGCAAGGGCACGCGAATCCTCGACTGCTGCGCCGCGCCGGGCGGCAAAACCCGCGTTCTCGCGGAGCGAAATCCGCAGGCGGAAATCGTGGCGGTGGAGCTTCATCCTCATCGTGCCCGCCTGCTGCGAAAGCTGGTCCCGGCAGCGAACGTGGAGGTCATCACGGCCGACATCCTCCGGTTTCCTGCTGCGCAGAAATTCGATCTGGTTCTGGCCGATGTCTCCTGCTCGGGTACGGGGACTCTGGCGCGCAATCCGGAGATCAAGTGGCGGCTCACGCCCGGCGACTTGGCTGATCTGGCCAGCCGGCAGTTGGCGATTCTTCAGGCTGCGATGCAGCACGTAGCGCCGGGCGGGAGCCTCGCCTATTCCACCTGCTCCCTGGAACCAGAGGAGAACTCCGAGGTGGCGGAAAAGGCGTTGCAGGCCGAACCTTCGTTTCGTCTGCTGGATTGCGGCGTTGAGCTACAGCGGCTGCAAGAGGAAGGGGAACTGGCATGGCGCGAGAGTGTCCCGTTGTGCAGCGGCCACTACCTGCAGACGATTCCGGGCGTGCATCCCTGCGATGGCTTCTTTGCCGCAATCATGCAGAGAGGCTAGGCCGTTCGGTCGAAACCCCACTGTCATTCCGGGCGTAGCGAGGGATCTGGGTTCCTGCCCGCACCGTCACTATAGCCGCCGGAGGCAGACACCCAGATCACTCGCTGGCGCTCGGGATGACAGTCGTGATACTCGGGCAACGGTCGTAGTGGCGATCCGGCATTTTCAAACTGCACCGCCGAGGAAATGCCGCCTAGCGAACTTCGAAATTCACTACGGTCCCCGCCAGCACTTTTTCCCCTGGCGCCGGCGTTTGAGAGACGATCGTGCCCGAGGAAGCGGAAGGAGTAGCGGGAACTGTCGCGGGCTGCGAGGAAAGCGTCATCGTCCCCACCTTGAATCCCGCATTTTGCAGTGCCGACTTTACGCCGTCTAAGGGCTGGCCGGCGAAGTTTGGCATCACGAAGGCCTGGGTCGGCGGCGCAGCCGTCAGCAGCAGGCTGATTTTAGGCGCCGACACTCCGGTAGCATTCGGAGGCGGACTCTGCGCCACCACCTGGTCAGCGGGCGTATCTGGCAGTTGCATCGCCGCCAGCGCACCCAACTCCAGCCCGCGGCGCTGAATATTCATTTCCGCGGCGCGTTCGGTTTCCCCGATTACGCTCGGAATCGCCAGCCGCTGCGGTCCCAGGCTAACCGCCACGCGCACTTGCCACCCCCGCCGCACTTTGGTCCCGGCAGGCGGAATCTGGCTGAGGATCTTCCCCGCCGCGATGCCGTCGCTGTAATACTGGCGTTCCACTTCCACTGGCAGGCCGACGGTGCTGGCATCAGCCCGCGCCTCCGCCGGCGTCTTGCTTACCAGATTGGGCACCGCAACCTCTCCCACGTGAATCGCGAAGCGCATGGCAGTGAGCGCGGACACCAACGCCACCACCAGCAGCACCAGCGCTTTCAGAACGAAACCGAAGAAGGATTTCACAAGGACAGAAAGTATTCTAACTCGCGGCACGGACGCGCGCTGCCTTCCGGATCCGGAAGTCATCCAGCAACAATCTGCCTCCACGCCAGTCTCCCACCCTATACTGTTCACCATGCCCTCCGAGTTTGACCTGCTCTCGCCGCTCCAGCAGTACTGGGGCTACAGCTCGTTTCGCCCCTTGCAGGAGCGCATCGTGCGCAGTCTGGTGGCGGGCAGCGATACCTGCGTGGTGATGCCGACCGGCGGCGGCAAGTCGCTGTGCTATCAACTGCCGGCGCTGGTGCTGGGGAAGACCGCAGTCGTCATCTCGCCGCTCATCGCGCTGATGCAGGACCAGGCCGCGCAACTGGCGCAGATGGGCATTCCGGCCGCGGTGCTGAACAGCATGATGTCTTCCGGAGAGCAGTCGCAGGTGATGGCGAAAGCGCGTGAAAGCGAGTATCGCCTGCTCTATCTTTCGCCGGAGCGGCTGGCGCGTGAGGATACGATCACCTGGCTGCGCGGCGTTCCCGTTTCTTTCTTCGCCATCGATGAGGCCCACTGCATCTCAGAGTGGGGACATGAATTTCGCCCCGATTACCGCCTGCTGAGCCGCCTGCGTGCTCATTTTCCCGAGCGCCCGATTGCCGCCTTCACCGCCAGCGCCACCCGCCGGGTGCGGCACGACATTCTGCAGCAACTGCAGTTGCACTCTCCCCACAAATATATTGCCAGCTTTCACCGCCCCAACCTGCGCTACGTGGTTAAGGAAAGCGACTCCGCGACCCAGCCGCAGCGACTGGTGCGCGCGCTGCGCAATCACGAGGGCAGCAATGTGATCGTCTATGCGCCGACCATCGCCAGGGTGGAGCAGACCGTGGACTTCCTGGAAGAAAAGGGAATCCCTGCCATCGCTTACCACGGCAAGATGGAAAATGACGCGCGCCGCCGCAACCAGGAGCGCTGGATGTCGGACGAGGTGCGCGTGCTGGTCGGCACCATCGCCTTCGGCCTGGGGATCAATAAGGCGGCGGTGCGGGCGGTAATTCACCTTTCGCTGCCCAAATCTCTGGAGCAGTTTTACCAGGAAGCAGGCCGCGCCGGCCGCGATGGCGAGCCGGCCGATTGTCTCCTGCTATGGCAGCAGCGCGATGCCGGCCTGCTGGCTTTTTTCAATAACCAGATCGCCGACCCCGCGGAGAAACAGCGTTCCTGGCAGCGCTACAACGACATCCGCGGCTTTGTGGACGCCCGCCAGTGCCGCCACCGCCAAATTTGCCTGCACTTCGGCGAAACCCCCAAGTGGACAACCTGCGGCGCCTGCGACATCTGCAGCGGCCTGCCCGATTGGCTGGTGGAGGAAGAAGCTGAGAAAGGCGATCTCGTGGCCCGGGCAATCCCGCTCCCCAAGCGGACGAAAGCGGAACCGGCCGCGCTCGATCCCGTCGATGCCGATCTGCGTGAATATCTGCGCGAGTGGCGCCGCACCACGGCCTCGCAACAGGGCGTGGCGGCATTCGTGGTGATGCACGACAGTACGCTCGACGAACTCTGCCGCAAACCGCCGGCGTCATTGAGCGAGTTGCGCTCGATCTCCGGTTTCGGCGAGCGCAAGACGGAGATGTACGGCCCTGGAATTCTGGCGGCGCTGGCCCGGTTCCGCGGCGGAGCGCGCGCCGCGCCGCTGCCGGAGAAGCGCGTTCATCCTGCCGAAGAAACTAGGCAGTTGCTCGCCGAAGGCCGTAGCTTCGAAGAGATTGCCCGCATCCGCGGCCGGCAGATTCGCAGTGTGATCGAGCTGGTGGCTTCCATGG
>Ga0335080_10007873_pt1 | contig 11080 bp, 8 predicted proteins | sample Lox_Sample_34_FD_206720 | JGI IMG/M metagenome (GOLD analysis project Ga0335080, IMG submission 206720) | Soil microbial communities from Loxahatchee National Wildlife Refuge, Florida, United States - Lox_Sample_3.4 | ecosystem: Environmental > Terrestrial > Soil > Wetlands | place: USA: Florida...
CGACGGCGACGTCATGGTATTCATCCGCTACGCCTTTACCGCCACGGCCACCGGCAAGCAGGTCGCGATGAACATGCACCACTACTGGAAGTTCCGGGACGGCAAGGTGTGCTTCGTCCGCAGCTCCGAGGACACCGCACAGGTCGCCGCCGCCCTGATGTCCTGACCCGAGCCGCCCGCCGGGTAAGGCCGTCACCGCCTCGCCCTCGGCCGCCACGTCGCGTTCCCGCACGGCCAGCCGCAGGCGCTCCTGCGCCAGTTCGCAGAAGTGGTCGTCTATCTCGGCCGCGTAGGGCTGGCGACCGAGCGCCACCGCGGCCACCGACGCCGACGCCAGGCCGCCGAACGGTTCCCACACCACGTCATCCGGCTTGGTCACCGCGTAGATGAGGCGCTCCATGAACTCCAGCGGCTTCTGGTTCAGGTGCGCGGCACTGCCTCCCGTCGGCTTGTACACCCGCGGGGCGGCCCGCCGCATGGTCCCCTTCAGCCGCTCGCTGTCGTGCAGCGGCGGCCTGCTCCATACGTTCGTGAGGCCGTGGGTGTGGTTCCAGCCGTAGCGCAGCGCATCCCAGGCCTTGGCGGTCACCGGGGCCTGGCCGTCGAGGGAGAAGTACGGCCAGCCCGACTCGGCGCCATGGCCGCTGGCGTAGGCCGCGAGGCGCTCCATCATCGGCCCGGGCGGCCAGTACCAGAGCCAGTCCCGCGTGAGGTACTTCCGGGTGGCGGCGTTCTTCACGCCGCACGCCTCGTTGGCTCGGGACAGCGGCAGGCCCGACCGCTCCCATTCATGGCGGACCCACTGCTGCACCGGCAGCGGGCCGTCCGGCCCGGGTAGCTCGAGGCGTCGCTGGTACAGGACGCAGACCTCGCTGACCACCGGGAACCGCCGGATGGTCTGCCCGTTGACGTTGCCCGCGATGTGCGCCAGCCCCTTGTCCCACGTCACCGTCTGCACGTAGTCCCACCCGCAGGCGTCCAGCAGCGGGTGCACGGTCGCCCAGCCGACCTCGGTATTCCAGAACCACAGCGTGGTGGCCGGCTGCGCGGCCCGGCTCCAGCTCTCGACGTGCGGCCGGTACCACTCGGCCAGCCCGTCAGGCCCGGTGGTGTCGCCGTGGAAGCCGCGGACCCCGTACGCGCCGTCGCTGACGATGGTGACCGGGGCGGGCCAGCGGTGGTACGCGTCCCGCACGTCTCCCCGGTGCAGGACGTACGCCATGGCGAAGACCGTACTAGCCTTTGCGGCTCGGGGCGGTGCCGAAGAAGGACTCGGTGAACTCCCGGCTCGCGGAAAGGCGCGCCGGGGTGTCGGCCATCAGCACCTGCCCGCCGCCGAGCACGTAGGTGTAGTCGGAGATGGCCAGCACCGCGCGGGCCCGCTGCTCCACGACCAGCACGGCGGCGCCCGCCTCGGCCAGCGCCCGGACGTGCCCGGTGAGCAGTTCGGCCGCCACCTTCGGGGCCAGGTTCGCCGTCGGCTCGTCCAGCAGGAACACGGCGGGCTCGACCATGAGCACCCGGCCCATCGCCAGCATCTTCCGCTCGCCGCCGCTCAGCCGGCCCGCCCGCCCGCCGGGTGAGCATCTGGCCGAGCCGCGGGAACACGCCGACCACGCGCTCGACCCGCGCGCCCACCTCGCGGCCGCCCAGCAGGTAACCGCCCATCTCCAGGTTTTCCCTGACGGTGAGCGGCGCGAAGATGTCGTCCGGACCAGCCCCAGCCGGGCGCGGCGGTAGGCGGGCACGCCGGTGACGTCGGCGCCGGCGTAGATCACCTGGCCCGAGGTGACCGGGATGGTCCCGGCCAGCATGGCCAGCAGCGTCGACTTCCCGGCGCCGTTGGGGCCGATGAGGCCGGTCAGGGTGCCGCGCCGCACCTCGATGGACACCCCGGCGACCGCATGCACGCCACCGAAGTCGCGGGTCACGCCGGCCGTGCGGAGCACCGGGTCCCCATCCGGTGAGCCCGCAGATGGGACCGAACGGACTATGGGGCGCGCCGCTCAGCCCGGCCAGCGAGCCGCCCAGCACGAGCATCGCGGCCCGCTGCGAGACCAGGTTCTTGCCCAGCGAGTCGGCCACGACGTCGTTGTCGCGCATCGCCCGCAGCGACCGCCCGTAGGGCGATTCGGTCACCCGCCGCACCAGCCAGAAGACCGCGGCCGCCAGGACGAGCGTGATGGCCGCGTAGGCCCACTGGTAGCCCTGGGACTGCGGGTTGTACTCGCCCTGCAGCGGCGCGGGCACCAGGGAGAGCCCCGCGGAGCCGTTCAGCATCGCGCAGCTGGGCGGCGGTGATATTGCCGGCCACCTGGACGGCGCCGGAGGAGCTGTAGGTGTCGATCTGGAAGATGCCGGGTGAGTCGTGGTACGAGTCGAAGCTGGTCGGGCCGCCGGGGCCCTCATAGCGGATCGCCTTGCCCGCCTTGAGCGCGGTGACTCCCTCGGCGAACGAGTGCACGACCACGGCACCCGCGGTGCCGTCGCCGATCTTGATGATGTACGGCGCGTACACGCTGGGCGTGGTCGACTTGGCCTCGATCATGGCCAGCGCGGCCAGGTTGATCCCGTCGTACAGGTGCACGGCGCCCGGCGCGGTCAGGTAGGTGGCGAAGTTGCCGGTGCTGCCGACCTTGCCCTTCTCCGACATGATCGCGCTGTAGAACGGGGTGTACGAGGGCCCGCTGGTCTCGGTGACCAGGTTGTCGGCGTGGAAGCTGCTCGCCACCGTGGACGCGCCGATCGCTGCGGCCACGGACTTGTACCAGTCCGGCGAGATGTCCGCCGACGTGCCGATGACCGGGATCATCTTGCCGCCGTTGAGCTGCTTCACCTCGGACAGGAACGTCGCGTCGGTCGGGCCGAGCGCCTCGGTCAAAATCACGTCCGGGTGCGCGGCGACGATCTTGTCGGCCTCGGTCCGGAACGTGCTCGCGTTCAGGTCCAGCGTCTCGTTCGCCGCCAGCGTCAGGCCCGCCTTGCTGATCGAGGCGATGGCCGGCTGGATGAACGTCTAGGAGCCGATGTCGTTGCCGAACGCCAGCGCGATCCGCTTGTACCCGAGCTGCTGCGCGATCGCCACCATCGCGTAGGACTCGGCCAGGTCCGGCGGCACCAGCCGGTAGAAGTACTGGAAGTGGGTGGCGTCGAACTCGGACTGCCCGGTCATGCAGAACGCCACCATCTTGTCCGCGTTGATGACCGGGACCACGCTGGCCGCCTCGTCGGAGGTGCACCCGATGACCAGGCCCAGGTTCGGCGTGGTGGCGAACATCTGCCGGGTGGCGGGCACCGCGTCCGCGGGGTCGCCCCGGGTGTCCACGCCCTTGCAGGTGAGCTTGTGGCCGAGCACGCCGCCGGCGTTGTTGATCGCCTGGGTGGCGCCGTCGCAGGACACCAGGTAGGTGGGGCCGAGGGCGGCGTCCGGGCCGCTGAACGGGGCCAGGTCCGCCACCACCACGGACGAGCCGCTGGCGCCGGCGCTGCCGCCGGCGGCGGCGCTGCTGGTGGTGGAACTCGAACTGCAGGCGGCCAGGCCCGCCGCCGCCAGTCCGGCCGCGACAAGCCCGGCCGCGGCGCGGCGGGTGATTAGGGCTGATCTTCGTGTTCTCATGTTCGTCCTCTCCGCGATGAGAGTGATGCGGCGGGCCGCCCGGCCGGGGTTCCCCGGCTACAGGCCGCCGGAGGAGGGACCGGGCTGCCACCGCCATCCGGAGTGGTCGCCGGACTCGGCGACCACGCGGTTGCGGATGGTGCCAATGCCCTCGATGGTGATCTCGATAACGTCGCCCGGCTGGAGCCAGACCGGCGGCTTGCGGGCGAATCCGACGCCGGCCGGCGTCCCGGTGGCGATGACGTCGCCCGGCCGCAGCGTGGTGAACGAGGAGAAGAACTCCACCGCGCCCGGCACGTCCACCAGCATCTGGGAGGTCCGGGCCGACTGCATGACCTGGCCGTTGAGCACGGTAGTGAGGGCCACGTCGGCGATATCGACCTCGTCCGGCGTGACGACCTCGGGGCCGATGGGCATGCTGCCGTCGAAGTTCTTCCCCGGCGTCCACTGGGTGCCTGCCCGCTGCCAGTCCCGCGCCGACGCGTCGTTGAGCACGGTGAACCCGGCGATCGCATCGATCGCCTTGCTGGCCGGGATGTAGCGCCCGCCCGCCCCGATCACCACGCCAAGTTCGCCCTCGTAGTCGAACGAGGAGGTCAGCGCCGGCTTGACCAGGTCCGCGTAGGGCCCGAGCACCGTCTGCTGGCCGCGCACGAACGCGTCCGGCCAGGTCGGCACGGCCCGGCCGCCCTCGAGCGCGTGTTCGCCGTAGTTCAGCCCGAGGCACAGGATCCGTTCGGGCGCGGGCACGGCCGGGCCGAAGTCCGCTGGCGCGTAGGCCCGGCCGTCGCGGTCCTGCAGGCCGCGGGCGGCCTCCGCCGCGGCCGGGCCAGCCGTGACGAAGGATCCGAGCGCCGCGAACCGCGTGTCGCCGGTCGCCTCGGTGATGTCGACGTATCCGCCGCCGTGCGCCCGGACGTGCAGGCGCGGTCCGTCCGGCGTGATGAGGGTGGCGAGTCTCACGAGCCAATCTCCCTGACGCATGGGCTTGGCTCGGCTCCACCTGGTTCGGCTGCGCCGGGCCCGCTGCCTAGACCATTTTGGTTAATTGGGAACTGATTGGTTGCAATCGATTGATTGCTGCATCATAGGCTCATTAGTACGAGAAGGTCAATGCGTGACTTTCCCGGTGATTGATGCGAAAATCTTCTCGCGCAATGATTGGTTAGATTGGTTGGGAGTATGCCAGGGGACAACTCAGCCCAGCAGCGCCGGGCGCTCGCGGCGCTCATCCTGGCGGAGTCCGAGCGGGACGGCCCGCGCCTGCCCACCGAGCGGCAGCTCGCCCTGGATCTCGGTGTCTCCCGTTCGGCCATCCGGCCCCGTTCGGCCATCCGGCACGCCCTGGCCGTGCTCCAGGCCGAGGGACGGGTGTCGCGCGAAGTGGGCCGGGGCACCTTTCTCCGCGGCCCCGACGGTGCCGGGGACGCGACCGCGGGCGAGCGCCCCGCCGCCGGGCCGGACCCGGTCGCGAGCGAGGGGCCCGGGCCGGACGGGCTGTCCGGCTCCGCCGACTACGCGCCGGCCGACGTGATGGCGGTCAGGCGCCTGTTCGAGCCCACCGCCATGTCCCTGGTCGTGGCCTGGGCCACCGCCCGCGACTTCGCGGAGATGGATCGCTGCCTGCAGGGCGGTGAGGGGGCAGCCGATCACGACGAGTTCGAGGTCTGGGATGCCGCGCTGCACCGGTCGATCATCGCGGCGACGCGCAGCCCGCTGCTCATCCGGCTGTACTCCGAAGTGGAGCGGGCCAGGCACAGCCGGATGTGGGGTGACCTGAAGCGGCGCAGCGCCACCGCGGCCCGGCGGGACGAGTACCGGCGGGACCACGAGGAGATCGTGACCGCTCTCCGGCTCCGCGACGCGGACCAGGCCACCGCGGCGATGCGCACTCACCTGGCCCGGGTATCCGCCCACCTGCTCGGCACCGGCTAGTGTCCCGGCCGGGCCTGCTACGGGTGACCCGCTGGCAGTGAGCCTGGGTGCCGGGCCCGTCCCGGTAGGGGCTAATCCCTGTACCGCAGGGCCGACCGCGGCTATGGTGACCGCTGTGGGACGGTCTGCGGTGGCGGACGCGACGGTAAGCCTGCACGGCTTCCCGGCTGCGCTGACCAGTTACGTGGGCCGGGACCGGGTGGTGGAAGAGGTCGCCGGCCAGCTAGGCCGGTACCGCCTGGTGACGGTGACCGGGCCCGGGGGTGCCGGGAAGACCCGGCTGGCCGGCGAGGTCGCCAGGCGGGTGGCCGGCCGGTTCGCCGACGGGGTGTGGCTGGCCGAGCTGGCCGCGGTACGGGACCCGGCGCAGGTGGCGGCCGCGGTGGCGGCGGCGCTGGGAATCCGTGACCTGCCGGCGGTGGCGGCGGCCGACGCGCTGGCCCGCGCGCTGGCCCGGCGGCAGCTGCTGCTGGTCCTGGACAACTGCGAGCAGGTCATCGGCGCGGCGGCGGAATTGTGCGGGCGGCTGCTGCTCGGCGCCGACGACGTCCGGGTGCTGGCCACCAGCCGGGAGCCGCTGCGGATCGCCGGGGAAGTTCGGTGCCGGCTGGGGCCGCTGACGCTGCCGGATCCCGGTGACCCGGCCGGCCCGGCCGAATCCGAGGCGATGACGCTGTTCGCGGAACGCGCTGGCCGGGTGCAGCCTGGTTTCGCGCTCGACGAGACGACCCGGGGTACGGTGGCCCAGCTGGTGACGCGGCTGGACGGGATGCCGCTCGCGATCGAGCTGGCGGCGGCGCGGGTGGACGCGCTCGGCCTGGCCCAGCTGCTGGACCGGATGGACGACCGGTTCGAGCTGCTGGTGGACGGCGACCGCCTGGCCGAGCAGCGGCAGCAGTCACTGGCGGCCGCGGTGCAGTGGAGCTACCAGCTGCTCGACGACGCCGACCGGGAGGTGTTCCGCGCGGTCTCGGTGTTCCCGGGGCCGTTCACCCTGGAGGGGGCCGAGGCGGTGGCCGGGCCCCGTGCCGCGCGGACCGTGCCCCGGCTGGTGGACCGCTCGCTGCTGGTCCCGCCGCGGATCGGGCCGGACGGCCGGACCCGGTACGCGATGCTGGAGACGCTCCGGGCCTACGGGCTGGCGCTGCTGGCCGAGGACGGGGAGGACGGCGAGATCACGACCGCGATGGTCGAGTACGCCGCCGGGGTGGCGGAGGAAGCCTCCGCCGGTCTTTACACGCGCACCGCAGAAGCGGACAGCCTGCGGCGGCTGGACGCTGAGGACGTCACCCTGCGCCACGCGCTGGCCTGGGCCGTGGAGCACGACCCCCCTGCGGCGCTGCGGCTCGCGCTCAGCCAGGCTCCCATGTGGTCGATCCGGGGCCGCCTGATCAGCCAGGCGCCGCTGCTGGCCGCGGTGGCCGAGCACGCCGACGCCGGCAGCGACGGGTGGTGCGGCGCGCACATGCTGCTCGGCCAGGCCGCCCTCTCGCGCGCCGATCCGATGGCGGCCCTGGATCATTACACCGCGGTCCTGGCCGCCACCGAGGATCCCGGACGACCCGAATCGTGGCCGGGATCCGGGCCGGTAATAGCGGCACTTTGCCTGGGCGGCCGGTCGACGGCGCTGATGCAGGCGGGCGAGCTGGCCGAGGCGGCCGACGATGCCCGCCGGGCGATGGCCGTGGCCCGCCAGATCGGCTCCCTGGGCCTGGAGGCGATGGGCCTGGCCTGCCTGGCCGCGGCCGACTGGCAGGCCGGCGACCAGGACGGCGCTCTGCGGCTCGTGCGCCAGGCGCAGGCGATTCCGGACGAGTTCGCCGGCGGCCTGGACCGGGGGCTGAGCAATTTCGTGACGATGGCCCTGATCGAGGCGGGCGACCTGGCCGGCGCCGAGCGGGCCTGCGCGGCCGGGCTGGCCTCGTGCCGGGAACTGGGCGACCTGGGCAATCTGGGCGGCCAGCTATCGAACCGGACGCTCCTGGACCTGCTGACCGGACGCGTCGACGACGCCACGGCGCATCTGCGCGAGCAGCTCCAGATCGCCACGCAGACCGGACTGCAGCCAGTGCTGCTCGCCAGCCTGGACTGCTGCGGCCAGGTGTGCGCGGCCACCGGGCGCCCGGCCGAGGCGGTCACGGTGTGGGCGGCGATGTCCGCGCTTCGCGGACCCTGGCCGCTCCCGCACTGGGTCCGGAAGCCGGCCGCGCGGGAGGAGCTCCTGGAGGAGGCCCGGCGGCTGCTCGGCCCGGCCGGCACCCGGGCGGCTGAGGAGCGCGGCGCGGCCATGAGCGTGGCCACCGCGGCCGAGTATGCCCTCATGCTCGCCGCCGAACCGCCGCCCGGGCCCGAGCGGCCGACCGCGGACGGAGCGGCCGCGGACCGGCCGGCGGCGGGCCTGGCCCGGCTCAGCCCCCGGGAACGGGAATTGGTCACCCTGGTCGCGCGGGGCCGCACCGACGCGCAGATCGCGGCCCAGCTGTACATCACCGTGCGCACGGTCAGCTCGCACCTGGACCGGGTCCGGGACAAGACTGGCTGCCGCCGCCGCGCCGATCTCACCCGGCTGGCGCTCAGCGCTGGCCTCGTCTGACTCACCCCGCATCCACCGCGCCGCCGTGTGGGTGGTTCCACCCCTGCCGCGCACCGGCCCGGCCCGGCGACCCTGGGGGCAGACAGATGGAGGGTGAGATGAGAACACTCACAGCCAGCCGGGGCAGCGAGCTCCGGCCGACCGCGGCCGCGACCCGGCCCGCGGTGCAGATCACGCATCTCCGCAAGACCTACGGACCGCTGGTCGCGGTGGACGATGTCTCGCTGTCGGTGGCCGAGGGAGAGATCTTCGGCATCCTGGGCCCGAACGGGGCCGGCAAGACCACCGCCGTCGAGTGCGCCGTCGGGCTCCGGGAACCGGACGCCGGCACGGTCCGGCTGCTCGGCCTGGACCCGCGCGCCGACCGGGACGAGGTGCACGAGATCGTCGGGGTACAGCTCCAGGCGAGCGCCTTCCCGGCCAAGCTCAGGGTCGGCGAGATCCTCGAGGAGTACCGGTCGTTCTACCGCGACCCGGCCGATACCGGCGAGCTGGTGGAGGCGCTCGGGCTCGCCGGGAAGCGCCGGGACTACTACCGGTCGCTGTCTGGCGGGCAGCGGCAGCGGCTGTCGGTGGCGCTGGCGCTGATCGGGCGGCCCAGGATCGCGGTCCTCGACGAGATGACCACCGGCCTGGACCCGCAGGCCCGCCGGGACGCCTGGGAGCTGATCGAGAGGGTGCGGGACCGGGGGATGACGGTCGTGCTGGTCACCCACTTCATGGAGGAGGCCGAACGGCTGTGCGACCGGGTGGCGCTGATCGACCACGGGCGCATCGTCGCGCTGGACACCCCGGTCGGCCTGGCCGCCCAGGCCCGGGGCGGGAAGACCGTGCGGTTCGTGCCGTCGGCCCCGTTCGAGGACCGGCTGCTGACCGGGCTGCCGGGGGTGACGCGGGTCGAGCACCAGGGCCAGCACGTCGTGGTCACCGGGACCGGGGAACTGGTCAACGAGCTGATCCTGGCCCTGCACACGGTCGGCGTGACCGCCCGCGACGTCCAGCTGGACGCCTCGAACCTCGAGGACGCGTTCGTCCGGCTCACCCGGAACGGAACGCAGCTGCACCAAGAAAAGAATGGTGAACCGTCATGAGCCTGCACATGCTCGCGCGGCCGCGCGCGCCGCGCGCCGCGTTCGGCCAGATCGTCCGCAACGAGGCCCGGCTCGCCTGGCGCCAGCCGGCCGGGATCATCGTGGGCATCGGGGTTTCCCTGCTGCTCCTGGTCATCTTCGGCAGCATTTCCGTCTTCCGGCAGCCGAGCAGCAAACTGGGCGGCCTGTCCGCGTTCGATATCTACATCCCGATCCTCATCGCGTTCTCGATCGGCGTGCTCGCGCTGACCTACCTGCCCGGCCCGCTGGTCGCCTACCGGGAGCAGGGCGTGCTGCGCCGCCTGTCGACCACGCCGGTGCCCGCGTCCTGGGTGCTGGCCGCGCAGTTCGCCGTCCAGGCCTGCCTGATGGTGATCGCGGTGCTGCTCCTCATCGGCGTGAGCGTGGTGGGCTACGGGGCCATCACGCCACGGAACCCGGGCGGCCTGGTCCTTTCGGTTGCGCTGGCCATCGCCGCGCTGTTCGCCATCGGCCTGTCGATCGCGGCGGCCGCGCGGACCACGGGTGCCGCCCGCGGTCTCATGGCCCTGGCGTTCTACCCGCTCATGTTCTTCAGCGGGCTGTACGTGCCGATGCAGATGCTGCCGGGAGTATTCCAGGACGTCAGCCACGTCACGCCGCTCGGCGCGGCCGTGGTGGCGATCGGGGACTCGATGCTCGGCCAGTTCCCCCCGGCAGAACCGCTGCTGGTCATGGCGGCGTACGCGCTGGGGTTCGGGTACCTGGCCAAGCGCTTCTTCAGATGGGAGTAGGCCAGATGGCGCAGAGCGATTCCTTCGCCGGGAAGCCTGCCGTGGTGACCAGCCCCCGCCGGTCCGTGGTGGCGGGGGCGGCTCTGGTGGTCACCGCGGCGCTGGTAGCCGGCGGCTGCTCGAACAGCGGCAGTAGCAGCGCCAGTTCGCTGGCCTGCCCCTCCAAGCCTGCGACTGCGGTCGCGGGCACGGCGGCCAGCCCGGCGGGCCGGACCCAGGCCGCGGCGGGCTGGACGCAGCCCGGCGCCGACCTGGCCAACACCCGGGACGTGGCCAGCTCTATCACCAGCTCGAACGTCTCCCGGCTCGGCGTGGCGTGGACCGTGCCGCTGACGATATCCACATCCCACACCGACGGTGCCTACGCGACCACGCCGGTAGTGGTCAACGGAGTGGTGTACGCCCAGGACCTGGAATCAGACGTGATGGCGATCAGCCTGGCCACCGGCACGGTGCTGTGGCGGCACGACTACAACTCGCCCAACGGCGGCCCGGACGGCGTCACGGTGGCCGGCGGGGTGGTGTACGCCGCCACCAACCAGGCCGCGGTCGCCCTGAACGCCGCCACCGGGGCGCAGCTGTGGAGCCGGACGCTGATCGGCAACAACCACGAGGGCATCGGCATGACCCCCGGCTTCAACCACGGCACCGTGTACGTATCCACGGTGCCGGTCAACCCGCGGCTGGGCGAGTACCTGGCCGGCGGCAAGGGAATCCTGTGGGCGCTGAACGCGGCTACCGGCGCGCCGGAGTGGTCCTGGGATGAGACGCAGGACCTGTGGGGTAACCCGTCCGTCAATTCCGGCGGCGGGCTATGGTACGCGCCGTCGTTCGACAGCCAGGGCAACCTCTACATCGGCGTCGCCAACCCGGCCCCGATCTTCGGCACCAAGCGCTACCCGCTGGGGTCCAGCCGGCCCGGCCCCAACCTGTACACCGACTCGGTGGTCAAGCTGAGCCCGGCCGGGAAGCTGCTGTGGTACTACCAGCTCACCCCGCACGACCTGTACGACTGGGACCTGCAGGACCCGCCGGTGCTCACCACGGCGCACGGCCGACCCGTGGTGATCGA
>Ga0335080_10007875_pt1 | contig 11078 bp, 12 predicted proteins | sample Lox_Sample_34_FD_206720 | JGI IMG/M metagenome (GOLD analysis project Ga0335080, IMG submission 206720) | Soil microbial communities from Loxahatchee National Wildlife Refuge, Florida, United States - Lox_Sample_3.4 | ecosystem: Environmental > Terrestrial > Soil > Wetlands | place: USA...
CTGCCACGGGGCACACGCTGCACAGCGATGTGAGTTTATTCAGCACTATCGAGGGTTCGTCGCAAGATTTCGCGCAGCCTCGGCTCGATGGCGCAGATGGGACTTGGCCGCAGACTTTCCTAGCGGAGCGATCCGCCCATTTCTATGGCCGCCCGCGGCTCCGCTCGTTCCCGGCCAGGGCTAGGCCGCGACCTTCGCGGACGCTGAAGACGTCTCGCACTCGCGCGTATCGTGATCGCACGAGACGAGAGAGTGCTCGCGCATCGACGCGCGTTGAGTCCTTATGGCGTTCGCTCTAGGTGTCTTGCGGTCATCTTTCTTGACGACGAACTCGAGGACGACCCGGAGAAGACTTGTCGAGAGACCATTGTCGGGGAATTGAACCCTGGTTCCCGAACGAAGCTCTGGGCCCTTGCACCGGCCGGGTTTCTCGAAACGAGTTCCCAAACGAGTTCTCTGAGAACCCGTCTAGCTCTCTAACCCGCCGCTCCGAAGAGCCCTCGGACGAGGGCGGCGATCGCCAGCGGGGTGCCGATGCGCTCGTCGCAGTGCGGCTCGAGGGCGGCCGTAAAGTCTGTGGCCGTCTGGAACCGCTCGCGCGCATCGGCCGCCAGTGCACGGTCGACGACCGCCTCGAGCCCCCCACTCACCTGCGGCCGTCGATCGCGCACGCCTGCCCGCCGCCCCGCCCTGATCGCCCCGAACACCTCCGCGGGGCTGCTCCCCTGGAACGGACGCTCCAGCGTCAGGAGTTCGAAGAGCACCACCGCCGTCGCCCAGAGATCGACCGCCTGCGTGACCTCCCCGGACGTCGCCTCGGGCGAGAGGTAGTACGGCTTGCCGGCGATCACCGCGTCCCGGACTCCCGACTTCACGCGGACGCGAGCGACGCCGAAGTCACCCAGCTTCACCTCCCCCACACGGGAGATGAAGACGTTGGACGGCGAGACGTCACAGTGGACGAGGTGCAGCGGCGTCCCGCTCGTGCTCTCGGCGCGGTGCGCGTAGTCCAGCGCCTCAAGCAGCACCCGTGCGAGATACACCGCGAAGTCGATCGGCAGCGCGATGCCCTGCTTGCGGCACCGGCGCAGCACCTGTCCGAGGTCGCGCCCGTCCACCCACTCCATGGCCAAGTAGGCCACGCCTCCGATGGCCCCCACGTCGAGCGTCTGGACGATGTTCGGGTGGCGGAGCGCGATCGAGAGCTCGGCCTCCTTGGCGAAGAGCTGGACGTATTCGGGAGCGCGCGCAAGCTGCGGAAGGAGCCGCTTGATCGCGACCTCGGTCCCTGCCCACGGGCCGTCGAGCGTCCGGGCGCGCACTACCTCGGCCATGCCGCCCTTCCCGAGCGGAGCGAGGATCTCGTAGTGCCCGAACCGTGCGCCGGACGACCAGAGGACGACCTCGGACTGCTTCACCGTTTCCGCTCCTGGTTGGCCTTGGCCCGGGTGACCAGCGCCGAGAAGCGCGGATCGCCCCTCAGCGGTAGGAGATCCGGATCGTGGAGCATGTCTTCGGTCGCCGCGAATCCCCGGTCGATGGAATCGCTCAGGCTCGCCAGCGCCTCGTCGTTGCGTCCCAGCCGGGCCTGCGCGCAAGCCAGGTTGTAGGAGAGCAGCACATCCGGGGCGAACGCCCTGGCCTTTTCGTAGGCCGCGACGGCGCCGGCGGGGTCACCCAAGAGCACCGAGGCCTCCCCGAGCCCGACCCATGCCTTGCCGGGGTCCTCCTTTGCCGCCAACGCTTTCTGGAATTCGAGCTGGGCTGCCTTCCCCCGCCGGAGCTGCAGCAGCTTCTCTCCTGCTTCGAGGTGGTGGCTCAGCGGCTTGCGACCTGCCGGTTCCGCCAGCGGCGCGAGGATCAACCGCTTGCCGGCGTCCAGCCCGGGCGAATCACAGGGCGCGACCAGGGCCACGTCGGCCACGACCGTCCCGTTCGCCGCCACGTGAACTCCGAGGTACGGAACGGTGCGCTCACCGCATGAGGTACAGAGGGTCAGGCGCCCAACCAGGACATCGCCCTCCCACGCCGCGTCCACCACTGCCCGACCCACCTCGAAGCCACAGGGATTTGATTCGCCGGCACGGCCGAGCACATGGTCGTCCAGCGCCTGCCAGGAGAGGACTCCCTTCGGCCCCCACCGTGCACGGGAGGCGAGTTGCGGCACGGCAGCGAGCGCCGGTCCGGCGCCGAGTGCGGCACAGAGCATGGCAGGGAGCACGAACCGGGGCACGGGACGAGCCTGGGCGTCGCGTGAATGCTGACACGAGGGGCGCGGCCGATGCCAGCCGCACACGGAAGTCGGGCCCAGGTTCCCTTGACCCCCCTCCGGGCCGTCCTTATTGTCGGAGCCGACCGGTCGGAGGCCGGGAGCCCTTGCAAGGTTGTCCCCTGCGGGGTGCGTGATGTGCAGCAGAAATTCGAACCGATACGTCCATTCCGGGGGCCGTACCGGGGTTCCATGCGTCACGCCCGGGGCAGCCGGTACTCGCCGGCGACCCGGGAGACCTACGGCGCCTCACCTCGGCTCCCACCTGGCTCAACTGGGTTCAATGGACGCTGCGCACACGGCTCAGCGGCGGGGGACGTTTTTTCTCACGAGGTGAGCGGCTGGCGACGAACGGTCGGGAGATGGGAACGGACGAAGGTGCGGTGCGCAAGGCCACGCTTCGCGAGCAGCTCACCGCCCGGAGGAAGGCGCTCAGCCCCGAGCTGGTCGACACCCGGGGGCTGAAGATCCAGGCGCGGTTCCTCGCAACACCCTACTACCACCACGCACGGACGGTCGCCCTGTACGCGCCAATCCGGGGCGAGGTTCCCACGCGCGACATCCTCGCCGCCGGGCTCGCCGACGGAAAGGTGATCTGCTACCCGCTGAGCCATGTCCGCGGGCGGGTCCTCTCCTTCCGCGCCGTCCGCACGGAGGCCGAGCTCGAACCGGGGCGGCTCGGCGTGCGAGAGCCGGCGGACGCCGCCGAGCTCGTTCCGGTGGAGCAGATCGACGTGTTCGTCGTCCCGGGGCTCGGCTTCACGCCCGGAGGCAAGCGCCTGGGCCGCGGAGGTGGGTACTACGACGCCACCCTCAAGGCGGGCAGCAGCGCGAGCCGGCGGGTGGGACTTGCCTTCGCCGAGCAGATCGTCGACGACCTGCCCACCAACGAGGAGGACGTGGACGTGGACCTGGTCGTGACCGAGAACGAGGTCTTCCGGGGGCTGGCGCGGCCTCCGGACTCCGCCAACACGTGATCGTCCTCTTCATGGGTGACGTGGTGGGCAAGCCGGGGGTGCTCGCCGTGCGGACCCTGCTCCCCCGTCTCATCGCCCGGTACCGCGCGGATCTGGTCATCGCCAATGCCGAGAACTCGGAGGGCGGTGCCGGCATCTCGGCCGAGTCCGCCGAGGCGCTGCTCGGCGCGGAGGTGAACCTCCTCACCTCGGGGAATCACTTCTGGACCAAGCGGCAGATCCTCCCCTGGGTGGAGACCCATCCCGAGCTCCTCCTCCGTCCAGCGAACTACCCCGAGGGCAGTCCCGGGCGTGGGCACACCGTCCTCCACACCCCGGACGGGCGGAAGCTCGGGGTGCTGAATCTGGAGGGGCGGGTCTTCATGAAGAACCTCGACGACCCGTTCCGGGTCGGCGAGCGGCTGGTGGCCGAGCTGCGTCGAACCACCTCTTGCATCCTGGTGGACATGCACTGCGAGGCGTCGAGCGAGAAGAACGCCATGGGTGCCTGGCTCGACGGGAAGGCGTCGGCCGTGGTCGGGACGCACACCCACGTCCAGACCGCGGACGAGCGCATCCTCCCCGGGGGAACGGCGTTCATCACCGACGTCGGGATGTGCGGACCGCTCGACTCGGTCATCGGGATCAAGAAGGAGCAGAGCATCGAGCGTTTCCTCACCCAGCGGCCCAACCAGTACGAGGTGGCGAAGAACCTGGTCTACCTCCAGGGCGTCGTGGTCGACATCGACGAGACCAGTGGGAAGGCCCGGAGCATCACCCGGGTGCGGGAGCACCTTCCCGGGACGTGACCCTCCCCGTCCGGCCTGGTAGGTGGAGCCGATGTCGCTCCTTCGCCGAGCCACCCCCGACGAGCAGTTCGCCGAGGTCACCCGCGCGAGCGTGGATCTCCACGTCCCGGACGAACTCCGCGCCAAGCTCCGCCGGTCCTACGAGCGCGAGCAGCCGCTCATCGTCAAGGCGGGGTTCGACCCCAACCGGCCGGACCTCCATCTCGGTCACACGCTCCTGCTCACCCGGATGCGGCGCTTCCAGGACTTCGGCCACGAGGTGGTGTTCCTGATCGGTGACTTCACCGGGATGATCGGCGACCCCTCAGGGAAGAACCTCACTCGTCCGGCGCTGAGTCGCGAGGAGGTCCTGGCGAATGCCGAGAGCTACAAGGCTCAGGTCTTCAAGGTGTTGGATCCGGGCCGGACGAAGATCCGATTCAATTCCGAGTGGCTCGATGCGCTGGGGACGGAGGGGACCGTCCGCCTCGCGGCGCACTACCCTCTTGCACGGATGCTCGAGCGGGACGACTTCAAGAGCCGGTTTCGCGAGGGCCGGAGCATCTCGATGCACGAGCTGCTCTACCCGCTCTTCCAGGGGTACGACTCCGTCGCGCTGAAGGCAGACGTCGAGCTCGGAAGCACCGACCAGCTCTTCAACCTGCTCGTGGGCCGGACGCTGATGCGGGAGTACGGGCTCGAGCCCCAGGTCATCCTCACCGGGCCAATCCTCGAGGGGATCGACGCGCGGATGGAGGACGGACGCATCATCGGCGAGAAGATGTCCAAGTCGCTCGACAACTACGTTGGCGTGGCCGAGCCGCCGGGAGAGATGTTCGGGAAGCTGATGAGCATCTCGGACGAGCTGATGTGGCGGTATGCCGAGCTGCTCTCGGGGCGGCCGCTGGAGGCGCTCCGCTCCGATCGGGCCAGGGTTGCCTCGGGCGAGGTCCACCCCAAGGACGTGAAGGTCGCGTTCGCGAAGGAGATCGTCACCCGGTTCCACGGTGGGGAGGCGGCGGTGGTCGCGGCGGACGAGTTCGAGCGACGGTTCGCGCGCCGGGAGGTGGACCCGGCGAAGTTTCCCGAGGTGGTGGTCGGCACCGGGGGCAAGCCGGTACCGCTTGCCCGGGCGATGGTCGACGCACAGCTGGTCGCCTCGACCTCGGAGGCCCGGAGGCTCATCACCCAGGGGGCGGTGAAGGTCGAGGGGGAGCGCGTCACGGACCCAAAGGGAGAGCTCCCCCTGGGCACGCACCTGGTCCAGGTAGGAAAGCTCAGGGCCGCTCGGCTGACCGTCCGATGAGCTCCCGAGGGGCCGCACTGCGCGATGACGCTACGCGTTACGAGCGGCCAGGGCTCGCGTGACGGGCCTACACGGATCCGAGGAATCCCCGATCGAGGTATCAGAGAACTCGTTCAAGAACTCGTTCAACGAGAACTCGTTCAACCCAGGTGGGGACCTCGAACGTGAACACCGCCCTTGGGGCGATTCGAAGCGAGTGCGCTCGGTCGGCCGCCTTGCGGGCGAGGGAGCTCGGACCTAGCCTCTCTGGAGTGACGAAGCGCATCGCGCCGCGCCATGCGGTGCTGCTCGGGTTCCTTGCCCTGCTCGCCGGCTGCTCCCACGACACGTACCAGCCGGACCCCGCCCGGGTGCAAGCCCCCGCCGGACCCGCCACCTTCGACGACTGCGAGCTCGGCGATGGCAGCACGGTCCCTTCCGCCTTCCCCCGCGGCAGCCTCGCCCGTCCCGGTCCTGCCGAGCTGACGCTCGCCTGCGGCCTCTCCACCCAGCTCGCCGCACTCGGCGAGCCGTCGCTGTTCCCGGTGTCGCCGTCGGCCGAGGTGTACCGCGTCCTGTGGCTCCGCTCCGACGGTCACCCGGTGAGCGTCCGTTTCGAGCGCCAGGGGACCACGGGTCAGGTTCGCGGAGCCCAGACCGCCGGGAAGGGCGTCGGCACACCCGGCGAGCTGCTCGAGGAGACGACCAGCGCAGCCACGCCGGATCTGGTGAGCGGTGTCCTCACCCGCATCGAGGCTGCGCGATTCTGGGGTGCGGCGCCTCCCACGCCTGGCGACACGGCCGTGGCAGAACGCGGATCAACCTGGGTCTTCGAGGGAGTCAAGGGCGGCCAGTACCGCGTTCGCGTCTTCCAGCGCGAGACTCTCGCCCGCGATCCCTCGTACACCGCGCTGGCGCGAACGCTGGTCGGGAGCTCGGGCCTCCACATCGAGGGCAACGTCTACTAGCGGGCCACCGGCCGCCGCCCGAGCCCGACCAGGTAGACCTCCACACTCGCCGACCGCGTTGCCTCCGGGCGGACGACCTTCACCTCACGGTACGCCTCGCGAAGCCGCGCGCGGTACGACTCGAAGTCGCCGCCCATGAAGAGCTTCGCCACGAAGCTCGAGCCTGTCTTCCCGAGCACCCCGGCCAGCTCCAGGGCACGCTCGGCCAGTCGCAGCGAGCGCGCCTCGTCGGTGGCTCGCACGCCCGTCGTCTTGGGCGCCATGTCGGACAGCACCGCATCGAAGGGCCCGGGGGCGATCGCCTCCACCTGCGCCCGGGCATCGTCGGCCAGGACGTCCACCACTCCGGTAGACACCCACGATTCGCTGAACGGCCGCAGCGGCACCAAGTCCACTCCGACCGCGAGGCCCGAGGGGCCGACGATCCGAGCGATCACCTGGAGGAATCCGCCCGGAGCGGCACCCAGATCGAGCACTCGCGCCCCGGGTCGGACGAGACCGAAGCGCTCGACGAGCTCCTCGAGCTTGAATGCGCTTCGCGCTCGCAATCCTCGCTGCTTGGCGCGTTGGAAGTAGTGATCTTTCGGCCGGTACGGCTTGCCCATGCGTCGGACCCTTTCCATACCATCGACGGGAGAGGTTCCGATGCGGGCGCACTCGGTTCTCCTGGCCTGGCTGTTCACGCTCCTGTCGTTCGCGATGGTCGTGCTGGCCACGGTACGGATGCAGCCACTTCGTCGCGAGTCGGATGCCCTCCTCGCTCGTTCCCGCGCGCACGCGGACGCCTTCGCCAGCTCGTTCGATGGCCAGTTCGCCGACCAGCAGCTGAGCACCTTTCAGGAACGACGCGATGTGGTCGCCCGGCTTCAGGCGTGGCAGCGCCTCCAGCTCCTCGGAGCCCTCGGAACCCTGGGTGGGCTGTTCGCCGCCTGGCTCCTCTGGATGATCGGGCGGTTGCAGGCCGAGCTGGGCTCGGGCGAGCCTCGGCAGGAGCACGGTTCCCCAGCTCGCTGAGCCCCCACCGCCGGTCGCCGGCAGCGTTTTCATTTTCACCTTCGCCGGAACTGGGATGCCTGGGAGCACCGCCCAGTCCTGCCGCGCTCCGACACCGAGCCCCGCTTCAGTCTCGTGGAGTAGTCTCCGGACCATGCGCGGGTGCGCCTGGTGCGGCAGCCCTCTCGACGTGGTGGGGAACGCGGTCGGCCGCCGCGACGCCTGCTCCCGGTGCGGCCACGACCTCCACGCGTGCCGGCAGTGCCGGCACTTCGATCCCGCCGTCGCCAAGTCCTGCAAGGAGCCGTTCGCCGAGGTCCCCGCGGACAAGGACGACGCGAACTTCTGCGAGTTCTTCCAGCTGGGGGAAGGTGGCCTCACCGACGAGGACCCGCTCCGGGCCGCCCGCGAGGCGGCGGACGCGCTGTTCAAGCACTAGCGCAGCGTCGCTGCGCCTGCCGGCGCCCGCCCGCGGCTCAGAGTCCCTCGAGCTTGACGATGATCTCCTTCATGATCTCGCTCGTCCCGCCGCCGATCGTGATCAGGCGCACGTCGCGCCAAGCCCGGGCCACCGAGGTCTCCTCCACGTAGCCCATCCCGCCGTGGATCTGCTGGCAGTCGTACGCGACCTTCTGGGCCAGGTCCCCCGCGAAGAGCTTCGCCATGCTGATCTCCTTCACCGGGTCGAGACCCGCATCGAAGAGCGCCGTGGCGTGGTAGGTGAGCCGCTTCGCCGCTTCCACCGCGGCCAGGTGCTCCGCGAACCTGTGTCGCCAGACCTGGAAGCCGATGAGCGGCCTCCCGAACGCCTCGCGTTCCCGCGCGTAGTGAATCGCCTCCTCGAGCATCCGCTCCATTCCAGCAACGGCGATGACTGCCGCCACCAGCCGCTCTCCCTGGAAATTGATCATGATGTGGGCGAATCCGGCGTTCTCCTCTCCGAGGAGGTACCGCGCCGGGATGCGGCAGTCCTCGAAGTAGAGAACCGCCGTGTCGCTCGAGAGGTTGCCGACCTTGTCCAGCTTCTTGCTCACGCTGAAGCCGCGGACCTCGGTGGGGAAGGTCACCAGCGAGATTCCCTCGTGCCCAGGGCCGCCGGTCCGGACCGCCAGGGTGATGAAGTCGGCCCGGGTTCCGTTGGTGATCCACATCTTGCTGCCGTTGATGACGTATTCGTCGCCCACGCGGCGAGCGGTTGTCCGGATGTTCGCCACGTCCGACCCGCAGCCGGGCTCGCTGATCCCCAGCGCACCGATCCGGTCGCCCGCCAGAGCCGGTACGAGGAACTCCCGCTTCTGCTCCTCCGTCCCGAGGGTGCCGATCACCGGCGTGGCGATCTGCGCCTGGACCAGCAGGGCCATGTTCACCCCGGCGTTCCGGCTGCGGGCGAGCTCCTCGGTCAGCGCGATGACGAACCAGTAGTCACCGCCCGAGCCTCCCCACTTGGGATCGTGATTCGCCCCGAGAAACCCGAGCTCGCCGGCGCGCTTGAAGACCTCGCGGGGAAAGATGCCGGCCCGGTCCCACTCGAGCGCGTGCGGCGCGAGCTCCTTCTCGACCCAAGAACGGACGCTCCTCCGGAACGCCTCGTGCTCCTCGGTGAACGGACTCTGCAGGCTCGACACCACGACCTCCGCTGGGACTGATTCTTGAGTCAATGACAGTGGGCAGCCGTTCGCAAGATCGCGCTTGCACGGGCCCCTTCCGCGATCGGGAAAATCCAGAACGTCGTCTCAGAGAACTCGTCTGGGAACTCGTCTGGAGCTCCTCCTCGCTCCAACCAGCTGGAATCACGACGTCTTTTGCTCGCGCGTCCCCGACCGAGGCTCCCTCGCCCGCCCGGCGGGCAGGGCGCTCAGCGGACCAGCGCGTCGATCTCGGCCGGTGTGAGGCCGGCCTCGGCCAGCACCTCGCGCGTGTGCTCACCGAGCGCCGGGGCGGGCGACGTCGCCGGTCCCCCCAAGCGGAGCGGAGTCGCCAGGGCCCCCGGCGGGGAGAAGAGGCCCCGGCCTGCGAGGTGCGCGTCCTGGCAGACCTCCTCCGGCAGCAACACCGGTTCCACACAGCCGTCGATCCCGGCGAGCCGCTCCGTCCATGTGGCGAGCGGCGCGCTCGCGAACGTCCTCTGCAGAAGCTCGCGGACCCGGATCGTACCCTCCCCGCCCCCGTAGGCGTCCGCGGTGAGGTCGCCGAGCCCGAGACGCTCCGAGAGCGCGGCGAAGAACCGCGGCTCCAGTGCAGCCACCGCCAGCCAGCGTCCATCCGCCGTGCGGTACAGCCCGTAGCAGGGCAAGCCTCCGTCCAGTGCACCCTCCCCCGCCGGTGGAACCGGAAACCCGAGCAGCGCAGGCCCGAGGTGCAGCGCGGCGAACGACGTCGCCGATTCCACCAGCGACACGTCCACCAGCCGGCCCCGGCCGGTCGTGGCCCGCCCGAGCAGCGCGGCCAGGATGCCGCTCACCGCCACCCACGCGCCGCCGACGTCCGCGACCTGGGCCCCCGGAATCGCCGGCTCGCCTCCGCGCCCGCCCATCCCGAGGAGTCCCGCCCGTGCCTGGTATCCGAGGTCGTGTCCCGCGCGCTGCCGATCCGGCCCCGTCTGCCCGAACCCCGAGAGCGCGCACACCACCATCCGGGGGTACTCCTCGAGCAGCGCGGCGTGTCCCAGCCCGAGCCGGTCCATCACGCCTGGCCGGAACCCCTCGACCAGCACGTCGCACCGGCGCAGGACTCGGCTGAGCGCCTCGACCGCTCCCGGGCGCTTGAGGTCGAGCACCACCGAGCGCTTTCCCCGGTTCAGGGCCGAGAACAGCTCCCCCGAGCCCCCGGGGGGCATGAGCCGGGTGGCGTCGCCCTCGGGGGGCTCGACCTTCACCACCTCGGCCCCGAGGTCCGCGAGCACCAGCGTCGCGTAAGGTCCGGGTGCCAGCCGGGTGAGGTCCAGGACCCGGACGCCCGCGAGCGGAAGCGGCTCGCCCCGGGCAGGCTCGGAGGGCGCGCTCAGGTCAGCAGCTTCCCGAGCTTCATCGCCAGGCCCATGTCCATGGGCTTGAACTTCAGCTTGCCCTGCATCGCCGCCATCTGCGCGTTCAGCTGCTTGTTGCGGATCTTCACGAAGTCCTGGTCGCTGACGGTGACCGTCATCTTCGGGGTTCCCTCGGCGCCGTTCTTCACCCAGTCGGACGAACGGGTGGCATCCAGCGTCCACGTGCCGCCCTGATCGCCGGTGATGACGAAGTGGATGACGGCGTTGAGCTCCTTCGCCAGCTCGGGCTTCGCCGAGAGGAGCGTCGGGATCACCTGCTCCAGGATGCTCTTCGGGGTATCGGACATGTGCCGCCCTCCTCGGGGCTCAGCTGATTCGTGAGTCAACTCCAGCGCGCCGGACCGTACCGACGCCCCACGCGACGCGTCAAGGTGTCGCTGCGGGGAGAGCCCGCCGCACCGCCGCCAGGAGCTCGTCCAGCTCGAAGGGCTTCGCCAGCCACCCGAGCGCGCCGATCTCCATCGCCTTGACGGAGACGTTCCGATCGGCGCTCAGCACGATGATCGGTGGGCGCCTTCCTGGCGCGAGATTCCGCGCGAACTCCGAGCCGTCCATCACCGGCATCATGAGGTCGAGGAGCACCAGGTCCGGTGGCGCCTGCTCCACGCGCACGAGTGCCTCCCGGCCGTTTCGCGCCCGGTGAACGTCGTAGCCCTCGACCTCGAGGATCTCGCTCAGCGCGTCGAGGATATCCGGATCGTCGTCCACGACCAGGACCCGCCGCGTCGCGCGTGGCTCTCGCTGTGCCGAGGTCTTTCCGACCATCGCTCCGT
>Ga0335080_10007876_pt1 | contig 11078 bp, 9 predicted proteins | sample Lox_Sample_34_FD_206720 | JGI IMG/M metagenome (GOLD analysis project Ga0335080, IMG submission 206720) | Soil microbial communities from Loxahatchee National Wildlife Refuge, Florida, United States - Lox_Sample_3.4 | ecosystem: Environmental > Terrestrial > Soil > Wetlands | place: USA: Florida...
CTGCCCTTCGTGCGCGTGCGGCGGCTGCCGCAGAATCGCGGGAAGGGCGTGGCGCTGAAGGAGGGCTTCGCGCTGTGCGCGAGCCTGGGCTTCACGCACGCGATCACGCTCGACGCCGACGGCCAGCACGAGACAGACGCGATCCCGCGCTTCCTCGAAGCCATGCGCAAGGACCCCGACGCGCTGGTGCTGGGCGAGCCGATCTTCGACGACAGCGCCCCGCGCTCGCGCATCTGGGCGCGCCAGCTCTCGCGCGTGGCGATCTGGATCGCGACGCTCTCGTTCGACGTGCGCGATCCGCTGTGTGGCATGCGCGGGATCCCGATCGACGGTGCGCTGCAGGTGGTACAGCGCTCGCACGTGGGCGACCGCATGGAGTTCGACCCCGAATTTGCCGGGCGCTGGGCGTTCGCCGGGGGCGCGTTCCGCAACGTTCCGGTGCGCGTGATCTATCCGCCGGGCGGCCTGTCCCATTTCGACGTGAGTCGTGACTTCCCGGTGATGGGCGCGACCTACCTGAACCTGTGGGGAGGCATGCTGGCGCGCGCGCCGATGCTGTTGCGCCGGGGCAGGGCGTCGTGATCGCGACCTCGAGCTGGGCGGGCAAGAGCGAGCGCGGCAACCGCGGCTGGCTGCGCTTCGCGATCTGGCTGTATCGCAACGGCGGGCGGGTCAGCGTGGCGCTGATCCTGTTGCCGATCACGGCTTACTTCCTGGTCATGGACAAAGTCTCCCGGCGCGCGTCGCGCGACTGGCTCGCGACCGCCTGGGCCACACCCCAGGGACGCGCCGCGCTGGGCCGGCGGCCGGGGCTCTTCCGCACGTTCCGCCACATGTACCGCTTCTCGCTCAACGTGCTCGACCGGATGATCCTGTGGGCGGGCGGCGCCGAGCTGTTCCAGATCGAGCACACCGGCGGCGAACGGCTGCTCGAGCTGGCGAGCCAGGGGCGCGGCGCGATCCTGCTCGGCGCGCACCTGGGCAGCTTCGACATGCTGCGGCTGATCTCGAGCCAGTACGGGCTGCGCGTGAACGTGCTGATGTTCACCCAGCACGCCGAGCGCGTGAACGACTTCTTCGAGTCACTCGGCGGCGCCAGCAAGCTGCGCGTGATCTCGGTCGACCCCGGCTCGGTGCGCAGCGCCTTCGAGATCAAGGCCTGCCTCGAGCGCGGCGAGTTCGTCGGGATCCTCGCCGATCGCGTGCACGCGGGCGGCCGCGAGCGGCCGGTCGCGACTCAGTTCGCCGGCCGGCGCGCGGCGTTCCCGTTGTCACCGTTCCTGCTCGGCTCGGTGCTGGGCGCGCCCGTGTTCCTGTCGCTGTGCCTGTCGCGCGGGCGCTACCGCTACTTCGCGGTGACCGAGCCATTGTTCGACGGCGGCAAGGTGCCGCGCGAGCAGCGCGAGAAGCTCGCGCTCGAGCTCTTGAACGCCTGGGTCGGTCGCTTCGAGCACTACTGCCTGGAAGAGCCGATGCAGTGGTTCAACTTCTACGACTTCTTCGGCGACGGCCTGCGCGCGCTGGAGCCGACGCATGAGTGAGTCGCGCGAGCTGCTGCTGCCGCACTCGGGTCCGATGCGGCTCTTGTCGCGCGTGCTCTCGCACACGCGCGAGGAGACGGTGTGCGCGGTCGACCCCTCGGGCTCGGAGCTGTTCCGCGACGCGGGCGGCAGCGTGCCCGCCTGGGTGGCGCTCGAGTACATGGCGCAGTGCGTGGCCGCGCACGGAGTGCTGCTCGACGGGTTGGAGACACCGAAGCCGGGCTTGCTGGTCGGCGCGAAGCGGCTGGTGCTGCACGTCGACCGGTTCGCGCCCGACGAGTCACTCGAGGTCTCTGCGCGCATCCTGCAGCGCATCGGGCGGCTGGCCACGCTGGAGTGCCAGCTCCGCGCGGCCGGCGAGCTCTTGGCCGAGGGCACGCTCTCGGTATTCGTGCCCGACCAGCTGCCGCGGATGCCGGCGCGAGCGTGAGCGGACCGGTGACTCGCCGGGTGCTCGTCACCGGAGCCAGTCGCGGCATCGGCCGGGCCTGCGCGCTGGGCCTGGCGCGCGCCGGTTTCGACCTGGCGCTCGGCTTCCGCAGCAACGCGGACGCCGCGCAGTCGGTCGAGAAGGAGATCCGCGCGCTCGGCCGGCAGGCCAGCCTCGTTCCGTTCGACGTGGCCGACCGCGCGGGCGCGGCCGCCGCGCTCGAGCGCGACCTCAGCGCGCACGGCCCGTACTGGGGCGTGGTGCTGGCCGCGGGCGTGCACGAGGACGCCGCCTTCCCCGCGCTCTCGGGCGAGGCCTGGGATCGGGTGATCGGCGCGAACCTCGGCGGCTTCTTCAACGTGCTGCGGCCGCTGGTGATGCCGCTCGTGCGCATGCACGACGGCGGGCGGATCGTGGCGATATCGTCGGTCGCTGCGCTCGCCGGGAACCGCGGCCAGGTCAACTACGCGGCCTCGAAGGCCGGGCTGCACGGGGCGACCAAGGCGCTCGCGCTCGAGCTGGCCAAGCGCGCGATCACGGTGAACTGCATCGCGCCCGGGCTGGTCGAGACCGAGATGCTGGCGGGCGCGCCCGTGGCCGAGCTCGCGAAGCTCGTGCCGATGCAGCGGCTCGGGCGCCCCGATGAGATCGCCTCGCTCGTGGTGTATCTGTTCGGAGACGGCGCCGGCTATCTCACCGGCCAGGTGATCTCGGTGAACGGAGGCATGCTGTGAAGACCGCGCAGGCGACCGACGTCGACGTCGCGATCATCGGCGGCGGCCTGGCCGGGAACCTGCTCGCGCGCCAGCTCGCGCGCAGCGTGCCCGGCCTGCGCATCGCGCTGTTCGAGAAATCGCGCGAGACGAGCTGGAAGGTCGGTGAGTCGGTCGTGGAGATCGGCAGTCACTACCTGGTGAAGCGGCTGGGTCTGTCGCGCTACCTGTACGACCGCCACTTCCCGAAGAACGGGCTGCGCTACTTCTTCGACGACGCCGAGCGCTCGCTGCCGCTCTGGGAGATGAGCGAGATCGGGCCGGTGAACCTGCCGTTCCACCCCTCGTTCCAGATCGACCGGCAGCGGCTCGAGAGCGACCTGTTGCGAGAGAACCAGCGCGCCGGCGTGCACGTCGAGCTCGGCGTGCGCGCGCGACCGGTCGAGGTGGGCAGCGGCGGCGCGCCGCACCTGCTGGAAGTGACCGGCCCGGGCACGTCGCGGCGGGTCAGCGCGCGCTGGCTGGTCGACGCCGCCGGCCGCGCCGACGTGCTGGCGCGCGCGATCGGCCTGCGCGTGCGCGAAGACACGCACCGGCTCGGCTCGGTCTGGGGCCGGTTCGAGAACGTGGCCGACGTGGACGACCTGGGGCCCGAGGCCTGGCGCGCGCGCGTGCGCCACTCGTCGCGCTTCCTGTCCACGATCCACTTCTTCTATCCGGGCTACTGGATCTGGTTCATCCCGCTGCACGACGGAGTCACGAGCGTCGGAGTCACCGGCAAGACCGGCTTCGACGAGCGCGCGCTGCGCACCTCCGAGGGCTTCCGCGAGTTCCTCGCCGGTCACGCCGCGGTCGCGCAGCTGCTGCGCGACGCCAAGGCGCTCGACCAGGGCAGCTACACGCAGATCGCCTATTCGACCGAGCGCTACTTCTCGAGCGACCGCTGGGGACTCACTGGCGAGGCCGCGACCTCGGCCGACCCGCTCTACAGCCCCGGCACCGACTTCATCGCGCACGAGAACGACTTCCTCTGCGAGCTGATCCGCCGCGACTTCGCCGGCGACGATCCGGGAGAGCTGGCCGAGCGCTGCGACCTGTACGACCGCTTCATGGCCTTCCGCCAGGAAGCCACCCTCACGCTCTACCGCAACCTGTACGAGACCTTCGGCAGCTTCGAGCTCGGCAAGCTGAAGTGGGACTTCGACATCGGCTGTTACTACAACCTGTGGGTCTCGCCGTACGTGCGCGACGAGCACCTCGATCCGCGCTGGCTGCGCCGGCAGCTGCGCATGGCGCCACTGATCTTGAAGGCATTGGGCAACTTCAACGGCCTGTTCCAGAAGGTGGCCGAGTCACTGCACGCGCGCGGTGAGTTCTACCGCAGGAACCGCGGCGAGTTCACGCCCGGGCTCGATCACCTGGATTTCCTGCAGCGCGTGGGCCTGCCGCGGCCGCGGCGCGAGATCCTCGAGAAGACCGAGCAGATCTTCAACGACGTGCGCCAGCGCGCGCTCCTGCTGCTGGGTCCCGACGCGCGCCACGCCCCCGAGGAGCAGCTCTCGCTCTCCGCGCTGCTCTCCGCAGACTCCCTTGACTGACTCGGCGCGGTCCTCGCGCGCGCCGCTCTGGCTGGGGCTCGCGTTCGTGCTCTTGTGGGTCTCGTTCCCGCTGTTCGTCGAGACTACGGTCGCGCACCTGGGCGTGCGCGTGTTCGCCGTTGGCATGGTCACGCTGTCGGCGCTCTCGCTCCGCCAGGTGAGTCCCGCTCTGCCGCCCGAGCTGCGGCTGCGGCCGATCGACACCGCGGTACCGTTCGTGCTGGTGGCGCTGGCGCTCGTCAGCGGCGCGCGCGTGTTCCTCTTGCTCTTGCCCGCGTGGGTGTACGCGGTGCTGGCGCGCATCTTCTTCGCCAGCCTGCGGGGTGGCGGCTCGGCGATCGAGACCGCGGCGAAGTGGATGCAGCCGTACGCGCCCGACTTCGTGCGTCCGTACTGCCGGCGAGTCACCGTGTTCTGGGGCGTGCTGTTCGGGGCGAACGCGCTGGCAGTGGCCGGGCTCGCGCTCTTCGCGCCCGCGGGCTGGTGGCGCGCCTGGACCGGCTGGATCGTGTGGACGGGCTTCGTCGCGATCACCGCGGTCGAGTTCGTGGTGCGGAAGATCCACTTCCGGATCTACGACGGCGGACCCATCGACTCAGTCTTCGAGCGCTTCTTCCCCGCCGAGAGCACCGAGATGGGCCGGCGCGCCACCGCCTACAAAGTCCAGATGCGCCGCTCGCTGGGCCGGCCGGAGCGCGGGCGCTAGAGCCTGCGCCAGCGCACCGCGTTGGCGCGGTTCGCTTGCACGAGTGACTCCTCGCCGGATAGGAACCAGCGCAGGAACTCGATTGCCGGGGGCCAGGCAGGCCGGAGCGCGGGTAGGGTGCCCGCGCGACCCTCGGACGTGAGCTCCATGGAGATCGTCGGACCTCTGCCCGCCGCCGCGACTTGCGCCGCGAACGCATAGGGCACGGCGGCCTCGTCGCAGAGCGGCGCGAACACCTCGGCGAGCGGCACGTCGCCGATCACCGCCAGCACCGGCTCGCTCGGATCGCGCTCGAGGAAGCAGAGCGCCTCGATCCAGGCGGCGGTCCAGCTGTCCTCCTGACCGGAGAGCGAGCTCGAGGCGGCGCGGTTGCCAGCGGCGATCGAGAACAGGCCGGCCTGCGCGTTGTGCACGGTGTGACTGAAGGTGGCGGGCGAGAGCTTCTCGCGCCGCACCACGTTCTCGAGCAGGCCGATCGACTCGTTGATGCTGCCGTGGCGCGACGAGAAGACGGTGCGCAGGCGCGCCAGCTCGTCGGGCTCGGCCGCGCCGAAGGCCGCCGTCAGCATGGTGCGCGTGAGCGGCGTGCAGCGCCGCCGCAGCATCGCGGGCAGGAACTTGGCGTCGGGCGCGCCGCTCGTCGGCAGCGGCACGGGTGACTTGGCCCAGGCCTCCCAGGCCGCGGCCGAATCGAGGCCGGGCGCCCAGGCCGACCAGCGCAACAGCGACGCCTTCACGAGTCACTCCGGCCGAGGATCAAGGTGCAGTTGTTGCCGCCGAAGCCGAAGGAGTTGGTCATGACCCGGGCGCTCGAGCTCGCCGCCGCGCGCTCGCCCTTTCCGGTGAGTCGGATCGGCGCCAGCTCGGGGTCGCGCGCGCCGTCCCAGACGTGCGGCGGGAGCGCCAGCTCGGGCCCGGTCGCGTCGAGCACGAGCCAGCAGAAGGCGGCCTCGATCGCGCCGGCGGCGCCCAGGGTGTGACCGACCAGCGGCTTGGTCGAGCTAGAGGAGAGCTCGCCGCCGAACACGCGCATCACTGCGGCGGACTCCATCGCGTCGTTCTGCGGCGTGCCGGTGCCGTGCAGGTTCAGGTAGGCGATCTCGCCCGGCTCGAGCCGTGCGTCGGCGAGCGCGCCGCGCATCGCGGTCTCGGCGCCGCGGCCCTCGGGATCGGGCGCCGACATGTGGTGCGCCTCGCTCGAGTCACCCACGCCGAGCAGCTGGATCCCACCCGGCTCGCGAGTCACCAGGAACAGCGCGCTCGCCTCGCCCAGGGTGAGCCCGTCGCGGTTGCGGCTGAACGGGTTGGTCACGTTCGCCGAGATCGCCCCGAGCGCGGCGAAGCCGTTGGTGGTGAGCCCGCAGAGTGAGTCGGCGGCCCCCGAGATCACCGCGTCGCAAAGGCCCAGCGCGAGCAGCGAGCGCGCGGAGGCCAGCGCGCGCGCGCCGGACGAGCAGGCCGTGGACAGCGTGTAGGCCGGGCCGCGCGCGCCGGTCACTTCGGCCACGAAGCGCGCCAGACCCCCGAACTCGAGCTGGTCGTAGTGGAACTCGTGCGCCAGGACGCCGGTCCGCTCGCGGTGGGCGATGGCGGCCTCGGCGTCGCCCACGCCCGAGGTGCTGGTGCCCACCACCACGCCGACCCGCTGCGCGCCGAAACGCGCGAGCGCTTCCTGCACCGGGCCAGCGATCGCCTCCAGCGCCGCCAGTGCCAGCTGGTTGTTGCGGCAGGCGAAGCGCTCGAGCGCCGCCGGGATCGCCGGCAGTGAGTCGTGCACCTCGCCCAGCCACAGGCTGCGCTCGGGCACGAAGCGCTCGGAAAGCGTGAGTCGCGAGCCGTCGCCGGCGGCGAGTCGCTCCCGGACCTGCGCGTTGCTGCGCCCGAGGGCGCTCACCTGCCCGAGCGCGGCGAGCCGGCAGGGCGCGCGCGTCATCCGACCGCCGCGACCGCCGGCCGGCGCGCGGCCCACGGCTGCGCGGCCTCGAGCTGACCCGCCAGCCGGAACAGCGTGGCCTCGTCGCCGAAGCGCGCCGCGAACTGCACGCCGAGCGGCATGCCGTCGCGCGCCGTGCCGAGCGGCACGCTCATCGCGGGATTTCCCGACGCGTTGAAGAGCGAGGTGAAGCCGATGCACTGCGCGAGCCGCTGCGCGTACGCCGGCGTCATCGCGTTCGAGAGCGCGAGCTCGCCGATGCGCGCCGTCGGCGCGGCCATGGTGGGCGTGAGCAGCACGTCGTAGCGTGTGAAGAAGGTCTCGACCGCGCGCGTCAGCGCGTGGATCGCGCGCACCGAGCGCGCGTAGTCGGCCGCCGTGGCGTGGCGCGCCACCGCGACCACCGCGAGCGTCACGTTCTCGAGCAGGTCGGGCCCGAGCTCGCGGCCCTGAGCGGCCGCGGCATCGTCGACCACGGCCTGGATGTTCGAGCCCATCAGCACCTGGGAGGCGCGGCCGAAGCTCTCCCGGTCGAACGCCAGCACGGCCTCCTCGACCTTGTGGCCGAGCTTCTCGCACAGCCGCGCCGCGTCGCGCGCGGCATCGGCGCACTCAGGCTCGACCGTCGCACCGTTGAAGGTCTCGGTCTGGAGCGCGATGCGCAGCGCGCCCGGCGCGCGACTCACTTCCTCGAGATAGGGCCGCTCCGGCGCCGGCGCGTAGTAAGGTGCGCCGAGGTCCGCACCGTGAGTCGCGTCGAGCAGCGCGGCGCTGTCGCGCACCGAGCGAGTCAGCGCGTGGGCGGTGCTCATGCCGCCCCAGCCCTCGCCGGCGTGCGGTCCCATCGGGATGCGCGCGCGCGTCGGCTTCAGGCCGAACAGCCCGCAGCAGGCCGCGGGAATGCGGATCGAGCCGCCGCCGTCGCTGGCGTGCGCGGCGGGCAGCATGCCGGCGGCGACCGCGGCGGAAGCGCCGCCCGACGACCCGCCCGAGCTGCGCTCCAGGTTCCAGGGATTCCGGGTCGCCCCGAACAGCGCCGACTCGGTGGTGGCGGTGAGCCCGAGCTCGGGCGAGGCGGTGCGGCCGAAGATCACGAGCCCCGCGCGCCGGTAGCGGTTGACCAGCTCGCTGTCCCGGTCCGAGACGAAGTTCGCGAACAGGCGGGACCCGAAAGTGAGTCGTTCGCCCGCCAGGTGCGCGTGCAGGTCCTTCAGCAGGAAGGGCACGCCGCGGAACGGGCCCGCCGGCAGGCCCGCGGCCAGCTCGCGCCGGGCGCGTTCCTCGAAGCGCATCACCACGGCGTGCAGCGCGGGGTCGCGCGCGGACACGCGCGCCAGCGCCGCGTCGAGCAGCTCCTTTGGACTCACCTCGCCCTTGCGCACCAGCTCCGCCAGGCCGAGGGCGTCGTACTTCTCGTAATCCCGCATGCGCCAATTCTAACCGGCCGGCGCGGGATTCACTCTTTGGTAGATTCCCCGCCTCTCCGATCGGGAGCGGGAGTGGAGCGCCAGAAGCCCGACACCGAGACCAACGAAATCGCGCTGTACCTGCGCACGGTCTACTCGCTCCTGCGCAGCACGGGCGAAGTCAGGGTGCGCGCCTTCGAGGAGGCGCACTCCTTCTCGAACGCGAGCCTGCACGTGGGCGCGCGCGAAGCCGCGCCGGACGTCGGCGCCTTCGGCTACGCGGCGGCGCGCCTGCCCGAGTGCATGCCGTACGTCGAGCGCGTGGTGCTCGGCCAGTCCGACGAGACCTTCGCGAACTTCGGCTTCCCGATCCACGCCTGGCAGCGCGTCCGCACGCGCGGCCGCCGGCGGCTCCTGCGCTGGGACGGCGCGGGCACGCTGGCGGCGTACGTGGCGAGTAACTCGGACATCGACGACCTGGTCCCGATCCTGACCGCGTACCAGATCGAGTGGAACAAGATGCACGAGTTACTCGCCGCGAATCCCGCGCAGCCGGGCGATCCGTCCAGCAAGCCGCCGGTGGCGGCGGCGCTCCGCGTGTCGGAGGCGGACTTCGCGCGCCTGCGCGAGGCGCTGGGCAGCGGCTGGGAGGCCGCGTTCGCGCGCATGGCGGAGCAGCGCCTCGACCTGCGCGTGCGGCTGCTCGCGGCCTCGTTCTCGGCCTACGAGCGGGCGGCCTTGCAGTGGTGGCAGGGGATCGAGCGCGACTACGTGCGCGATCCCGCGGCGCCGCGGCCGCCGGTCTACTTCGTATCCTCGAACACCCACTCGCTCGCCAACCTGCTCGGCGGCTACGCGCTGGCGCACCGCGACGCGATCGTCGCCGCGGCGCGCCTGGCGGGTCGGCTCGACTTCCTGCCCGAGCTCGAGCGCCAGCTGCCCGACGGCTCGCCGGCCGCGCCGAACCTCTTGTATTTCGCGTTGCGCGACTACGTGCACAGTGACCCGGGCGTGCTGGCGCGCGTGCAGCACTGGGACGCCGAGTCGGGAATCAGCTCGGCCGAAGTGACTGCTCAGATCGACGTGCAGGCGCAGCTGATCGAGCTGTCGCGCGTCCGGCCCGAGCGCTTCGACCCGCGCCTGCGCATGCCCGGGCTCGAGAAGCTGGCTCAGAGCGACGCCTGGATCATCAACGTCGACTACCCGCTCGGACTGGCCGCGTATCACCTGCTGTCGCGCGTGGGGCAGGGTGCGGGTCCGCTGCTCGGCGCGTACGTGATGGGCAAGGCGGCCACGCTGAACGGCCAGGTCGGCGACGTGATGATCTCGCGCGTCGTCCACGACGAGCACTCCGACAACACCTACCTCATCCGCAACGCCTTCGGCTTCGAGGACCTCGCGCCCTGGCTCGAGTACGGCAGCGTGCTCGACAACCAGAAGGCGGTGACCGTGCGCGGCGCCTTCCTGCAGAACCCCAACTACATGGGCGTGTTCTACCGCGAGGGCTACACCGTGCTCGAGATGGAGGCCGGCCCGTATCTCTCGGCGATCTACGAGCTGGTCGATCCGCGCCGGCACCCCAACGACGAAGTCGTGCAGCTCTCGGAGCGCACCGGCTTCGCGGTCGGCGTCGTGCACTACGCCTCGGACACGCCCTACAGCCGGCGCCAGTCACTCCTGTCGAAGAGCCTGGGCGCCTTCGGCACCGACTCGACCTACGCCTGCGCGATCGCGATCACGCGCCAGATCCTGGCCCGCGAGATCGAGCGCGTGAGTCAGCGCGTGCCCGCGCTGACAGAGAGCCTGAGGTCCTCGTAGATCGCGGCCAGCGCGGCCTGGCTGCGCTGATGGTGCTCTTCCGCGCGCGCGAAGCCGTTGAACGCCAGCGCCAGCGCCAGGTCGTAGCCGGGATCCGCGAACGCCACCGAGCAGGCGAAGCCCGCGTGCCCGTAGGCGTTGGGCGAGCAGCGCGGCCCGTACCAGGCCGAGATCGAGCCGTAGTACTTCGAGTCGCGCACGAAGCCCAGCGCGCGGTTCAGCGGCCCGAACGCGCGGTCCTGGACGCCCGGGAGCGCGCAGGTGGTGAGTGACTGGAGCGTGTCGCTGCGCAGGAGCGGCGCGCCGCCGCGCAAGAGCGCGTCGTAGAAGAGCGCGAGCGCGCGGGCCGAGCCCCAGCCGCTGCCGCCGGGCCGGCAGATCGCGAGTGACTCCTGCGAGCCCGACCAGGCCCAGAACGAGATCGGCTTGGCCGGCGGCCCCTGCAGCGCGTCGTAAGGATGGGCGATCCGCGCCTTGTGCGCGTCGTAGTCGGCCGCGCTCATGCCGACCCAGAAGTCGGCACTGCCCAGCGGCGCGAAGATCGCCTGGCGCACGTAGTCGCCGTAGGTACGGCCGTCGCGCCGGCGCACGATCTCGCCGAGCACGTACCAGGCCGAGGCGACGTGATACTCGCAGTCGACGCCGATCGCAAAGCCGGGCTCGAGCGCCGCGGCGCAGATCTTGGCGACGATCTCGTCCCAGCTCTCGCGCGACCACTGCTTGTGCGCGTTCGGTATGCCGGCGGTGTGAGTGAGCAGGTGCCGGAGCGTGATGCCTTCCTTCCCGTTCGCGGCGAACTCGGGCAGGTGCTTCGCGACCGGGTCGTCGAAGTCGACGAGCCCGCGCTCTACGAGCTGGCCGATCGCCACGCTCATCAGCGGCTTGGTCGACGACATCCAGAGCAGGATCGACTCGGGCCGGATCTGGCGGTCG